>Ga0310811_10004974_pt1 | contig 16743 bp, 14 predicted proteins | sample YCmetagenome_FD_207642 | JGI IMG/M metagenome (GOLD analysis project Ga0310811, IMG submission 207642) | Soil microbial communities from experimental microcosm in Duke University, North Carolina, United States - YC | ecosystem: Engineered > Artificial ecosystem > Soil microcosm > Unclassified ...
GTCTGCCTCCGGAGTCCTCTGGACTTCGTTAGGACCTTATTGGACTTTATCCGAAATTAAGGGCACCGTACTCAGGTGAGGGGCACAGCATACGAGCTGAGGCCAAAGCCCTTCTGAGTCAGTCATATGCACCCCTCTGAGAGATTGTATGCACCTGGCGTGCCACGGTCTTTAACACAAGTGGACGGAACTCCATCCGAGTTTCCGATACTCGTCCGGAAGTTTCCCACACTCATCCGGACGGTTCCCGCGCTCATCCGGAAGTCCTTCAGACGCTCCACCAGAGTTGTCTGCCTCCGAAGTCCTCCGGACTTCGTTAGGACCTTATTGGACTTTATCCGAAATTAAGGGCACCGTACTCAGGTGAGGGGCACAGCGTACGAGCTGAGGCCAAAGCCCTTCTGAGTCAGTCATACTCACCCCTCCGAGAGATTGTACGCACCCGCGTGCATGGTCTTTAACATCCACTCCTTCAATCCCTCAGTCGAACGCTTGCGTTTGATTTGCATCCTTTTGAGCATTTGGACCTGAGGGATGAAGATCGTGATGTTGAGAAACATTGTGACAGAGTCCTGGACTACGACGACTGTGATCGACACAGGGTCAGGAAGAGAAAATGGGGAGGATGGGACGGACAAGACTGATCTTGTGAGCATTTCTTTGCGCAAGTGCATGTATCTGATGTGCGGTAGGCTTTTATTTGCACCTGAAGATCTGTTAGTTTGCGCATGCATCGTATCACAAAGGAGCACACATACGCATTTTTCATTTTTCATTTGTCAGATAGTTGATAGTCCACTCATCACAGAGCGTATGGAAGATTGCCCCATCCAATCCCCAGGCTATCGAAGATCATACTCGAGTCGAAGACACCATCCAAGTCTACTGTGATGGATCAGAAGTGCACTGGTACAGGTATGGTGTGGATCATGGAGACCTGCACGTACACCGAGCTTACCCATAGAAATTTCTAGTGTTGGACGAGTGTCGAGCACTCAGCTTGTCCAAGACAGGATGCGAGGGTCAAAATTTCGTTACTGCATGCTATAAAGAACTTCCCGAGTTGGAGTTCTCACCATGACACTTGTTCCTGGAGAAAAACACCAAATCTACATCCACCCATATTTCTGAAACTTCGACTGCAGGTTCATCGAGTAGCAATGTTGATTCGAAGTGACAATTGACTGCGCTTCTCAAAGAAGGCTGATGAGTCTTCCGCATTGCGTTCAGCGGCTGGCCTTGTGACTTAGTCTGAGGAAATTTAAAAAAAACTTTCAAAAGTATGTGGTGGCCTTGAATCATCGTACCTCTTTACGTGTGAAACCATGCCTTTGAAAAGTCTTCTCGATGGTCTGTGGTGAAATGTCGGAGACCCTTGCACGCTGTAGCTCATGTAAAAAGATTCCAGGGTGCGCTCGACACAAGCTTCAAGGTACTGGTGGCCATGGTGTAAGAAATAATTGAGTTTTACACACCACATGATATTGATACTACTTACTCTAGCATTAGGACATGTGAGCTGAACAAGGAGGACCAGCTTGCAAGGGCTTTTGAATCTCATACCCTGCGAGCTGTGAGAGACGAAGCGCACAATTGGCGGTACAATGACCAAAGTGAGTGACAACAAATCTCGTTTGACGGACTCCGGTGTCAACGATTCCCTACCATGACAGTGGATAAGACGTTTGGATCCTGAAGCTGTGCTGCGCCTTTATTGACTCATCTGATTAATTACTCCAAAGATAAACAAAGTCGGTGAGTTGTGTAAAATCGATTTTTGCCTATCGATTTTGATTTAACTATAAGCGAATACAGAGCGACAGCTGTCTGTACTCAGATAGTATCGACATGACATCCCGCTGAATATGTCCAATAGGTATCACCACCGAATTCAGCAAGTCAAAGACGATTGTGAAGTCTGTTGAAGTACGGATTGGAAAGTCACATCCACCAATTGATTGTGAAGCAGGAAAGAATCAAAGACTTTGTTTGTTAGGATTACCGATGAATGCACAATGCATGATCCATGTACGCATGATTTTTGCCACAACTTTTGTGACACAAGTTGAACTTACCCAGAAAGCTGCACAGACCACAACAGCGAGTTGGTACGTTGGCTCAGCAAAGCAGCGTAGAGTTTCGGCCATCCCAAAATGTCAGCTGCATAGCAATTCAGACTTCAGAGGGTAGAAGGAGGCCGGGCTAGTGCAGCAATAGTATATGTAAGACGCCCAGCCGCAAGAATGGTTCGAGTTCGAGTCATGTTGAGTCAATCAGAGCGGCAGTATGCAGCTTATGTTGTGTTCCAAACGAGCACCATTCGCCGGATCTAGAGGGAAGGAGGAGATAGCAGCTCACGGGGGCTTAAAACAGCGATGTCCAATTGGATCACTAGCTAGAAACTACGAGCTAGATATCTGCAGAATGAAAGTGAAATGCAAACATTCGATAGATGGAATAAAGGTGTCTATGTCCAATTAAATGACTGGCCCAAAATTACGAGTTAGATGTTCACAAGGATGCAAGTAAAGCGCAAGCGTTCGATGGCCTTGTCGACGTCCAATTGAATGACTAACTGCTGGATTTCCACAAGGATAGAAGTTAAATGCAAGTGTTGGACGGCCCGGTCGACGTCCAACTAATAACTGACTAGCTGCTGTATTTCCACGAGGATACAAATTGAAACAAAAGTGTTCGATGGGATGACTGACTTGAAATTACAAGCTAGATGTCCAGACTAGGCCTCGAGCCACAAAGCAACATTATGACTATATTTGGAAATCATTTGCTGAGACTTTTGAGACTTCTGATACTTTTGAGACATAACCTATGAGACGACACTTCTGCGACTTTTGAGACATGAGCAGGAAACGACTATGTTTAAATCACAGGAAAGCGCATGCTCTACTTAGTAGGTGCATAAAACCATTAGCTATTGGTTTGAGATAACTCATACGAAATATTGGATGGTGTCACATCCTGTCAATGGATTTCATCCAGTAACTTGGCACGAAGTAGGCAGCTAGATGTCCTGCAACTTCTCAGAATTTGGAGACCGATCAGGCTTCAATGATACATTGCACTTCCTGCAGTGGCCATGTTTTAAAGTACAACTCGGTGATATATGTAATGTCCATCCATATGTGATGTAGTGCAAGTGTAGGTATAAGACAAACAAAAATTTCAAGAAATGAGCCGACTGAAATGGAGAGAACTAGCCCGCGGATGATGATCCCATTGAGTCGAGTTGTTTGCACAACGCGTCAGCCTGAGCCTCAGTGCCTTCCATAGTAGGCGCAATGAACTTAACCTGGGTATGTCGATGATAGATAACATTCCAATTACTTCGGAGGGCAAATGCGCTCAAGTTCCAGTTGTGTATCATGGCGATACAACGCATGAACCATGTCTCCCATTGCAGAGTCCACTCTCCATTCCACTTCTGGTACCTATTAAAGATATCAAGGGGAGGCCATAGGCTAGACATGTCTACAGCGACACCAAGAAGAAGTGGGATGTCTTGTGGGAACACTGCATCATCTACATGGGTGCCATTACGCTCGACGTTGTCATGTACGTAGGCATCGGTAGATGGCCCAGACAGGGCAGCTGAAAATAGATGATCCGGTCCATAGTGCAATGTGATGTGCCATATAATGCCACCCATTGTAAGGAAACGACGGGCGTACAGACGGAGGAGCAATTCCTGGACCCTGTCCTCATAAATCTGGAGGGACGTGGTCCGATTGTTGTACAGGGGCGGATAAACGCAATCGAAATAGGCGGGGCGAGGGCCACAATGGTCATGACGAGAGCCAGCTACATCATTTTGGTCGGCGAAGACTTGGAAGTCCATCCCCCGGGAGAGACAGCGGATGGCAAACAAGCCTCTTGGTGCATCAGGATACTGATTTTCCCACAGGCGCAATCTTATCTGGGTTCTCTTCGAGACTATGGGGTTACCACGAGCGACGATGTGTAGAAGGTGAGATGGGGGATCACATATAAGATGAAGAAGGTGGTTTTGCAATAGGGGGTTTTCCAACGATGCCGAAATGGGGCCATTGTTAGGCAGGGCAAGGAATGGTGCTTGATTGATGATCCAACGGGTTATTGTGATGTCCATAGCGGGGCCAGAACTTGTCTTGTCCAAGCTTACACCTGATGCGACGTTCATGAGAAGCAATGGTTGTGATGGGTGAGACAAAGGGCCAGTGATTGATGGAACATTATGCAAGACTTGGGTTGAAGGATCTGTGACAGGATGAGCAGATACATATTAAATATTGTTTCTACAGAGAATAAGATCAAAGTCGAAACTTATGATGATGGTTAGTCAGATGGTCATGTGCCGATGACGAGCCGTAATCAGGAGAGGGTGCTATGACGAAAGAAATTAGTTGAGGGTATTGAGATATTCCAGTGTAGACCTACAACGACGATTTGATCAAGGGCTGCGACTGCGATGATGCATGGACAGTCTGTATCCTGTTCAATCTCTAACAGGTGATGGTGAACGACGATGGGGAGTTAAACGATCAGGGGAACGCAAGCAACCACAGCGAGGAGAAATTGCACGGTCCCACCGATATGAACAATAGTCCCTGTATGATGACTGTCTAGGGCGACGACAGGAATAGTCTTTGTAAGACGATGATACATAGTGATTGTGTTAAAGACTGCGGCACGCCGGTGCATACAATCTCTCAGAGGGGGAGTATGACTGACTCAGAAGGGCTTTGGCCTCAGCTCGTACGCTGTGCCCCTCACCTGAGTACGGTGCCCATAATTTCGGATAAAGTCCAATAAGGCCCTAACGAAGTCCAGAGGACTCCGGAGGCAGACAACTCTGGTGGAGCATCTGAAGGACTTCCGGATGAGCGCAGGAACTGTCCGGATGAGTGCGGGAAACTTCCGGACGAGTATCGGAAACTCGGACGGAGTTCCGTCTACTTGATAGAAAGTGGAATAACCGCGTGTATCAATCCTTAGTGAAGACATAGGGTGGATATACTGCAAAGGACACAGTCCAAGGCAGGAAGAGTGGTCCGGAGTTTTGGATAGGGGTTCCGGAGCGGAAGCGGATGGATATAGACTACCCTTAGGTAGAGACAGAGTTGGATAAGGATCGGAAGGAGTGTGAGTATCGAAAGACAAGACTTCAACCTAAGGATACAATCCTTTAGGCTTAAGATAGAATCCGGAAATGGATGAAGTCTGGAAATGCGGAAGAGCGGAGCTCTGGCCTAGGGAATCAATCCCTAGGCCCAAAGGATAGAGAAGGGGTCCTTACAACACTAATGTGTGAGGACAAGAATGCTGCAAGACTGTATTATATTTGAACTGAGGATCTATCAAGATGTACAAGAGTTTATATACTGTAGGTAGCTAACGGAATAATCAGAGGCAGTGTCCAAGGCTATGTACATTAGCGCAGTCAAGGATAACGGATCAGTAAGCATATCGGATAGGTAAACAACTGAGTACCGGTAATAGACAAGTAGCAAAGATATTGGGTAAGTATAGAACCGGTTATCCGAAAGGTAGAGAATACCAAATAAAGGAGTAGGCTGTGTTAACGTTATATGGACAGGTAATGAATAGAAAGCTTATTGTATTGGATCTGGAGCGGATAGGCATATTGGATACAGGAATAAGCTGTGTTAATCTTATATGGACAGGTAATGGATAGGAAAGCTTATCGTATCAGATCCGGAGCAGATAGGCATATCAGATCGGACGGATGAGCGGTAGTTGGTAGTTGGACAACTGCGATAGTGGATGAGACTGGATATGGTTATGAATGAAGTCTAGAGGTCTAATCTAAGGATTAGTCCATATATCCAACTATAGGATAGGTCTGGAATCCGGGATATGACAGATTGGGTGATATGGAACTCCGACGCATATGGCAAAGTTCAGGAGCAATGAATGTGCGAGTGTGATAAGTGGTATTAACCACCTTTCCTTTTCCTTTGGAGGAGGGGATGAGATCTGAGTTGCAGGAAATTTCACCTGGTTCAATCTCTATGGAATGAGACACTGTATCAGCATTCATCCCATTGTCGTTGTCGTTGACCAGTCCTTGGGTGTCGTCGGCCATGACAATATCGAGCATTTCATGGTCCAGCTTTGACTGTTGCTCCTGGTTGAGCCTTTGTTGCTCGAGTCGTACCTGTTCCTGCCTGTCCTGCTCCTGAATCCTCTCGAGTCATTCTTGCTCCTGCCATTCCTGTTCCTGTTTCCTTTGTTGCTCGAGTTGTTCCTGATCTACTCTTTCTGATGTTGATTTTCCCTTCTCGAGTTTTTTCTCTAAGCGCTCCACTACCCGCTGAAGTTTCTGCTGATCGACCTGTCGCCGTGCCTGCTTTGCGAGATGGGAGCTTTTCATTTCAGAGAGACAAATACCGTCTGACACGCTCTCTGTTTGAGTGGGTATGCATGAGGCCATTGGTCGCTCTGGCAAAATGGATAGAACTTGGTTCTGGTCTCCTGCTGTCACAGAAAACCATCTGGCTCTCTCAGAGGCGGGGTTGGGAATACCAAGCATGCATCCAAATAAATGATGCTCGATGGTGTTAATGGCGAAAAGCCCACATGAAGACGAATCCACTTGGTGACCATGAGACAAGGTGGGTCCTAGATCCTTGAATTCTCCACCAAAATGTTTGGAAAACCACCATTGCAGCTTGCTTATAATAAGATCTGGTTGAGATTTGGGATCAAGAGAGTCCCCTAAAGGCGAGTCAGTTTGTGTGATAAAAATCGAATTGAGACTGTAACTAACCATAGGCAAAGGTTCTATTATGGAAGTCAATTTTAAACGCAATGTAATGTTTGGACACACGAAGATGCACGGGAAAGAAGAGATATCTCTTTATGTTCGCATCCCTTTTGATATTTTCTAATACACCATACGTATTATCATGGTACGAGATGTCGCGTGCCAGGAGAAGAGTGTCAGAAAAGTGGGTTGAGACGATGCTGACATCATGTCGTTTAGCCATTTCGAGTCGTGCATTTAGATTTGCTGTCATCATATTGATCAGGGAGTCTGACAACCACCTATCGTCAGATAGAAATAGGACCAAAGATCAAGTTGTTCTTCCAGCGACCGCAGCAGGTCCGTATAATGGCTTGTCATGAGGGAGAATGAGCAACTGCTTTTCTGCTTTGTGGAAGACCTGCACATCCGCTTGCCCTGCCATTCTCTCCTGTAACCACTGCCTCGCAGCCTTCCATTCACCCTGCATATCAATTATCTGGTGCAACCGCCACCAGAATTTGATTGTCCATAAAGGATATAGGGAGCCTGGAATGCGTGGATCGCGTATGGAGCACTTCCCATCCAGAAGTGCCTGGCCGAAGTCCTCACGAAGACATTCAACGTCTGATTTGCAAGGGAGTTCTTTGGTGTGGAAAACCTCGTCTGTAGGCAACTGAGATTCGAAATTTATGCTGCCATAGTACATCCATTTGTCGATGGGAGCAATGGGAAATTGGAATAAATCTCAGATAGAGACATCGTGTGGAGGGAGTGCCAGTGTTAGCATCCTTTTTGGGACGGTCAAGATCGCTTGACAGAGCCACTGGAGGGGATAGGGAGTGACTGTGGTATTGTGCAGGAATATTCTGCCTTTATTAATCCACTCGTCTGCCGTTTTGTCGAAGGTTGGCGCTTCGGGGTCATGTGATTGTCAGAGGAGGGAGAACCATGTGGGATGGAGTGGTGGGTGCAGGAGTAGGGACACTGCTTTACCAGATGATACCATTATTCCATCGTGAACTTCCACATTGTCATCATCATTGAGGCTCATATTGGAGGCAGCTTGTTTGCCAAACCGAGTGAGTGCCCTACCTGAATGGATATGCACGCCGTTGAGGATATCTATATCTATATCCTCGAAAAAGGCATCTTCAGGGTCCTCATAGTCTGAATAGTCGTGGTAGAGCACCATGTCTCCGGTATTAGGTGTGAACGTTTCCAATGAGCGAGGTTCATTTCTGATTTGAGCGAGTTCGGCATGCTTTCCAGTTATCTCTATTCACGGATGATCTTTGCCGCTGGTCTTGAAGAAATGTTTTGGCATTTTGTTGTGTGTGATGGGCTCTTGTCCATCTGGCCAAAACTTTCCCGGCTGTGCAATGCAAGTCACAACTAAAGGCAATTGTTAAATAAGAATAAAGATATACGAGAACCACTCACTTAGAGGAGCTTTTTTGGGTCACCTGGCAGGTAAACCAGTCTCACCCCATGGGCTCTGTCCCCAAGGCAAGGGTTCGGAAGATTCTTCTGGCTTCTGGGTAACAACAGATGAGAAGGTAAAAGGATGTAAGACATTTCGACTGACCTTCAGGAAATTGCCAAGCACGGGTGTTTTTTGATGCAGATATTCTTGGTGTCAAGACTTTTCTCTTGGGTTTAGGGTCCGAAGGCATGCAGTCCCTGCAACGATTGTAAAAGGTCTTGCATCTCTCAGACATATTGTATGATCAAACGCAAGCATTCTGTTTTGAGAGACAGAGGGTTTTGGAATAAAACTCAAGCGTTTGACAGAGATTGCCGACTGCTCCGGTGTTAGAATCAAACGCAATCATTCGATCGTGCTGGATGCAGGGATGTTTAGCCAGATATTACTGGGTAAAGATCCAAGCGACACCAATTAGAGGAGGGGAGAAGCGACACGGGGTGCAGTGGTTGCAAATCAGAGTGAGATTAATAGTGAGTGAGGGATGAACTTAATATACTTATATATAGTAAGAGCCGTTGTGGGATGAATTGTGATACACACGCGATCCTGACTAATGATTGATCCACAATGAATCGCCACCTGGTATTCCATAGATGGGCATATCTAAATATGGGCAGTGATTGGTACAATACATAATTCGCAACAGCCCTCCGGGCATCACAGGACCTTTTCTGTACTTTTTCTTGTGATTTCAAAATACATCTTTTTTGTTTTCTATTCGATGTCTTCTGCCTTGAGATTGCGCATTCAGTTTATTCTCCTGTGTTTAGGAAAGCTGGCCACATGGTGTGCAGCTGTATTTGCATGTCGAGAAGTATCAGAAAAAGGCTCAGGAAAGACGTGATTGGAAAAATCACGGCGAGCAACCTTCAAATGTTTGAAAACAACTAAATTATATATATACTTCACATCACAAACATGCACGCACAACAACATATCACAAATATGATTCTTACGGTGTGTAGACAATGCTTGAATAACATGTGAGCACAAGCGCAATCGCAAGATACTGCTCCTTTGTGAACAACAGAAAGCTGTTGATAAGTCAACATAAGCTGGGAGCAGCAAGTGGCAACAAAACACCCACAGGATGCTGTCTTGACGCCAACAGGCACACTTGGGAAACCTCAAAAAAATCAAAATACTTGCACAAAATGCATGATAAGACAGCAGTTCCTGTCGCAGGGAGCTCTTGATCTAAAGCGATACAGGAGGAACAAAGGAAAAAACCTCAAGATGCGACAAACTTGAAGCCATGATGTGTTTTGTTGCTTCACTCTAAAAGCAGTGAGAGAAACTGAGAGGAAAAACTGACTGAAAGTAGCTTCAGAAAGAGGAGTAAAAGAAAGAAAGGCGAATATGATCCTTGTGATGCGTAGACATCACTTCAATACCATGCGCAATCGCAAGATACCACTCCTTGGTAAACACCGGAAAGCTTTCGATAAGTTGGTGTAAGCTGGAAACCGCGACTGACAACAAAATACCTGCAGGAAACTGTCAATGCCGAAAGGCGCACCTGGGAAACTTCAAAGAACCCAAAATACTTGCGTGGAACGCATGATAACACAACAGATTTCCCGTCGTCAGGGGGCTCTTGATCAGATACCACTAGCAATACAGGAAGAATAAGCGAAGATACTGTCAGATGGGACAAGCTTGAAGCCATGATTTTTTGGGTTCCTTCAGAGAAAGAAGGATGAGAGAAGCTAACAGAAAAAATTAGCTGAAAATATGTGCTTCAGAAAGAGGAGCAAAAGAAAGAAAAGAGACGAGCATGAGATGACTAATGCCTGAAAACCGGGCTGTGATGTCCAGGACACCACAAACCAGTCCCTCTTCAAGGTCCTAGAATATAGTAAAATCATGATAGATAAATTTTCACCAGACATAGAGCATGTGTGCGGATGCAAGAGCAGTGATGGGATGGAGTTGAAGTATGAGAGACAAACTGCATGCGTTTGACTCTATCGTAGTGTCATCATCTGTGTAGAAACAGACAGGCTAGAATTCACAAGGTCAAATGCAAGTGTTCGACCCCGATCACCTGTGATCTTCCATGGAAAAACAGATGGGTGAGGTCAACTTAGGACAACTACTTCAATTTACGAAGCAGAGGTCTTGTTTGCCAGCGTTTTCGAAGTGCTCCATGCCAAATGCAAGCTTTCGACTCTGATTATATGGTCTCCTTCAGCGTAGAAACAGAAAGACGACGTGTCCTTGGTTATCGGAATCTATGTGGGCATGATATTCACATGTATTAGAGGCGTCGATCTAGCAAATGACCGGAATATCAAACGTTGATGATCTATGATCATAGAGGGTAATGAATAATAGAATACTGGTGATATCATGGAGCAGAGGTTATCGGTGCGCAATTCAAGGTTAGTCTACGATTGTTATGCACTATGTATGGAAGAAGCATTTAGATGCTTCCTTTACCATGCGACTTCTGCGACTTTGAAGACAGTGGGACTTCTATGATATAGCTGTTGTGCTGTATTTAGGTTCATCCAGAAACAATTAATGATAGCGGTTGCAATAATCTGTTTAAGCATCGAGCCAGCTGTTGGGAGGACTAGACCATGGGTGACTAGGAACTTCTTTGCTGTAGATGTGTTAGTAATGTCCGTTCTAGTTCCTGTACACTTCTATGTGTTCTTCAATTGTTCTGCTGAATGACAAGAGCGGAGTTTGCTGTTGTTTTTCTAAGCCATGTGCCTGTTGGGCCATTACTTGAGTCGACATCTAAGATTTGTCGAGACTGTTTTTGAGATGTTTTGAGAGGGTCTGTAAGTCAGAAAAAGGTAAAGGGAAGACTCCATATCTAGACATCATGCAGGCGCCCTTCTAGCTTGCTTGCAGCCATATTGTAGAGAAGATTCTAGATGCGTTCATTGTCAATGCACAGCACGTATGGGACCACCTCTATTGAGGAACTGGATTCTTGCAGCAATTCAATGCCTCCGGCCTTCGCCCTGCAGTTGACAAAAACAGGTTGGATCCAACACATGAAGATGTTGGACAAGGAATTCCACGATGGTTTGCGCAAGGCCAGATGTAACTTAACTTGGGAACCTTCTCCCGGTAGTGGTGAGGTTGGGCTGGATGGATTCTTGTTCAGCTGCTTAGGATCAGGAACTGGTGCATTCAGATATTTTCTTCAGACGGGTGATATTAACATACCATACAGTGCTTGACATTGGCTGTGGTAAGTTAATTATTGAAGGCAGAGTCAAGGTATGACTTGTGTATATTATCTGAGGGTTGTAGCCAACGGTTGCGATATGCGCTTAGGTAAAGCAGGGTCAAGATATCAGTCACTTCGACAAAGACAGAATCGTGTTTAAAAATTGCTCTAAGCTTTCAGCAGATGTCAAACTAAGCGTTCATCCAGGTCGAAAGAGCACGAAACAAAATCTACAGGGATTGTCAATGCAACGTTGCATGCAGAACAATCTGTCTGCCTTCTGGCCCATAGATGATGCAAGATAACCATTTATGCCGCACACAGCTGTTACGGGGCCTTTTGCGTCATCCTTTACTCGCAGCCTTAATTTGTACCATCTTTTCGGTGTCCAATTAGGATCAGAAACAACCTCGAGGGTCTCGAAAATGTATGTCTGGTTTCGTGAATAAATTGGCCAAAGAGCATGGCAATGGCAAAACATACCGCTCACTTTACAGCCAAAAATTCTCCTCGGTTGATTGTTGCTCCCACAGCGATAAAATTCTTGGTCCCACTCTCTGTGCTTGTTGTCTCAAGAGAAACACAAGTTAGGGAGTTGACAGATTCATTGGATGCAAATTCATAACTGGCAAATATATCAGTACCGCTGCCAATCGCGATCAAGGGCAAATGCACCCATCCATGGTAACCCAATGTTCTGGCGAAATCAGCTCGAGCGTCGAGCAGTCTGCATAAGGGAAGGAAACATTATTCCCTGAGTGATTGTCAGATAAAGATATCTCGGGCATGAAACCGGAGCACAAACCATCAGGCTCCCAAACAACATTACCGTCTTCATCATAGGAAGCGAAACGGGCTTGTAATGGGGAAGCGGCCACTATCAACGACGCCGATGGTTCAAATATAATGTTGGAGTATGCGTGAGATCGAGGAATGCTGTGGTATGGTATAAAACTGTCAGGTTGGACTTCTGGTGTCCATTCAAGGAGAGTGGAACCCCAAGTGCATGAGCGAGTGAGTGCCTTGACTTTTCAGTGTACAATACACAATCATCAAATTCACCTTCTAGTACTCCCTTCGGCTCTGTGAGGTTGTACTTACACAAGCCTCGTCAGAATATAGGAGAAAGTATCCCCTTGGATTCCCAAAGAGAACACGCAGTGAATGCATAAAAGACAGTATGTCCTGAGGGTACCACCCTTAATCCACCCTTATCAGTGGCCATGATCCAGCATGGTCTATCACCCACGAAGAAAGCGCTGGTAAGGGTACACTCCATGTTTGGAGATGTCATAAACGGAACAAATGTTTGTGAGATTCTCTTATGCTCTGCAAGCACAGTTTTCTCCGTTTCTTCAGCTCTCTGGATTTCAAATGTTTTGGACACGACTTTGTGGAACTCGACCTTTAAAAATGCAGTCTGTGGGTTAGGTAGAGGAGGATCTGATTGTTCGGCGGAAGCAGGCGCCGGCAAGGATTCATAAATGGCCATGTTTCCTGAACACGAGAAAAGCTATCGCAAATCTTAATAGACAAACCATGGGATTTTTAAATTACTTACAAATAGATGAGGAACCAAAAACGCTTCGCCTAAGGGTGCAACAAGAATGTGATCGATGTCAAGATCCTGAGGCTTTCCGGGGGGGGGGTCTTGTGGTAAAGAAAAAGCAGTAGGAGCCCGGGAGTCTACCAATTCATTCTCTAACATAGAAATAGCAGTGGCTGAGAATGCAAGAATCAACTTTGGCAGCAACCAGATCTACAGAACTTGATATTAGCTGACGTTGTCCCAAATGGTCGATGTAAGGCCAACCTCCATAATGCCCTGCGGTTGCACGAGCATGAGCCACTGACTTCTGTTGCCAATCGCTACACCCGCATGCAGTGTAGATGTGTTCTTATCTGCATGTGCTGCTGCAGGCGTAGTTTCAGTCGTCTCTGTGTCAAAAAGACCGATAGTATCCGTGAAGAAACGGCTCGCCATATAACAAGATCACTACATAGAAGCGATAAGTAATTTGGAACAAAGAGTAGACAAAATGAGAAGTACCTTGTCGCCCATTGGAGACATATCTTTACGTCGAATCTTCCCTCGCTCCGTTTCACCAATGAGAAGACCGATGGACTCATCTTCTCGCAGGATAAGCACAGAAGGATCACAGATACTGCATGATTTAATTTTTGCGCGAGGCAAACTACCATCCATATCATTGATAACTTGTCTTTCATTGCCATCTTGGTTCCATCTCGTTATTCACTAACACAAAAAGTCTATAGAAACATCTTACCGAGCTCCAGCACACAGATAGCATTCGTCATAACATGCAATATGGTGGTATGTTGAAAGAATGGGGCTGCACTTATAGTTGTCCCGGGTACATATGAAAGATAACTGGCAGGACTGGCCAGCTTGTCTCGACTCACACGTTCGAAGAAGGCTTCCTGAGCCTTCCTAAGACTTGACGAGGTACTTCTCGATAGAAAAAGACAGGCACATTGACCGCGGGAAATGAATCAGAACGATGTATCTGCTCTTGTGACCGGCTTGCTGATGGACCCACAGATGGTAGAGAATATCGCCTTCCTCAATGACGTATCTGTCATAGGAAATTAACGAAAGGGTTGCGAAGGCATCAAACCCTGCTGGAGCTTGGTGTGGATGCCAGCACTCTTCATGAAAACAAGTGCAGGCAAGCAGATCAAATGCTAAGTGTTCGATGATGAGAAGACGGGCTTGAATTATCAAATGCTAAGCATTCGATGATGGAAATACGGGTGTGAATCATCAAATGCTACGCGTTCAACAATGGAAATACAGGTGTGAATCATCAAACGCTAAGCGTTCGACGATGGAAATATGGGTGTGAATCAAACCATCGGCACTAAACAAGTCCTCTGAAGTCACCCACGACCACGTGATTACATGTGACCAGAATAGTATCATATCATGTGACTGTAAGCTAAAGGTAAGATTCTAGATGCATTCATCGTTGGGACCGGTGACCTCTGCAATTCAACCATTGGACTGCAAGCTGAGGTTCACAACTTCATATGTCGGATCACTGGGAGTTTATTGATCTAATCAATTCTGTGCTCACTACGGCATTGAATCTATCTGGGGCATTTTCGTAGCTGCCGCTAGGTCATTGCTGCCATGAGAGGGCAGCTTCTGCATGTGGTTGCTTTCCAACGGTATTTGCATTTCGAACTAAGTCCACAGCTACTGAAAGACGATGTGGCATCCCTCGTGTTCTCTTCGGAGCTTGGGTCTCCCTATACACCTGCCTCCTCACTGTCCTTCTCGACATCCCAGCTCTCTGGAGCAGTCCACAAACATATTTCAATGTATTTTATACTAGGCAGTCACTCCAAACATGTCCAGCTCCTCTGGTCCAACTAAAGGAGGTAAGCTCTTTGGAGACAGCTTTCAAAAATCAATGCAAGCTTTTTGCTTGCTGGTAGAGAAGTACTGGCAGTGCTTGGATCAATTGTACTTGACGGAGAAACATTCGATGGTGCAATATTCTGCCCGGAAATGGACGGATTGATGATATGCTCCATGTGTGTCATCGATTCAAGGTCAATCTTCATGTATTCCTCACCCATCTCGGGGGACGATGGAGGACTTGGTGGATTAGAAGGTAAGCGTCCCTTTTGCTGTTGCCCTTTCTCTTTCTTGTCCTTCTTGAGTACTGGTGTGGAAGATGAAACAAAGTGGTTGAGGAAAGTTTCTGTTGAATCGGAGGCATGGGAAGAAATTGAAGTCATCTGGGATGACAAACATGTGTCTGAGGAGAGCCTTCCCCGGTTGCGCTTCTTGAGAATGTTGGTTAACTTCCTCATTTTGCCTCTGCAAAGATCGCTCAAACTACCCTGCTTGCGCAAGGAGAAGTCTGAAAGGCTTTGTGATTTGGCTCCTCCACAGTTTGGATAAATGATGCTGCTGGAACTTCCTTGCCGAGAAGAGGTGAAGGGATGAGAATGACGCCTTGCTCAAGAGAACGTTTGATAAGGCTTGGCGAAGTCAACTAGAAAGAATGGAATGTTTAATTTTATTCACTAAGACATCAAAGACAAGCCTTGAAAGATATAGTGCGCTTGATGCACGCGGTGGATCATGAGAGGGCAGAAAGACTCGCAGGCTCTTCAGTAAGACAGGGGGCAATCTCTGGATGGTCCCCTGATTCTGGCTTCAGAAAGTCTGGGGGTACAAAATGCTGATGGGAGAATTAAATTGTGGCATCCTGCTCTAGAGAAGATAATGGTTCAGAAAGAATCAATTCTGTATCAGACCCGTAGTCATTCGAAGAAATGTGATTGATGTCCATATTGAATTATTAGCAGCTTCTGGCCAGACACTCTATTTGGTGATTCCCAGAGCTGGAGAATGCACGCTGGCAAACCTAGCATCAGCCTGAGAGTGGTTCGAGACTAGAAAGATAGAAGAGAATACAAATAGAGATGAAGATCAGAAAGAGACCAAGGACAGATTTTTCACCAAAAAGCGTAACGAGACTAACGGAACCTGCGGCAACCAGCATTTTTCCATTCCATGCACAAAAATGCAACCTCCAATTTTAGCGTGTCCCCATTGGTAGCAATCATCTTGTCATCGGGTGAGTAACAAACCATGTTCATTGATTTCCCTGCCTTGATTGTCTGATTGTTAATATTGTCAGGGCCAGGTGAAATTGGTGCGGCTGCCACGCCTGCCACGGGCTTGACGCGCCTGTGACGCGACACTAATGTGGCCACCTATCTGGAGAAATATATGATTATGTAGCTAATGTAAATGAGATTCGTCTAAGATTCGTCAGGAAAAAACAGGGATCCAAAGTTCAAACTGGCATGTTGAGGTTGGTTGACCATTCAAGCTTCAAGATGCTTGCCGAATTTTAATTTTTTTCATTTCTACCTAATGGTATGCCGCATGCGGTGTCTTCTTAGATAGTCGATCTATAGATGGAACACCTACAAAACCAATCTATCTCCACGGTCAGCGATCCAGACAAATACCGATGACTGATAACGTGGTCGTTCGTGGGTGGTTCTCTAGTGATACCTAAGCTATGGTCAGTAGAAGGTACTGTGTGAGGTCAGCAACGTGTGTGGCTGCGACCACAACGATGACAAAAGAAAAAAAAGAAACAACAAAGGAAAACACGTACTTGTATCCTGGATGAAGGATGTCTTAAGACAATCTTATCCCAACAGACTGTGTGGAGTTATAACGATCACTCCCTCAGCGCAAAACAGGTAGGACCAATGGTCAGGACTAGTCAATGCTTAGAGTCTTTACGT
>Ga0310811_10004976_pt1 | contig 16742 bp, 14 predicted proteins | sample YCmetagenome_FD_207642 | JGI IMG/M metagenome (GOLD analysis project Ga0310811, IMG submission 207642) | Soil microbial communities from experimental microcosm in Duke University, North Carolina, United States - YC | ecosystem: Engineered > Artificial ecosystem > Soil microcosm > Unclassified ...
TATTTAAAAGCCCCGATTTTTCATCCATTGGCAGCAAACAGGTTTGGATAACAGCGGCCACTATAGCAATAGTAGCTAGCTTAGAAACCCTGCTGTGTATTGAAGCAGCGGACAAACTCGACCCGATCAAGCGCGTCACTCCCACCAATCGCGAACTTGTAGCGCAAGGTGCGGGTAACCTGGTAAGCGGGCTGCTTGGTGGTTTACCACTAACGGCAGTTATCGTGCGTTCATCGGCTAACGTCAATGCAGGCGCCCGGACTAAAATGAGCGCTATTATGCATGGTGCATTGCTATTGCTCTCGCTCCTGCTTATCCCGGCGCTTATCAATCATATCCCGTTATCATGCCTGGCATCTATCCTTTTAATAACAGGTTACAAACTGGCACGAATAAGCTTGTTTAAGCATATGTGGCATAAAGGGCTGGATCAGTTTATACCATTCGTGGTAACCATCGTTGCCGTAGTATTTACAGACCTGCTGATTGGCGTGGGCATTGGTATGCTGGTGGGTATATTTTATATCCTTCGCACCAATTTACGTAATCCCTACTTCTACCATATTGATGAAAGCGGTGACAAGAAACGGATCCGCTTACGCCTCGCCGAGGAAGTCTCATTTTTAAATAAAGCTGCTATACAAATTACACTCACCAATCTGCCAAAAGACTCCGAGGTAATTATAGATGGCGCGCACTCCAGGTTCATTGATCCGGATGTGCTGGAGATTATTAACAATTTCAAAAACAACGCCTATACAAAAGGCATCACCGTAAGGCTCGACCATATACGCGAAACGTATGATGTGCCACGTCTTAAGGAAGTAATTTATAACATAAATCATAAAGATCATGAAAACAGAGAATCTGAAAAACGATATAAAACCAATTCACACAGCAGAAAAGATGAAACCTACGTTAGCTGAAAGTTATACCGCCCTGTTATCAGGCAACCGCGAGTGGGTTGATCAACGGCTTAAAGAAGACCCTGATTATTTTAGAAAACTCTCGCAGGGCCAAAGTCCGGAAGTATTGTGGATAGGCTGCTCCGACAGTCGTGTACCAGCCAACCAGATCACCGGCACCAAACCCGGCGAGGTGTTTGTTCACCGAAACATTGCCAACGTTTGTGCACATTCTGATATGAACATGCTTAGCGTGCTCGATTATGCGGTGAACGTGTTGAAAGTAAAACATGTGATCGTTGCAGGACATTACGGCTGCGGTGGAGTAGCGGCAGCATTAAGCAACAAACAATTCGGGTTGATCGACAACTGGCTACGCCATATCAAGGATGTTTACCGTTTGCACAGCCATGAGCTTGACCGCATAAGTGATACGCAGCTCCGTGTAAATCGCTTGGTTGAACTGAATGTAATAGAACAATCCTACAACCTGTGCAAAACAACCATCATACAAAATGCATGGAAAGAGCGTAGCGATCTGGAGGTGCATGGCTGGGTGATCGATATCGGCACCGGCCTGGTAAAAGACCTGAAAGTGAGTAGCAACGACCCGCAAAAGCTGGGATACGTGTACGAACTGGAAGCAGAGCTCGCCGGTGCTCATTAAACCGGCACGTTAAATTAAATTTCGGTCCCGGTTGCTTCAATGCAGCCGGGATTTTTTGTAGTATGCCCACGATATAATTTTTACTTTTGCGACGGTTACAATTAAAAAAGCAACCTGCAAAATATGCTGAGGGTATCAAAAGACAAGCGCACCCTTAAAGAAAACCTGATGCTGGCCTCGTCTACGGCATTTGTATCAGGAGCTACCAATGTGGCGGGGTTTATTGCATTCCTGGCTTTTACCACTAACATTACTGGGCATGTGGCAACCTTGGCACGTCATGCTGCCGAAAACAACTGGCACGAGATGATACTTTTTATCATTTGGCTGCTGCTATTTTTTACTGGTGCCTTTGTATCCAATTTCCTGATACGCTCGGCATGGAATAAGAGCACCTACTGGGCGCACTCACGACCAGTAATTCTCGAAATCATTATTTTATTATTTGTCGCAGTCTATGGCGATAAATTTTATGCTGAATCTCAAACGGAACGTGAAATCATCATCGGCGCCATAATATTTTCAATGGGTCTGCAAAACAGCATGGTTTCTACCGTATCAGGCGGACTGATCAAATCATCGCACTTAACGGGTTTGTTTACCGATCTGGGCAGTGACGTATCCGAATGGCTGCACCCAATGTCAAAAAAGAAAGAAATTGTAAAACACCGTATATATATACGGTTAACCATACTTGCATTTTACTTTTTAGGCGGACTGGCAGGCGGCTACTTTTTCAATGCTTACGGTTTTGTGGTATTTTATTTTATCCCGGTAATTTTGCTCACCATATTATATTACGATCTTTCAGATGTAGCCTTACATAAACTATCACGGCTATTCTCATCGCCTAAAAAAGTATAAATTTGCAGTCAAAATAATATACCAACCTATGAGCGCTAAAACTCACGACACCAGTCATATCACCTACGAAAGCCTTCTTGAGGGTAATAAAAAATTTATCGACAACGCTTTAAAATCGGATCCTGAGTTTTTTGATAAACTGACCAGCCAGAACCCACCCGTACTTTGGATAGGCTGTGCCGACAGCCGTGTTCCGGCAAACCAGATCACCAATACCAATCCGGGCGAGATATTTGTGCACCGTAACATCGCCAACATGGTGATCCATACGGATATGAATATGCTTTCGGTATTAGACTATGCCGTGAACGTGTTACACGTAAAACACGTAATCGTAACTGGGCATTATGGGTGTGGCGGTGTACTTGCTGCCATGAGCAACAAAGAGTTTGGATTGATCGACAACTGGCTGCGTCACATCAAAGATGTGTATCGTATCCACGCAAAGGAACTGGAGGCGATAAGTGACGAAAGCGAACGCGCCAGCCGTCTTGTTGAATTGAATGTGATAGAAAACGTTTACAATCTGTGCAAAACGTCCATCGTTCAAAACGCATGGAAAAACGGTCAGGAGCTAAATGTTCATGGCTGGGTTTACAGCCTTGCCACCGGAAAGATAAATGATATGAAAGTTAGCACCAGCAATAACGGTAAGCTGGATGATGTGTTTAAATTCAAATAAGGATGAATATCGAACACTGAATTCTGAATTTTGAATAATGAAGTGGAAGCGATTTCGACATTCATCATTCAAAATTCATTATTCGATATTATTATTCACACATTTTATTAGAGTTCCTTCTGCAAAAACGGATATCTATAATCCTTCGGTGGATCGAAAGTTTCTTTAATAGTTCTTGGAGATACCCAACGCAGCAGGTTGATCATTGAGCCGGCTTTATCGTTTGTACCCGATCCCCTGGCACCGCCAAATGGCTGCTGACCAACTACCGCACCTGTAGGTTTGTCGTTAATATAGAAGTTACCCGCAGCATTGCGTAAACGTTGTGTCGCTTCGGCAATGGCGTAACGGTCCTGAGATATAATTGAACCGGTAAGCGCGTAGATCGACGTTTTATCTACGATGTCGATCACCTTGCTGAAATCTTTATCCTCATAAACATAGATCGTCAATACCGGACCAAAGAGCTCTTCGCACATCGTTACATAGTGCGGATCATCCACACGGAACACGGTAGGCTCAATGAACCAGCCTTCAGTTTTGTCATATTTACCGCCGGTTACCAGTTCTACGCTGATATCATTTTTAGCTTCGTCGATATATTTTGCGAGCTTATCAAATGATGCTTCGGTGATAACAGCGTTAATGAAATTCTCAAAATCTTCAGTCGGGCCCATTTTGAAGCTGGCCACATCACGCTGAATATTTTCTTTTACCGCTTCCCACAATGATTTAGGGATATAAGCCCTTGAAGCAGCAGAACATTTCTGCCCCTGATATTCAAACGCACCACGAACCAATGCTGTGCTCACTACTTCTGCATCAGCGCTTGGGTGAGCAAGAACAAAGTCTTTACCGCCTGTTTCGCCAACGATGCGTGGGTAAGTTTTATATTTGTGGATATTGGTACCGATTGTCTGCCAGATATTTTGGAATACTTTGGTTGAACCCGTAAAGTGTATACCAGCAAAATCAGGGTGATTGAATATTACCTCGCCTGCAACCGGACCGTCAACATAGATCAGGTTGATCACACCATCAGGAACACCGGCTTCTTTGAACACTTTCATGATCACGTTGGCAGCGTATATCTGAGGATAAGCAGGTTTCCAAACCACTACGTTACCCATCATTGCTGCTGACGAAGGCAGGTTGCCTGCAATAGCGGTAAAGTTGAATGGTGTCAAGGCAAACACAAAACCTTCCAGCGGCCGTTGCTCTAACCTGTTCCATACGCCTTTGCCTGAAATTGGCGGTTGCTGCTGATAGATCTCAGTCATGTATGACACGTTGAAACGCAGGAAATCGATCAGCTCACAGGCAGAATCGATCTCAGCCTGGTAAGCATTTTTAGATTGGCCCAGCATGGTTGCAGCGTTGATCTCGGCGCGATAAGGGCCTGCGATCAGGTCGGCAGCTTTTAAGAAAATGGCGGCACGTTGTTCCCATGCCAGATCTTCCCAGGCAGCTTTTGCAGCCAATGCAGCATCAATGGCAGCATTAACGTGACTTGCATCACCTTCAGAAAAAGTAGCTAGTAAGTGTTTATGATCATGCGGCGGACGAATTTCCAACTTTTTGTTGGTACGAACTTCTTTCCCGCCGATATACATCGGAATATCGATTTGTTTTGAGCGCGCATCTTCCAGAGCGGCTTTGAGGGCAGCACGTTCTACACTGCGCGGGCCGTAATTTAATACAGGCTCGTTCTGCGGTGCAGGCACGTTAAAAAATCCTTTCAGCATAGGTGTTAATTATTGAGTGCGCAAAGATAAGGGTTAATGTGCAGATGTGCGAATATGCGGATGTGCAAATTGATATTGTGACAGTTGGAAGATGTGCAGATGCGAGGATGTGCAGCTATGCAAATTAATATTGCTACAGCAGGAAGATGCTGGCCGCGGCCTTACGCACAAGGCATTTTCAACGTAAAGGTGGTCTCACCATTATGCGATTCCGCAATAAGATTCCCTTTATGCGCTTTGGCTATTTCGGAGGCAATAAATAATCCCAGGCCGAGCCCCTTTTGATTAGATTTGGTCGTCCCTCTTGAGAATGGCTGGAATAAATTATCTAATACTGATTTGGGTATATCCTCACCGGCATTAATAACTGTCAGCGTAAAATTTCCATCTTTACTTGTCGCATGCACGCGCACCGGGACATCAGGGCGACCATAGGTAATTGCATTGCTTAACAAATTAGAGAATACTTGTGCGATGCGCTTTCCGTCGCAACCAACCGGGCGGTCAAGATTAAGTTTAAGAGAAACATAGCGCTCGGGCCATATTAGGTTCAACTCATCGACTACATGTTTCAGAATTTCTTCCAACGGTTGGTCTTCCTGCACATTCATCTGAAGTCCGCCACCTAAATGGCTTTGTGCAAAATCAAGGATATTATCTACCAGGCCACGCATCCTGTAGGCTGAACTTTGGGTGATCTCAGCCAGGCGTTTTACCCGGGCTTCAACCGGCATTCTTAGCAGCAACTGAGCTGAATTCAAAATGGCCCCTACAGGGTTCCGCAGATCGTGGCCAAGAATAGCAATAAACTGCTCGCGTAACTTAGCAGTAGCCTGCTCTTCTTCTAACCTTGCCTGCACTATTTTAAGTTCATCCATCGAACTGAGATGGAAAGCGATCAACTCGGCAAACAATTTGAACATGCCTATCACTTCAGGGGTATTCAATCGCGCAGGGCGGGGATCGATAGAACAAAGCGTTCCGAAGAAACGGCCATCCTTCAGAAATATCGGCATCGAAATATAACTCTGGAAACCGTACATCGCCGGTGTATGGTGCGAGCAGAATAAATCATCTTTCTCCACATGGTCAATGATAACCGCTTCACCACTCTGGCGTATTTCATGGCATATGGTAGTTTCCACTTTTAGCTCATCGCCAGGCTTAAGGCCAAAAGCTATATCATCGCGTACGCTGCATGTTACCCACCTGTCTTCCGTTACACGCGCCACAGCAGCAAATCCCATCCCGGTGGTCCGGCAAACCACATCCAGCAAAGTTGGCATCATAGCAATGCTATTAACAGCATCTACATCCGCCTGAAAGTTAGGGTCAATCAAAGTCAAAAATTAAGAGATGTACAATTTAAAAATAAAAAACTGTATAAATTATGAATTAGACGGAATTGTTAATAATTAGTTTAATTTATTCACTATTAAAATAACATTTACCGCCTTAAATAATCACATCCAAGCCCTGCCGAAACTTACATTTTTGTGCATCTTTTTTTTCATCTGTCGCGTATAAGATTCCTATGGATGTAAGTAAACGTCCTAACACGCACACTATTAATCAATAAAAGAAACACGGTTATGTCGAAACCAGAGGATATCTACAAAGAATACAGGGAACTGGTGTTAAAAAATGCCGAGAAAGAAATCAACGGACAAAAATTTTCATTTCTGTTTACTTCAGAAAAGGAAGGGACTTTTACCCTAACCAATAACGAAACCAGGGACATGATAGGCGGCACATTTAAGCTAAGTGTGAATAATGACGGCCTGAATATCCTGATGGACTACAAGGGTTTCTATATCACCCAGACTTTAAAGATCGATAAGAAAGAAAGTACCATTGTACGTGAACCAAACAGTGGAAAGGTATTTCTAACCGGTCACAAACTCGACATGAAAGGAAGTAAATAAGCGTTTATACTATTTACTTCCTTTCTGTTTGTAGCGCCTTATACACAATTATACAGGAAAAAATTCCACAAAATTAACCCACATCTACCATTACTTTTTTTCTGATAGGCAATAAAAAGGCCCTGTTTGGCCTATATCGGCCTGTTTTTAAGTTCCTCTTCATGTGGTGCGGTTGTTGCCGTACTTTAAAGCATGAAGAGTTTGCCTATTTTTTTTCTGTTTATTATTCTGTCGCTAACGGCGGCTGCGCAGTTTCCGCTTGGAAGCACCATCCCAAAAATCAAAACCTATTTTGGTGAGCATATACCTTACTCATTTGTTCAGGAATTCAGAGCTGAAAACGGCGATACGGCTATTTGTTTTACCAAGTCAAAAGCAATTGGCGACTTCACTTTTTATTTTGATCATAACGGGATATGTACTTCATATGTGGTAACTTATGGGAAGGAAGATTTTTCGGAGGTAAAATCCATACTCGATCATAAATATTGCCACCTGGAAACAGCACGGTGGATATCCGAAGAAGGCAGATTTGATGTGAATGTATTACCGCCAGAAACCGGCTCGAATTATTTCAGCGTTATTTACACAACCGACCCTCTTATCACCAGTACACACGACAATACTTTGGTGTCGAATTAAGAGACAGGCGATCGCTTTAAAAACTAGCGGCTCGGAGTCTAACACTCATTTACTACAATAAAAAGCCCGTCGCTGTTTAACAGGACGGGCTTTCGACTATATGGTGGAATTTATTATTTTACTTCTTCGAAGTCAACGTCGGTTACATGGTCACCAGCGCCTTGAGCGTTTCCGCCTGCGGCTTCGGCATCACCGGCACCTGGCTGAGCCTGACCGGCATCGCCTGCAGCTTTGTACATCTCTTCAGATGCAGCGGTCCATGCAGCGTTCAACTCGGTTTGAGCAGTTTCGATGGCATCAAGGTCTTTAGAAGTGTAAGCTTCTTTCAACTTTTTCAAACCTTCTTCGATAGGCGCTTTTTTATCAGCTGATATCTTATCGCCATACTCTTTCAGTTGCTTTTCGGTAGTAAAGATAAGGGCATCGGCAGAGTTCAGTTTATCAACTTCCTCTTTTGCCTTTTTGTCAGCATCGGCATTAGCTTCAGCTTCATCCTTCATTTTCTTGATCTCAGCATCAGTTAAACCAGATGAAGCTTCTATACGGATCTTTTGTTCTTTACCGGTAGCTTTATCTTTAGCCGATACGTGTAATATACCGTTAGCATCAATATCAAATGATACTTCGATCTGTGGCACACCACGTGGCGCAGGTGGAATTCCGTCCAGGTGGAAGCGGCCTAATGTTCTGTTCTGAGCAGCCATCGGACGTTCGCCCTGTAAGATGTGGATCTCAACAGAAGGCTGGCTATCAGATGCTGTAGAGAATACTTCTGATTTTTTGGTCGGGATAGTCGTGTTTGCTTCGATCAGTTTGGTCATTACACCACCCATAGTTTCGATACCTAATGAAAGCGGGGTAACGTCAAGCAATAACACGTCTTTTACTTCACCTGTCAACACACCACCCTGGATAGCAGCACCTATGGCAACTACCTCGTCAGGATTTACACCTTTTGATGGAGCTTTGCCAAAGAATTTTTGTACAGCTTCCTGGATAGCAGGTATACGGGTTGAACCACCCACCAGGATCACTTCATCAATATCAGAAGTGCTCATGCCGGCAGCTTTTAAAGCTGTTTTGCATGGCTCGATAGTACGTTTGATCAGGCTGTCAGACAGTTGCTCAAATTTAGCACGGGTTAAAGTTTTAACCAGGTGCTTAGGCATTCCGTCAGCAGCAGTTATATATGGCAGGTTGATCTCGCTTTGAGAAGTACTTGAAAGCTCAATTTTAGCTTTTTCTGCAGCATCTTTTAAACGTTGTAAAGCCATAGGGTCTTTACGCAGATCAACACCTTCGTCGTTTTTAAATTCGTCAGCCAGCCAGTCGATAATTACCTGGTCAAAGTCGTCACCACCTAAGTGTGTATCACCATCGGTTGATTTTACTTCGAACACGCCATCGCCTAACTCCAGTACTGACACGTCATGTGTACCACCACCGCAGTCAAACACAACGATCTTCATATCCTTGTGTGCTTTGTCCAAACCATAAGCCAGGGCAGCAGCAGTAGGCTCGTTGATGATACGGCGAACTTTTAAACCTGCAATTTCACCTGCTTCTTTGGTAGCCTGGCGTTGAGCATCATTAAAGTAAGCAGGTACAGTAATAACCGCTTCGCTTACTTCAGTACCTAAGAAATCTTCAGCAGTTTTCTTCATTTTCTGAAGGATCATTGCTGAAATTTCCTGCGGGGTATATTTGCGGTCGTCGATCTCAACACGCGGAGTGTTATTGTCGCCTTTAACCACTTTATAGGGTACGCGTGATGCTTCCTTAGTAACCTCATTAAATTGGTTACCCATGAAGCGTTTGATAGAATAAATTGTTTTTGTAGGGTTGGTGATAGCCTGGCGCTTGGCAGGATCACCTACCTTACGCTCGCCGTTGTCAACAAACGCCACAACTGACGGCGTAGTACGTTTACCCTCGCTATTAGCAATAACTACAGGTTCGTTACCTTCCATTACTGCAACGCAAGAGTTCGTTGTTCCTAAGTCGATTCCAATTATTTTAGACATATATGATTGATTTTTTCCTTTTCTAATATTAAACCTATGCAGTATCAACAAGGCTTATGCCAATATCAATTTGGCAGTAAAAAAGGTTAAAGGGCGTCAAAAATGCTTCCTGTTTCGTCAGGAAAGTGCATGGAATCCGTGACAGGTTGTCAGAAAAATGTCACTCGTTCAGCATCAGCTTGTCAATACCAGCAGAGGGCTTCCAGTCGCTTTTAGGTTCATAATAATGCCATAATAATGCCGAAATCTTTTTAATGAGCAATTGTGCTTCATTATCAGGCACCCAGCGTTGATCCTTGTTGTGATTGGTCATTACAGAAAATACATAATCTCCGTGGGGTGCATTAACCAAAACTGTTTCGGATTTAGCTTCATCCACAGAGCCACTTTTGCTGGCTGCCTGTACGTATGGTGGAATTTGCGACAACGATCTGTCATCCCAATAAATACGCACCAGGTCGCGGTACATGCGTTCGCTTGCTGCCGGGCTCACCGCTTCGCCATTGCGTATCATGGTAAATAAACGGCACATTTCATAAGGCGAACTAACCCCCCAGCCATATTGGGAACGGATAGCCTCGCGTCCTTTAACTCTTGAATTTACGCGCAATACTTTAAAACCGTTTTTATCCAGCCAGTTGTTAATGTATTCTCCGGTCACGATCCTTTGTAACCAGGTGCTGGCGGTATTATCGCTCATGGTGATCATCAGCAAAACAACTTTACTTAACTGGATGGTATCCTTGTCTTTAAATGAACCCAGAATGTCTTCTCCGGGGTACAATAAAGAATCGCGATAAACAAGCTTTTGATTATATGCTAATTCCCCTTTTTCTATCTTATCCATTACCCCGCATTGTATACTCACCTTGATCATGCTGGCAGTAGGGAACAGGGTATCGGCATTAATTGCTGCTGTTTTACCTGTTTTTAGGTTTTTTACATAGATGCCCACCTGGCCTTTAAAGTCTTTTACAGCGTCCTGTAATTGAGCAGTAAGTTTGGTGTCGGTTTGGGCAAAGGCGGTAGTACAGAAGGCAATAAAGAAAAAGATAGATAATTTAAGTTTCATAGTGTGGTTTAAAAAACTAAGTTATAAAACTACGCACAAAATTCCCATCGACGTGTTTTTTATATCTTTACCGCTTATATGAAACTCCGTTGGCTTTTATTCCCGTTCTCATTACTATATGGTCTTGTTGTATCAGTCCGTAACTGGTGTTATGATGGTGGGATATTAAAAAGCCGCAAATTTAAGATGCCGGTGATCTCAGTGGGCAACCTGGATGTAGGAGGGGCAGGTAAATCACCTATGACAGAATACCTGGTAAGGTTGCTCAAAGACCATTATAAATTGGCAACGCTTAGCCGCGGTTACGGCCGTAAGACAAAAGGATTTTTAACTGTAACCACCGATTCAACTGCTGAGCAGATAGGAGATGAGCCGCTCCAATTCAAACACAAGTTCCCTGATATAACCGTAGTTGTATGCGAAAAACGGGTTGAGGGCATTAAAGAGCTTATTCATACCCACAACCTGGTATTGATGGATGATGCTTATCAGCATCGTGCCGTAAAGCCTGGATTGAGTATTTTGTTGTTCGATTATAGCCGCATCAACGAGCCGCATCTGCTTTTGCCAGCCGGTAATCTTCGAGAGCCATTTAGCGGACGCTGGCGGGCTGATATTATTGTGATCAGTAAATGCCCGGAACAATTGAGCGCCGAATTGCAAAATCAAATTATTCAAAGAATAGATCCGCTGCCGTATCAATCTTTATTCTTTACATCAATTGTTTACCTGCCATTTCAGGATTTAAGCGGCCAAAAATCAAAGATGGTATTAGATAAAGATACGACGGTGTTTTTGCTTACCGGCATTGCTAATTCCAAACCTTTGGTGCAGCATATCAAAAAATATACTTCAATGCTGGTACATCACAATTATCCCGACCATCATCGTTTTAGCTTAAAAAATATCAGTAAACTTGCCGATGAATTCGCTGCCTGCACTGCACAAAAAAAAGTGATCATTACAACAGAAAAGGATGCACAGCGTTTAGTTGAACACGAATTGCTTCCGTTTGTACAATCGTTACCGGTTTTGGTCATTCCTATAGGGATACAATTTCTGAATAATGAAGGACAGCAATTTGATCAGTTAGTTATACAATATGTTAGAGAACATACGACAAACCACCTTATACATTAAAAATCGCATTGGCGATTTTGAACCCGAAGTAGGCATTATACTTGGTACGGGTCTCGGCGGGTTAGTATCGGAAATAGAAGTTGAGAAGCAACTGATGTACTCCAATATCCCCGATTTTCCGATCTCGACTCTTGAATTCCATTCAGGCAAATTAATATTTGGTACGCTAGCCGGTAAAAAAGTGGTAGCCATGCAGGGGCGTTTGCATTATTATGAAGGTTATACCATGCAACAGATCACCTTCCCGGTACGGGTGATGAAGATGCTGGGTATAAAAACATTATTCGTATCTAACGCCAGTGGTTCACTCAATCCTAACATCAGAAAAGGCGACCTGATGGTGATAGAAGATCATATTAACCTTCAGCCACATAATCCTTTGATCGGGAGAAATGAAGAAGAATTAGGGCCGCGTTTTCCGGATATGAGCCAGCCTTACCGCCGCGACCTGATCGAAAATGCATTGAATATTGCTAAAGAAAACAATATTACCTGCCATAAAGGTGTTTATGTAGCTGTGACAGGGCCAAACCTCGAAACCAGGGCAGAATACCGTTATCTGCGGATAATTGGCGGCGATGCAGTAGGCATGAGCACAGTACCAGAGGTGATTGTGGCCAATCATATGGGGCTGCCGGTTTTTGCGGTATCGGTACTAACGGATGAAGGGTTTCCTGAAACGCTCAACCCCGTATCACTGGAAGAAATCCTGGCAGTTGCACACGAAGCAGAGCCCAAAATGACATTAATACTTAAACAACTGATTGCCGGCCTTTAATGTATAACCGACTCCGATATATTCTTCTTGTAATGCTGATTTGTTTTTCGGCGGGTATTGTAATGGCTCAAACCCAAAACATACCAGGATACCCCAATAATAATATCAGGAGGAATAACTTTAATACAGATACTGCTACCAACAAGCCCGGTAAACAACTTAGCGGAGACGCGCAGATAGATGCTGAAAGACAAAAAGAAGAGAAAAAACGCGACTCAGTTATTTTTACTTCCAAGTTTATTAGAGTAACTAACGAACGTCTGTTGAGCGATAGCACCCAAGTTTTTCCGTTGGATACCGGGCTGACTAATTTTGAGAATTATAGTCCGCTATATCAACCCCGCAGCCCTAAAATAGGATTAGGCAACCTGGGGCTTGCTGAACGCAGCTTATTGTTTGAGCCAAGTAAAACCATTGGTTTTGATGTGGGTCAGCATTTTTTAGATGCTTATCTTTTTACACCACAGGACATACAATATTATAAAGCGCGTGTGCCTTATACCAACTTATCGCTTTTTGCAAGCGGTGTAAAAGAACAGATGTTTAAAGTGTTACACACGCAAAACATCAATCCGCAATTGAATGTAGGCTTTAATTTGAATTTTATCGGTTCGCACGGATTTTATCCGCGACAAGCCGGAAGCGATCTTACCGGCGCGATATTTTCCTGGTATGAGTCGAAAAGTAAGCGTTACAATTTGCTGGCTAGCTATAATTTTAATAACCTGAAGGCACCTGAAAACGGTTCGATACAGAATGACTCGATTTTTACAGCTCCGGCAACAACTAACTATGTCACTGCTCAAAATCAGCCGGTAAGGTTATATAATTCTAGTGATAATATCCGGAATAACGGTTTCTACATTAAACAGTTCTATTATATTGGTAAAATCGACACAACGATAAAGAGTGTCGACAAAACCAAAATATTACCGACGCAGCGGGTTTCCTATACTTTTTACTATAATAAAAATACCTATAAGTTCCTGCAAAACGAGCCAGATACGTATGGAGTGTTCCCGGATTACTATTATAGTTCAACCTACTCCAGGGACTCGCTCTCCGTTTTCCATTTGCAAAACGGATTTTCCTACAGTTTTTACTTACGTGGAAAATCCACCGGTATTGTTAAGAACGAAGTTAAGGTCGACCTTGGCTTGGTTCATGACTATTATACCTATCAGCAATATGTTACCGATACGATCACCAATGCTAATTTTTCGCGGCAGGTAGTCAATCAAAGGGTACAAAATAGTTCTTTCCAGGACATCACGCTAAAAGCAAAGGCAGGCTATCGGTTTAGTAATAAAATATTGCTTGATGTTGATCTGCAACAGATAGCAGCCGGACGGGATTTTGGTAACTTCCTTTATGAAGCAAAACTTACTTTGTCGGGCGGGCAAAAAGCAGGCAGGATAACTTTTGGGGCCTATCAGCAAAGCAGCTCGCCCCCGCTGGTTTATACCGACTGGATATCTAATCATTATATATTCCATAACAGTTTCAGCAATCAAAAGACTACCAATCTGTCATTCAATTATGTGAATGACCTGCTAAAGTTCGATCTGAAGGCGGAGTATTATATGATCAATGATTATCTATATTTCACCGCTGAGCCCAATGGTATAGATGCGACTCCGACACAATTGCATAGTCCAATCAACCTGATAAAATTGAGTGCCGGTAAGAACATAACCTTGGGTAGGTGGCATTTTGATAATTATGTAGTTTATCAAAAAAGCGACTACCAAAATACCTTACGCACGCCATCGGTTTATACCTATAGCAGCTTGTACTATTCTAAACTATTATTTAGTGTATTGAATAGTAATTTTGGTATCAATGTACGTTATAATACGCCTTATGTAGCTCCTTCTTATGCAGTAGGACTTGGACAGTTTTATAATAACACGCCTAATCTTACTTTCTCCTCTTATCCTATAGCAACAGTGTTTTTCAAGGCAACCTTGATCCGCACGAATATCATGATAGCTTATGATTATGCTAACCAGGGACTGTTTAGTAAAGGATATTATATGGTAAACCGCTACCCGGCGCCAAGCAGCCTGTTAAAGATCGGAGTGTCCTGGTCGTTCTATAATTAGGTTTTCTGCTTCTTCTTATGTGCTGCAGGGAATAACACATTGTTCAGAATCAGCCGGTAACCTGGAGAATTTGGATGCAATTTCAGATCGGTAGGAGGGTCGCCTACTACATGCTGATAATCTTCCGGATCATGGCCGCCGTAGAAGGTCCACTGTCCTTTACCATATTCGCCATGGACATAACGAGCCTCGTTACCGGTTTTCATTTCGCCCATAATAGTAATACCAGGTTTTAGTAATTTCTCATTAAAAGCAGTAGTCAGACCCATAAATCCTTTAATCACTTTATCGTGATTTTGGGTAAGCATGCTCGGTACTACGTCCCATTTGGCCGAAAAATCAAACAAAGTAAAAAAGTCTCTTGTGCGTTCTACCTGGCGGGTAGTAGTTACGTCGATATTACTGAACTGGTGCGACATAGGGTTCATGTCGAGTGTAAAGTTCTGAAAAGCGAAAGTTTGAGTAAAATCCAACTTGGTTTGCGCATCCGGGTCAGCGGCATCACCATCAAACATGCTTTCGCATATATCGGTATTCGCTGATGCAAGGGCAATGTCAAACGTGTCTGTACCTGAACACATAGCGAATAGAAAACCTCCACCGGAACAAAAATCACGTATGTGTTCAGCTACTGAGAGCTTCATTTGTGATACTTTCTTAAAGCCCATTTTATGCGCCATGGCTTCCTGTATCTTTACGTCATCATTATACCATTGTGCATAACGGAATGAGCCATAAAATTTGCTGTATTGCCCGGTAAAATCCTCATGATGTAAGTGTAACCAATCGTATTTAGGCAAATCGCCACGGATTACTTCTTCGTCATAGACAACATCATAAGGTATCTCTGCATATTTCAGAACCAGGGTTACGGCATCGTCCCAGGGAAGTTTATTTTTAGGTGAGTATACCGCAATCTTAGGCGCTTTCTCCAGCTTTACCAAATCCATATTTACTGATGGATCGCTTATTTGGGTGATGATCTCACTTACTTTGGCGTCAGCTAACACGGTATAGCTTACACCGCGTATTTTACACTCATCCTCAATGCCTTTATTATACTTCATCATAAAACTGCCACCGCGGTAGTTGAGCAGCCAATCTACCTCTTCACCATTCTTTAATGTCCAGAACGCTATACCGTACGATTTCAGGTGATCTTTTTGCTCCTCATCCATAGGTATAAGAATAGAAGCCGCCATTGTGAGCAAAGGCGAAACAAGTAAGGCAAAAACCAAAAGAAATTTTTGCAGGAGCTTCATTTTCAAAAGTAACGAATAATTGTTGAGGGTATTATGATTTTAACGGAATCGTTACTCACTTGGTTTAGCATGAAGATCGGTAAGATCTTTTGATTCCCTTCTTATCTTAGGAATTTTCATAAACTCTCTGTAGTTTGAATCAACGTAAGCTGTAAAATTAAATTCCGGACTAGTGTAGGTGTCTATCGTAGGAGTGCAAATAATAATGAAATTGGTCATTTCCTGTCCTTTTAACGGAACATAGTCCTTTAAATTCTCAGGACTGAATTGCCTTGTTATTTTTTGTTTTAGCTCCTCGTCTTTTCCCAATTGTACTGCCTTTGCTCTTTTTTTTGCGTCTGAGTGCGAGTCAAATAGATTTACGGAAAGACCGCCTTTGTAATTGCCATCCGCATCTTTGGCGTAAACCAGGGTTTCCCCTCCAAACGGTGATAATGTATGTGGAGCAGTCAATCCCCCAAGCCTTGTTTGCTGGTCCCTGATGGTAACACCTTTAAGGTTGGTGCCTTTCAGGTCCATCAGAATTTCAATAGAGCTCAGATCTTTTACAAAAAGGGTATCGGTTTCATAAGCAAAAGAGGAGAATGTAACCAGGTCGCCAACATGGGCACGTATAGAAAATAAACCATTCTTATCGGTAACGGTAAAAACATTGGATTTAAGGTTTTGGATGCTTACCCCGGCAATAGGTATGCGGGTTTTATTTTCATACACCCTGCCCGTCAAATTACCCTGTGCAAAACTTAAATTGGCAATGAATAATAGCAATATAGAAATCAGAAAGACACGTATCATACCCGCTAAAGTAACGAAATATTTCAGAAGGTATTGTGAATTAGAGGTTATGAAAGAATATCTTAACTATTTTTAACAATTGGATAAATAATACATTCAATGCCTATTTCTCTCCCTAAACTTAGGGAGAGATGTC
>Ga0310811_10004977_pt1 | contig 16741 bp, 14 predicted proteins | sample YCmetagenome_FD_207642 | JGI IMG/M metagenome (GOLD analysis project Ga0310811, IMG submission 207642) | Soil microbial communities from experimental microcosm in Duke University, North Carolina, United States - YC | ecosystem: Engineered > Artificial ecosystem > Soil microcosm > Unclassified ...
CAGCCCGACCAGCGGGAATCTCTCAGAGGAGGGCCCGCCGGAGGCGCAGTTGACTTTTGTCTTTGACCTTCGCCTTTGACGTTCGCCTTTGACGTTCGCCTTTGACGTTCGCCTTTGACGTTCGCCTTGGACTTTCGCGGAGGACGATTCGACGGTGGCCGCGGTAGGTTCGAGCGGTGAGTGAGCAACTGCCCGTGGGCGGCGTCGAGCTGTCACCCGCCGAGATCGAAGCGCTGGAAGCCAGATGGTCGCACTGCTGGACCCCGGGCGACGTTGCGCGCCGCCTGGTCGGGGTCGTCACGCCTTGGTACGTGGCCGCGGGGTGGGCGTTGGATCTGTTTCGCGGAGTGCAGACGCGCGAGCACGGGGACATCGAGATTGCTGTGCCCGCCGCCGGTTTTCCCGAGGTGCGCGACCGTTTCCCCGGCTACGTCTTCGACGGGGCGGGTAGTGGGTGTATCTGGGAGGATGCGTCATCTGAGGTGCTGGCCGCCGTACACCAGACGTGGCTGCGTGAACCGGCCACGGGCAACTACCTGCTCGATGTGTTCCGCGAACCGCACGACGGCGACACGTGGGTCTGCCGGCGCGACGCGACGATCCGGCTTCCGTACAGCGACATTATCCAATTCAGCCAAGACGGCATCCCGTACTTGGCGCCTGAGCTGGTCCTGCTGTTCAAGGCCAAGCATGTCCGTCCCAAGGACCAGGCGGACTTCGACGAAACCCTCCCGCACATGACCTCGGCTCAGCGCGCGACGCTCGCCGATCTGCTCGACCGCGTACACCCGGGGCATCCCTGGCTCGCTGCCGTGTGACACTGGGCGGCTGGGCGGCTGGGCGGCTGGGCGGCTGGGCGGCTGGGCGGTTCGGCGTCGGTGGCGGGTTCGGGGCGTGGGGCTGGCATCATGGACGGATGAACGACCGCGTCCTCGCCGCATGTGACGGCGCCTGCAAGCGCAATCCCGGTCCCGCCGCCTGGGCGTGGGTCATCGCCGAGGATGAGCAGGGTGGTCCGGGCCGGTGGGCTGCGGGACCTCTCGGTACGGCCACGAACAACATCGCCGAGCTCACCGCGTTGGAGGAGCTGCTCACCACGGTCGACCCGTCTTCGCCGCTCGAGGTGCGGATGGACTCCCAGTACGCGATGAACGCCGTGACCACGTGGCTGCCGGGTTGGCGCAAGCGGGGCTGGAAGACTGCTTCCGGCAGCCCGGTGGCGAACCGTGATCTCGTCGTGCGCATCGATGCGCTGCTCACCGGACGCGACGTCAAGTTCGTGTACGTGCCCGCACATCAGGTTGGCGGGGACCCGCTCAACGCCTTCGCCGACGAGGCCGCGAGCGAGTGCGCGGTCAGCCAGCAGGCAGCCGGCGGGGTCCTGAGCCGCGACCAGAGCCGTCTGCTGGCCGTGCCGGCGGTCACGACTGTCCCTGGCACGGCTGGCTCGGGCAAGTCGGCCGCAGGAGCCGGCGGCGCCAAGGCGTCCTCCGCCAAGACGGCGACGGCGACGAAGAGCGCCGCGCCTCGGGCGAGCACCGGCGCCGAGCCGCGGTCGATCGCGGCGAAGTATCCGGGGACCTGCAGTTGCGGGCGGCGCTACGCGGCAGGCGAGCGGATCGCCAAGGGCCCGAGCGGCTGGGGTCACCTGGAGTGCGCGACCCGCTGAGCCGGATGTCGTGAGGGTGGTGCGACGCCGGGCCGCGCGGCACAGGAGGGCGACGGGCGGACGGTTCGGCGGAAAACCCGCTGACGCCGCGGTCGTGCTTCGGGCACAATGATCGTATGGATGCGCGCTCCGACCTGCCGGCGGGCGCCGACGCGGTCACCGGGCCGCTCGGCGTCGGATACGGCGTGTCCATCCCCGGACGCGACCTGTCCTGGCGTTTCTCCCGCTCCTCGGGGCCAGGCGGCCAGGGTGTCAACACGACCGACAGCCGGATCGAGCTGTCGCTCGACCTGCGTACCTGCGAGGGGTTCACGCCGCAGCAGCGGGGCAGGGTGCTCGATCGGCTCGCGCCACGATTGGTCGACGGCGTGCTCACCGTCGCAGCCTCCGAATTCAGGTCCCAGCTGCGCAACCGGCGCGCGGCACGCGACCGGATGGCCGCGCTGCTCGCCGAGGCGCTCGCCCCTCCGCCGCCCCGGCGCAAGGCCACCAAGCCCTCGCGCGGCGCCGTGGCGCGTCGGCTGGACGACAAATCCCGGCGGTCGAAGCTCAAGAAGCTGCGCAGCTCCTGGGACTGAGCGCGCTGGACGAGCGGGCGAACCGAGCGGAAGACCGTTCGGGTCAGCCGGGTCCTGCAAGGAATCGGCCTCGCCTATCGTGCGCGGGGATCGCTTGACTGTGAAGCGAATCCGAACATCGAACGACCGTTGCCCCGTTCTTGGGAAATCCTCCCCAGCCTGTGGCAGCCTTGTGCTGCGGCATCTGACGGCGCGTCACTTGCGTCACCCGTGTCAGCCGAGTCGCCCGCAGCCGCAAGGAAGTCAGCGATGAGAACGATGTACGACGGGATCGCCTCGGACGCCGCGGTCATCCCGACCAGCGCCCAGCTCGTCGGCGGCTACGTCGACGGCAACTACGTCTGGACCGCCGCCGACTGGGCCCGCTTCCCGCGCTCCGTGCACGTCGGCATCGCGGTGAAGTCGACCACCAACGCGGGCATCGTGCTCGACGTGGAGCGCGGGAACGCCACGCCCGCCGAGTCCGTCGACTGGGTCCTCGCCCGCCGCCGCGCCGGCGCGGACCCGACCGTCTACTGCTCGCAGTCCGATTGGCCGTCGGTGCGCTCGGCCTTCAAGGCCCGATCCGTGGCGGAGCCGCACTACTGGATCGCGAACTACAACGGCGACAAGGCCATCCCGGCGGGTGCGATCGCGCATCAATACGAGTCGACGGCGCGCTGGGACCTGTCCAGTGTGGCCGACTACTGGCCGGGCGTGGACAAGCCCCCCACACCGGCGCAGTCGCCGGACACCGAGGAGGACGACATGCAGCAGATCGAACCCACATCGGTCCATCCGGGCGAGTACGCGTACGGCGTCCCGCCCGGGAAGACGAAGGTCTCCTTCGTCGCCGACGGGTACAACCTGTCGCCGGCGAAGCTGCGCGTGGTGACCTGGGTCGGCAACAACCCGCAGGTGCATGACGGGATGCAGGTCGGCGGCTCCGGCGCCCCGCACATCGTGACCCTGGCCCTGCCGAGCGGCGCAAGCGCCGTCACGGTACACCGCGAGGACGCCTCCGCCTTCCCCGTCGGCGTGATCCTGGTCTGATGCCCAGGCCCTCCGGCCAGCAGCTCCTCCGCACTGTTACCCAATATTGACGTACTGTGTCGCTCTGGCAGGGTACGAAGGATGCCGTGGAGTCCGACGCAACCGAGCCGCCCGAGCAGGCCCTGACCGAGGCCCTGCTCTCTTTGAGTTGGCCGCTGCCGCGCACGATCGAGGACGCGGATGCCGCGCTGACCCGGCTCGAGGAGGTCAGGGCGGTACTCGTCCGCCTCGACCAGCAGAGCATGGGCGACGAGGCGTGGTGGGCCGGGCAGGTGGACGCGCTCGCCACGCAGTCCGGCTTCGTGCTCGAGTGGTGGCGGCCGGTGCTGCGCGACCCGGAGCTTGAGTGGACGCTCAACCACCAGGCCCATCTGACCGCGGATCTGGCGACGCTCGCCTCCGCCGGCGCCCGGCTGCTCGACCAGATCGAGCCGCAGTCGGCGCAGGAGGCGTCCGCCCCGCAGGGCCGTCGCGCGGCCGGGGAGCGGCGTTGGGGCCCGGCCGCGGTGCCGCCGTTCGCGCCGGCCGGTGCGAACGCGCCGGGGGCGCGGCCGCAGCCGCCCGCCGAGGTCTTCGGCGACATCCCGCCGCCCCCTCTGGTCCAGCCGCAGCAACAGCCGACACCGGCTCCGGCTCCGGCTCCGGCTCCGGCTGCGCAGGCACTGCCACAAGCAATGCCGGACGCTCTGTCCGCCGACGACCTCGAGCCGCCGCAGTTCCCTCCGGTGCCCGCCGACCCGATGTCCACCGAGCCGCCTCCGCCGGAGGCGCTGAACGCGGGTGCCGCTCGGCATCGCCGGCCGAGTTACGACTTCGACGATCCTGACGCGCCCGTTCCCGCTCCCGTCGCACCGGTCGGCCTCACGAACACGACCGCGCCCACCCCCGCTCCGATGCCGATGCCGATGCCGGCCGCCGCGCCGCCCCCGGCGGCAGTCCCGATGGCACCCCCGGCACCGGGACCCATGCCGGGGCAGATGCCGCCGGCGGCCGCGCCACTGGGGGCCCTCGGCCAGCCGGGCATGCCGCCGGGTGCCGAGGCCCCGGCCGGCGTGCCGGGGCAGCGCGATCCAGGGCAGCGCGACCCGGGGCGACAGCCGGGCGCTTACATGGCTCCGCCTCCGCCGGGCTATTCCCCCGGCCACGGCTACCCGGACGACGCGGACGACGACGAGCCGGCCAGCCTCGTCCCGACCGGGCTGCGCCGGCACCAGCGACGGCTGCTGATACAGACCGGGGCGATCCTCGCCGCCGTCGGCACGCTGTGCTGGTGGGCCGTGTACTCGCTGAGCTCCAACCCTTCGCACCCGGCCGCGAGTTCGTCGACGACGCATCCGGCGGGCGGGTCCACCGCGCAGGGCGGCATCGGCGCGCCGTCCGGCACGCAGACGTCCGCCGCGCCCTCGCCGTCCGGCACCGCGAGTCAGAGCCCGCACACGCCCACGACGTCGGCCGCGCCGGCCCCGTCCACCGCGACCTCGTCGGTGGCCGACGCCACGACGGTCTCCTCCGTCCAGGTGACCCTGCTCGGCGGAAGCAGCGCGGTGCCGCAGATCGTCGTGCTGATCACGGTACACACCGCGGGAACCGGCGCGATCAACGTCTCAGGCACTTACTACGGCGCCAAGTCCGGCGGCGGCAAGGTGGCCGAGGAGACGATGCGCTGGACGTTCTCGGGGCACACCGCGTACCAGTACAGCGTGCCGATCGCGAACAGCGCCTACTGCGGCACGACGTTCAGCTTCACGCTGAACGCGGGCGGCCGCTCGGACGCCGGCACCACCTCGCCCGGCTGCTGACTGCGCCCGGCCGCTAGCCGCCGGGCGAGCCCGGCGGCTCAGCGCTTGATGAGGACGCCGCCGACGATGTGGCAGCGCTCCTCCAGGTCTCGTCCGGGGCCGCTGCCGTCCGGCTGCCACGAGGTGATGCGCACCAGGCCGGGCGGCAGGAACTCGAAGCCGTCCAGCAGGGCGTCGATGCGCTCGGGCGAGCGCGGGGTGAACTCGGCCTTGTTGTCGCCGAGCAGCGACTGCACGATCTCGCCGACCCGCGGGTCGGGGAAGTCGAGGTACTGCAGCACCACCACCGGGCTGCCGGGGGCGAGCGCGTCGAGGATCTGCTCGAGCGCCCTGCGCAGCCGCGCGTCGTCCCTCGTGTAGTCGAGCATCCCGAGCAGCAGCACGCCTATCGGCGTGGTGAAGTCCAGCCGTTCGCGCAGCCAGGGCTGCGCGAGCACCTGCTCGGGGTCGCGGAATTCGGCGCGCATCACGTGCAGCCGGTCCGAGGGGGCGCGCGCGGCGAGCACCGCCCGGGCGTGCGCGGCGGTGATCGGGTCGTCGGTGACGTAGACGAAGCGGGCGTCCGGCTGCTGGTCGCGGACTATCCCGTCGAAGCTGTTCATGATGGGGATGGCGGTACCCATCTGGAGGAACTGTCCGAGCCCGTGCCCCCGCGCGATCCAGGCGCTGGCCCGGTGCGCGAACGCCTCGGCCGCCCGCGCGATGATCATCACGTCGGGCCAGATGCGCAGCAGTTGGCGCACCGCGGCGCGGTCGGACTCGTAGTTGTCCTTCCCGCCGATCATGTAGTCCCACATCCTTATCGGATGCGGCACCTCGGGGTCGATCTCAGTGGGCTTCTCGTTCTCCGCCTCGCTCAGCACCGCGTCCCATGCCGCGGGCGCCCCGGGGGCGCCGCGTCCCGGAACGGGACGTGCGCTCGACGCCATCGTCGCCTCCCACCACCGCCTCGTGAATCACCGGCGCGACCGGATTCAGGCCGCTCCCGCAACGCATGGTATTGCACGCGCGCCGCTTCCGGAACCGATTCCGTACAACCGACTGACGGCCCATCAGGTGACGGCCGTCCCGGTGAAACCACCGCTCGCACGCGTGTGCGTCCGCGCCGACGCTCGTTGGGCAGCGGGGGAGGCCCATCCGAAGAGGTACTTTGTAAAAAGTGCTTGAGATTAGGAGGTTGTCGAATGATCGAGCGGCTGTGCGACGCGGCGCACCGCGGTTACCGGGTGCTCGGCCGGGTCCTGGTGCACCCGGCGCCGGCCCGGCCCCCGGTGCTGCTGGTCGGCGGCGCGCTGCAGCGCAAGGAGGGCTGGGGCAGGCTCGAGGGGCTGCTCGGGCGCGAGTCCACCGTGGTGACCGTCGACCTGCCGGGCTGGGGCGGCGCGGGCCTGCTGCCGGCCCAGTTCGACATGGGCTTCCTCGCCGACGCGCTCGCCGCCGTGCTGCACAGCGCGGCCGTCGGCGCGGTGCACGTGTTCGGCGGCTCCTACGGCAGCGCCGTCGCCTACCAGCTCGGCCGCAGGCACCCCTGCCTGGTGCGCCGGATGGCGCTGTTCGGCGCGCTCGGCCGCATCCCGCACTCGATGCGCCCGCGGCTGGCCGGCACCATCGGCCTGCTGCGCGACGGGCGCAGGGAACGCTTCGCGCACGAGGTGGTCGAGGCCATGCTGAACCAGGACCCTCATATCCTGCTGGCCCGGCGCGGCGCGGTCGAGCGCATCCTGTTCGCCCTCTTCCACGCCCTCGGCCCGCTCGAGGCCGCGCAGTACGAGCAGAACACGCTGCGGCTGCTCGCCCCTGGCCGGTTCGACCCCGCGCCGCCGCCGCAGGTGCCGCTGCTGTTCGGTGTCGGCGAGCACGACTCGTTCACCACCGTGCGCGACTGCCGCGCCTTCGCGCAGTCCTGCCCGGGCGCCGCGTTCGTCCGTCTTCGCGACAGCGACCACCCGGTGCACCTGCGCTGCCCGGACGAGCTGGCCGGGCTGCTCGCCCGGTTCTTCGCCGGGTGCGACCTGGCGGATGTGCCCGGCTGTCACCCGGTGGAGTACCCTTCCGCCACCCGCTAGGGTGAGACGCTCGAAGATCGACCGCGCCTCGCGGCAGGCCGGGACCGGCGTGCCGGCCGGGCGAGCCGCGGCCGATCGGACCGGGCGGGCCGCGGCCGCGCGCCGCGGCGTGCCGAGCACCCTGGCGCGCGCCGCGGGCGGGAGACGGCGGGGGCCACCCCCTCCGGCGTCGCCGCGCGGGTGGATGAAGACCGACGACCAGCGGAAGACCGAGGCTGCGCGAAGATGCGACGTTACCCCCCGATCGGCGAACACGGGATGATCGGCGACCTGCAAAGCTGTGCCCTGATCTCCTCCGACGGCGTGCTCGACTTCTTCTGCGCCCCGCGGTTCGACTCGCCCTCGCTGTTCGCCTCGCTCGTCGACCACGGCCAGGGCGGCTACATCCGGCTCGCCGCGGACGACACCGAGCACGGCGGCGCCGAGATCTCCAAGGTGCGCCAGCTCTACCTGCCCGACACCGCCATCCTGGTCACCCGCTTCATGTCGCACCACGGCGTCGGCGAGGTCGTCGACTTCATGCCGCTCGGCGAGCCGGAGCGCGCCTCGGCCACCCGCCGCATCATCAGGATCCTGCGGGTGGTGCGCGGCACCGTGAAGTTCGTGCTCGAATGCCGGCCGCGATTCGACTACGCCAGGGCCGAGCACGAGCTCGTGCTGCGCGGCGACCGGGCGGCGGTGTTCCACGGCCCGGGCCTCGACCTGCATCTGCAGGCCACCTTCCCGTTCCGCCGGGAGAGCGAGGACGTGGTGGGCTCGGTCACCCTCGGGGTCGGGGAGACCGCCGCGGTGGTGCTCGACACCACGCTGCCCGGCTTCCTGCCGAAGCCGATCACGCTCGAGGAACTCGAGGAGGAGCACGAGCGCACCACCAGGTTCTGGCAGGACTGGCTGCGCGGCTCGTCGTTCTCAGGACGCTGGCAGACGATGGTGCACCGCTCCGCGATCACCCTCAAGCTGCTGACGTACGCGCCGACCGGGGCCCCGATCGCCTCGGCCACCTTCGGCCTGCCCGAGCAGATCGGCGGCGAGCGCAACTGGGACTACCGCTACTGCTGGGTGCGCGACGGCGCGCTCAGCTCGCGCGCGATGGCCGAGCTCGGCTTCGTCGAGGAGGCCGACGCCTTCCGCCGCTGGCTCACCGACCGGCTGCGCGACCGGCGGCACCCGGGCAGGGAGCCGCTGCAGATCATGTACCGCATCGACGGCGAGCCGCTGCTGGCCGAGGAGGAGCTCGGCCATCTCGAGGGCTACGAGAAGTCGGCGCCGGTGCGCATCGGCAACGCGGCCGCCGACCAGCTGCAGCTCGATGTCTACGGCGAGGCCATCTGGGCCCTGACGCAGTCGCGGGAGCTGGCCGAGGTCTCCGGGTATCAGGGCTGGCAGACCCTCGCCGACGTCATCGACTGGCTCGCGGCGAACTGGGACCGGCCGGACGAGGGCATCTGGGAGACCCGCGGCGGCCGCAAGGACTTCACCTTCAGCAGGCTGATGTGCTGGGTGGCGCTGGACCGCGGCGTCCGGCTGGCGCAGACCTACGCGCGGCCGGCGGACCTGGCCGGCTGGACCGCGGCGCGCGACGAGATCCTGCGCCAGGTGATGGAGCGCGGCTGGTCGAAGTCCCGGCAGGCGTTCGTGCAGCACTACAACGGGGACGTGCTCGACGCCTCGCTGCTGTTCATGCCGATCGTCGGGTTCATATCGCCGCGCGATCCGCTGTGGCTCTCCACCCTCGAGGCGATCGAGCAGGATCTGGTGACCGACTCGCTGGTGCACCGCTACGACCCGTCGGCCTCGCCGGACGGCCTGCGCGGCAGCGAAGGCACCTTCAACCTGTGCACATTCCTCTATGTAGATGCGTTGGCCCGGGCGGGCCGGCTCGACCACGCGCGCTACGCGTTCGACAAGATGCTGACGTACGCGAACCACGTCGGCCTGTTCGGCGAGGAGATCGGGCCCACGGGAGAGCAGCTCGGCAACTTCCCGCAGGCCTTCACCCACCTCGCGCTGATCTTCGCGGCCACCACCCTCGGCGGCCAGCTCAAGCAGCGCGGCCAGCGCGGCACCACCCCGCACGGACGGGCCTGGTAGCCGTCCGGAGCCGGGCTATCCGGCGCCGGGCCGCCCGGCGCCTTACGGCACGCGCGCTCACTCCAGCCGGAAGTTCGCCATCATCGCCATGTCCTCGTGCTCGAGGTTGTGGCAGTGGAAGACGTACCGTCCGGTCAGCTGCGGGAAGCGGACCAGCACCTCCACCGCCTCGGTCGGCAGGACATCGACCGTGTCCTTCCAGCCGGCGTCGTACGGCCCCGGGGCGGCGCCGTTGCGCGTGAGCACCTGGAAGTGCGCCGCGTGCAGGTGGATGGGGTGGTGGAAGTCGGTCAGGAAGCGCCAGAGTTCGGTCGTGCCGGCCTTCGCGGTCGCGGCGAACACGGCCGGGTCGAACTCCTGGCCGTTGACCTTCCACAGGCCGTCCTCGTCGGCGAAGTCGAATGTGCGGGTGGCGACCGCGTCGGAACGGCGCAGCGTCTGGTACGCGGCGAGCGTGCGCGGCACAGAGGTGTCGTCGGTCCCGGCCGACCCGCCGACGCGGAACTGCATGACCTTCCCGGTGTTCCCGGCGCCGAAGCCGTTGGTGAGGATGACGACGTCGCCCGCCTTGTACCGGGAGAAGTCGACGACCACGTCGAAGCGCTCGGCCTGCGCGATCTCGATCGTGTCGTGCGTGAGCGGCGCGGCCAGCAGTCCGGCGTCCGAACCGATCTGCACGAGGGCGCCGCCGCCGGGCGGCTGGGGCGAGAGCGCGAGCTGATAGCGGCGGGCGTTCGAAGCGTTGAGCAGGCGCAGGCGGTAGCGTGCGCGGTCGACCTCGAGATAGGGCCAGGCGACGCCGTTGACGAGGATGACGTCGCCGAGCACGCCGTTCATGTAGTCGTTCGTCACCCCGGGCGTCTCCATCAGGGTCGTGTCGACGCTCGGGTAGGCGAGCGACCCGTCGGCGGCGAAGGAGCGGTCGGCGATCATCAGCGGGATGTCGCGCGGCCCGGACGGCAGCGGCAGCGCCTGCTCGGCCGGATCGCCGACGAGATAGAACCCTGCGAGACCGCGCCAGACGTCGGGGGCGGTGAAGCCCATCCGGTGATCGTGGTACCAGAGCGTCGCGGCGGCCTGCGTATTCGGGTACGTGTAGTCGCGGGTGCCGGTGGCGATCCGGGCCGCAGGGTCCTGCTTCCCGCCCATGCCCGGCATGGCCATCGACGCCGTCGAAGATCCGGTGGTGCCGAGCGGAAGCAGCAGGTCGGTCGGGTAGCCGTCGCTCGCCGGGGGAGTGACCCCGCCATGCAGGTGCGCGACGATCGGCACCGGCAGTTCGTTCGACGTGCGCACGACGGCGGTGCGTCCCGAGACGGCCCTGATCGTCGGGCCCGGGAACGTGCCGCCGAAGCCCCACACCTCCGTCTGATGCCCGGTGAGCATCTCCTGGGTACCCGGGCGGATGACGAGGTCGTAGGTGTCGACGCCGCCGGCGCTCGAGGCGGGCTGCAAGACCTCCGGCACTTTCAACGGCCTCGTGAAGAGCGGCGGAATGGGGAGCTGGCTGCGCAGCAGCGTGCCTGTCTGCGGATAACTGCGGGTGGCGAGTTCGAACCCTCCGACGCCGACCACCGCCGCCCCGGCGAGCCCTCCGCCGGCGCGCAGGAACCCGCGCCGCGTCAGCCCGCGTCCGCGCGCGGTGATGCCGCCGGTGAGGCCGCTAGTCATGTCGCCGGTCACGTCGCCGGTCACTTCCCGGCCTCCCGCCAGGCGTAGACCGCCAGCCGGCCGACGCCGATGACCATGGCCACCCCGAGCGGCACGTGCAGCGCCAGGATCCGCCCGTAGCCCATGAAGATCTGCAGCACGGCCATGGCGAGCAGGGCGGCGGCGAAGCGCACCGGGATGGAGGATCCGCCGCGTACCCGCCAGAGCAGCACGGCGCAGATCAGGTCGAGGACGCCGAGCCCGCCGACCGCCTGCCCGGTGATCTCGTGCATCGTGAGCGCGGAGAACGAGCCGGACAGGAAGATCCCTGCCAGGAACGGCTGCAGGACGGTCGCCAGCGCGAAGAGCGTGGCCACCACCCGGAACAGCCCGAGCGGCCAGGCCGGCCGGCTCGCCGGGTCCAGCGGCGCCGCGGTGGCGGCGGCGACGGCTTGTTCAGCCACAGTGCATACCCTCCGTCAGATCGTCGGCCCCCGTGGCCGATCAGGAAGGGAGCGTAGGGCGGCCACCGGTGCAGACCCTGCGAGGCGCCTGGGAGAAGCCTGGCAATGGATAACAGGCCCTCTCCCACTCCGCGCTCGGCGGCTCGGGCGGCCACGTCCCGGCGTCGACCTCTCGCACAGTGTGAAAACGGGAGATGTACATTTCGCCGGTACGTCCCGCTTCGCGCCGTATCAGGGTTAGTGTTCTCTGATGAACACCGTGTGGGGGCGGGTGCTCGTGTGCATCGCCTGTGTGGCACTGGCAGGGGCTGCCGCGGCAGGATGCACAGGGCTTTCCACGCCTGACATCACCGAGCCGACGACCTCCTTGTCTTCGGCGATTCCCGGCACGCCGAGTGCTGCGCAGGGCACGACTGCGGCGCCGGGATCGTCGGCCGGGCGCACCGTTGCCGCTCGGGTGACGAACGCTGCGGTGACCAGTAAGGCGCCGCCGCCGATCCGGGCCTGTGCCACGCAGGACCTGACCATCGCCGGGGCCGACGAGGCCCGTTCCAAGGACGGTCAGGTCGGCGACTGGGACCTCCAGGTCGCCCTGCGCAACACGAGCCGGTCCACCTGCCGGCTCCAGGGGTGGCCCGGCCTGGAATTCGTCGGCGAATCAAAGGTCTACATCTGCTCCACGCCCGCGCCGAAAGGAGCCACCTGCGGCGTCGACCCCGACAAAACGTCGGTCCGTCCCGTCACGGTGACGAGTTCCGACTCCGGCACGCCTCTCGAGATGGTATTGGCCCCCACGCATACGACCACTTTCGCAGTGGCGTGGAGCCTGGGCTATGGCACCTGCACGAACACGGAGCCGATGTCCGAACCCTACGGTGTGCAGATCCGCGTGCCGGGCGCCTCGCAGCCGCTGACCCTGGTGTTGGGTGACGCCGACTTGATGCAGATCTGCAACTCTGTTGTGCAGGTCACCGCGTTCGGATCGTTGGGGTAGGCCGGATCGGCCGTGCCGGGCTCGATGACGCGTTCACCGCCTCAGCGTGCCTCGAGGTCGAGGCTGACGGCGTACTGGAAGCGGTCGGCGCGGTAGTGGATGAGGGCGGCGTCGACGATGCGGCCGTGGGTGTCGTAGGTGCGGTTGGTGGACCGGAGGACGGGGGCCGCCAACGGAATCCGCAGCAGGTCCGCTATGTGCGGGGGAGCGGGGCACGCCTCGACGGCGTTGTCGATCCTCGCCAGGGCGACGTGGGCGTTGTCGCGCAACAGTTTCGTCATGGGGGCGGCGTGCAGGTCCTCGGCCCGTATCTTCTCGGCGTGCTCGGGGCGCAGGTGGTTCTCGGCGTGGCTGAGCGGGACGCCGTCCCGCAGGCGCAGGCGGTGGTATTCCGTCAGCTGCCCGAGGCCGTCGAACGCCGCGGCGAGGCGGGCCGGCGTCGGCACGGTCCCGCGTCGCAGTATCCGTACTTCGTCGCCGGCCTGCTGGGCGAGGACGGTGTCGACGGAGCCGAGGACGTGCAGGGGCGGGTGGGTCGGCGCCTGGTCGGCCATGAACGTGCCGTGCCGCCGCCGTCTGGTGATCAGGCCGTCCGCCTCGAGCGCGGTGAGGGCCTGGCGGACGGTGCTGACGGCGACGCCGTACTCCTCGGCGAGCTGCGCCTCGGTGGGGAGCCTGCGGCTCTCCTCGGGCGTTCGGCCCAGGATCCGCGCCCGCAGCGCCTCGGTGACCTGGTACCAGAGCGGTAGTTGCGGTTTGCCGGGGGCGGGCGGGGTCATGGGCGGTGAGCTTGCGCGTTCGGCGGGGTGAAGCCGCGGCGCAGCCCGTTCCAGACGCTGTCGTAGTCGGGCTGCCGGTGGTCGGCTTCGAGGGCGTGGCGGGTGAGGACGACGGGCCAGCGGGTCTCGAACATGAACGCGAGGGTGTCGTCGACCTTCTGCGGGGCGAGTGCGACGGTTGAGGCCCTGGCGTAGGTCTCGGCGTCGGGGCCGTGGCTGGTGAAGCTGTTGTGCAGGCTGGCTCCGCCGGAGACGAAGCCCTCCGCCTTCGCGTCGTAGACGCCGTGGATCAGGCCCATGTACTCGCTCATGATGTTGCGGTGGAACCACGGCGGCCGGAAGGTGTGCTCGCCGACGAGCCAGCGCGGCGGGAAGATGACGAAGTCGGCGTTGGCCAGTCCGGGCGTGTCGGTCGGGGATGTCAGGACCGTGAAGATCGACGGGTCGGGGTGGTCGTAGCTGATCGTGCCGATCGCCATGAACTTCGACAGGTCGTACCGGTACGGGTAGTAGTCGCCGTGCCAGGCGACGGCGTCGAGGGGCGAGTGGTCGTAGTCGGCGGCCCAGAGGTGGCCGCCGAACTTCTGCACGACCTGTACCGGCTCGGCGAGATCGGTGAGGTCTTCGTAGGCTGCGACGGGGGCCTCGAAGTCGCGTTCGTTGGCGAGGCCGTTGGAGCCGATGGGCCCGCGCTCGGGGAGGGTGAAGGAGGCCCCGTAGTTCTCGCAGATGTAGCCGGATGCGGCGTTGTCGGGCAGGTCGACGCGGAAGCGGATGCCGCGCGGGACGACGGCGACGTGTCCGGGGGCGACCTCGAGCCGGCCGAGTTCGGTGTGGATCAGCAGCCGGCCGGTCTGCGGGACGATCAGGAGTTCGCCGTCGGTGTCGACGAAGTAGCGCCGGCTCATGGAGGCGGTGGCGTGGTAGCCGTGGATGCCGATGCCGGCGTGGCTGAGGGTGTCGCCGTTGCCGCCGACCGTGAAGAGGCCGTCGACGAAGTCGGTGGGAGTAGCGGGGGCGGGCAGCGGGTTCCAGCGCAGCCGGTTGGGGTCGGGCTCGGTCTCGGTGAACGGGGCGCTGCGCAGCCGGCCGTCGTCGATGCGGTGGAACGCGCCGTGCCGGGCCGAGGGGGTGATGCGGTAGACCCAGGTGCGCCGGTTGACGTGCCGGGGCTGGGTGAAGGCGGTGCCGCTGAGCTGTTCGGCGTAGAGGCCGAGGGGTGCTCGCTGCGGGCTGTTCTGCCCGTGCGGGAGGGCGCCGGGCACGGCCTCGGTCTGGTGTTCGTTGCCGAACCCGGTCTGGTAGGTGAGCTGCTCGTGCTCCGCCGCGCCTCGATTCATGCGATTCATCGAATCATTGGGAGGATGGGGTGTCAATCGTCCGGCGGCCTGGGCCGTATCTTCGAAGTAGCGTCGGATCAGGCCGCGGCGGTCAGACGGTGAAGGCGCCCGGCGGCGGTTCGGGGGAGTCGGTGGCGGTGGCGTCCGTGACGGGGGCGGCTCCGGCGATCCACTGGCGCAGTTCGTCCCCGGCCACGACGCGTGCGGGGAACGGGTCCGCGGCGGTTCTGCGGGTGAGCTCGGCGAGCGGGAGCGGGTGGCGGGAGGCGGCGAGCACGAGGTTGCCGAAGCGGCGGCCGCGCAGCACGGAAGGCTCGGCGATGAGGGCGGCGTGCGGATAGACCGCGAGGACGGTGGCGGCCTGGGCGCGGGCGAACGCGAGCGGGGCGCCGTCGGCGAGGTTGGCGGCGTAGAGGCCGACCGGCCGCAGGGTGTGCGCGGTGAGCTGGACGTATTCGACCGTGGTGAGGTGGGCGGGGGTGCGGGCGCCGGCGAAGACGTCGCTGACGACGAGGTCCCAGGCCGCGGGCTTCATGGTGGTGAGGGCCTCGCGGGCGTCGGCGGCGCGGACGCGGATGCGGGCGCGCTTGTCGAGCGGGAGGTGGGTGCGGACGAAGTCGGTGAGGGCGGCGTCGATCTCGACGGCGAGCTGGCGGGAGCCCGGCCGTGTGTGAGCGAGGTAACGCGGCAGGCTGAGGGCGCCGCCGCCGAGGTGGAGGGCGTCGACCGGGGCGGGTCGCAGCTGGTCGGGCAGGGCGAGGTCGGCCAGATGGGCGAGTCGGCGGACGTACTCGAACTCGAGGTGGGTGGGGTCGTCGAGATCGACGTAGGATTGCGGGGTCTGGTCGAGAGTGAGCAGGTAGGCGGCGGGATGGTCGGTGTCGGGCATGAGGCGGGCTTGTCCGCCCCGGGTCTGGGCGGAGGCGGGCACGGCGGGGGTTCGGCGCGGCATGGTCGTCCATTATCCGGCCGCCGCCGCGGGACGCTGGCGGGTCACCGGCGGGGCGGTCGATCTCCCCGCGGCGGCGTGGGCGTTCTCGGAGATGGTCCTGGGTTGGTACCGTAGGGGGTAGCTGTTCACCCCGGACGGGAGAGTCCTCGCGGCGGTGCGGGTCTTCGGGCCTGCCCGGGCGCGGGGCGCCGAAGGAGCAAATCCTCCCCGGAATCTCTCAGGCCCCCGGACCGTTCGGGTCAGGCGACTCTGGAAAGCGAGGGTCCCTTCGCGCCGTGGACGTGGTGCGCGGGGTCTTCCACCGAAGGAGAAAACCGGCGGTTCCGCGGCTGCGGGACGGCCGGTGAAGCTCTCAGGTTTCCCGACAGAGGGGGAGTGGCCGGTGCGCGGCGGTCGCGTGCCGGGTGGGACCCTTCAGGGAGTTGCACCGTGGTCGAGTCCGCCGTGTCGGGCGCGGGTTCCGCGTCGTTGATGGAGCCGGGTCAGGGAGCTTTCGAGGAGCGGCACATCGGTCCGTCGGCGGCCGATCGGGCGAAGATGCTGGCCGTGCTGGGGTACGGGTCGCTGGACGAGCTCTCGGAGGCGGCGATCCCGGCGACGATCCGGCTCACGGACCGGCTGGCGCTGCCGCCGGCGCGCTCCGAGGCCGAGGTCGCGCAGGAGCTGCGGGACCTGGCCGGACGCAACCGCGTGCTGCGGTCGATGATAGGACTGGGCTACTACGGCACGTTCACCCCGGCGGTGATCCGGCGCAACGTGCTCGAGAGCCCGGCCTGGTACACGGCGTACACGCCGTACCAGCCGGAGATCTCGCAGGGCCGGCTCGAGGCGCTGCTGAACTTCCAGACGATGGTGGCGGACCTGGCGGGTCTGCCGGTCTCGGGCGCCTCGCTGCTGGACGAGTCGACGGCGGCGGCCGAGGCGATGGCCCTGTCGCTGCGGGCCTCGCGGGGCGCGGCGAAGCGGTTCCTGGTGGACGCCGACGTGTTCCCGCAGACGATGGCCGTGCTGCAGACGCGGGCCGAGCCGCTGGGGATCGAACTGGTGCCCGTGGACCTCTCGGCGGGCACGCTGCCGGCCGCGGAGCCGGGCGGGTACTTCGGCGTGCTGGTGCAGTACCCGGGCGCTTCGGGCGCGGTGCGGGACCTGGGCGGCGTCGTCGAGCAGGCGCACGCGTCCGGTGCGCTGGTGACGGTGGCAGCGGATCTGCTGGCGTTGACGCTGCTGAAGTCTCCGGGCGACTTCGGCGCGGACATCGCGGTGGGTACGACGCAGCGGTTCGGGGTGCCGATGGGCTTCGGCGGCCCGCACGCCGGCTACATGGCCG
>Ga0310811_10004978_pt1 | contig 16738 bp, 15 predicted proteins | sample YCmetagenome_FD_207642 | JGI IMG/M metagenome (GOLD analysis project Ga0310811, IMG submission 207642) | Soil microbial communities from experimental microcosm in Duke University, North Carolina, United States - YC | ecosystem: Engineered > Artificial ecosystem > Soil microcosm > Unclassified ...
GATCGACGCCACGTCGTCGCCGTCGGTGCCCGTGATCCAGTGGATCGGCGCGTCGAGGTGCGTGCCGGTGTGCTCGCCGAGCTCGAGCACGTCCCAGGCCCAGGCCGGCCCGGCGTCGTCGAAGCGGCTGAGCCGGCGGCGCGAGAGGTGCGGCGTGTTGGCGAACGGCTCCGGCAGCACGAGGACCGGGGTCGTCTCGCTCAGCGGCTGGGTGAGGTCGACGACCTCGACGGAGCCGTCGGCGAGGGCGCCGAGGAGATCGGTGACGCTGGTGCTGGGCATGTGGCGGGCTCCTCGTGGTGGTGGATGGGTCAGCCGGCCCTGAAGGCCTCCGGCAGCCAGTCGGCGCAGATCTCCGGGTTGACCTTCGCGTCGACGACGAGCGGGCCGTCGCCGTCGCGCAGCCAGTCGGCGACGGGCGCCAGATCGCCGGCCGACCGGACGACGATCCCGGCGGCGCCGCACGCGCGGGCGATCGCCGCGATGTGGGCGTCGGGGAACTGGGCCGCTGCGACGTCCTCGCCGAGCGTCCGGAAGTGGTGCACCTCGGCGCCGTACGCGCTGTCGTCGTACACGACGACGAGCAGGCGCAGCCCGAGGCGGGCGGCGGTCTCGAGCTCCTGGAGCGCGAGGAACGTCCCGCCGTCGCCGAGGGCGGCGACCGTCACGCGGTCCGGACGGGCGACGGCCGCGCCGATCGCGTTGCCGAGGCCGAGGCCGACGGCCTGGAAGGCGTTGACGAACAGCCAGGAGCGGGCGTCGGAGACCTCGAGGAAGAACGACGGCCAGCCGGTGAAATGGCCGGAGTCGACGGCCACCGTGACGTCGCCGGGCAGCAGGTCGGCGAGCGCGATGCTCAGCGTGCGGGGGTCGATGAAGGCCGCGGTGCCGGCGTCCTCGAAGGGCTCGTCGCGCCAGCGCCCGGCGGCGATCCGGGCCGCGAGCGCGGGCGTCCGCCAGCCGGGCGCGGGCTCCAGCGCGGCGAGCAGCGCCGCCGCGGTGAGCCGCGCGTCGCCGAGGATGCCGACCACCGCGCGGTGGTTGGCCCCGATCGCGTCCGCCTCGAGGTCGACCTGGATGACCTGCGCCTGCGGGCCGATGAGCGCGCCGTGGCGCGTCGTCCAGTGGTTGAGCGTCGCGCCGGCGGCGAGGACGACGTCGGCCTGCGGGAGCAGCTCGGCGGCGAGCGGGCTCGCGAAGCCGCCGGCGATGCCGAGCGCGTACGGCAGCCCGGCGAACAGCCCGTTCGCGACCGCGGAGGTCGCAAGCAGCGCGCCGATGTGCGCGCCGAGCGCCTCGAGCTCGGGGCCGGCATCGGCGAGGACGGCGCCGCGGCCGGCGAGGATCAGCGGCCGCTCGGCGCCCGCGAGCAGCGCCGCCGCCTCGGCGACGGCGTCGGCGCGCGGCGCCGGCGCGGCCGGGAGCGCCGTCGCCGGCGGGAGGGCGCGCGCGGCGGGCGGGACGGGCAGCGGCTGCAGGTCGATCGGGAGCATGAGCACGACCGGCCGGCGCTCGACCTGCGCGCGGCGCAGGGCGCGGGCGGCGTCGGCCGCGGCGGTCGCGGGGCCGTGGACGCGGTCGGCGATCGCACCGACCGCCTCGACGAGGCCGTGCTGGTCGATGCGGAAGTTCGACCGCCGCGCGGCGGCCGGCGTCTCGCCGGCGAGCACGAGCAGCGGCGTGCGGCTCTTCGCCGCCTCGGCGAGCGCCGTGAGCGTGTTCGTCAGCCCCGGTCCCTGGTGGACGGACACGACGCCGACCCGGCCGGTCACGCGCGCCCAGCCGTCGGCCATCGCGGTCGCGCCGCCCTCGTGGCGCGCGGCGTGGTAGGTCGCGCCCCCGGCGACGAGCGCGTTCGTCACGACGGCGTTGCCGCTGCCCATGAGGCCGAACACCGTGTCGACGCCGAGCGCCGCGAGCGTCGCGCCGACGACCTGGCTGACCGAGGGGTCCCCCACGAGCTGCAGCCTAATCCGGCGGCGGCGCGGCCCACGGCGGGCGGTTCGGGTTTGCGGCGGTCCGCGCGGGTGGGGTACGTTCGCCTGCCCTGAGAACGGAGCGATCGATGAGTGTTCTGATGACGCACTTCTGGCCCGGCGGGACCGAGGAGCAGTACCGGGCGATGATCGCCAAGGTGCATCCCGCGGACGGGCTGCCCGACGGCCAGCTGCACCACATGGCCGGCCCGACCGAGGGCGGCTACCTCATCGCGGTCGAGTGGGACTCCCAGGAGAGCGCCGACCAGTTCGTCAGCGAGGTCCTCATGGCGAGCATGCCGGTCGAGGGTGGCTTCGAGGGCCGGCCCGAGGAGCGCATCGCGGAGATCTCCAACCACGAGACCGCTTGAGCGACGGGCGCAAGGCGATCGACCCGGTCGTCTTCCGCGCGGCGCAGCACCGCCACTGGGACGCCGCGGCGGCGGGATGGAAGCAGTGGAGCGCGTTCAACGACCGCGCCGACGGGCACATCAGCCGGCGGCTGGTGGAGCTCGCCGGCGTGCGGCCGGGAAGCCGCGTCCTGGACGTCGCCGCCGGCTACGGCGAGCCGGCGCTGACCGCGGCGCGCGCGGCCGGTCCCGAGGGCCGCGTCGTGGCCACCGACATCTCCGCCGAGATGCTCGCGTTCGGGCGCGAACGCGCGGCGGCCGCCGGCCTGGGAAACGTCGAGTTCGTGCAGTCGGACGCCGCCGGCCTCGATTTTCCGCGCGCGAGCTTCGACGCCGCCGTCTCGCGCTGGGGCATCATCTTCGAGCCCGACGCGGAGGCGGCCGCGGAGCGCATCCGCGCCTTCCTCGAGCCGGGCGCGCGGATGGCGATCAGCTCGTGGGGCGCGCCCGAGCAGGTCCCCTTCCTCTCGATCCCGATGCGCACGACGATGGCGCGGCTGGGCGTGGCGCCGCCCCCGGCCGGAACGCCCGGTCCGCTCTCCCGCCCCACCCCCGCTGCGATCGGCGGGCTGCTCGAAGGCGGCGGGTTCTCGAACGTCGCCGTCGAGCAGGACGAGGTCACCTTCGAGTTCGACTCCCCGGCGCACTTCACCGCCTACATCAGGGCGATCTCGGCCCCGATCCGGGCGATGATCGAGCAGCACGCGGGCGACGCGCAGGAAGCGGCCTGGGACGCGATCACGCAGGCCGCGGCGGCGGAGGCTGGCGGTGGCCCGGGGCCGCTGAGCCTCTCCAACGTCGTGCTGTTCGCCTCGGGAACGGCCTAGGGCTCGCGTCGGGCGGCGAGGATGGCATCGATCGCGCCGTTGAGGGCTGCGCGGAGTTGATCGGGGTCGCGTCGAACCTGCGTCAGTATCAGGCCGCCTTGAACCGCTGCGAGCGTGTTCTGGGCGAGCGCCGCAGGGTCGGCGCCGGGGTCCAGTTCGCCGCGTGCCGCCATTCGCTGGAGTCCCTGGCGGATGGCGGTCTCCCAGCGGTCGAAGCCGTCGACGAGTTCCAGGCGGGCGCCTTCGTCGTGCTCGGCGAGTTGGCCGGCGAGAGAACCGATCGGGCAACCGCCCTTGGCGTCGAGGCTGTGCTGGAGGTTCACGAGCGCGTCGGCCCAGGCGCGCAGGCCGTCAATGGCGTCGAGCCGCTCGAACAGCGCGGCCTGGGCGCCGACGACCTCGTCGCCGGCGGCTTTGGCGACCGCGCGCAAGAGGTCGTCGCGGTCGGCGAAGTAGTGGTAGAGCTGGCCCTTGGACACGTGTGCGCGGTCGCAGACATCGTCCAGGGAGGAGCCGGCCACCCCGTGTTCGCGGACGAGCTCGGCAGCGGCGCGGATGACCCGTTCGCGCGTCTCACGTCCCTTGGAGGTCACCGGCTGAACACCTGTCATGGGAGCCGATCCTAGCGGACTGGACTATTCAGTCCATTAGCTGCTAGCCTCTCGCTAATGGACTGTCCGGTCCAAACTCGTCGCATGGGAGAAGCAAATGCACGCAACCTCCGGCACTGGCGACAAGGTGCGAGTCGGAGACGATTTTCCGCCGCTGACACTGGCCGCGACCTCCGGCCAGCGCGTGAGGGTCCCGGACCCCGCCGGCGACTACGTCCACCTCCAGCTGCGGCGCTTCGCCGGCTGCCCGATCTGCAACCTTCACCTCCGCTCGATCGTGGCTCGCCACGACGAGATCCGCGCGCACGGGATCCGGGAGGTCGTCGTGTTCCACTCCACCGCCGCCGAGCTGGCCAAGCACGAGACCGAGCTGCCGTTCTCACTGATCCCCGACCCCGAACGAGAGCTGTACCGACGCCTCGGCGTGCAGCGCAGACCAAGCTCACTGATGCGCGTACCCGCGCTCGGTGCAGCGATCGCCGGCCTGACCGCCGCACTCGGAAGCCGCAGCACCAAGCGCGAGCTGCTCGGTCCGGTCAAGCCCACCGGCGGTCGCCTCGGGCTGCCGGCGGATTTCCTGATCACTCCCGACGGGCAGATCGCCGCGCTGAAGTACGGAGAGCACGCCTACGATCAGTGGACGGTCGACGAACTCCTCGCCCACGCCCGGCCCATCTGCGCCCGACCGGCCCTTCGTCCACGAAGCCCCGCCTGAGCAGGGGCTTCGCGAAGGGTGAGCGAGGGGACTCGAACCCCCGACCGCCTGGACCACAACTCGAACCGCCCGTGATCGACGACGGGCGATATGGCTGTTTTGCAGGTGTTTCGTGTTGCGGAGGCGCTGTCGGTTTTTGCTCAGATTGATGCCTCATTTGATGCCTGTCGACGGAGCCGGTCCGGACCACGACTTCGTCGTGACATCCGGAACGTCTATAGCCGCGGATCGATCGGCTCGCTCTCCATCGCGAGCACACCGAACACACATTCATGTACGCGGTAAAGCGGCTCGCGCCGAACGAAGCGCTCGAGTGCCTCGACGCCGAGCGCGAACTCGCGAATCGCGAGTGAGCGCTTGCGGCCGAGCCCGCGCCCACGTAGCCGATCGATCTGGCCCGGATCGGCGTACTCAGGGCCGTAGATGATCCGCAGGTACTCGCGCCCACGGCACTTGATGCCGGGCTGGACGAGGCCCTTGCTCCCGCGAGCGAGGAACGAGAGCGGCTTGACGACCATCCCCTCGCCACCGGCGCCGGTGAGCTCTTCCCACCAAACGCAACCGGTCGCCTGGTCATCGACGTCGGTGAGGTCGACGATCCGACGGCCTGTCGGATGGAGCCACTGGTTGTCGGCGGCGACGAGGCGATCACAGATCCCCAGGTGCCAGAGGTGATCGCGGTCGACGAAGACACCGGTCTCAGCCGCGAGTACGTGGAACGGGGCGAGTCGGAGGTCGCTGACGCTGTTGACGTTCCAGACGTAGCGCCGATACGCGGCGGTGTAGTCCTCCACGTGTGCTCGGCGCGCGCGCTCGTGATCTAGCTGCGCCGCGACGTCGAGGCCTCGCTCCGCTGCGGTGGTGAGGGTCGCGATGGCCGCGTCGAGACCAGCCCGGGCCGCGGCACCGACCGCGGCGTACTGACGTTGGACTAGCTCCATCGCCTTTGCCGACCACGGCAGCAACTCGCAATCGAGCAGCAGCCAGCCCGTGCCGAGTTCGTCCCAGAGACCGGCCGTGTCGACGGCCCCGCGCACGCGGCTCAGCGCTGCTTCGGTGTCCTCGGACGTCGCTAGGAACTGCCGGCCTGTCCGGGTATAGAGCGCGCCGGTCTCGCCGGTGTCGATGCCGAACCGCTCGCGGGCCACGTCGGCGTCACGGCAAACCAGGACGATTGCCCGCGAGCCCATGTGCTTCTCCTCGCAGATGACCGTCGGCACCCCAGCGCCGCGGAACTCGGCGAACGCCTCGTCCGGGTACTCGAGCACGTCCGGTCGCTTCGAAGTCGCAGTCGGGGCCATCGTCGGCGGTAGGTAGATGAGCCAGCGCGGGTCGATCGCGAAACGGCTCATGACCTCGAGCGCTGCGGCGGCATTCTCCTCACGAACCGTCACCGTCCGAGCCAGTCTGGTCTGGATGATCCGCTTGCCGGCAACATCGTCGACATCAAGGACGAAAGCGGGGCGGTGCTCGTCGAGCGGTGCCGCGGCATCCTCGGGGAGGAACGGTTTCGCCGGCTCGTAGTAGGTCCGCTCGGCCGGAACGGATACGAGCTCGCGCTCCGGCCAGCGCAGCGCGGTGAGGCGCCCACCGAAGACGCAGCCCGTGTCGATGTTGATGGTGTTGTTGATCCAAGTGGGGTCAGCGACCGGCGTGTGACCGTAGACGACTGTCGCGCTGCCGCGGTAGTCGTTGGCCCACTGAAGCCGAACGGGCAGCCCGAACTCGTCGGTCTCGCCGGTCGTCTCCCCGAACAGCGCGAAGTCACGGACACGCCCCGACGACCGCCCCTGGTACGCCTGCTTCATCCCGGCATGCGCGACGACGAGTTTGCCCTCGTCGAGCACGACGTGGCTGACCAGCCCATCGAGGAAGCCGGCAATCGCGGCCTTGAAGTCGTCGGACTCGGGCTCAAGCTGCTCAAGCGTCTCGGCGAGACCGTGCGTGATCTGGACGTTGCGACCTTTGAGTTTGCGCACGAGCTTGAGGTCGTGGTTGCCCGGCAGGCAGATGGCGTCGCCGGCCTCGGCCATCGCCATGACCAGCTTGAGAACAGCCGGCGTGGCCGGCCCGCGGTCGCCGTAGTCACCGACGAAGATCGCACGACGACCCTCGGGATGACGACCGTCGACGTACCCGAGCTGATCGAGGAGCCCGACCAGCTCGGCGTGGCAGCCGTGGATGTCGCCAACGATGTCGAAGGGGCCGTGCTCGTCAGCGCGGTTCGTCCACAGCGGCGTCCGCACGATCTCGGCCGCAGCGACGTCCTCAGGCGTCTTCAGGACGTGGACGCGCCGGAAACCTTCGCGCTGAAGACCACGCAGCGACTTGTGGAGGTTGGCGCGCTGCTGGCGGATGACGTGCGCACCGAAGTCACGGTCAGCTCGTGCTCGGTTGCGTTCTTGGCAGAGCGCTTCGGGCATGTCGAGCACGACCGCCACCGGGAACAGGTCGTGCTGCTTCGCGAGTTCGACAAGTCCCTTGCGCGCCTCGCGCTGCACATTCGTCGCATCGACCACCGTGAACCGCGGCTGCGCCAGGCGTCGCGACGAGATGAAGTGCAGGACGGCAAAGGCGTCGTTGGTCGCGGCCTGGTCGTTCTCGTCATCTGAGACGAGGCCGCGGCAGAAGTCCGAGGAGATGACCTCGGTCGGCTTGAAGTGCGCCCGCGCGAACGAGCTCTTGCCGGAGCCCGATGCGCCAATCAGGACGACGAGGCTCGGATCGGGAAGTTCGATCCTCATCGCGTGAAGACCGCCATCTGCGTCGGCGCCCCAACGTCCGGGGCTTCGTCACCGACAGGTAGGTACCTCACCGCGTATCCATGCGCGTTCGCGACGCCCTCGGCCCATTGGGCGAGTTGTCCACGGGACCACTCGAAGCGGTGGTCGGGATGGCGGAACTCGCCCGCGGGCAGCGTCTCCCACATCACGTTGTACTCCGCGTTCGGCGTGGTGACGATCACCGTTCGGGGGCGCGCAGAGCCGAACACGTTCTGTACCGCCGCGTCGAGCCGCGGAGGGTCAAGATGCTCGATGACCTCCATCAGGACCGCCGCATCGAACCCAGTCAGCCGCTTGTCGCGGTAGGTGAGCGGGCTGTGGATCAGGCTGATGCGGTCGCGCTGGGCGTCGTGCATGTCCTCCATCCGCAGCCGCCGCGCGGCGATTTCGAGCGCGCGCACGCTGACGTCGGCGCCGACGACCTGGTCGTAGCCCTCCGTGACCAGCTTGCGAAGCAGCGCGCCAGGCCCGCAGCCGAGGTCGAGCACCCGCTTCGCGCCCGAGGCCTTCAGCACAGCAAGCACGGCGCCGTGTCGCTGATCCCGTAGCGAGACCCGCTCCTCGAGCTGCTCCTCACGATCTGGCGTGTCACCGTCGGCCTCCTCCACGGTCGGTGTCGCCTCCTCGAGCTGCGCGAGCGCCGGGTTGTAGAGGCTTGCCTGCTTCTTCAGATAACGGCGGACGATCAGCTCCCGCTCGGGGTGCGTCGGCAGCCAGCCTTCGCCGCGACGCATCAGCTTCTCGATCTCGTTCTCGTCGACCCAATAGTGCTTGTCGTCGTCGAGGACCGGCAGAAGGACGTAAAGATGCGTCAGCAGATCGGCGAGCCGCAGCTCGCCGCGCAGGGTCAGCGCGAGGTGCCGTCCGTCGCCCCAGTCGGGATAGTCGGGATCGAGCGCGATCGGCATGACCTCGACGTCGTAGCCGAGGGGCTCGAACAGCCGTCGCACGAGACCCTCGCCACCGCGCGCCGGTACGGCTGCCAGCTTCGCCTCCAGCGGGATTGCCGACGCCGCAAGTTCCTCGTGCCCCTTGCACGTCCCCGCCATCGCGCTCTTGAAGACCGAGACCAGCGCGACCGACATGAATGAAGACGCGACGTAGGGGCGGTCGTTGACGTACTCCGCGAGGGCGAAGCCCGATGCGCCGCGACCGCGACGGACGAGACCGACTGGATCAACGTCGATGAGCAGAGCTGCGGTGCAACGGGCCTCGGTCGCCTCGGGGTAGAAGACGGTTGCTTCGCCGAACGGCAGCGAGAACCGCTGGACCCGATCGGGATGCTTGTGCAGAAGGAAGCCGAGGTCTGTCGCCGGCTCATGCGTTGTCGTGACTGTCAGGAGCACCGCGCACGAGGCTATCGGCGCGCGGCGGCATCAATCCGACCGCGCCCGGAACACCGCCTGTACGACCTCCCGGGGTTCGATTCCCGCGGTCGTGGGCCCACGGGAGGCGCCCGCATGTTCTGCGAGCGCCCACATGCGGCCGTGGGCTACCGAGCGCAGCGTGAGGTCGGCGCGTCACTAGAGGCGCGCGACGATGCTGCTTAGCGGGTGCGTCGTGCCCGCCTCAGCTTCGCATCGGCAGGTAGACGACCTCAAGCGCAGCGTCATCGATCCGCGCCTGGTCCTTGTCGCAGGTGACGAGCGGGTGGCGGCGGGTGCTCGCGGTCGCCGCGATCCAGAGGTCGTTGTCGGACACGTTCCAGCCGTTGCGCTGCGAGAGGTCCTTCAGGCGTGCCCACTCGTCGAGGACTGTCGGGTCGAGCGGAATCTGTAGGAAGGTCGCGAGCCGGCGTTCTTCGCGCTCGATTCGGCTGTCGCCCCAGTTCGCGTTCCTGAAGCCGAAGCGCGCCTCGGCAATCGTGATGACGCTGATGGCGAGGATCGCTGTGTCGATCCGATCAAGGGTGTCCTGTGGCCAGTGCGCGAAGCGCTCCGGCCGACCTGCGCGTTTGGCGCTCGCGCCGACGAAGCTCGTGTCGCAAAGGAGGCGCTCGGGCGCCGTCGCCGGATCGCTCACTTGCTCAGCAGGGCAGCGAGGTAGGCGTCGTCGGTGTCGTCGTCCCACTCAGGGTCGTCGAGGGCACCGAGGCCTTGCGGTCCGTCGATCCCCTGCTGGGCGAGCAACTCGTCCTCGTCGACAGGCGTGGACGTGAACAGCATTGACTGTTCGACGTCCACCGACTCGATGCGCTCGATGGTCATCGCGCCACGCAGCGGGCTCGTCAGCTTGCCCTTGCCTTCCACCCAGACGATCCGGTCCAGCAGTCCCTTCACGCGCTCCTCGAGGTCCTCCGGATAGCGGCAGGACCACTCGACGCCGCTCGTCGTCCGAATCCCCAGACGGTCGGGTTCGAGATCGAGCAGATGAAGCCGTCCGGAAACCGAACGGACTTCTAGCGCGTTCGGGTTGTCGCTCGCGAGCGCGACTCGACCTAGGAGAGCGGCGTCGACGACAACGGGATCGGCGCCGATGCCGGCGCCCTCGATCGCGACCGATCCATCCTCGCCTACTGCGCGGCACGCCTTGCCAAGGGCGTCGAGAACGGGCTCCGGCACGGGCCGCTCGGCGACAAGATCCTCAGCGAGGGAACGGAGCGTCGCAAGCGATACGGGCACGACGTCGAGCGGAAGCTGATCGTCGTCGGTGACGACGGCCTCCGGCTCGATGATCGCGACGCCGCTCCCGGTGCGGAAGCCGACCAGGCGAAACGCCGTGACAGCCTCAGAGCGTCGATCCGGATGCCCGGACTTGCGCGTCGGCTCACCGCGTCCCGCGCGGTCGTAATCGCGCAGGGCCGACAGGAAGTTGTCGATGAACGACTCGAAGTCCGACAGGCTGACGCCGCGCTCGGCACGAGCGCCCTTGATCGTGAGCTTGATCTGGTCGTTGGTCTCGGTCATCGCCTCGGAGCGGTGTTCGGGCTTGTCGTCGCATCTCCTATCGTCGCACCGCTCCCGAAGGCGCGCTCGACCAAGTCGCGTTCGTGCCCGATCGGTGAGTAGTCGGCGTAGATGAGCGTCGTCTTGTAGTCGCGGTGGCCCATCCATTCCTGAAGCGTCCGCATCGGCACGCCTGCGGCGGCCATGCGCGTGCCAAACGTGTGGCGGAGGTCGTGAAACCGAACGTCGTCGCGGATCCCAGCTGCCTTCGCTGCCTTCTTGTAGCGCTTCAGAAGCCGCGAGCGCTCCAGCGGCGACCCGAGGTGTGGATGACCAAACACGAGGTCGTCGTCGGCGCCGTAGGCGGTCCGACGGTGGTGTGCGTCGAGCGCCGTCGCGACGCGGTCGGCAAGCGGCACCGAACGCGACGACCGATGCGACTTGGGCGTCCCGAACTCGCCGCGGACGAAGCTGCGGCGGACACGCAAACGTCCGGCGAGCCAGTCGACGTCGCGCCAGCGGAGCGCAAGCAGTTCGCCCTGTCGCAAACCCGTCATCGCGGCGGTAAGCCACATCACTCTGTCGACTCGACCGACGTCATCGTCGGACGCTGAGCGCAGCAGGGCCTCGAGCTCGGCCTGGTCGAGGAAGCGAATGTCGGCGTCGGCCGCGCCGACGCGCGGCTTGTCGACGAGCTTGCAGGGGTTCGTCGCGGTCCAGCCGCGCCGCTGGCCGAACTCGAAGATCGAGTGCAGCAGCCCGAGGTAGTTGAGGACGCTCTTCGGTGCTCGGCCGTTCCGGCGCTCTGCGGCGATGAACTCCTCGACGTCGCGCGGCTCGATCCGGTGCAGCGGCTTGGCGCCGAAGAACGGCACGAGGTGAACGCGAAGGTGCGACTCGTAGTCCATCAGCGTCGACTTCTTGCGCCGGACGCCGGCGAGGTGATCGAGGTAGCGCCGACCGGCGACTTCAAGGGACGGCCGATCGTGCGGTGACGCGCTCGGCCGCTCGGCCTCGATGCGGCGCCGCAACTCAGCCTCGGCCTGCGCCTTCGTGAGACCGTCGCGCTCGCCGGCGCGGCGCTTCGGCCCGAGCTTGCGCTTGACGAGGGCATCCCCAGTCCGCCACTGGCCGTACCACGACTCGCGCCCGGCAGCATCGGTGCGAGTGAAGAGCGAACCGGTGCCGTACGAGCGTTTGGACATGTCCTTCATGATCGCGCGTGCCGCGGCGGGCTCTGCTCGATGCTCGCCATCCATGCCTCGATCGCGACACGGCGGTACCGGACGTAGCGCCCCAGACGCACGTGAGGGATGGCGTTACGGCGCGTCGCGGCGTAGACCCAACCGGGCGTCACCCGCAGCAGCGCCGCGACCTCGCGAGCGGTGAGAAGACTGGTGCTCGTGGTGCTGGTCGCTGCCGCGGTAGCGCCGTTCGTCGTGGTCGCGGTTCGCATGTCGACTGGAAGAGGTCTGGGGCGCCGGAATGGCCCCCTGGGCGCACAAGACGCCCCCGGGCGAGGGCGGCCGCGACGCCCGGCGCCCACCGCGGGACCGGGCGCGCCTGGCCGGCGAGCTGGCAAGGCGGCGCGGGCACGACGGTGACGGCGGCCGCGCACGTCGGACCGCAAGCGACCTCCGCCGAACGACCGCTCGTCCATACCTCCTCGACGACCTCACCCCCACGACACGACGCGATCCCTCACCGACTCGCCTCCGTCCGCTCGCCACGTCCCCGAACGCAACCGCCCACTCGCCCCGCTCATCCTGGTTCCTACTCCCCCTTACCACCGCCACCCGCCTGCTTGCCGCCGCCCCACCTCCGGCCTTCCCTACATCACGCCTGGGCTGCCCCGCCACGATTTATCTGGCAGGTCGAGGAAGGGCCGTCCAGCGCGAAGCGGTGGACGGCCCTTCCTCGAAAGCCCAGGCGTGATGCGGATTCTTGCGCCCGTCGTCGGGCGGCGGGGTGGTCCGCTCGAAGAGGGACCACCTACAACGGACCACCTAGAAGGAACCACCTACAGCGGACCACCCTGACGGGACCAGTCTCGGGGCCGGTTGTCTCCGCGAAGCGAGGCGACGCCACCGCACCTCGTACACGCGATGATCCGCTCGTGTCGGATGCGCTTTGGCCCAACAGTGAGGACGCCGTCAAGCAGCTACTTGACCGGGCCAACGTGCTTCTCGCCGGCGGTGCTCCGGACCCCGATCGAGTCGAGGAGATCGTCACCGATACTTTGCGGCTCGCACCGCGGCACCTTGTGCAACTCGACGAGCGCGCCCGCGGCTATCTCAGCGGGCTGAACTGGCACCGCGTGCCAGCGCTTCGCGGTGCCGCACTCGACGACAACGACCGCGGGATCTGGCAGCGCGTGACCCGAGGTCGTCGCGCGGATCGCGAGCCCACCGACGCGGCGCTCGGACTGTGGCACGTTCTCGCGTTCTTGAGCGGTGACGGGTACGAGCGCGAGCGCGCGGTCTCGTGGGCGCCGATCACACCGCTCACGACACGGCTCCTCGCAATCCGGTCGATCGACTGGGTCCAACAGGTGCGAGACGCAGCGCTAGCACGACTCGACGAATGCCCGCACGACATGATCGTCGAGGCACTCCCGCTCGTGACCCAACTCGCCGCCGAGCGTTCGCGTGGCCAACTGCTCGACTCGTTCCTCGATGCTCGCCTGTCCGACGACGACCTTCGCTCGGCGTACACCGCCGACGACGTTCGCACCCGCCGCGCGGCGTGGCAGCGCCTCGCCAGCCGAGATGTCTTGACCGCGCGCGAACTCCGCGAGCTCGCCGCCATGGACGCGGATGCGCTCGTCCGAGCGGTCGCTGCGAACGCTCTCGCCGACATGACCGGCGACGACCGGCGCGAGCTCGCCAAGACTCTCATTGAGGATCGGGTCGGCTGGATCGCGGTACGTGCCCTGGCCGCACGTGTCGATATGGACGGACCAGAAGCCATCCACCCGGCGCTCACCGCGCGCTCGGCGGCCCTTCGGCGTGCTGCCCGTGATTGGGCGGCGCTCAGACGCATCGACGCGCGATCGGTGTACCTCGACCGCCTTGCAGCCCAGCCGCGTGACGCCCTCGCCCTGGTCGCGCTCGGCGAGATGAGCGATGCGCAGGATGTCGATGTCTTCCAGGGGATGCTGACGGACTCTCGGGCGCGGGTCCGAGCAGCGGGCCTCCGCGCGCTTGCCCGCGTCGACCGGCCCGCTGGCCGCCGAGCGGCGCTCGAAGCCCTTGACGCCGGCCAGGCTGGACGAGTCGCGTGGGCCGCCGCGGAGGTGCTCCGTGACGGTGTTCCTAGCACCGACGAGGCGCACGTCCTCGCGCGCGTCGCCCTCGACGCGTCACGATCGGCCGGCCAACGCTTCCGCGCGTTGTCGCTCATCCGCCCGATGCGTTGGCTGCACCTCGCGGTGATGCTTGAAGCGCACGAGCAGACGACAGTCGAAGAGGTCCGGCTCCGGCTTCGCGGCGAGCTCAACGCCTGGAACGGCTCTCGGCTGACCCGGGCGCCGGACGTCGCGATCCGAGCGCGGATCGAACGGCTCCTCCCCGCGCTCGATGCTGAGAAGCGCCGCTGGGTCGAGTTCGTCCTCCGCACGTCAAGCTGACGAATTGATGCCTCGTTGATGCCTCGGGCGGCACGGCGAGCCGCCGCAAACCCCTGCAAAACGACGAAATCTCCACGCTAGCAGGGACTTCACGAAGGGTGAGCGAGGGGACTCGAACCCCCGACCGCCTGGACCACAACCAGGAGCTCTACCAGCTGAGCTACGCCCACCGCGCGGCCCTGAATCTAGCAGCGGCGCCCGGCTTGCGATCATCGGCGCATGAGCTTCGAACTCGGGGATCCGGTCCCCGCCTTCACGCTGGACGACACGGAGGGCAGCGCGCACGGCGTGCCCGCGGACCCCGCGCCGCCGGCGACGGTCATCGTCGTGACGTGCAACCACTGCCCGTACGTCGTCGCCTGGAACCCCCGCCTGCGGGCCGTCGCCGAGGACTACGCGCCGCGCGGCGTGCGCATGCTCGCGATCAGCGCCAACGACGCCGCGCGCTACCCCGCCGACTCGCCCGCAGCGATGCAGCGCTTCGTCCGCGACCAGAACTGGCCGATCCCGTACCTCTACGACGAGTCCCAGGAGGTCGCGCGGGCGCTCGGCGCGCAGGTCACGCCGCACGTCTTCGTGCTCGACGCCGAGCAGCGCCTGCGCTATCGCGGCGCGCCCGACGCCGACCACCAGGACCCGAGCCTCAACGCCGCGTGGTTGCGCGACGCGCTGGACGCCGTGCTCGACGGCGCGGCGCCGGCGAACGCCGAGACCCGCGCCCGCGGCTGCTCGGTGAAGTGGAAGAGCTGAGCGCGACCTAGCCACAGGGCGCACGAAAGCCCCGCCGATTTCGCCAGCGGGCCGAAGGTCCGCGCCCCTGCGCGCGTCTAGCGTTGCGGCCGCGTGCGTCTCTCGCCTGCCGACAAGGACAAGCTGCTGCTCGCGACGGCCGGGATGGTCGCGCGCGACCGCCGCGCGCGCGGCGTGAAGCTCAACCACCCCGAGACCGTCGCCCTGCTGTCCTGCTGGGTCATCGAGGGCGCCCGCGACGGGCGCTCGGTCGCCGAGCTCATGGCCGACGGCCGCCACGTCCTCACGCGCGCGGACGTCATGGAGGGCGTCCCCGAGATGGTCGCCGAGGTCCAGGTCGAGGCGACGTTCCGCGACGGGCGCAAGCTCGTCACGCTCCACGAGCCGGTCGCGTGATCCCCGGCGAGCTGCGCACCGCAGCCGGCCAGGTCGAGCTCAACGCCGGGCGCGAGCGCCTCGACCTGGAGATCCTCAACACCGGCGACCGGCCGATCCAGGTCGGCTCGCACTTCCACGTCGCCGACGTCAACGCGGCGCTGCAGCTCGACCGCGCCGCGGCGACGGGCTTTCGCTTCGACATCCCCGCCGGCACGTCGCTGCGCTTCGAGCCCGGCGCCTCGCGCACGGTCGCGCTCGTCGCGCTCGGCGGTGCCCGCCACGTCCCGGGCCTGCAGGTGCGAAGCACGCCATGAGCCTCCTCGACCGCGACCGCTACGGCGCGCTCTACGGCCCGACCGTCGGCGACCGGCTGCGCCTCGCCGACACCGACCTCTGGCTCGAGGTCGAGGAGGACCGCTGCATCGGCGGCGACGAGGCGGTCTTCGGCGGCGGCAAGACGATCCGCGAGTCGATGCTCCAGGGCACGAGGACCTCGGCGCAGGGCGCGCCCGACCTCGTCATCACGAACGTCGTCGTCCTCGACCACTGGGGCGTCGTCCGCACCGACGTCGGGATCCGCGGCGGGCGGATCGTCGCGCTCGGCAAGGCCGGCAACCCCGACATCGCCGACGGCGTCCACCCCGCCCTCGAGATCGGCCCGACGACCGACGTCATCGCCGGCGAGGGCCGCATCCTCACCGCCGGCGGGATCGACTGCCACGTGCACTTCATCTGCCCGCAGATCGTCGACACGGCGATCGGCGCCGGCATGACGACGCTCATCGGCGGCGGCACCGGCCCGACCGAGGGCACGCGCGCGACGACCTGCACGCCGAGCCCGCGCGCGCTGCACGACATGCTGCTCGCGCTCGACACGGCGCCCGTCAACGTCCTGCTGCTCGGCAAGGGCAACACCGTCTCCGAGGACGGCCTGCGCGAGCAGCTGCGCGCCGGCGCGGGCGGGATGAAGCTCCACGAGGACTGGGGCACGACGCCCGCCGCGATCGACACCTGCCTGCGCGTCTGCGACGCCGAGCACGTCCAGGCCGCGATCCACACCGACACGCTCAACGAGGCCGGCTACCTGCAGTCGACGCTCGCCGCGATCGCCGGGCGGACGATCCACGCCTACCACACCGAGGGCGCCGGGGGCGGCCACGCGCCGGACATCATCGAGCTCGCGAGCCGGCCCCACGTCCTGCCGTCCTCGACGAACCCGACGCGCCCGCACACCGTCAACACGATCGACGAGCACCTCGACATGCTCATCGTCTGCCACCACCTCAACCCGCGCATCGCCGAGGACCTCGCCTTCGCCGAATCGCGCATCCGCGCGACGACGATCGCCGCCGAGGACGTCCTGCACGACCTCGGCGCCATCTCGATGATCGGCTCCGACGCGCAGGCGATGGGGCGCGTCGGCGAGACGATCATCCGCACGTGGCAGACGGCGCACGCGATGAAGCACCGCCTCGGCGCGGGGACCTCCGGCGCCGCCGACAACGACCGCCTGAAGCGCTACGTCGCGAAGTACACGATCTGCCCCGCGGTCTCCCACGGCCTCGATGCGCACATCGGCTCCGTCGAGGCCGGCAAGCTCGCCGACCTCGTCCTCTGGGACCCGGCCTTCTTCGCGATCCGCCCGCGGCTCGTCCTCAAGGGCGGCGCCGTCGCGTGGGCGCCGATGGGCGACGCGAACGCCTCGATCCCGACCCCCCAGCCCGTCATGAGCGCCGCGATGTTCGCCGGCTCTGGTCGCCTCGCCGCCCGCAGCT
>Ga0310811_10004979_pt1 | contig 16737 bp, 15 predicted proteins | sample YCmetagenome_FD_207642 | JGI IMG/M metagenome (GOLD analysis project Ga0310811, IMG submission 207642) | Soil microbial communities from experimental microcosm in Duke University, North Carolina, United States - YC | ecosystem: Engineered > Artificial ecosystem > Soil microcosm > Unclassified ...
GCCGATCGCCAGATGGCGGGCTCTGATCCCGCCGGCGTCACGCTGCAGGATCTCCTCGGCATTCTGCGCGCCATCGGACTCTATGTGCGCATCCCTGCGGTGGGCTTCATCGTCGTGCTGGCGGCGGTATGTGCCGCCTGCGCCGCCCCGGCTCGGTTCAAACGTCACTTCGATCTGGATGGTCTCCTTCGCGAACAGGCGAAGCGCTTTGCCGTGGCCCGGGCGTTTGTGCATCGGCGTCTGGGGCTTACGCGGCTTGAGCCGGAGGTTTTACGGCCAGCCGATTACGCGCTGACAGCCGAAGAGTGGCTCGATCGGTTCGTCTGCACGCCTGGCTCACCGTTCAACGAGGCGCGCGCGGCAGCCGCTCTCGTCTCTCAGCTCGGGCCAGCGTGGAAAAGGCCGGAGAAGGCGTCCCCCGTCGCGCGCCTTCTGTTCGCGGCCTTTGGGCTGCACATGGCCGAAAAGCGGGAGGAAGCGCTTCATCTGTTGGGCGAGGCCTCGGCGGCACTCGACGCCAGCACGGGTGAGGGCAAGGCCGGTCCCGAGCATTATCTGCAACTGCCCACGACCGTCACAACGCGGGTGGATGCGGTTCTGGCGGATACGAGGGCGTTCCGCGATGCAGCCGAGGTCGCAGCCCTCCACGCTTATACGGCCCCCGCCCTGATGAGCGTCCTGAACGTCGCCCGTCTTCGGGCCGGGGTGCTCGCGCCGTCGCAATTCGTCTGGGTGAAGTTCGTCGATCGCCCACTCTTCTACGCGCTTCAATCGCTCGGCTTCGAGAGTGAAGGGCTTGGCCGCTATGCGCACCCGAACCCTCGGGTCGAAGCCGCGGGCGCGCGGGATCATTGGGCATCGGAACGCGCCGCCGGGCAACCTCTGCCGGCCCCTTCCGTTGCGCGCGCCATGCAGGCGCTCCGGCAAGCGCATGCCGGAATAGGCGCACTGCGGGCGAAAATATGACTGCCATTCGCAACCGGCCTTGCGATGATCCGGGCGATGGTAGGCGGGAGTGGAATCGTGCGAGAGATTATTGCGACTGTCGCTAAGGTCTTAGCGTCTGACCTTAACAACCCCGAACGCGTAGGAACGGATGTCGTGTTCCGTGAACGCGCCGCGGTGTTGTTGCAAGATCTCTTACCCGTCCTCGATTGGCTCGGGACACACAGAGCCTTTCCGCTGAACATCGACACGATCCGCTGTGCCTTTGAATGGACCTGGTTGTGTTCGCTCGCGGAGCTGCACGTTGTGCTGCTGCAGGATCGGGGATCTGGCGCATGGAAGGAATTCTGCGCCGTGTTGGACATGCCGGAGTCCCTCCTGGCTCCGCTACAAAGCTATGTCTCCGAGATGGCAAGTGCGGCGATTCCTGTCAGCCAGGACGCGTCGGACGAAACGGAGCCTGAGAGACTTCATCGTTTTGCGACGATGTACTTCATGCACGGCTTCACGCGACTTCGCTGCAACATCGCGCATTGGGTTCATTAGGCAAAAGACAGTGCCGGACGCGGCAGAGCGCGTGATGGTGGGAAGGAGTGAAGACCATGGCTGTTATGATGGTTGACGTCCCGGAAGGGCGGACGGTTTATATAATCGTTGGAGATAGTGCTTCATCGTTCGCGCCCGCTCCCGTAACGGTCGAACATGAGCCTACGACGCCCCGCCAGCGACGGCGGCCCCTGCTCCTCACAACGGCAGGGCTGTGTATCCTGACGGTCAGCTTTGTCCTGGGCCATCAGACGATTCCGTCACGCGCGGACGCTGATCAGCTGGTCGCGAGCGCGTCCATTCCGGCGTCTCCCCCTCAGCCTGGGCTTGCCGATAACGAGCCCGCCGCTGGCGGCGGCGCCGGAGCTGGCGAAGCCACCGCTGAACCCGCGCCGGGAAGCCAAGTGCCCGCGTCGTTCACGCAACAGTTGAAGGCACCGCCGCAAGTGACCCCCGCCCCTGGGACGCCGACCGGCGGTAGCCCGCCGGCGAAGAACCCCTTCGGTCTGGGAGGCTGAGCATGGTGGTTCAGCGGCAGATCGTCGGCCCGCAGGAGCACTTCGAGCGCACCGGTGCGCAACATCTACGTGACACGCGACCTCTCACCACGAGGCTGTCAGAAGGGCTGAGAAGTTCCGCCTCGGGGATCGTGCTGTCAATTGCCGCCGGAGTCACCTGGTTCGAGCCCGCGCTCGTCAATGTCACCGTGCCGCTATCGGCGCTCTACGCCCTCTGGGTCGTGACGCGCGCGCCGCGACTGCCTCTCCGTCTCCCCTGGTCGGCCCATTGCAAGGATTATGGCAACCCGATCCCGGGCACGCGCAAGCCGCGTCAGGCGAACGGCAGCTTCTTCATCGGCTGGAGTATTTCGGGACAGGAGTTGTGGATCACACCGGACGATCTCCGGCAGCATATGACGATCCCGGGCACGACGGGTGCCGGTAAGACAACCGCGATCCTGAGCTTGCTCACGAATTCACTCGCTCAGGGGTCGGGTTTCGTCCTGGTCGATGGTAAGGCAGACCGCACACTCTTCGGCAAAGTGCTGGCTCTCGCGCGACGCTTTGGACGTGAAGATGATGTGCGGGTGCTAAACTTCATGGTGGCATCTGGGGTCAAGGACAGCCACACCTTCAATCCCTTTTCGATCGGCAATGCGGACGCGCTGCGGGAACTGCTTGCGAGCCAGCTCGGCGAGCAGGCGTCCAACGATGCCAACGGCGTGTTCCGGGAGCGTGCGGTCGCGCTGATGGGCACCATCGCTCCCATCCTGGTGTGGTTGCGCGATGTGAAGGGTGTCCCGCTCAACATCGAAGTCATCCGCTTCTCGATCGAGCTCCGATGGATCTGGAAGCTTGCGATGGAAAAGATCGCCCTTCTCCGCGATCCAGAAACAGGCGTCGTGCGCGAGCTCGATGTCAGCGGCGAGATCCCGGAAGACATCGTCTGGCCGTTGAAGTCCTATCTGGGCGAGCTACCCGGCTACGATCCCACTCTCCCGCTCGACAAGCAGAAGGGCGACGAGCCCTCGAAGCAGCACGGCTATGCGCAGTTCTACTTCACGCCGATCTTCGCGAAGCTCGCGACCAGCCTGGGTCACATCTTCGGCGTCGAGTGCGGCGATATCGACATGCGGGACATCGTGCTCAACCGCCGCATTCTCGTCGTCAATTTGCCGGCGCTGGAAAACTCCGAGGCGACGCTTGCCGCGCTCGGCAAGCTGGTGGTGGCCTCCTTGCGTGGCATGATGGCGCAGCTGCTCGGGCTGACGCTCGAAGGCGAATACACCGACGACGACAAGCCTGGCATGGGGCCCTCGCCCTTCCCCATCGTGCTTGACGAGCTGGCCTATTACGCCACCACCGGGCTCGACGCGATGCTGTCTCAAGGCCGCGGCCTCAACGTCTGCTTCTTGCTGGGATTTCAGGAGGTCTCGGGCATCTGGGCGAGGATTGGGGAGCGAACCGCGTCGGTGCTCGGCAATGCCAATATGACGGTCGCCATGCGTCAGCAGGATTCCGGCCGTACCCGTGAGTGGATCGAGAAGACGGCTGGGCAGACGAACGTCACCCAGGTCTCGTCCTACCAGGGCGGTGACGACGGGTCCTATCGCGAAGCCAAGCATGCCGAGGTGCGGTCCGTCTCGCGGGTGGACTGGCAGGATCTGACCTCGTTGATCGAAGGCGAGGCGATCGTGCTGCTCGGAGGCCGGCGCATCTATGCGCGCGTCTTCCACGCCAAGATCGATGAAACCGGACCCAAGCGGCTCGGTCGCACGATCATGCTGCGGGAGCCGGACGTTGCGGCAATCCGCGCTCGTCTGGCGCGGGCGGATGATCTCGCCCGACTGATCGAGAGCCGGGTGCTCACGGGCAACGACGGTGCGACCGAGGCCTCGGCGGCGATCGAGGCGATGGCCGGCGGCATGATGCATGCGGCCGAGCAAGGCGCCTCCGCATCCGCCTGCGCCTCGGCGGCCCTTCAGGCGCTGGCTAAGATGCCGGCCGATCGGCTGCCGCGCGCCGCGACACCCTCGGATGGAGTCCCGGTCACTGCGGTCACGCCCATGCTGCAAGCCGCGAGTGTCCGTCCCGTCCCCGGGGACTTCGACGGCGGCCGACCGGATGATCCCGTCGACGCCGGGCTGCTCAGGCAGCTGGCGGCGATCGAGCAGCTCGGGGGTGCTCAACCTGCCGCAGCCCGCACCACAGCGCTCCGCATCCTCGCGGAACGGGACGAAGGCTGGGCGAGCGGGCAGCGCGTGGAACCGCCTGCCATGACGGAAGCTGAGTTCATCGGGCGGCTGCGGACATTTCTCGCGCAGCTGTCGGCTCCCGCAAATGACGCTCGAAATGCAGCGGCATGAGGCCGCGCACGAGCATGATGATGGATCGTGAAGGAGGCCCCGCCATGTTTCCAATCAGGCTCGCCCTGGCCGCCACGGCGGGCGTCTTGGCCTTGTCCGCGCCGTCGTTTGCGGGCCAGCCGGTCGATCTTATGGCGCCGACGCCACTCCTCCCGCCCGGCGCCCCGAGCCAGCAAACGCCGCTTCCGCCGGCCGGCGTGGCGGTCGCGCCCTCCGCGACGCCGGAGAGCATGGGCTCCAGCTATCTTTCAGCCGTGCCCTATCTGAATGCGGCGCAGACGGCGCTTCAGGGTGGCCGTTACCGTTCCGCGCACGCAGCCCTGGAGCAGGCGGAGACGCGCCTCCTCAACGACGGCGCGGTGCCGGGTACCGGGACGATCAGCGCCGGGGGGCAGGCTCTCACGCAGGTGCGGTTGGCGCGAGACGCGGTGACCCGTCACGACAGGCAGACCGCTCTCACGGCCGTCAGCATGGCCTTGGCGGCTGCCGAGGAGCCACCGCCAGCCCAGCCCACGTCGATGGTGGCGCAGGCCCTGCCACAGCCCCCAGCTGTGGTCCCTGCCCCGCCGCCGGAGCCGATGATCACCAAAGCCCTCTTGCCAGGTCACTGGCAGCTCGGCAGCTGGCAATACCACTGGGTGCCGCCGGAGACGCAGCTGCGGACGGTCGAGACCCATCAATGGGTGCAGGGGCGATACGTCTGGCGGCATGGGGCCTGGAACTGGGTGCCGAGCCATTACGGCGATGAGTGAGGCGCCAAGTGCCGCGCCGCCGGCGACGGGAGATCTCGCGGTCGCCGAGGAGCTGACAGTCATCCGCGAGCAGACGCGGGAAATCCTCGAACTCGTCCGCAACCTGGTCGGCCTGCTACTTGCCAAAGACGACGGCGATGGTCCGAAGCTCGAAGACCTGATCGCGGCGCTCATCGCTCAGCAACGGGATATCCTCGTCGCGACCCGGCAGATTCAGTCCGACATCAACTTCCTTTTGGGTCGAAAGAAGGGAGATGGCGCGGAGGGTACCGATCCCGACCACATCAATGGCAGCATGCCGGCATGATGAACTTCCGCAAGATCTCGGCCGCCTCGAAAGGGCACCTGATCCTGCGGTATTTCACGGAGGGCAAGCCGGAGGCGGGGGCGGCGGCTCAACCGCAGGGCGTAGACGATGCCGCGCGCGAGCTGGAGACCGGTGGACGGCTGACGTCCTACTACACGGGCAACGACGAGCGGGGCATGTGGCGACCCGATATGCCGGCCCTGGTCGCGGAAGCCATCGGCATCGATCCAAGACGGCCTCCCCGGGACCAGGAGATGGCGCGCCTCTTCGAGGGACGTCGCGCCGATAACGGTGAAGCGTGGTCACAGCACAAGCGGAAGCTCTCCGGCTTCGACATCGTCTTCAGCCCGGATAAATCCGTCTCTCTCGCGGCTGCTTTCGCGCCGACCGACGCAGAGAAGGCGATGATTCGTCATGCCGTCGACCGGGCGGCCGACCGCGCCATGCGCTACCTCGCGTCGGAGATCGGATGGGCGCGTAAGGGTCATGGCGGAGAAGAAGGGGCTGAGCCAGGGGCGGTCGGATGGATCAGCTTCCGGCACCACACCGCGCGGCCGACGCTGCAGGTTCAGGACGGCGCCGAGGGCGAAACCTACCTCTTCGATGCGCCGGTGGCGGGTGATCCGCACGACCACATCCACCACTTCCTGATGAACTTGGTGGTGACGGCCGAAGGCCGCGTGGGCTCGCTCGACTCGCGGGTCTTGACCGACGCCAAGGTCAAGACGATCGGCGCCTACTTCCAGGTCTATCTCGCCGAGGAATTGAAGCGGCACGGGATCGAAGTCGCGGTGAGCGCCGATCACCAGGCAGTCGTCATTCCCACGGTGCCGGAGGATGTCAAGACAGCCTTCAGCAAGCGTGACAGTCAGATCCTCCGAAAGGCCAAGACCTTTGCCAAGGAGCAAGGTCTCGATTGGGACGAGATGTCGGCCGAGAAGAAACTCGGCATCATGGAAGAGGCCAGTGCCGAGGGGCGCCTCGGCAAGATGAAGGTCGATCAGGACCGCATCTGGAAGGAACAGGCGGAAGCTCTCGACTGGCGTCACGAAAGCGTCCTTGGCAGGGTCGAGCATGCTGACATGGCGGAAGCGGATCGCTTTGATCGAGCCTATTGGTTCGCGGCCAGTGCGCTGGCGGAGGAATTCCATACAGCGGCGGTACTCGATCACGACAATCTCGGCATGTATGCGGCCCGGGGCCTCATCGGGCTCGGAGCGCCGGGTGGCCCGGCTGACATTGCTCGCGTGGTGGAAATGCTGGAAGAGCGCGGCATCCAGCTCAAAGGCGAGCACGTCGCGCTGATCGTGGGTCACTCCGCCGATAAGGTGCGCGTCACGAACTCGGCTCAGGTCCGCATCGAACAGAAGCTTGGCGAACTAGCGCGCGATGCGGCTCGTGACAAATCTGCCGCCCTGCCGAGTGAGGCCATCAAGGCAGCGATGGCTCGCAGTGGCTACAACTTCACAGACGAGCAGCGGGCGGCGATCTACGCGCTCGGTGAAGGTGGTGCGCTCACAATGTTGACCGGTGTGGCGGGCGCCGGCAAAACCACCCTGTTGGAGCCGCTGGTCGACGGGTGGAAGGCCGACCGGCGCTTTAGCCCGTATGGTCGCCAGGTCATCGGTGCGGCGATGGCCTGGCGACAGGCGGACGCCCTGAAGGACGCCGGCATCGAGCAGACCTTCGCGCTTGCCAACTTGCTGTCCCAGATCGAGAGTGGCGAGTTTCAACCCGATCGCAACACGGTGCTTGTGCTGGACGAAGTGAGCCAGATCGGCCCCCGCTCGCTCTTGAAGCTGCTGGAATTACAGGCGCGGACCGGCATGACGATCAAGATGCTGGGCGATCGCGAGCAAGCACAGGCGATTGAGGCTGGTGATAGTGTCGAGATCCTGCGTCGTGTCCTGCCGCCTGAAGCGTTACCGGAACTCTTGTCGACGATGCGTCAGGCCAGCCGCCGAGGCCGCGTGATCGCGGGGCACTTCCGGGAAGGCCAAGCCAAGCAGGCGCTTGAGATGAAGCGGGCGGATGGCCACGCCATGATGGTTGGTGGCGACCGAGATCAGGTCATCGCGAGGATCGCTGATCTCTACATCGCGCGGCGGGACATCCTGCTGGCCGCCGGCTCGAAGCGGGGCATTACCGTCAGCGCGCCGACCAACGAGGACGTGGCGGAGATCAGCCGCGCCATTCGGCAAAGGCTCAAAGCGCGGGGGGAAATCGTCGGTCAGGAAATCACTCACCGTGCCATCGACCAGGGAAACCGAGAGTTCGATCTCACTCTGGCTGTCGGCGACCGGGTGCGGCTCTTTCGCCGAACCTGGGGAAGCGTCAACGGGGAGAAGCGGCAGGTCGGCAACAACGGCGACGTGGTTCAGGTCGTCAGCCAAAACGCGGAACACTTACGTATTCTGACAAGGGATGGCGTGACTGCCGAAGTGGATTGGCGTTGGCTGCGGGACGCGAAGACCGGCCGCCTTTTGTTGGGCTTCGGTCATGCGCTGACCATTGACGCCGCACAGGGCATCACCTCCGACGAGCATATCAATGCCCTCCCGCGCGGCACAGCAGGCGTGACCGCCTTCACCACCTATGTCGCTGAGAGCCGCAGTCGTGGCACCACCTGGACCGTCATCTCGGAAGGTGCCGTTCTGGAGGCCGAGCGGCGTTGGCAGGCCATGGGCGACATCACGCCGATTACCCGCGAGCGGCTCTGGGAAAGAGCGGCCGAAGACATGTCCGAGAAGCCTTACAAGGCGCTTGGTATCGATCTGCTCGGCGAGGCTGTCCGGGACCGCGAGGCTGCGATCGATGCCTTCATCCAGTCCCACCAGACGATGGAGGCAGCCGCAAAGGCTGATCCGGAGGCCGGCCGAAAAGCCTTCCGTAAGCTACGCGCGGCCGCCGTCAACGAGACCCTCGGGCGTCACCTGAGCGCGCTGGACGCCGCAATCGCGTCGAATACCAATCTGGCGCGCGACGCGGCCACGGGCGCCGAGGCGGCAGCACACCTCGCTGAGCTTCGCGCTCAGGCGGAACGCGCCGCCGTCCGGATGACTCCCGGCGCACTTGGCCAAAAGCGCGCGTCGCATGGGCCTGGAATGTGACAAGCCGGTCACGCGTGGTAGCTCCGGGCAACGGGACCGCCCCACCTAACGACCTTGATGGGTGGACAGCGGCCAGTCTGCTTTCGGGCGGGAATGTGGTGAAGCAGACGCCGGGTTACGGCAGCCCGTGGCCGAGCAACGAGCAGAAATGGACAAAAACGGCGCGGCGAACATGTTACAAGACTAGATCTAAGATGAATGTGTAGGTCCTGAACTACTGGAAACGGAAGGGTTTGCCAGAATTCGTCATGCGGCGTTGAATGGGCCATGCAAGGTAAATGGCATGCCTTTCGCCGCGGGATGTATGACCTCTTCGTCCAGATAACCGTAGTGCTGCAGCACGAGGTCAACAGCGTTCTGGGCTTGCTGCTTCGGGTTTTGGTCGATGACTAGCGTCATAGTTCTATCCTGCAGCATGGCGCGCGTCTCTGCTGTCAGTTCGTGACCCACGAAGATTGGCTGAGGTTCTTGGGTGATTTGTCGCAATACGGCCTGCACCGCTTGGTGGGCGGCACCGGCGTTGTAGAGCCCGACGACGTTCGGATACCTCTGCGCGGCATCGGTCAACAGACACTCGGATCTTGCGACATTGTCCCGCCCCTCCAGGATCTCGGCTATAAAAACGTCTTGGTGCTCCCTCTCAAGGTGAGCCCGCAGACCGCGAAGGCGCTCCGCATGCGATTGGATGCTTAAGCTATGGCAAAGAACAAGGATTGGTCCCGGCCGTCGAACCATCTGGCTCAAGAAGAACCCAGCCGTTTCTCCGGCCATGTAGTGGTCGATACCGGCATAGGCCAACCGCGCGGAGGAGGGCAGATCCGAGATGACCGTTACCACAGCAACGCCCGCCGCAGCGACCGCGTTGACGGCCTCGACGATCACCGGGTCTTCGGGAGCATAGAGAATGATGGCGTTGCTCGCAGTGGCTTGCAGCCGGGCGGCAATGTGGGCGGGTTTGTCATCCGCGAGCACCGTGCGCTGTAGAATGATCGAGCGGTCGAGACTGCGGCCGATATGCTCGAATGCTTCGGCCATTCGGCTGATCAGGGGCAATTCCCGCCGGTTCAGCAAGACCTCGATGCGGAGCCCGGTATGATATGACGGGGGCAAAACGCGCCGCAGACCCAACCGCCTTGCGGCGCTGAGAATCGCGTTGGCGGTCTCCGGTCGTACTCCGCCCCGTTCGTTCAGGACCCGGTCGACTGTGGCCTCACCCACCTTCGCCAGCGCAGCCACGTCTCCGAGCGTCGGCCGCCTCCGGCTGGATCGTGCCTTGGGCGATGTCATGGCCTCCAGTTCCTTTCCCAGGATGATGGAAAGCCATCATCGATTGCTTGGATCCTCTTAAGCTGCCGCGGTACCATCAATCAATCAAAACAAGGGCCCCAGCAAATCATGGGGTCCACGAGGATGCGCTTGCGAGATAGCCCATCAATAGGGGAAGCTCATGGGTCACGCTCTTGCCGGACGGTACAAGCTTGTCGGCGCGGCTGAGTCGGCAAACGATCTCCGAGACGGCGCCTTTGATGCTCGTGTTGAGGAGACATGGTTCTCTGCGATCGTCGATCGGAAGGCACTCAAAGGGCTTATGCGGCGATCAGACAAGGAGTCGTTGCGGCATTTCGTGACGTGGCTGTGCCTTCTGACACTGTTTGGTGTCATGGCCTTCCTGACCTGGGGCACCGTCTGGTGCGTCCCGGCATTCGCGCTTTACGGCGTCCTCTATGCGGCCTCGGACCACAGTGCCCACGAGCTCTCGCATGGAACGCCATTCAAGACTCGTTGGCTGAACGAGGGGCTCTACCACTTGTCGGCCTTCATGACACTTCATGAAGGCGTCTACTGGCGCTGGAGCCACACGCGGCATCATACGGACACGTTACAGGTAGGGCGAGACCCGGAGATTGCAGTGCCGCGGCCGCCCGATGTTGTCGGCATGCTTCTCGACCTGTTCTACGTCAAAAGCGGCTTCACGCAGGTCCGCTACATTTTGAATCACGCGATGGGACGCCTGTCAGAAGACGGCAAGCATTTTGTGCCGGAGGCGGAGCGCAGGAAAGTGTTCTGGCTGTCACGCCTCTATGTCGGCATCTTCCTAGCCATCATCGCTCTCTGCCTCGCTACGCACAGCATTCTGCCTGCAATGTTCGTTGTCCTGCCGCGCTTCTATGGCGGCTTTTTAACGCAGCTTTTCAACATCACGCAGCATGCGGGCCTGGCTGAGGATATTCGAGATCATCGGCTAAATACACGCACCTTCTACATGAACCCTGCCTTCCGTTTCCTCTACATGAACATGAACTACCATATCGAGCATCACATGTTCCCGATGGTGCCATTCTATAACCTCCCCAAGCTGCACGCGATGATCAAGGACCAATGCCCGGCGCCATACCCGAGCCTTTGGGCCACCTATCGGGAGATCATCCCCGCAGTTCGGCGGCAATTGGATGATCCGGCCTTCTTTGTACGCCGCCCCCTACCCGGCGACGCCAGCCTGTTGGACGCGACCAGCGGCCTTGCACGCCAAATGGCCGCCTGACGGGCTGGACGCTCAGAGAGCAAGGCCGGTTACATGAGGTATAGAGCGTTTGCCCGCACCGGGTGGAAAGTCAGTGAGATCGGTTTCGGTGCCTGGCAGCTTGGCGGCGAATGGGGCAAGACCGATGACGCCGAGTCCATCAGGACGTTGCTCCACGCCTTCGAGCGCGGGATCAATTTCGTCGATACCGCCGAACTGTACGGCAAGGGCCGCAGCGAAGAAGTCATAGGCCGCGCACTCAAGGAGTGGCGCGGGGACCGCATCTATGTCGCTACGAAGGCACAGCCGACGGTTTGGCCAAGTCCCTCCGATGACAATCCGACGATCCGCGGCCGCTATCCCGCATGGCATCTGCGCGACAACGTTGAACAATCTCTCAAGCGCCTTCAGGTTGAACGGTTGGACCTGTTCCAGCTCCACTGCTGGCTCGCTGACGGCTGCATGGTGCTGGATTGGCTGGAGACGCTCAACGCGCTCAAACTTGAAGGCAAAATCGACCAAATTGGCGTATCCATACGTGACTACCGTCCGTCGGAGGGCCTTGATCTGGCACAACTCGGATTGGTGAATTCGATCCAGGTCGTGCTTAATCTTTTCGAGCAGCGTCCGGCGGCCGAGCTCTTTCGGCGGGGCCTGGAAACGACCACGGCGCTTATCGCCCGGGTTCCCCTTGACTCAGGCTCCCTCACGGGCACCTGGCATCCCGGGACCTACAAATCCTGGAGCAAGGTCTCGGTCCCGGCGTGGCTATTCCGGGAAGACCGATTTCCGGAGACGCTCAGGCGCGTTGAAGCCCTGAAAGCGATATGCAGGCCCTATTATGCCAGCCTCGCGGAAGCAGCCATGCGCTACGTCCTCAGTGTGCCAGGACTCACCACGATCATCCCCGGGATGAGCAATCCGCGCGAATGCGATTTGAACATCGCGGTCTCCGACGGCGCTCCATTCCCCCAGGAGCTAGCGGAGAAGCTGGCCGCGCACGCCTGGCCCCGGAACTTCTACCAATGACTGCGGCATCCTTAACGGCTGTTCGCTTGGAGATGATGCTTCCCCAAGAAATATCGGCAGCCGTCGCCGCACGGCCCGTCGTCTACCTTCCGCTTGGCACCATCGAATGGCATGGCGAGCACCTGCCTGTCGGACTCGATGCACTCACCGCTCATGGCGTGTGCATGGCCGCTGCCCAAGCCGACGGAGGCATCGTCTACCCGCCGCTCTTCTACGGCACGGGTGGTGACCACGCCCAGTATCCTTGGACGGTGATGGCGACCGCCTCCCACGAGCTCGAGGCGCTTCTGACACTCACCTTGTCGCGGCTCCAAGCCTTCGGCATCCGGCTGGCCGTGCTCTTCTCTGGCCACTTCGCCCCGGCGCAGCTTGAGATGATCGAGCGGATCGCGTCAGGGTGGCCGTCCGACAGGGGCCTGCGTGTCATCGCTTTGGCGGTCAACAGCCCGCCGTTGTCACTGCCCCCGGATCATGCGGGCATGTTCGAGACAACGCTTTTGCACGCCCTGCATCCGAAGAGCGTGCAAATCGACAGGTTGCCCTCGTCAGAGAATGCGTTGGTGCAAGAGACTCTGGAGGAGAGCTACGGGCACAAGCGCCATGACAACATGCACCCGCTCTATGGCGTTATCGGGCCCGACCCGCGTGCCTTCGAACCTCGCGCTTCCGGCGCTTTGCTGGAAGCGATGGTGGACCACGTCGTAGTGACAATACGGGAGGCGCTGCCTGAACCACGGAGTCAATAGTCGGCGTCTCCACAAAACATCTCGCTCAGTCTTTTGGAGCGGGCACAAAAAAAGAGGAAACAAACCAATGAAGAGCCTGAAAAGGACCATCCCGTCATTGACAGCCGCGGTTGCGATCGCCGCCGTCTCCATGCCCGCAGTCAGCCAGGCTGCCGACACGCCGCATTACGTGTTTGCGGTCATTACTCACGGCCAACCGGGCGACACCTTCTGGGACGTTATCCGCAAGGGAGCACAGGCAGCGGCGGCCAAAGACAACGTCCGGATCATCTATCTTGCCAATCCTACAGGCTCGGGCGAATCCCAGCTCGTCGCGAATGTTTTGCAACAGCATGTGGACGGCATCGCGCTCACCCTCGCCTTTCCCCTCGCTATGGGGTCAGCCGTAAAACAGGCTGTATCTGCCAATGTGCCGGTGGTCGCCTTCAACGCGGCGGGACCGAACTGGAAGCAGATGGGTGTCATGGCTTACGTCGGCACGGATGAGACCAGCAGCGGCAGGGCCGTTGGCGATCGGCTAAACGCCGCCGGCGTGGCATCCGCGCTTTGCGTCAACCAAGAGCAGGGTGCCATCCAGCTTGAAGATCGATGCGACGGCATGAAGCAGACGTTCAAAGGGAAGCTATCGACCCTCTATGTGCCGGGTTACGACATGGCGAGCGCGCAATCTCGTATAGCAGCGAAACTGCAGCAGGATCCGACGATCGGCTATGTCGTTGTGCTTGGGGCTGACTTTGTGCCCCCGGCGCTGTCTGCCATCCAGATCGCCGGTAGCAAGGCCAAGGTGGGCACGTTCGGTCTCAACCCGCGTGCGATTGGCCTTATTCAACAGGGGAAATTGCAATGGGCGATCGACATTCAGCCCTATGTTCAGGGATATGAGTCCATTGATTTGCTCTGGCTCTACAAGACCAACGGCGACGAAGTCGGAGGTGGTGGCCCGTTGCTGACGGGTCCAATCTTCGTGACGAAAGAGAATGTGGCTGAGGTTGCAAAGTTCGCGAAGCAAGGTACCCGCTGACGGAAATCAGGCGATAACGGACACGCCGCACTCCACATCCGATTGCCGGGGAAGATCGGGCAACTCTCCAGCATACTACGCTAGTGAGCAACGCGGCACGTCCGGCCCTGAGATCACCAACCGGACAGGCTTATGCCCGGCTTGGGTCGAAACTTGCCGTGCCTTCGCGCTCCGGAGGGTAAGCCACACGACCTCAGGATCAAGAGTCCATCCGCCTATGGAGATGACTTCATGAAGGTAAAACGGATCGTCCCAAATGTCCGGTTTGACCAGCTGTGTGACGCCAAGCGATCCTACGGCGAGATGCTAGGATTAGAAATCGGTATGGATCACGGCTGGATCATAACCTTCGTCGCCAGCGATGAATCCGTCCCGCAAATCAGTTTTGCCGTTGAAGGTAAGTCCGGCGCACCTGTTCCAGACCTTTCAGTCGAAGTCGATGATCTTAGGGAAGCCCATCGGCGGATTGTGGATGCTGGCTGGCAGGTAGAGTACGGCCCTGTAACTGAGCCCTGGGGTGTAGAGCGCTTTTTCGTGCGGGACCCATTCGGCCGCTTGGTGAACATTCTGTCGCATGTCCGAAGCTGGCTGCCGACTTCTGAGCGGAGCAATGAACCGCGACAAATTTCATCTGGATCGAAGCCCGTCGATCTGACGTCATACGGAGAAGACCTTTAGGGCCGGACAAGCGGGCATCTGCCAATAGCTTGGCCGACCCAACCGGCAGTTAGACCGTCTTTTTCAAGGCAGGCGAAACCTTGAACCGCACGGTCTTGCCGGCCTTAACTTTGACGGGCTCGCCGGTGCGGGGATTGAGGGCCTTGCGGGCCTTTGTCTTTTTCACGGTAAAGGTCCCGAAGCTGGGAAGTGTGAATTTCCCGTTTTGCTTTAGCTCATGGACGATTGCATCGATGACCGCGGCGGCAGCCCGGTTGGCGGCGACCCCAGTGCTTTCGACCGACTCCTGGATAACCTGCGCGATGAATGCTTTCGACATGGGGGCTCCCTTAAAATATCGGTGCCGATATGGCGCGCGGAATCGCGGCCGACTCGGACGGCGGCATTTTAGCCGGGAGGTGCGGTAGCCGCGACAGGATCAGTGGGTCGGTGTGCCTGAGCCCAGTTTGCTTGCGAGGATCACGTCGGCCGTGACGGTTGCCGTGACGTCTTGGGGATCTGCGGTGGTGATGGGAGGCGCCATCGCCGCCATTGCCATCATAGACCTCGGCCGGTCGACGACAGGGATCGGACCTCCGGACAAGTCGATGGACTGATAGGCTGCGACGGAGAGGCCAAGTGTCGTCGCTGCTGCCACAGCCTCTTGGCGCAGCGAAGAAAGGGCCTTTAGGCGCGCCTGACGCCCAGCTGCGTCCAATTCGTCCTGGGGCACCTGCCAGCCCAGATTGCCGATCGCGAGGCCGAGCGTCTGCATCTGGCCTACAAGGGGAAGAAGGGAATCAGCCACCTTGCCCCTCAGCTCCAGCGTCTGACTCGCGGTCCAATGGGCGGCGACGCCATTCGAGCGGTCAGTGAAGCTCGTGGCATAATCTCGGAATACGACCGTTACGCCCGCTGCCTTCTCTACCCGAGAGGCAGCCTGAGCCATCAGATCATTGACCCGACGTTGCGCGGTGACCGCGACCGGCGATTCCGCGCTCGCCACGAGGTCCGCCACCAGCAGGGTGGGCTGGACATGGATGGTAGCGGTCTCCGAGAGATGGAGGACAGGGGGCCCACTCCCTGCCGGCGGCGGTGGGCAGTTCTGAGCAAGAGCGGTCTGCGCCCCGGCGATCGTCAGGAGCAGGCACCAGATTGGCTTCGCCCCGGCGCCCATCACGAAGCCTCCGGGCGGCCGTAAGTGAGATACTAGTTTGCGACAGCGGCGGCCTGGAAGATTGCAGGCTCGAGCCGGTTGAGCGCGAACCCACCAGTCGGATCACCGCCGACGACCAGCATCTGCTGGACCTTCTGCCACCAGACCTCGATCGACTTGATCGCGTAGCAGAGGCCTTCGCAATCGAGCTGGCTCTTCTCCGCGAGTTCGGACTGCCATTGTGTCCGGCGGATCTGCGCCTGACGACCGGGGCAGGCCAAGACGACGTACCAGGTTGGGTAATCCGGATTGGGGAGCACGATTGCGTCGCTATGCTGGCGCGAGCTGCCGTCCCTCGAATAGACGCCGGTCTTGCGAATGGCGGGTAGCACGTCCTTGGTGACCCAGCGCGTGAACGCGCGTGCTTCGGGCTTTCGCGATTTGAAGATCAGGGCGTAGAGCCCGCTTTGATTGACAAGGTTGACGGTTTGGGCGCCCCCAAGGGTGTCCACAGTAGTGACACCCTTTTCGTCAGGTTCGAGGCGCGTCAGCGCTTGACGCGGACTTCGGATCTGCAACACCTCGCACACTTCGGTCGCCCAAAACCAGGTTTCGCCAAGGAGCGTGAGGGTCCGCACCTTGCGGTTCTGAAAGAGGTGATCGGCTGAAACAGCTCCTTCGCCACCGATGAACCGGGGCGCGAGCGCGCTAGACGCCTGTGCTTCCTCAGTTTCAGCGCCCAGGTTCATTGCCTGTTCCGCTCGAAATGTTTTTCCGGCACGTGTTTCCCGTTCCATTTTCGTTCGGCCTCCATCGCTGTGAGATGGCCAGATTCGGGTCTGCGGGTGCGCACGGCACCTGGTTTTGAGGCGATCACCGATCTGTGAAATTCGGGCGTAGAGCTGAATCACGCGCCCGTTACCTTCCGCGAGCCCTGACCAAAAGCACGAATGGTGCATTGGTCCATACGGCTCACTTAGACGGCGTAGCCACGGACGCCCCAGGGCGTAGCCGGGGCGTAACGGCGGCGTAAGCCGAAGCTCAGCGCGGTCGCGCGAGCGAAGAAATCACAGAGAGGTGA
>Ga0310811_10004980_pt1 | contig 16736 bp, 11 predicted proteins | sample YCmetagenome_FD_207642 | JGI IMG/M metagenome (GOLD analysis project Ga0310811, IMG submission 207642) | Soil microbial communities from experimental microcosm in Duke University, North Carolina, United States - YC | ecosystem: Engineered > Artificial ecosystem > Soil microcosm > Unclassified ...
GAAAAGAGCTCCGGCTTCAGGTCCCTGCCCGTCCCCGCCGCCAAAGCCAGGTGCAGCTCCGCCGTCCGCACCCCGATCAGCTGCATCTCCTCCACCGCATGCGTTCCCAGCAAACGCTGAAGAGGGTCGGACAGGCGCTCGTAAGGCACCGCCGCCGCCAATGTTCCCAACCGCTCCTGCGGCAAGGACGCATTCGGATCGGCCGACAGGATCCGCTCGACATAATTATTCATCCGCTCAAGAAAGAACCCATATCCATCCCCGTGATTCTCGATCATCTCCTGCAATAACCCCAGCACGATACATCCCTTCTTATCCCTCCATTCGATGCCCCCGATAAATGCCGGCACATACGGGAAATGCGCCTCCCGGCTCAAATACCGCGTCAGCTCCTGGTCGGAATTGATCACCCGGTCCACCTTTCGGTACATCTTCAGAAAGAACGCGCCGTCATACGCGATAGAGGTGTTATAAAAGTCCGATAGATGCACCTTCGCCAGGGATCCCGCGCAGATGTCCTCCGCCCCCTTCAGAAACTCCTTCACCTTCCCATTCCCCTCGAATACCAACGGCCCGGCATGCCCGGTCTTATGCCCGCCCCCCAGCCGCTGCAACAACGCCATCTGCCACTCACAGCGGAAGAACGCATCCACCAGCATCCCCTCCCCCTCTTCCGACCGCACCGTAGCGATCAACGCCTCCGGGTACTCCTCGCCAAGTCGCCGCCCTGTCTCCGGATCCACGACCCACACCGGCAGCTGGTACATTCCCGGCACCCCGTCGTCCCCGGTTATCTCCAGTAACAACCAGAACACCTTCCGGTCCCCTACCTCCAAAACGGAATACTCCGCGATCCCCACCTGGTAGGTATTCCGCTCCTTCGGGATAAACCACTTTGCCCGGACCAGGTACCGCGGCAGGATCACATTCTCCAGCTGCCGCCGGGCCGCCCCCTCCAGCACGTCATCCCGGCGACGCAGGAGAAACAACGGTAACGGCTTGTGCTCGTCCATGTCCGGATGCGCCTTCTCCAGCACGAACCACTGGTAGGAATGCGGCGCCAGCGTAAAGAAATACAAGCCATCTTCCCGGATCACGGGAAACCGGTTCTTACTGAATACATCCACCGGCACAAACCCCTTAAATGCCGCCAGGTCCACCTCAGCCGCCTGCGAGAACTTCGATAGGTTCACCACCACCAACAACGTCTCCTCCTCGTAGGTCCGGGTGAACGTCAGCACCTTCGGATTTTCCGTATTGACAAATTTCAGGTTCCCCCGCCCGAACGTCCGGAACTTCTTCCGTACGGCAATAAGCCGCTTCATATACCAGAACAGCGATGACGTATTGGCCCGCTGCGTTTCCACATTCACCGACTCATAATGATATTCCGGGTCGAGGATCAACGGTAGATACAGTTTCTGCGGGTTCGCCGTCGAGAAACCCGCATTCCGGTCCGGCGACCATTGCATCGGGGTCCGCACCCCGTCCCGGTCCCCGAGATAGAAATTGTCCCCCATCCCGATCTCATCGCCGTAATAGATCACCGGCGTCCCGGGTAAGGCAAAAAGCAGGGAATTGAGCAATTCGATCTTCCGCCGGTTATTATCCAGCAAGGGCGCCAGCCGGTGCCGGATACCAAGATTGATCCGGGCCTTGGGATCACGGGCATACACCTTGTACATATAGTCCCGCTCCTCGTCGGTCACCATCTCCAGCGTCAGCTCGTCGTGATTGCGCAGAAAGATCGCCCACTGGCAAGTCTCCGGAATGTCCGGCGTTTGATCAAAAATGTCGGTGATGGGATACCGGTCCTCCATCTGCAGCGCCATGAACATCCGCGGCATCACCGGGAAATGATAGTTCATTTGACACTCATCTCCGTTACCGAAATACGATGCCGAATCCTCCGGCCACATATTCGCCTCCGCCAGCAACACCGTTCCCGGAAAATGCTCGTCCAAATGCCCGCGCAGCCGCTTCAAAAAGGCGTGCGTCTCCGGCAAATTCTCTCCGTTGGTCCCCTCCCGCTCGAACAAATAGGGTACCGCATCCAGCCGGAACCCGTCCACCCCCATCCGGCACCAATAGTCCAGGATGCGGAACACCTCGTCCTGCACCGCCGGATTGTCATAGTTCAGGTCCGGTTGATGGTGAAAGAATCGGTGCCAGTAATATTGCTCCGCTACCGGATCCCAGGTCCAATTGGATTTCTCGAAATCGGGGAAGATGATCCGCACGTCCTTGTATTTCTCGGGATCATCGGTCCACACATAAAAATTCCGCTCCTTCGACCCCTTCGGCGCCGTGCGCGCCCGCTGGAACCAGGCATGTTGATCGGAGGTATGATTCACCACCAGCTCCGTGATCACCTTCAGGTTCCGCCGGTGCGCCTCCTTTAAAAAATGTTTGAATTTGGCAACATCCCCGTAAGAGGGATTGATCGTGTAATAGTCGGCAATATCATACCCGTCGTCCCGCAGTGGCGACGGATAGAATGGCAGCAGCCAGATAGCCGTCACGCCAAGATCCTGCAGGTAGTCCAGCCTGGTCATCAGGCCCTGGAAATCCCCGACCCCATCCGCATCCCCATCACAAAATGCCTTGATATGCAGCTCGTAAATGACCGCGTCCTTATACCAATGTAACTCATCGTCAAGCATATCCAAAAGACGGCAAAACCCATGCCCGCACAGGTCACTCGCTACGCAGACCAAAAGCTCCGGAGGAGCTCACTCGCTACGCAAAGACTTGACAGGATTCATCAACGCAGCCCGTACCGCCTGGAAACTCACCGTCACCAACGTCACCGCCAACGCCGCCGCACCCGCCCCCACAAACACCCAGGGACTGATGGCGATCCGGTAGTCATACTGCTGTAACCACCCCCGCAAAAAATATAAGCTCACCGGGGCCGCCACAACTGACCCGATAAGCACAAGCAGCACAAAATCCTTCGACAACAACACCCACACCTGCGCCACCGACGCTCCCAACACCTTCCTCACCCCTATCTCCTTCGTGCGCTGTTCAGCCATAAACGCGGCCAGCCCAAACAATCCCAGACAGGAGATAAAGATGGCCAGCCCCGCAAAAACACCCGCCAGCCGCCCGATCAGCGTCTCCAATTCGAACTTCGATGCGTAGCTCTTATCGACAAATCGGTATAGATAGGGATAACTCGGGTTCCACTTATCAAAAATGGCCTTCAATCCCGAAATAGCTTTCGCCGTCGGCACTGCGTCCGCGATCCGGTACGTCACAACATAGGCATAACCCGGATTATACAGATACATGGCCGGCTGTGGGGCGGAATAGGGCGAACCCATCATCGTGTTCTTTACTACCCCGATGATCCTTACCCGTTGGTCCCGGTTCCAGGTAATGACCTGTCCCAACGGCTCCTTCAATCGCATCCGCCTCACCGCTCCCTCGTTCAGGATCACCGACAGGGTATCCGCGGCCAGGTTCCCTGAAAAATTCCTTCCCTGTGAAAAAGCCATCCCCATCGTTTTGAAATAGTCTGCGTCCGACACGGCGATCAACGCCAGCTCCAGGCTCTCTCCCGGATTTTTACCCGGCCACTCATCGACTCCATCACTTTCCCCATAGGACGTGACCCGGCTGTTGGATTTTGTCACGCTGGACACCAGGCCGCTTTGCAGCAGCTCGGCCTACAGGGCCGGGTAATTCTTCTGGATATCGGGACTGACATCGGACATCAACAGCCTCCGGGTGTCAAATCCCGTCGGCCGGTCCTTCGCATACTGGATCTGTTGATAGACGATCGTCGTGGTCACGATCAATCCCACCGAGGCCGAGAACTGCAACGTCACCAGCACCCGCCGCGGCCAGGTCCCGGCGCGCCCCGCCTTCAAAGCCCCCTTCAACACCTTCACCGGTTGAAACGCCGACAAATAAAAAGCCGGCCGGCTCCCCGCCAGCAATCCCGTCAACGACACATATCCTGCCATTATCACCCAAAACGCCATACTGTTATAAGGCATATAAATAGCGTCCCCCGTCAACTCCCGAAAGGCCGGCAAACACGCTTCCACCAACCCCAGCGCCAGCACAAACGCCAGCACCGTCAACACCAATGACTCCACAAGGAACTGCATCACCAGGTTCCGGCGCAAGCCCCCCACTACCTTCCGGATACCTACCTCTCTCGCCCGCTTCTCACTCCTGGCCGTCGACAGGTTCACAAAATTGATCCCCGCGATCACCAACACCAGCAACCCGATGATAGCAAACAACCGGACCGTCTCGATAAAGCCCCCTGTCGCCACGCCATTGACAAAATGGCTGAATAGATGCCAGTCCTTCATCGGGTGAAAGAATAGCTCCACCTTTCGCCCCTGCCATTCCTCCGGGTCATATTTTTTCAACAACGACCGAAGCAACGGCTCGACCTGCGCGTAGCTAACCCCCTGGCGCAGCCGCACAAAGGTTTGCATATTATTGGCGCCCCACCGCTCCGCATAGCCTGCCGACTCCCGCCAATATTCGAAGGGAACGACATAGTCAAAGCTCAACGAAGTATTCTTTGGAACATCCCTGGCGATCCCCGTCACCCGCAACTCGTGATCATTATCGATCCGCACCAGCTTATTCAATGGATCGGAATTACCAAACAACGCCTTCGCCGTCGACTCCGTCAACACGATGGAATAGCGGTCCAATAACACATGCCCCGCGTCTCCTTTGACCAGTGCATACTCAAAGGCCTTGAAAAAATCCGCCCCCGCCATCACCCCCGGCAAATACACCTTGCTCTTCCCGTTCACCAACCCATGATAATTGATCCAATCCGTCTGCACCACATACTCCACCGCGGGAACATCTTTCTTGATCACCCCGGCCAGCGGATAGGCTACCGAGGTCTGCGTCCCGATCTCCCCATTGGAGACCGACCGGTATTCCGCCTGGTAGACCCGCTTATAATTCGGCAGCCACCGGTCAAACGAATATTGGTACGACACCCAAAGGCCGATCAGCAACGCCACGGCCATTCCGGTCGCAAGACCCAGGATATTCAGCACACTGAAAACCCGATTATTGAGCAGCCCGCGCCAGGCGGTCTTGAAGTAGTTTTTAAACATGCAAAAAAGCCCGCGAACACAATGCCGAATTCCCAATGATATTCAAATCAATAATTTATCGCAAGATCACACCTCCCATCTGTCCGGTGGTGATACACCCGATGTCCGCGCCGCAACAAAGCCGGCCCCCGCAAACCGCGAAGAAAAACTGTATTTTATCCACATAATGGGTCCTCCCTAGGTTTTTTACGTACAACTACTTGTCCATGAGGTGGGAATTTTTGTACTTTTAACGGGATGGCGCGTGAAATATCCTTTCTAAGGCCGGCAGGACTACCCATCCTGGCTGTTCTCCTCTTTTTGTTTATCCCAACCTATGGGAGTCCTCCATCTACTCCTGTTCTGGCGGGTCAGCGCCTGTCGCTGCAACCCTGGAGTACCGCCCTCGAAGATCCCAAAGGCTCCGCGACACCCGAAGATCTTTTCCACCGCCCGGATGCTTTCACCCCACTCGCCTCCTTTCCCAAAGGAAACCCCGTCAGCTACTACTGGCTGCGCACCACCTTCCACACAAACGACGGGAACGATCCCGGCTCGGTCCTCTCGTTCAGCCACCTCACCTTCGTGGATGTCTACCTGTATGATGATTCTTCGCTCATCACCCATCGGCTGGCCGGCGCCTTCCGCCCGGAACACGAGTTCGCCGAAGGCGACGGAAGATTCTTCTGCGAGCTCCCACTCGAAAAGAACCACAACTATACCCTGCTCATCCGGGTCCACCACACAAAATATTATCAGCCGCAATTCGACTTTGAGCTCCTGCCGAAGCATGAATATTTCGCCAGCCGGCGGACAAAAGAAGCCATCGACACCGCCCTCTTCGGCGCCATCTGTATCCTCTTCGTTTATTCCTTACTGTCCTGGCTCGTCAGCCGGTTCCGCCCCTATCTCTGGCTCCTCATGAGCATCAGCGGTATCGGCTGCTATGCCATCAGCAACAGCGGTTATTGGATCGAATGGTTCGCCCCCGAACACCCCGCCACCGCCTGGCTCCTGAACCCCCAATTTCTATACCTTGGCCTGCTGGGTCTCTATCTGCTCGTTGTCGACTTCTGGCAACTGCGCACCGACTTCCCAAAAGTGTATGCCTGGATGCGCTGGGTGCCCGCCCTGCTGGCCCTCAGATCCCTGGCTGCCTTCAGCATCGACTACTTTACGGGAAACTACCACGTCGCGGGCCTGATCGATCGCGCGACTCATCCTTTAATGCTCCTGGTCGTCGGCTATACGCTGTATGCCTGCTGGCCCCGGCTAAACCCCGCCCGCCGCTATCTCGCCTATGGCCTGGTCATGCTTTGCGCATCCGGCCTCTTCCTTACCGTTTCCATTATTGTGAACCAGGAACGTTCGCTCCATACCGTCAGCACCGTCGGCAACTTCTTCAACATTGCCATCTTCCTCATCTTCGCAACAGGCCTGAAAGAAGAGATGCGCCGCCACGAGCTGGCTAAACAGGCCGCGCTGGAAGAGCTCAACCGCCTCCAGCAACACCAGAACAGCCTCCTCGAACGACGCGTCGAAGAACGCACCGAAGCCCTCCGCGTCAGCAACAAACGCCTGCAGAACCAGAAATACCAGCTGGCCGAACGCAATACAAAGATCGAGACCCTCATCAACGAGCTCCACCATCGCGTAAAGAACAACCTCCAGCTCCTCTACAGCCTCCTCAGCCTCCAGCTGCCCATCGTCAAAGATGGCATCTCCCGCGATATCCTCAAAGGCAACATCGGCAAGATCAGGGCCATGATGCTCGTCAATGAAAAACTGTTCAATTTCGAGAAGGGCCGCAACATAAGCCTTTGCGAATTCATCACCGAGTTGGCCGTACACCTGCAGAAGATCTACGACATCCGCGAACGAACCCGCATCCTCCAGGACATCCCTTCCGGCATCAGCCTCAGCGACAAACACACCCTCTCCTTTGGCCTTATACTCTCCGAGCTGTTCACTAACACGTTCAAGCACGCCTTCAAGGATCATCCCGATCCCTGTATCTGCGTACGAGCCGTAGAAGTAAACGAACACCTGCTGGAATTCAACTACTCCGACAATGGGGTCGGCATTCCCGACGGTGATTCGACCGAAAAGTTCACGATGGGAATTCCCCTCATCAAGGACCTTACCCGCCAGATGAACGGACAGATGAGCATAACCGGAGAAGAGGGGTTACACTATTCTTTCACGATTCCAGTTTGAGAACACAATGGTACGCATTCTTATCATCGAAGACGAGATCATCATAGCCCGCTTTATCGAGCAACAGCTCCGGAACAATTTTAGCTGCGAGACCCGCGTGGCCGTCAGCCGCGCCGAGGCCGAGACCGCCATGGCAGAAATGCTGCCCCACCTCCTCCTTTGCGATATCCAGCTCGAAGCGGAGCTCTCGGGGATCGATCTGGTGACCAACCTCCGGCGACGCTATGCCTTCGAGGTCATCTATATCACCTCCTACGAGACCCACTCCATCATCGAAAAGGCCGCCGCCACCCATCCCGCCAACTATCTCATAAAACCCATCGACGAAAGCCAGCTCTTCGCCGGCGTTCACCTCGTCATCACCCGCCTCAATGCCGAAGATAGGATCGGCAAGCCCGTGCTCCAAACCAGCACCCTTTTCTCCGAGACCGAGCTGCGCATCCTCCGCCTCATCCGCGAGAAAAAGACGACCATGGATATCGCCGAGACGCTACACCTCAGCCGATATACCATAAAGAATCACCGCCACAACATCTGCCGTAAGCTCGAGCTTGCCGATGAGAACAACGCCCTGTTGAAATGGGTGGTCCAGAACGGTCACCTGTTGAAATAGTTATTTGCCGAACACTCCCGCAAAAAAGGTCTTCATATCCTTCCAACTTGCCGTATCGGCCTTACCATTATACGCGATCGGCATATGGAACTTCTGGCCATTGGCCGTCGAAGCAGGATTCGTAAACGCATGCGTAGCCCCATCATAGCCGATGAACCTATAGCTGGCGCCGATGGAATCCATCTGCTTCTTGAATTGGGCCACATCCGCGGGTGACACGAACTTATCGTCATTTCCATGACAGACGAGAATTTTAGTATGCATCAGGTCCTTCCTCGCCGGCGTACCGATCAGCGTACCGTGGAAGCTTACAACCCCTTTCAGATCGTCGCCCAGCCGGACCGCATTCAACAATATCCCACCGCCAAAACAATAACCGATCGCCCCGATATTCTCCGGGTCCACATTATCGAATTTTCGCAGCCGCGCGATCGCCGAGTCGATCCGTTTCTTGGCCTTCATCGGGTTGATATAAAAGGGCATCGAATATGCCTTGGCGCTATCGGGATTATCGGCCACCTTGCCGTCCCCATACACGTCCAGCGCCATCGCCACATAACCAAGACTCGCCAGCATCTTCGCCCGCATCTTGGGATAATCGTTCAAACCCCACCATTCGGGAAGGACGATCACCGCAGGGCGTTTTCCTTTGAAGGAGTCATTATAAACGACAAATGCACTCAGATTAGCGGAGTCCGCCGTGAACGAGATATTCTCTTCCTTGATCCCCGAAGAATCGGCCGCCGTCGCCGCAACCGGTTTGGGCTCATTATTATTGCACGCGGCAAAAAAACCAGCCAGCAGTAAAGGGCCAAGAAAGATCCTAAAAGATTTCATGGTAAATTTTTTGTTTGTAAACGCAAAAAGGAATGCTAGCGGATGCCTATGGCAAGGCAAATGCCACATACGCGTCTCCCGACTTCTTATGCAATTTCCCTCCTCCACACGCGATCACCACATACTGCCGGCCCCCCGCCGCATACACCGCCGGTGTCGCAAAGCCCGCCGCCGGCAGATCACCCTCCCAAAGCAATTGCCCGGTTCGCTTATTGAACGCCCTGATCTTTGCATCACTCGTCGCCGCAATAAACAGCACACCCCCCGCCGTCACCACCGGCCCGCCATAGTTCTCCGTTCCCGTATGGATACCCTTTGCGGTAAATTCCGGGTAGTCCCCCAACGTATCCCTCCAAACGATCGTACCGGCATTCAGATCGATCGCCGTCAGCGTCCCCCACGGCGGCGCCACCGCCGGGTACCCCTCCTTCGTCAGGAATTTATTATAGCCCGTAGCCGTATACGGCAGGGTAAAGTAAGGGTCCTCCGGTTTCCGTCCGGTATTCACAAACTTCTTGCCCAGCTCAGACCCCTGATCCAGCACATACGCTGCCAGGGCTTTCTTCTCACCCTCACTAAGCTGCTTAAAGGCCGGCATCATCCGCCGCCCTCCCGAGAGCAACGCTGTAAAGGACTCGGTCGTGTATTTTTTATTGATCCCGATCAGCGTCGGGAAATTACCCCCACCCTGGCGGTTCACCCCATGACAAACCGTGCAATTCGTCGCATAAAGCGCCTTGGCAGCGTCACCCACCGTCAGCGCTTTTCCCGTCGCCTCCTTATTATTCATCATCGCCATCGCCTTCTTCGCATCCACCATCGTTAACACCCAGGGCATCTCGTTGGCGTTGACATAAAGCATCCCCGACCCCGGATCATACGCCGGCCCACCCCACTCCGCACCACCATCAAACCCGGGAAAGATGACCGTTCCCTGCCTCGAAGGCGGAATGAATAGCCGCCCCGTTCGAAACCCCGCCAGCTGCCGCTTCAACGTATCCAACGACGAATCAGGCACAAGTCTATTCAGGTCCGCTTCGGTCAGGGATTGCCGTGCAAAGACCGGCATCCGCGTCGGAAAGGGTTGCGTCGGCGACAGCTTCTCCCCGGGCAACGCACTGTCAGTCGGCACCGGCCGCTCCTCTACCGGCGACAACGGCTGCCCCGATAATCGGTCCAGTAAGAACACAAAACCGCTCTTCGTCACCTGTGCCACCGCCGGGATCGGTTTCCCCTCTTTCATCACCATCACGAGCACCGGCGGCGTCGGCGGGTCCCGGTCCCAGATATCATGATGCACCGTCTGGAAATGCCAGATCAGCTTTCCCGTATTCGCGTCCAGCGCCAGTACACAATTGGCAAACAGATCATCGCCAAGCCTTTTCCCGCCATAAAAGTCATAAGACGCCGACCCCACCGGCGCAAACAACATCCCCCGCTGTTCGTCGAGGCTAAAACCCGACCAGGTATTCGCCCCGCCGATATGCCGGTATGCCGCCGTATCCTCCCAGCTCTCATAACCCTTCTCCCCCGGATATGGGATCGTATGGAAGATCCACCGCAGCTTTCCCGTATGCACGTCGTAGGCCCGGATATGGCCCGGCGCTGCCGCCGCCTCCTCCGCCACCCGGTCCCCGATAATGATCATGTCTTTATAGATCACCCCCGGCGTCGTCGACGCGACAAAAAGATCGCCCACATCGCGTCCCAGGTCATGATGAAGATCGATCCGCCCACTGTCCCCAAATCCCGTCGCCGGCTTCCCCGTCTGCGCATCGATACAATACAGCCAGGACCCCGCCCCATAAAAAAGCCGCTGATCCCGCCCGCTGTCCGCTGAATAATACGCCACTCCCCTGCAAGCATTAATGGCCACCTTCGGCGTATCCCCATTCACCGGCGCGATCGGATCGAATACCCACTTCGCCTTCCCCGTCGCCGCATCCAATGCAAATAGTTTTAATTTAGGCGACACCCCAAACACCACCCCGTCGATCACCAACGGATTCACCTGGATCTGGGAGAAAGAATCCGCATCCCCCGTATGATATTCCCACGCCGGTTTCAACCCCACGACATTGGACGTATCGATCAGGCTAAGGGCCGAGTAATGGACATTGTCCTTGCTCCCCCCATAAACGGACCAGGAAACATTCCCTTCTTTTGAAGAATGACAGCCCGTAAGCAAAAGCAATAAAAGGCAGCAACCGGTCAGGGGCAGACGCATAGGTATATTTTAAAGGGGGAAATATACATTATTTTATCGGACAAAGCCTGTATCGTAACCGGACAGCGACAGCCGGCCCACCCTCCTAAGTCCCTGGTGTACAGGCTTGCATAAAATGGCATAAACTCTGTTGTCAAAACCAACAACAGTAAAGTATGCTTAAGAACTATATCCTCACCACCTTCCGCAGCCTGCGCAACAAACCCACTTATAGTTTGTTGAACGTGGCCGGCCTGGCCCTCGGCATCGCCTGCGCAACCCTCATCTTCCTGTGGGTGGAAGACGAGCTGAGCTTCGATCGCCAGGCTCCCGATCGCGACCGTATATATTGGAGCCGGCTGAACATGCCCTACAACGGCACGATCACCAGCTTCGGCGGCGTCCCCGGACCCATGGCCCCCGCCGCAAAAAAGGCCATTCCCGGCATCCGTTACGCGGTTCGCCTGTCTGCTGACGAACGCCGGCTCTTCGTCACCAACGACAAGAGTATCTACGAGAACGGTATCTTCGCCGACTCCAGCTATCTCGATCTGTTCCGGGTCCCGTTCCTGAAAGGCAGCGCTATCGGCGCCCTCCGACGTCCACAGTCCATCATCATTTCCGAACCGATGGCCCGGCGCTTCTTCGGTAACGCCGACCCCATCGGCAAGACCCTGCGCATGAGCAACTCCATCATCTACACCGTCACGGGCGTAGTTCCCGAATCTCCCAACAACCAGACCTTTCGCTTCGACTGGCTCACCCGATTCGACGATTTCCTGGAACAACAGCAAGGCATGAAAGTCTGGGGCAATTTAGGCCGGCCCGCCATCTATGAGCTGGAACCGGGCGTCGATCCCGATGGGATCGCCAAACAGCTGACGGCGCTCCTCAGGCCAAAAGATCCGGAATATACGAAGTCCGAAATGATCCTTTGGCCGATGAAGGAATGGCATCTCTACAGCAACTACACCAATGGGAAACAGGATGGCGGCGCCATAAAATTCGTACGGCTCTTCTCCGGCATCGCCTCGATCATCCTGCTGATCGCCTGCATCAATTTCATGAACCTTGCCACCGCCCGCGCCGGTCAGCGCGCCCGCGAGGTCGGCGTCAGGAAGACCCTTGGCGCACCGAAACGATCCCTCATCGGCCGGTTCATTGCCGAGGCCCTGTTGCTTTCTTTTTGCTCGGTCATTCTCGCCGTCCTCCTGGTCTATCTCGCACTGCCCGCCTTCAACAGCCTCGTCGATAAAGAGCTCGTCTTTCATCCGTTCAGCCCTGCTCATCTCATCGGTCTGTTCACGATCGGCAGCTGCTGCGGCCTCCTCTCCGGCAGCTATCCCGCCTTCTATCTTTCGTCCTTCAATCCCGTTGCTGTTCTGAAAGGACTCAAGGTCCAGACAAGAGGCAGCGCCGGCTTCATCCGAAGGGCCCTTGTCACTACGCAATTCGTCGTCTCCGTCGTCCTCATCATCAGTACGATCGTCATTTACCAGCAGGTGCAGCACATCAAGGACCGCGATCTCGGGTATGATAAGCACAATCTCCTTTATCTCGATGTCCAGGGAAAGATGGGCGAACACTATGATGCCATCCGGGATCACCTCATGGCCACAGGCGTCCTGGATCAGGTGGCCCTCAGCTTCAGCCCACCCCTCAACATGTGGGGCGGAACGGACAATCAACACATCTTATGGGAAGGCAACGACCAAAACAGCAAGGAATTCATCAACCAGGAAGTGGTCTCCCCCGGTTATGTACAAACGATGGGCCTGAAAATCCTTGCCGGCCGGGACTTCTACCCCACCCCCGACGTCGACACCAGCTCGGTGATCATCAACCAAACCCTCGCGGAGCTCATGGGCAAGGCCGGCAAGGTCGGGACCCGGATCTACGATTTCGACGGCAACACAAAATCCCCCCGAACCATCGTCGGCATCGTCAGCGATTTTGTCTTCAATGACATGTATGCAAAACCCAACCCCCTCTACATCATGTGCAGGCGCAAATGGTTCCCCTATACCCATAGCCTCAACCTTCGCCTCAAACCCGGCCTCGTAGCCGCCGACGCCATCAAAACCATCACCGCCGTCGTCAAGGCCGACAACCCCGGCTACCCCGTTGAGGTCAAATTCGCCGATGCAGAATTCAACCGCCGCTTCACCGACGAGACCCGCATCGGCAAGCTCGCCGGCCTCTTCGCCACCCTCGCCATCCTCATCTCCTCCCTCGGCCTCTTCGGCCTCGCGGCCTACACCGCCGAACAACGCACAAAAGAGCTCGGCATCCGCAAGGTCCTCGGCGCCTCCGTCCCCGGCCTCGCCGGCCTCCTCTCCCGCGAATTCCTCCAGCTCGTCGGCCTCAGCTGCCTCATCGCCTTCCCCCTCGCAGCATGGATCATGAACAGCTGGCTCGCCTCCTATGCCTACCGCACCGCCCTCCACTGGTGGGTCTTCGCCGCCGCCGGCCTCGGCGCCCTCGGCATCGCCCTGCTCACCGTCAGCTTCCAGGCCCTCAAAGCCGCCCTCGCCAACCCCGTAAGAACGCTCCGCTCCGAATAATAAACGCGCTGGCCATAGGCTCACTCCTACGGCCAGCGTCTTTCCTTTATCAGCTTCTTCTCCTCATCATAAAATTCATACCGGTACGGGCTCCCGATCCCATACAAGACCCGGTCGATATCCTCCGCCCGCCCGGACCGCAAGGCTACCCTCCCCGTCAACATCACTCCCTTCCGATCCTTCATCAAATGGATCTCCGACCACCCGTTCCGCGCATCCACCTGCCCACCGCCCACCTCGCGAAGCCGCCATCCACCCCTTTCAAATGCGGCACACACTCCCGAAACGGTAGCGGCCCTGACCCGTCCGTAAAAATTATGCATCCCCGGCAGATCACCCCCCTCCCGCTCATAGAGCACGGTATAATTCGCCGCAAACGCCGGCCTCGCGACATCCCAGTCCCAGCCATCCGGGATAGCCGGGAATACCCCCTTCAACCGCCCCAAAAATTGATACCACCCCGGCGTCGACTCGATAAACCGGATCGCCCGATCCCCAATATGCAGCTCGATACAGAGTTCATCACCGGCAAAAAGATCCAGCTTATACCCCACTATCCGATCCACATCCGCCCACCGCACCACGGTCGTTCCCGTCTCGAACGGATAGCTGAATCCCTCCTCATCATAATCGAACGACCCGATCTCTTCCTGCAATCGCTGCCAACGCAGCCTTGCCTCCTCCTCTGACCGCCTCGGGCGCCAACCAAAAAGCCCCAATATAGACCACAATAACCTTCTCATAATGCTTGCGAGACCCACTCCGCCGCCACACCGGCGCGTTCCCTTAACAATAAATTCAATTGTCCAACATGATGCTGGACATGCCTGAAGTTGTAAAACAAGATTTCCAACACGCTATAGTTGATCACCAACGACGCACAGAGGCCGTGCATCTCGATCTCGTCATCCTCGATCCAACGAGCAGCCAATTGTTCCTCCGACGCCGCCAGGATCGCCCGCCTGCATTTTTCGCGGATCAATGATAAATAATGGACGACTTCCTCTTTTGCGTACCACCGGTTGGGTAGTACATCGTCGACCGCTCCGGCCGGCAAATGATCCATATCACCCAGCGTATAAGGCAATTCCGGATCAAAATCCCTGGCCGGATAACTGAGATAATAGTCCAGTAAGATCACCGTGTGATAGACCAGGTAAAACACCTTCTTATCCCTGGCCCATAGCTCCTCAGGGCAAAGAACAACGATATCGGTCAGCATATCGATAGCCGCCGCAAAATTCTTCCATAAACAGTCAGTGAATAGATTTTTCATCGCAAATAAGGCTTTACACAGCAAAAATAAGCCCTTAATAAAAGACTGTTTTGTCTTTTATTTGGACGAAACCCCGTATCTTTGCTCCTGCAAACCCGTCCGCCATGACAGACATCCAATCCGAATCAGATATAAAGCTCCTCATCGACAGCTTCTACGCAAAAGTCAGGGCCGACGATCTCCTCGGCCCTATCTTCCAGGAAAAGATCGGCAACCACTGGGACAGGCACCTCGAGACGATGTACAAATTCTGGGGCATGACGCTCTTTGCCCAAACCGGCTACTCCGGCCATCCGCTCTCCAAACACCTGACCCTCCCCGTCGAACAAGCCCATTTCAACCGCTGGCTGCATCTTTTCTTCACCACCCTGAATGAAAATTTCGAAGGCCCCGTCGCCGGTGCGGCCATGAAAAAGGCCGGGCTCATTGCCCGCACCTTCCTCACCCGGATCAGCGCCTTTCAATCGGGTCAGCCCGGGCTCTACCTTACGCAAGCCCCCCATCAACCCCAATGACCTTACCCGTCATATAAGCATTCCCTGCCAAAAAGCCGATCACATCCGCAATCTCCTCGGGCTGTGACTCCCGCGCCGCCGGGATATTCGCCGTAAACTGCGCCAACGCAGCCGTCCTGCTCTCCGGCGGCAGGAAATTCCACCACGGTGTATCCACCACACCCGGCGATACCGCATTGATACGCACGGAGCGGAGTTCCTGTGACAACACCGGCACCATCAGCTCCAGCGCCCCATTGATGGCAGCCAATCCCGATATGCCGGGCTGTCTTAACCTCGACGCGCTACCCGTTATCATCGTGACGCTTCCTCCCACCTTTAACACCGGTAATGCCGCTTGTAAGGTTGCCAACTGCGGCCAAAGCTTTTCATCAAAACCTTCCCGCAACACCGTCAGCGACAACCCGGCAAATTCCCCCATCCCCTTCGAACCACCGACCGCGATCACCAGGTGGTCTGTCGGTCCATGACCGGCAAAAAAAGCATCCAGTGCCTTCCGATCGTTACTATCTACCAATACAGCCCCCAGCCCCTCCGCCTCTGCCGCAGCCACCCGCTCCGCATCCCTCCCCGTAACCGTTACCAACGCCCCTTCAAAAGAAAAATACCTGGCCGTCGCCAACCCGATGCCCGACGTGCCACCTGCAATGACAATTTTTTGACCCTTGAATTTCATGGTGATGTGTTTTCCACAAAATTCGAGCCTGCCGGTCACCCCGCCATTCTCCCAATCCTGCATTCTATTGCCCCGATTATGCCACCCGATGCCTGCGACCCGATCATGCCACCCGATGCCTGTTCCGATAGGCAAGCGGCGTCTCGCCTGACTCGGCTTTGAAGAAACGGTTGAATGACGCCGGGTCGCTAAAGTCCAGTTGGTAAGCTATCTCTGAGATCGTATTATCCGTATACCGCAAAAGCGATCTGGCCTCCTGGCCCAGGAGTTCCCGGATACTGTCCGAAGCCGTCTTTCCGGTCACCTCCTTTACCACCTTGTTGAGATGATTCGCGCTCACCGAAAGCATCTGCGCATAGTCCGATACCTGTCGCCGGCTGAGATAATATTCGCCAACAAGCTTATGAAACCGCGACACCAACGCATGCCCCGCCGGTCCTTGCACGGGATGATCGAGCCCCTGCCGGTCATAGCTCCGCCTGATCTCCAACAGCAACAAGTAAAGATATAACTGTATCGCCCGGTCCCGGGCCGGCCGCACCTCATGCAGCTCCATGTCCATCCTTTTCAGCCAATCGATGCAGGCTTCCAGTTCCTCCGCACCCAGCTGAAATAAAGGCACGCCGGTAATACTCAAAAAAGGAAACTCCACCGGTAACCGGCCGGGTGGCAACACCTCATCTAAAAAACCGGCAGTAAAAAGAAGATAATAGCCGAACGCATCGGCGCTGATATTATTCTTCGAGAA
>Ga0310811_10004982_pt1 | contig 16733 bp, 17 predicted proteins | sample YCmetagenome_FD_207642 | JGI IMG/M metagenome (GOLD analysis project Ga0310811, IMG submission 207642) | Soil microbial communities from experimental microcosm in Duke University, North Carolina, United States - YC | ecosystem: Engineered > Artificial ecosystem > Soil microcosm > Unclassified ...
CGGGGCGCCCTAGAGGCGGAGCCTTCCCTCGTCCTTCGGAGTCGCTCGTGCCTCGCTCCCCGCTCACTCCTCAGTCCAGGCACCGCCGCGCCCCTCACAAGCCCGTGAGGGCCTAGAACGGCTGTGGAAGTCGAGGTCAGCGCATGAGCGACGTGGAGCGTGAGGGGCGGCCGGGATCTGGACTGAGGAACGCCCGCAGCGAGGAACGAGCGAGGACGTGACGAGGGAAGACCCGGCCTCTACGGCGCCCCGAACCCGCCGAGCCGGAGGCGAGGCAAGGGAACACAGAACCTGCCGTGTCGGAGGCGCGGCCATGGGCACGTGTGGCGGGATGGACCATGGACGGCTGGGGGCTGTAGCGTTGGGCAGTCCACGCCCAGCGACGCTTCTTGACCTTTGTCCCTGATCAGCGTAAGTTGCGGCATTCGCAGTCTGAGCAAGTCGTGAGAGAGGCCGAGCCGATCGATGCCCAGCGTCTACTGCACGCAGTGCGGTCATGCCAACCCCGAGGATGCCCGTTTCTGTTCACGATGCGGTTCGCCGCTGAGCGCTCCGGCGCCCGTCGCACCCGACACCACCTCGACGATCTCGCTTGACGCGATCGAGGCGGAGCTCGGGCAGACGCTGCTTCCCGACAGGGCGGCCCTCGAGCAACTGCCTCCGGGGACCGCGCTGCTGGTCGTGATGCGCGGGCCGAACGCGGGCAGCCGTTTTCTGCTCGACAGTGACCTCACTACGGCGGGTCGTCACCCGGAAAGCGACATCTTCCTGGACGATGTGACCGTGTCCAGGAGGCACGTGGAGTTCTACCGGCGTGGTGGCCAGTTCACCGTGCGTGATGTCGGAAGCCTGAACGGCACCTACGTCAACCGTGAGCGGATCGAGGAGTTCCCGCTCGCCGGGGGCGACGAGGTGCAGATCGGGAAGTTCCGGCTGGTGTTCCTCACACGTGGCCCTGGAGGACCGTGATCGGTGAGGAGGTGGAGTCATGGGCGCGCAGGCCGTAAGGGCGTTCATGAGCATCGGGGAGGTGCTCGCCCTGCTACAGGGCGAGTTCCCCGACGTCACGATCTCCAAGATCCGGTTCTTGGAAGGCGAGGGGCTCATCGAGCCCCAGCGGAGCCCCTCGGGCTACCGCAAGTTCACGCACAACGACGTGGAGCGCCTTCGTTACATCCTGACCGCGCAGCGTGACCACTATCTTCCGCTCCGTGTGATCAAGGATCATCTGGAGGAGCAGGCCACCCGTCCGCGCGACGTGTCCTCCGAGGTCCCTGCCGTACGGCTGAGCAGGGAGGAACTGCTCGAGGCCGCGGGCATCGACGACGAGACGCTCGCCGAGATGGAGAGCTTCGGACTGGTCGTGCCGGTCGCGCGCCGCTACGACGCCGACGCGCTGGACGTGGCCAGGAACGTCGCGGAGTTGGCCCGTTTCGGCCTGCATCCCCGGCATCTGCGGGCCGTCAAGGCGGTCGTGGAGCGGGAGGCCGGCCTCGTGGAGCAGGCCGTGGCGCCGTTGTTGCGGCGCCGCGCGCCGGGGGCGATCGATCAGGCGGGCGAGACGGGTCGGGAGATCTCCGGACTTCTCCAGAAATTGCACAGTGCATTACTTCGTGGCAGTGTTCGCGGCGTTCTGGGACGGTGACCGGCTCATTCGCTCCGTCGCGGTGTTACGTTGAATGCCTGGTGATATGCCGCGACGCTTTGAGACGGAGTCGCCCGTGTTGCAGATGGAGGTCGTGGGGGTTCGCGTTGAGATGCCCTCCAACCAGCCGATCGTTCTCCTCAAGGAGACGAGCGGTGATCGGTACTTGCCGATCTGGATTGGCATGACCGAGGCGACCGCCATCGCGCTGGCGCAGGCGGAGGAACCGCCGCCCCGGCCGCTGACCCACGACCTGTTCAGGGACGTGCTGGAGGCGCTGGGGGTGCGTCTGCGCACCGTCAACATCGTCGCCCTCCGTGACGGGATCTTCTTTGCCGACCTGGTGTTCTCCAACGGCGTAGAGGTGAGCGCGCGTCCGTCGGACTCGATCGCGCTGGCGTTGCGGACGGGGGCGACGATCTACGCCAGCGAGGACGTGGTCCAGGAGGCGGGCGTGAGCATGCCGGACGACCAGGAGGACGAGGTGGAGAAGTTCCGCCAGTTCCTGGACAACATCACCCCGGAAGACTTCGGCCGTGCGGGTTGATTTCGGGATATTGCGCTTCACGACGCGCCGGACGGGGTCGTTGACTGAGGATGGCCCCGGTCCTACGGTGCAAGGGAAACCACGGTTGTAATTCACGAACCCCCAGATCAGACCGTGGGATGAGAGAAAGCCGGAGGTCCGCAGTGGCGGTCAGCAGCGGCGAGGGTAAGTCGGCCGGACAACATGATCCGGTCCGGCAGGCGGCACGCGAGCGTGCCGGCGAGCAGGGTCTGCTGTTCGACGAGCAGCCCGCGTCTCTGCCCGATGACGTCGGTTACCGCGGTCCCACGGCCTGCGCGGCGGCCGGCATCACCTACCGGCAACTGGACTACTGGGCGCGCACCGAGCTGGTGTTGCCCACGATAAGAGCCGCACAGGGCTCGGGATCGCAGCGCCTGTACAGCTTCCGCGACATCCTCGTCCTGAAGGTGGTCAAGCGGCTCCTCGACACCGGCGTCTCCCTCCAGCAGATACGCACCGCCGTGCAGCACCTGCGTGATCGAGGGGTGCACGACCTGGCGCAGATCACGCTCATGAGCGACGGCGTCAGCGTCTACGAGTGCACATCGGCCGACGAGGTGATCGATCTGCTCCAGGGTGGTCAGGGCGTCTTCGGCATCGCGTTGGGCAGGGTCTGGCGCGAGGTGGAGGGGTCGCTCGCCGAGCTCCCGAGTGAGCGCGCCGAGAGCGCCTCCGATGCGGAGGGTGATCATCCGGCGGACGAACTGGCCCGCCGCAGGAAGGCCCGCAAGACCGGCTGACGGACCGGTCCGCCGACCGGGACCATAGGGGCGTCACCGCCCATTCCGGTAGCCGGTAGAGTTGGTCTGGCTGATGACCTCGTGCGGGAGAGTCCCCTTTCACCAGGGGCGCCGAAGGAGCAACCTCCCCGGAATCTCTCAGGTAACCGGTACCGCACGGACGAGGCGACTCTGAAAAGCAGGCGCACCAGCCAGGTGGAGCCTCACCGAAGGGGAAAGCCGGGCGCGTCGATGGCCCGGTGAAGCTCTCAGGTCCGATGACAGAGGGGGAGACCGCAAGACGACGGGCCGTGCCAGCAGGTACGGCGCGCGCTGGTCTCGACCCGCCCAGGAGGCCCCTGTCATGACCGATCGGTCCCCGCTCCGCGATCTTTCCGCTCCGCCTTTCTCGACCCGCCACATCGGTCCGTCCGACGCCGAACAGGCGCGGATGTTGCAGGCCGTCGGCTATGAGTCGGTGGCCGATCTGGTGGCGATGGCCGTTCCCGGAGCCATCAGGACGGCGACCGCCATGGCGCTGCCCGATGCCGTGAACGAGCAGGAGGCCCTCGCCGAGTTGCGCGCCCTCGCCGGCCGGAACAAGGTGCTCACCTCCATGATCGGGCTGGGCTACCACGACACGATCACCCCCGGTGTCATCCTCCGCAACGTGCTGGAGAACCCGGGCTGGTACACCGCGTACACCCCGTACCAGCCGGAGATCTCGCAGGGACGGCTCGAGGCGCTGCTCAACTTCCAGACCGTGGTGACGGACCTGACCGGCCTCGACGTCGCGGGAGCCTCCCTCCTCGACGAGGCCACGGCCGCCGCGGAGGCCATGACGCTGGCCCGCCGGGCGAGCAAGGTCAAGGCCGACGTCTTCGTGGTCGACGCCGAGGCGCTGCCGCAGACCAAGGCCGTGCTCGCCACCCGCGCCGAGCCGCTCGGGATCACGCTCGTCGAGTCGGACCTCACGGGTGAGCTGCCCGAGTGTTTCGGGGTGCTCGTGCAGTACCCGGGGGCGAGCGGCCGTCTCGCGGGCTTCCGCGCACTGGCCGAGCGGGCCCGCGCGCAGGGGGCTCAGGTGGTGGCAGCCGCCGACCTGCTGGCCCTGACGCTGCTGGTCTCCCCGGGCGAACTGGGCGCCGACATCGCCGTCGGCTCCACGCAGCGCTTCGGCGTGCCGTTCGGGTTCGGCGGCCCGCACGCCGCCTATATGGCCGTCCGCGAGGGCCTCCAGCGGCAGATGCCCGGCCGCCTGGTCGGCGTATCCGTGGACGCGGACGGGCGCCCCGCCTACCGGCTGGCCCTGCAGACCCGTGAGCAGCACATCCGCCGGGAAAAGGCGACGAGCAACATCTGCACCGCGCAGGTCCTGCTCGCCGTGCTGGCCTCGATGTACGCGGTCTACCACGGGCCCGACGGGCTGAGGCGGATCGCGCAGCGCGCCCACAGACACGCGGCCATCCTCGCCGCCGGCCTGCGGGACAACGGCGTCGAGGTGGTGCACGACGAGTTCTTCGACACCGTGCTCGCCAAGGTGCCGGGCCGGGCGGACGAGGTCGTCGCCGCCGCGGCCGCCGGGGGGATCAACCTCCGCCGGGTGGACGGCGACCACGTCGCCGTGGCCTGCGACGAGAAGACGACCACGGCCCACCTGGCCGTGGTGTGGGAGGCCTTCGGCTGCGAGGGCGTCGTGGTGGACGACCTCGACCGGGCGACGGCCGACGCCCTGCCGGGAGACCTGGTCAGGACCTCCGAGTTCATGACCCACCCGGTCTTCCACTCCTTCCGGTCGGAGACCGCGATGCTGCGCTACCTGCGCAGGCTCCAGGACAAGGACATCGCGCTCGACCGGTCGATGATCCCGCTGGGCTCCTGCACGATGAAGCTGAACGCGACCACCGAGATGGAGCCGATCACCTGGCCGGAGTTCGCCGGCATCCATCCCTTCGCCCCGGACGCGCAGGCCGAGGGGTACCTGGAGCTGATCGGGAGCCTCGAGGGCTGGCTCGCCGAGATCACCGGCTACGCCCGGGTGTCGATCCAGCCGAACGCCGGCTCCCAGGGAGAGTTCGCCGGACTGCTGGCCATCCGGTCCTACCACCGCTCCCGTGGGGACGTCGGCAGGAACGTCTGCCTCATCCCGTCGTCCGCTCACGGCACGAACGCCGCCAGCGCCGTCATGGCGGGCATGCGGGTCGTCGTGGTGGCGTGCGACGACGACGGCAACGTCGACCTGGACGACCTCTCCCTCAAGATCGACAAGCACCGTGAGGCGCTGGCCGCGATCATGGTGACGTACCCCTCGACGCACGGCGTGTACGAGGAGACCATCGTCGAGATCTGCGCGCGGGTCCACGAGGCCGGGGGACAGGTCTACGTCGACGGCGCGAACCTCAACGCGCTGGTCGGCCTGGCCAAGCTCGGTGAGTTCGGCTCGGACGTGTCCCACCTCAACCTGCACAAGACCTTCTGCATCCCGCACGGCGGCGGAGGCCCCGGCGTCGGCCCCGTGGCGGTCAAGGCCCACCTCGCCGACCACCTCCCCACGCACGTGTCGGCCGCGCCGTACGGCTCGGCGGGCATCCTCCCGATCTCCTGGGCGTACGTGCGGATGATGGGCGCCGACGGGCTCAGGCAGGCCACCGAGCAGGCGATCCTGTCGGCCAACTACCTGGCCAGGCGGCTCGCGCCGCACTACCCGGTCCTCTACACGGGACGCGACGGCCTGGTCGCGCACGAGTGCATCGTCGACCTGCGGCAGATCACCAAGGAGACCGGGGTCACCGTGGACGACGTGGCCAAGCGCCTGGTCGACTACGGCTTCCACGCGCCGACCATGTCCTTCCCCGTGGCGGGCACCCTGATGATCGAGCCGACGGAGAGCGAGGACCTGGCGGAACTCGACCGGTTCGCCGAGGCGATGATCGCCATCCGTGAGGAGATCGCCCGGGTGGCCTCCGGCGAGTACGACCGGGTGGACAACCCGCTGCGGAACGCGCCCCACACGGCGGACTCCCTGGTCTCCGGTGAGTGGTCGCACCCGTACTCGCGGGCCGCGGCGGCCTACCCGCTGCCCTCGCTGCGCGACAACAAGTACTGGTCTCCGGTCCGCCGGATCGACCAGGCCTACGGCGACCGCAACCTGGTCTGCTCGTGCCCGCCGCTCGAGGCGTACGAGGACTGAGCGGCCGAAGGGGGGCAGGGGAACGGCATGGTGGCGGACCAGTTGCGCATGTCACTCCCGCACCGGGGCACAGGTCGTTAAGATCTTGCTGATCGTTCCCCACCCCTCCTCATCCCTGTGAGGCCCCCCTCATGACGGCCATCGACCCCGGGCGGCCGATCGACCAGGCCCGCCGGCTAGCCGAGACCGGTGATCTCGACGCCGCGGCGGCGATCTTCGCGGAGCTCGCCTCGGACGCCGAGGGCCCCGACCAGGCCGACGCGGCCCAGGGGCTGTCCGTCGTCGCCGAGCGCATGGCGGCGGACCTGCTGGCGGACGGGGAGCCGGAGCAGGCGGCAGACGTCCTGCTGGAGGCCTTGTCCGTCACCGCCGTGACCGATGTGGCGCGCCTGCGGGTGCTCCTCGGCATCGCGCATCTGGAGATGGCCTGCGGGCAGTTCGCCGGAGCGGTCGAGGAAGGCCGCTGGGAGGACGGCGAGGCGGAGACGGGTGCGCTCGCCATCGAGTTGCTCGCCCGCACGCTGCCGCTGCGAGGCCGCGACGCCGACGCCGAGACGGTCTGGCGTTACGGTCTCGATCACCCCGACCAGGTGCTCGCCGAGCAGGTCCGGCTCCGCCTCAACCGCGACGTCCGGCCCGTGACGGGCGCCGTCGTCAGCGACTCGACCGGCGGCTGAGCGCGTAGGCCACGTTGACGCAGATGATCCCGGCCCAGGCGAGGAGCAGACCGGCGCCTCCCGCGTTGCTCGACGCGATGGCGGTGAGGGGGATGCCGATGCCGAGTGATCCGAGAGCCACGGGGACGGTGGTGTCCTTGCCGCGGTGGGTGTCCTTGGCGATCCCGGCGGTCTGCGCGGCCACCTCCGACCGGACGCGTGCGGCGATCTCGACGTCGAGCTTGTCGAGGAACGAGTCGACGAGGGCGTCCTCGTAGTCCGGGCCCAGGTCTCGGCGCGTCGCGATGATGGCGCGTAGATCCTGCCGGGTGGCGTCGGACGTCGTGTGCTGCTGCAGGGGGTTATCGGGCACGATCACATTGTGGCGGGAGGGCGGGCCGTGCGCCATCCTCCGTCCGGACGGGTCGCCCATCCTGCCAAAGTCGGAGCCGGTACGGTCACCTGCATGGACGTCGCCACACCGCACGGCCCCGCGCGGGTCGAGATCGACGAGGCCGCCGATCCCCGGCTGCTGCTCGTCCTGACCCACGGCTCGGCGGGGGGAGTGGACGCACCCGACCTGCTCGCCGTACGGGACGCCGTGCTGGCCATCGGGGGGACCGTGGCGCGGGTGGTCCAGCCGTTCCGGCTCAGGGGCGCACGGGCGCCGGGGTCCGCGGTCAAACAGGACGAGGCGTGGGTGAGCATCGTCGCGGGGCTGCGAGAGAGCCGGCGGGGGCTGCCGCTCGTCCAGGGCGGCCGGAGCAACGGGGCCCGGGTGGCCTGCCGTACGGCATCGGCGGTCGGGGCCGACGCGGTGATCGCGCTCGCGTTCCCCCTGCACCCGCCCGGCCGGCCCGAGCGTTCACGGGCCGGAGAGCTGCGGCAGGCGGGAACCGACGTACTGGTGATCAACGGAGACCGGGATCCGTTCGGGGTCCCCGACGCGGCCGACGCCGCGCGACTGGTGGTCCTGGCGGGAGAGGGTCACGATCTGAAGAGGGATCCCGCCCGCGTGGGCGAGGAGGTGGCCGAGTGGCTGCTGGAGCTCAGGCTGCGTTGACGGCCATGTCGGTGGGGCGGTGGGGAGCGATCACGCCTCCGTCCGGCAGGAGCTCTCCCGTGTCCTCGAACAGCACGACACCGTTGCAGAGCAGGCTCCATCCCTGCTCGGGGTGCGTCGCTATCGTGCGGGCGGCTTCTCGGTCCTTCGCGTCCGCGTGGGGACAGGCCGGGTCATGAGGGCACATCGCCGGGGCTCCGTGTCTTTATCGATCGCTCGTGGTCGTTCACCGGCGGACGGTGGTGGCCGTCACCGATGTCTTCCTTCCCTCTTTTGTACGGGGGGCGAGCCTTCGGGGTTGACGTATTTGTGGACTTCACCAGTTTGCTGGCCGGTCACATCGGCATGACATAGTCCGTTCGGACGATATCGCCGGTCCGGTGGGGGGCCCGTGTGCGGCCTGAGTGGACCGGTCTCGCTGATGTGACTTGTAACACAAGGTTGCCCCATGGACGATAACGGGCCAACCTCGACACGCCGTCCGTCTGGTAACTGACTGATTACCATTTCTTTGGATTCGCTGAGCGTTCTGCGTGGTTCGTCGGGTCTCGGCCCTCCGACCTGCGGATCAGCGTTCCAGGCCGGTGATGAGGGCGTCGAGGCCGTGCTCGAACTCCCGCTCGCCGTCCGCGGTCCGGGCGTGCTGCACCGTCGCGTCCGGATCGGCCCAGCCGGACTGCTGGACCTCCACCGCCACGCTGCCGAACACGTAGGCGCGCAGTGCGCGCACCGCCTCGCCGGCGTCGCCCAGTCCGGCCTCCTGGAGCTGCTCGGCCTGCTCCCTGATCGCGATCAGCGCCGAGCCCTTCGGCGGCTTGGTCAGCGCGAGGGACAGCACCCCGGGATGCTCCAGCAGCGCCGCACGGCTCGCGCGGGCCCAGGCGCGGGCTCTGTCCTGCCAGCCGTCCAGGCCCTCGGGGCCGACCTGGACGGCGGTGACGTGCTCGGCCAGCGCGTCCATCAGCGCGTCCTTGCCCCGTGGCAGGTGGTGGTAGATGGCCATCGCCTCGACCTGGAGCGCGTCGCCCAGCCGGCGCATGGTGAGCCTGCGCAGGCCCTGCCCGTCGGCGATGTGGAGGGCGGCGTCGATGATGCGTTCCAGGGACAGCGGGACGGGTGGTCGCTTGGCAGGCATATCGATCATGCTGCCACATGCGTCCTTACTTCGTAAAGCGCACCGCACCCTGGTGTGCGAGACCCCGTGAGAAGCGCGTACGCTTTCGCCAGCGATGGTTTGTTCGATCTGGAGGGGCTGACGATGGCGATTTTCCGTCGGCGGGTGAGCCGTGAGGCGGACCGCTACCATGCCGACCAGGAGCTCGGTGGCGACTTCGGTGCTCTGCTGGACAGGGCGAGGGAGGCCGAGCAGGCGCTGCGGGCCAAGCGGGCCGAGGGCGCCTCTGTGGAGGAGTTGCGGGCGGCGGGAATCGACTTCGACCGCGCCCTGACTGAGGCGCTGCGCGCGGCCGAGGCGGTGCAGCGGGTCACGCTGGGGGAGAAGGCCTACGACGATCGCATCGCGCGGCGCAAGGCCAGGGCCACCCCCGACGGGGCGAAGTGGACCGCCGAGGTGAACCGCCTCCGCACGCTGCGCGAGGAGCATCGGCTGACCGGCATCGCACGCGTTCCCCGGGCCTCCTCCGCCGCCCGTTAGGCGAGGTTGGGCGAGAGCCGTACCGGACTGTTCTTTCCGGCCCTCAAGGCGGGCGACCTGAGTACCGTGGGCGCCGACGCCGCACGTGTGGAGGGCCGGCCATGTCGGAGAACATCGCGTTCGCGCCGGGAACTCCTTGCTGGGTGGATCTCGGCGCCTCCGATGTGGGCGCGGCGAAGGACTTCTATTCCGCGCTGTTCGGGTGGGACTTCGTCGCCATGCCCGAGCGGGAGGAGTACGCGGTGGCCCACCTGCGCGGTGCTCCGGTGGCCGGCATCGGGCCGGCCACCGACGACGGCCTGCGCTGGTGGACGACCTACGTCGCGGTACGGGACGCGGACCTCGCGGCGAAGCTGGCCGTCGAGGCCGGAGGCCGCCTCGCCGCGGGACCGCTGGAGGTCTTCGACCACGGCAGGAGCGCCTACCTCGCCGATCCCGCGGGCGCCGCTCTGGCGGTGTGGCAGGCGGCGGGGTTCGCCGGTGCCGCGGTCACCGGCGTGCCCGGGACGCTGTGCTGGAGTGAGCTCGCCGTGCGCGACGCCGGCGAGGCCGCCGCGTTCTACGGCCGCCTGTTCGGATGGCGGGGCCGCAAGCGGCCGCATCCCGGAGGTGCGAGCACCTACACGGACTTCGACACCGGCGGCCGGACCGTCGCCGGCATGGTCGCGATGAACGAGATGTGGCCGGAGGAGATCCCCGCCCACTGGATGGTGTACTTCGCGGTCGGCGACTGCGACGCGTCCTGCGCGAAGGTCGCCGAGTTGGGCGGCGTCGTGTCCGTCCCGCCGTTCGACATCGAGACGGGTCGGGCCGCCGTGGTCGACGACCCTGATGGCGCCGTCTTCTCGATCATCGCGCTGGCCGGTTGACTGCACGGGCGCGCCGGGAACACGGGCGCGCCGGGAACACGGGCGCGCGCGAACGTGGGCGTGACGGGAACACCGCTCGGGCTCGCGACCGGCTGGACGCGAGCCCTACGGGTCAGCTGGCCCAGTCGAGCAACGGGCGGGCGTTGCTCGGGTGGCGCAGCTTGGAGAGCGACTCCTTCTCCAGCTGGCGGATCCGCTCCCGGGTGAGGCCCAGGTGCCTGCCGATCTCGTCCAGGGTGTGCGGCTTGCCGTCGGTCAGCCCGAAACGAAGACTCATGATCTTCGCCTCGCGCGGGCTCAGGTTGCCCAGCACGCCCTTGAGCTGCTCGGCCAGGAGTTGGCGGTCCACGACCTCGGACGCCTCGGGAGAGTCGACGTCCTCGATCAGGTCGCCGATCCTCGTCTCGCCGTCCTCGCCGATCGTGGAGTCGAGGCTGATCGGCTGCCTGCTCGTACGGAGCAGCTCCTCGATCTGGTCGGGCGTCTTGTCGAGCTCCACCGCCAGCTCTTCCGGCGTGGGCTCACGGCCGAGACGCTGGTGCATGTCACGCTCGACGCGCGACAGCTTGGACAACATCTCCAGCACGTGGACGGGCAGGCGGATCGTGCGGGCGGAGTCGGCGAAGCCGCGCTGGATCGCCTGTCTGATCCACCACATGGCGTAGGTCGAGAACTTGTAGCCCTTGGTGTAGTCGAACTTCTCCACGGCCCGGATCAGGCCGAGGTTGCCCTCCTGGACGACGTCGAGGAGGGACATGCCGCGGTCGGTGTACTTCTTGGCGACCGACACGACCAGGCGGAGGTTGGCCTCCAGCATGTGGTCCTTGGCGCGCTTGCCGTCGTCGATGACCCACTGGAGGTCCTCGCGGACGCCCGGAGCGAGCTTCTCGCCGCTCTCCAGGGCCGTCTCGAGCTTGTACTCCGCGTACAGCCCGGCCTCGATGCGCTTGGCGAGCTCGACCTCCTGCGCGGCGGTCAGCAGCGTGCGGCGCCCGATCGACTTGAGGTAGGTGTGCACCGAGTCGCCCATGACGGACGAGTTGTCGTCGAGGTCCATCGTCCCGGTGTGCTCGGCGTCCTCGGGCGACCAGTCCTCGTCGTCGGTGTTCGCGTCGGCCGCGTCGTCGCCGGGCTTGGCGGTCGTCTTCGCCGCGGAGCGCCGGGTCGCGGCGGTCGCGGCGGCCCTGCGGGTCTTCCTCGCCGGGGTCTTCTTACCCGCGTTCTGGGCGGGTACGGCGGTGTCGTCCTCCGAGGCCAGCTTCACGCCCGCCTCGGTGAGCTCGCTGAGGATCGAGCGGCCCTCGGTGGGGCTGACCCCGAACCGGGCAAACGCCTCGCGAAGTTCCGACAGGGAAAGGTGACCCTGCGCTCGCCCTTGGTCCAGAAGGCGGCCGAGGGTGGTCGGGGGCACCTCGCTGTCGGGCGCGGTCGCCACGGCAGTGCGGGGCATGAAGGCACCTCCTCCTTTACCGGAGTTCTCATACGTGCGGTGGTCGGGTGGGTGGTGGCGGTACGGCACGCGCACCAGTAGCAATAACGCCAGCGGCCTCAGTTTGTTCCCGGTGGGACGTTTCGGAGGGGCCTGCCCCGCCCGCCGGGCTATCGCCGGGACGGATCCCTGAGGGCGGCGAGATCGGGTTTCCCGTTGGACAGGACGGGGATCGCCTGAACCACCTCCACCACGCGTGGCGCCGCGTAGGCGGGCAGCCGTTCCTTCGCGAACGAACGGAGATCGTCGAGGGTGACCTCGCCGACCACGACCGCCACGACGATCTCGCCCCATTCGGGGTCGGGCCTGCCGACGACGGCGACGTCCCGCACGCCCGGATGGCCGGCGAGGACCTTCGCCACGACCCCCGCGACGACCTTCTGGCCGCCGGTGTTGATGACGTCGTCGGCCCGGCCGAGCACGGAGAGCCTGCCATCGGTGATCACCCCGAGGTCGGAGGTGACGAACCACCTCCCGTCGAAGGGGTGGTCCTCGCGCAGGCGGTAACCGGAGAAGACGACGGGCCCGGCGATCCGGACCCGGCCGTCGGCGCCGATTTCGAGATCTACATTGTCAAGGGGGACGCCGTCGTACACGCTTCCCCCGCTGGTCTCGCTCATGCCGTACGTCGTGACGATCCGTGCGCCGGCCAGGGTCGCCTCGTCGATCAGGCCGGGGGGAGCGGCCGCGCCCCCGAGGAGGATCGTGCGGAAGACGGAGACGTCCGCGCCCGCGTCGAGCAGCCGCCGCAACTGGGTCGGCACGAGGGACACGTGTTCCGCGCCGCTCGCGGCGACGTCGCCGGGGGAGAAGCCCTCATGGATGATCGGCTCGCTCCCGCTCAGGAGCGACCTGACCAGCACCTGCATCCCGGAGATGTGCGCCGGAGGCAGGCAGCACAACCAGCGCTCCCCCTCATGCGCGCCCACACGGGTGAGGGACGCCCGCGCCGACGCCGTGAGCGCGGAGGCGCTCAGTTCGACGCCCTTCGGAGGCCCGGTGGACCCCGATGTGGCGATGATCACAGTCGCGTCGGTCGGCACGCCGTCCGGTTCCCGCCGTACGCCGTCGGGGGTGACGACGTGGGTGGGCCGCAGGGCGGCGAGGGCCGCCTCCAGCGCGGGTCGCGGCAGGTCGGGGGAGAGCGGCAACACGGCGGGACCGTCCCCCGACAGGGCGTGCCGTACGGCGTCGAACAGGGCGGGTCCCGGCGGCATGAGCAGGGCATGGACCGGTCGCTGTCCAAATCGGGTCGGCACGGTCGTAAGGTTAGTCCGGGTACGGGCGCGTCCGGTGCGGGGGCCGATACGTGACGACCGCAGATACGAGACGACTGAGGAGCGAGCGTGGCCATCGGGCTCGACTGGAAGCGGTCCGGCGATTACGAGGACATCGTCTACGAGACGGTGGAGGGAATCGCGAAGATCACGATCAACCGGCCCGAGCGGCACAACGCGTTCCGCCCGACGACCCTCTTCGAACTCCGGGACGCGTTCAACGTGGCCCAGGAGGACCCCGAGGTCGGCGTGATCATCTTCACCGGTGCGGGCGACAAGGCGTTCTGCTCCGGCGGCGACCAGAAGATCCGCGGTGACGACGGCTACGTCGACGACAAGACCCACGGCATCGGGCGCCTGAACGTGCTCGACCTCCAGGTCCAGATCCGCCGCTGCCCCAAGCCGGTCATCGCGATGGTCGCGGGTTACGCGATCGGCGGCGGCCACGTGCTGCACGTCTGCTGCGACCTGACGATCGCCGCCGACAACGCCAAGTTCGGCCAGACGGGCCCCAAGGTGGGCTCGTTCGACGGCGGTTACGGCTCCTGGCTGCTCGCCGAGACGGTCGGGCTCAAGCGGGCCCGTGAGATCTGGTACCTCTGCCGCCAGTACGACGCGGAGACCGCTCTGCAGTGGGGGCTCGTCAACGCCGTCGTTCCCCTCGAGCGACTCGAGGAGGAGACCGTCCAGTGGGCACGCGAACTGCTGGAGAAGTCGCCGCTCGCTCTGCGGATGCTCAAGGGCGCGCTCAACGCCGTGACCGACGGCGCCGCGGGCATGCAGCAGTTCGCGGGCGACGCCACGCTCCTGTACTACATGAGCGAGGAGGCCCAGGAGGGCCGCGACGCCTTCAAGGAGAAGCGCACCCCTGACTTCTCGAAGTTCCCGCGCCGCCCGTAGATGGGGATGATCGCCGACCCGTCCCCGGAGGGACGCCACGCCGTCAGGCGGATCGTGGAGCCGCGGCCGTGAACCCCGCGACCGCGCTCGCCACCGTGCTGGCCGACGAACTCGTCCGCTGCGGCGTGACCGACGTCGTCCTCGCGCCCGGATCGCGCTCCGCGCCGCTCGCGCTGGCCGTCCACGCCGAGTCCCGTCTCAGGCTGCACGTGCGCATCGACGAGAGGTCGGCCTCCTTCCTCGCGCTCGGGCTGGCCAAGCGGTCCGAGCGGCCGGTGGCGGTGATCTGCACGTCGGGCACGGCGGCGGCGAACTTCCACCCCGCCGTCATCGAGGCCTCGGAGTCGGGCGTGCCGCTGCTCGTGCTGACCGCCGACCGGCCGGCCGAGTTGCGGGGCACCGGCGCCAACCAGACCATCGACCAGGTCAAGCTGTACGGCTCGGCCGTACGGTGGTACGCCGAGATCGGCGTGCCCGAGGACCGGCCGGGCCAGGTCGCCTACTGGCGGTCGCTCGCCGGGCGGGCCTACCAGCGGGCGCTCGGCCCGTCCGACCCGGGACCGGTCCACCTGAACGTGGCGTTCAGGGAGCCGCTGATCCCGGACGGCGACACGACCTGGTGCGAGTCGCTCGACGGCGACGCCGGAGGCGCGTGGATCAGGGCCAGGGTCGCGCCGCCCTCGTCCGCCCTGCACATCCCGCCGACCCGCAGGGGCGTCCTCGTCGTGGGCGACGGCGCACCCGGTGTCCGGCGCTACGTCGCGGCGGCGGGGATGGCGGGCTGGCCGGTCCTGTCGGAGCCCAACGGCGGCGGCCGGTACGGCGACCACGCCATCTCGGCCTATCACTTCCTTCTGTCCGACCCGGAGTTCGCGCGGGCCCACCGGCCCGACGTCGTGGTGACCCTCGGCCGTCCCGGCCTGTCGCGGCCGCTGATGTCGTGGCTGCGGCGGGCCGACGAGCACATCGTCGTCGCCACCGACCTCACCCGCTGGCCCGATCCCACCAGGTCGGCCACGCAGGTGGCGCAGGCCGTGGAGATCCCCATCGCGGCGGGCGACGACTCGTGGCTGCGTTCCTGGCGGCAGGCCGACCACGTGGCCAGGGAGGCGATCGACGGCGTCCTCGGCTCCGCGGGGCTGACGGAGCCGCGCCTCGCCCGTGACCTCGCCGGGCTGCTGCCCAACGGTTCGCTCCTCTTCTGCGGGTCCTCGACGCCGATCAGGGAGCTCGACCAGACCATGCGGCCCCGCCGCGGGCTGCGCCTGATGGCGAACCGGGGAGCGTCGGGGATCGACGGCCTCGTCTCCACGGCCATGGGCGCCGCGCTCGCCCACAACGGCCCGACGTACGCGCTGATCGGCGACCTGACGTTGCTGCACGACCAGAACGGGCTGGTGCTCGGCCCGCGTGAGCCGCGGCCCGACCTGTGCCTGGTGGTCGTGAACAACGACGGTGGCGGGATCTTCTCGTTGCTGCCGCAGGCCGCTCTCGAGGGGCCGTTCGAGCGGGTCTTCGGCACGCCGCACGGGGTGGACCTCAGCTACGTCGCGGCGGCGAGCGGGGTGCCGCACACGCTCGTGGAGGACATCGACGACCTGCCGAGGGCGATCAAGGGGGATGGTCTCCGGATGGTCGAGGTGCGCACCGACCGCGCGGAGAACGCGGCCGTCCACGTCGCGATGCGCGACGCCGTCCGGGAGGCGATGCGCGCGTAGGCCTCGTCCTCGTGGCCGATCCCCGTTGGTCCCCGAGAGGGATGCGCCGCCCCGGTCGCGGCGGCATGATGTACCTGGTTCGCCGGACAGAAGTGGAGTCACATGCACGTCGTCGACGAGTGGTTGCAGACCATTCCCTCTGTCTGGGTCTACGTTCTCGTGGGCCTGGTGGTCGGGCTCGAGAGCCTCGGGATCCCCCTTCCGGGAGAGATCGTGCTGGTGAGCGCCGCGCTGCTGGCGGCCCAGGGCGTGGTCCATCCTCTCGTCGTCGGGATCTGCGCCAGCGCGGGGGCGATCGTGGGAGACTCGATCGGCTACGTCATCGGGCGCAAGGGCGGGCAGCCGCTGTTCGACCGGCTCGGCCGGCGCTTCCCCAAGCATTTCGGGCCGGCTCACATCGCCAAGGCGGAGCAGGTCTTCCACCGGTGGGGCATGTGGGCGGTGTTCTTCGGCCGCTTCGTCGCCCTGCTGCGCATCCTCGCCGGCCCTCTCGCCGGGGCGCTGCGCATGCCGTACTGGCGCTTCGCCGTCGCGAACGTCCTGGGCGGCGTCCTGTGGGCGGGAGGCACCACGGCGGGCGTCTACTACCTGGGCGTGGTCGCCGACAAGTGGATGAAGAACTTCTCCTGGGCCGGTCTGGGCGTCGCGGTCGTCTTCGGCATCGCGACCACGATGTGGCTGAAGCGCAAGGCGGCCAAGTCGGTCGCCGCCGAGGAGGAGCAGGCCGCCGAGGCCGAGGCCGTCGGCGCCTGACCCTCGAGCGGGGGCTACCGCTCGATCAACGTCACCTCGAGGGAGTAGTGCGACGCACGGTAGACGTGCGATCCGTGCTCGACGGCCTTGCCCTGGTCGTCGTACGTCGTGCGGACCATCGTGATCAGCGGCGCGCCCCGGCGCTCGCCGAGCAGCCGGGCCTCCGCCGGACTCGCGACCTTCGCACCGATCCGCTGGTTGGCGACCCTCAGTCGGACCCCCGCGGCCCGGA
>Ga0310811_10004983_pt1 | contig 16732 bp, 14 predicted proteins | sample YCmetagenome_FD_207642 | JGI IMG/M metagenome (GOLD analysis project Ga0310811, IMG submission 207642) | Soil microbial communities from experimental microcosm in Duke University, North Carolina, United States - YC | ecosystem: Engineered > Artificial ecosystem > Soil microcosm > Unclassified ...
AGTAGGTCCAAACGTGTATATCTCTCCCAATGCAAGGGCATAGGTCTCTCCTTCCAACTGGCCCGACACGGTCAAATTGGTTTCTCGCCCGAAGAAGTCTTGTTTGTGATCAATGTGACCTTGGTCATCGCGTGGTGGCTTGTTGAGGTCGAGGGTAGTGACCTTAAACATGGCACCTGCTCCTTCTGCATCTGAACCCGTAATGACAGGTGTATTGACATAATAAAAACCTCGGTCGTTGAAAAATTTATGTACGGCAAAAGCCATGGCATGGCGCACTCGCATCACGGCGCCAAATGTGTTGGTCCGTGCCCGCAGATGGGCGATTTCTCTCAAGAACTCCAGCGAATGTTTCTTTGGTTGCAAAGGAAATTTCTCTGCATCGCTGTCGCCCAAGATTTCAAGTTCCTTTACTTTGACCTCCACGGCTTGGCCCTTCGCAGGAGACGGAATCAATTCGCCCACGATCGAGACGCAGGCTCCGGTGGTGATCCGTTTCAGTTGAGACTCGCTCAAGCTATTGAGTTCGGCCACCGCTTGAATATTATTGATGGTAGAGCCATCGTTGATGGCGATGAACTGGCTGTTTCTGAAAGTACGAACCCAGCCTTGCACCTTTACTGATTGGCCGGAAGGCGGAGTGTTTAGGAGTTCTTTGATCTTCGTTCGCTTCATATAAAAAAATCGAGGCACAAAGCTAAAGTGAAATTCCAGATTACACATTCAAAATTTGAAATTCTAAGGGGAAACAAAGAAGTTCGCTATCTTTGTATACGTCAGCTCATGGATTCTCAAAACAAGTTATTAGACAGAATCACAATCGTCCCTGGCCTTCTGGGAAGCAAGCCTACTGTACGCGGCCTTCGGTTTCCAGTTGGCGACATTCTTGAAATGCTAGCTAATGGCATGACGACAGATCAAATTTTGGAGCAACACCCCGTGCTTGAAAAGGATGACATTTCAGCCGTGCTCTTATACGCATCCCTGAAAATAAAGAATACGATAATTATCCATGCCGACTGAATGGGAGATTTGGATTGACGTCCATATCTCTCCAGCGATTGCAAAATGGATGAAAGAGTTTACTGGTGAAGAGGTAAAATCCGCTTATGCTTTATCAATTCACAATATGATCGACCTTGAAGTATATCGATTGGCCAGATCTCACGGTAACGTCATATTGCTTTCGAAAGATTCAGACTTTCCAGAGTTAATAAGTAAGCTCGGCGCTCCACCCAAATTAATCACAATTCGAAAGGGAAATTGCAATAACAAAACGCTGTGGGAGTTTCTTAAACCTTCCATAAAGAATGCGATTCAAATTCTTAAAACTACCAATACTGAGTTTGTGGAAATTGAGTAGTGTTTACTGAATTCCCAGCAAAATTTTTTAAATGGGCTTCGAGGTTTAAATTTGTCGTTGAAATCGTATGCAGAAGCTCAATCTAAGCCAGACCCTCCAACAAAAGCTGTCGCCTCAGCAGATTCAGTTCATTAAGCTGCTCCAGGTGCCCACGGCCGAGTTGGAAAGCCGCATCGAAGAAGAACTTGAATTGAATCCTACATTGGAGGAGGGCGGAGAAGAAGAAAGGGAGCCTGAGCCAGAGCAAGAAAACGAAGCTGAATCGAGCGACGAGGAGAGCCCGGAAAGCGAGGCCACCGACGCCAACGACGAGATCGACATCAAAGATTATCTCCGCGACGATGATTACAGCAGTTATAAAACCTACAACGACGACGGCGATGAGGAAGAAGATCGTGAAATGCCCATAGCCACGGCGTCCACGTTGCACGAAACCTTGATGACCCAGCTTGGCTTCTTGGGCCTCGAAGAACGACAGGCAGCCATCGGCAAGCAACTCATCGGAAGTATCGAAGGCGACGGGTACATCCGTCGGGAGCTAGAATCGATTGTGAACGACTTGGCTTTCTCCCAGCAAATCGACACCAACTTGGAAGAAGTTGAAGGCATCCTTAAAAAAATCCAAACGTTTGATCCCGCCGGTATCGCGGCCCGAAATCTCCAGGAATGTTTGTTGTTGCAATTGGACCGTATGGACGACGGCCAGGACGTAGACGTTATTGTAGGCAAGCGTATCATTGCCGAATGCTATGAAGAGTTCACCAAGAAACACTACGCCAAAATCCTTAAGAAGCTCGACCTTGATGATGAGGATTACATCAAAGACGCTATTGAGCTTATTGTTCGCCTCAACCCAAAGCCAGGCGGTGAAACCTCGAGTGGCCTTGTCAAAAATCAATACGTCATTCCTGATTTTATTCTCACCAACAACCACGGCAAAATCGAAGTCGCCCTTAACTCGCGCAATGCCCCTGAACTTCGGGTAAGCCGCAGCTACAATGAAATGTTCCATGCCTACGACAAGAGCGACAAGAAAGATAAAAAACTGAAAGAAGCAGTCTCTTTTGTGAAACAGAAATTGGATGCTGCCCGCTGGTTTATCGATGCGATCAAACAACGACAGCAAACATTGCTTCGGACCATGCGCGCCATTGTGGAATTTCAATACGATTATTTCCTTGACGGAGATGAGACCAAGCTCAAGCCGATGATCTTGAAAGACATTGCTGGCATGATCGGCATGGATATCTCAACGGTGAGTCGTGTGGCCAGCAGCAAAACGGTGCAAACCGACTTCGGAACATTTCCATTGAAATACTTTTTCTCCGAAGGAATCGCTACCGACTCCGGTGAGGAAGCCAGTAGCCGCGAAGTGAAACAAATCATCAAGGACCTGATAAGCCAGGAAGACAAGAACAAACCTTACTCCGACGACAAACTTGAGGAAATACTCAATGAGAAAGGATACAATATCGCGAGACGCACCGTCGCCAAGTATCGCGAGCAATTAAATATTCCTGTGGCTAGACTAAGAAGAGGTATCTGACCAGGATGCGAAAACCATATATTTTCCTCACACACAAACTTACTCTTCGCCCAAAGGTCTCATTCAAATTGATTCACCGGATTTGTTATGCTGCCTTTGAAACAAACAAAAAGTAAAAGTCACCCGTTAATTCCGCTGTCGTGAAAATTGCCGCTAAAATTATCTCTTACCTTTTTCACCCGTTGCTTTTGGCAACGTATCTCGTATTGGTGATCGGTAAATTCTTTCCCGCCATGCTCATGATGATCAGTTATCGGCACGTGATGCTCGTAGCGTTGTTTGTTTTTGCGTTTACCTTCTTGTTTCCTGCCATCAACCTTTGGTTGCTTAGAACGCTGGGGTCGATCAGCTCACTTCAATTGGAGTCGAGGCACGAACGCAAGCAGCCATTTGTGATCATTACCATCATGTATGTGCTGGTGGCTTATTTGTTTTACGTGAAGCTTCCTTTCAGTGCCAACTTCAACAAGCTCATGACCATCGTTGCAGTACTTGTGATCACGGCAACCGTCCTCACCTTCTTTATCAAAGTGAGTGTACACAGCCTGGCCATGGGCGGCTGGATTGGCATTTTGTTTCCCTTGATAAGATTTGCTCCCGAACTTCTCTGGCCAACCGCAGCCATCACAGTCATTGCGGGATTGGTTATTTCTGCTCGTCTGTATTTGAACGCCCATACGATGAAGGAAGTGGTGATCGGCGCGGCAGCCGGCGTGGCGGTGGGGTACGGGGGAATGGTGGTCTTATTTTAAAAGACGGGAGACACAAGACGCAAGAGATAAGATAACTGCACGGCGTCATTTTTCGATTTCAATATCATATTTGTCTAGGAGACCTGGAAGTCCTGCCATCGAAAATTTTGCTTTCTTGATTCGGTTGAGGTCGGGGTTGATAGAGTAATTGAAAGAGGTGCGGAAGTCGACCTTCTCCAGGTTTGAATTTTCGAATTTGGCATTGAGGAAATCACAGCGATCAAAGAATGACCCCGTCAAATCGCTGTCGGTGAAATCTACTTCCTGCAGTTGCGAATTTTTGAATGATGTTTTCTTGATCTTGGTTTTGTAGAAAGACGAATGGTTCAGTGCGCAGCTGTCGAACTGGAACATCAAGCCAAACTCGTGGCATTGGTCGAACAGCAGGCCTAGCATTTTGCACCCGACGAATTTCACCTCGCGAAAGGAGGCTTTGGTTAGCTTGACCAAACTCAAATTGCAGTTGACAAACTCACATTCGATGAATTTGCATTCGGAGAAATCTACATTGGAGAGATCGCAGTTGGTGAAGGTGCAGTTTTCGTACTCCCCTTTCTGAAAAGGAGCGTCCTTGAAGTCGGAGGGAGAGAAAGATTTGTTGTCGGTGAAAGATATCATCGCTCGCAAAGCTAGGAAAGTATCGAGTATCAATCATTTTGCATGAGAGGCTCCAGAGGGTAGCCCCGACCTTTAGGTTCGGGGAAGTAAAATCTAAAAAAGATCGTGTCGACTACCGGCTTTCAATGGAAGGTGATTTGCCCGACACGAAAGACCGGCACGTTGTTCAAAGGACATTGCACGTAAGCGCCATGACGTGATGAAGACCGAAACAATCTTATCTCGTGGCGCTGTTATTTCTCTCATCGCCAATCCACGGCCTGAAGGCCGAGGTTATTTCGAGTTCCCATACCGAGTAACAGGTACCCGGTATCGAGTAACGAGTACACGGTATCGAGTAACGAGTACCCGGTATCGAGTAACGTGAACCCATCATCGAGTAACGTGAACCCATTATCGAGTAACGTGAACCCATCATCGAGTAACGTGAACCCATTATCGAGTAACGTGAACCCATTATCGAGTAACGAGTACCCAATATCGAGTAACGTGAACCCATTATCGAGTAACGAGTACCCATTAGCGAGTAACGTGAACCCATTATCGAGTAACGAGTACCCATTAGCGAGTAACGTGAACCCATTATCGAGTAACGAGTACCCATTAGCGAGTAGCTAGTTCTCATTGGCGACGGACGAGAACACATCATCAAGTAGCAAGTACACAATATCAAGTAACAAACACCCAATATCGAATAACATGTACACAATATCGAGTAACAGGTACTCCGAATCAAGTAACAAGTACACTGAATCGAGTAACGTGTACCCATTGGCATGACACTGCCTAGACACTGCCTAATTAAGTGTGTAAATGGTAGCGACTAAGTAACCGTGTAAAGGTTTTATATCATTGATCTAGGTAGCGATTATCAAGGATCCAGCATCCAGATCCACCCTCCAGTCTACCAATTTGACTTTTCGCCCTCCTTGCCTAATTGGGGTGATCCAGACTGCGCTCTCCTCGTTTTTGGGGTAACTCGGCTAGGGATGGAGCGGCATGTTTGAGCCTGCCTTCGCTGAAACAGGTACGGCAGGCAGGCCCGAAATGGTCGAGATAGTGATTGGGAGGCGGATGGCAGGCGAGTAGCGACAGCCCGGCCCCTGACGCCTCGGAAGGGGAAGCCGCCATGAAAATACATCAACTCAATCACGGACTTCACCGGAATTCGGGCTGAGTTAATTTTTCGGCGATTTTCGGGGGGTCCTTTGCTGCGCTGAGGAGGGTTGACGGAATTCAATTAATTTCTTAATTTGTATTCTGAGCCTGAGGCTCTTAACTTATTTCGTTCATCTTTAATCTATTTAGTGCTATGAACATTTTTGTTGCCCGTTTGAATTTCAAAACCAGGCGCGAGGACCTGGAGGCTGCGTTTGCAAAGTTTGGCCAGGTGACTTCGGCTAAAATTGTAAAAGACCGTGATACTGGCCGCTCAAAAGGCTTTGGGTTTGTGGAAATGGCCAATGATGAAGAGGGACAAAAAGCCATCGCCGCCCTCAACGAAACCGAACTCGATGGACGTGTGATTGTCGTTAAACCTGCAAACCCGAAAGCGCCGGGAGACAAATCGGACCAATGATTGTTATGATACAACTGATTCCCCTGAGGTGACTGCTTCTGGGTACCAATAAATGGAAGAGGCTGCTCATTAGAAGCAGCCTCTCTGATTTTAGACAGCGTTATCTCCCTAAATCGTCATTGAAATCTTTTGAATCATGTCCATCTGTGGCCTAGTGCGCCATTTTGTTCATTTCCATTGCTTTTTCTTTTCTGCGCTTCTCGTCGATGGAGAATTTGCCTGCGCCGAAGACCATGAACACGATCAAACCAAAGAGCACAGCCAAAGAAATTTCCAACTCCATATGGCTGCCCAGGGACATGAATCCTTTGGGCGCATTTACCCAGATGACCGCACCCACCAATATTGGGAGCTGCACTAGGCACATGATACGAGTCAGTAGCCCAAGTGCAATGAGTGGACCGCACAGCACGTGTGCGAACACAATGTAGTGCGCCATCGACGCGCCTGCGTAAGCCATATTCATTCCCTGAATACTCATCTCCAAATTCTCAATATTGTTGAGAAAGGCAAAGCCCTTGAAGGTGATGTAGCAACCGAGGGCGATCCGGAAAATATCTAGCCAGCCAGGGCGATGTGAATTGCCCCAGTCTTCGATTTTAGTGATCAAACTCATAGCGCAGGGGATTAATTGTTGTTATACAAAGTTTAATAAATTTTTAGGAGAATGACAATGGAAATCGCGCATTTCAGCGGGCGTGACACAACGGCGTGAGGTCCGCTAGGCGCTGGTCATTTTATGTATTTCGACGGCGGCACACCCACAACGGACTTGAAAATCCGGTTGAAGTTGGAAAGGTTATTGAAGCCTGATTGATAGCAGACGTCCTGCATTTTCAGCTCTTTGTCGAGCAACCATCGGCACGCATTGCTTACGCGGACTTCATTTAAAAAAGTGGTGTACGTCTTTTGTGTGTGTACCTTGAAATAGCGACAAAATGCCTCCACCGAAAGATTGGCAACATCGGCCGCCTCGTTTAAATAAATTTTGCGATGGCTTTCTCGAAAAGTAAATTGAAGGATGTCGTTCATCCGTTTTCCTTCTTCGGATTTGAAATTGCCCGAAGGGGATACGGCCAAAAATTTTCCGCGCGTCTCCGCGAGTTTTTTGATCAGGGTTAAAAACAAGACCAGCTTGTCGATACCTTTCGCGTCTTTCAATTGATCAATCACAGCGCCCATTTCCTCTTTGGGTTTTCCAAAGAACTGGATTCCTTTGGACGTTCGTGAAATGAATTTGTTGATCGATTTCATTTCTTCCAATTGCCAAAAGGAACTGCCCAAATAATTTTCGTTGAAGTAGATAGAAATGGCCCTGGATTTCAATTTGCTTCGCGGATGGAAATAATTCTTGTCGCTGCGGAACACATGGGGTTGGCCACTTCCAAGAACGAACAGATCTCCAGGCGCAAATCGCCCGATATAATCACCCGCGATCAATGTCCCCTCCCCTTCTTCTATCCACATGATCTGGATTTCAGAATGCTGGTGCAATTGATCATAGAAATATTTTCCCCGATCCAATTGCAAACGGAAGGCTTCATTTTTGACCTGCGGAACGTTAAAGGCAACGACTTTCATAAAACGGGATGTCAAAATAGTATCAGTATTGGATATTTTCAAGTGAACACACGCCACCAGGCCCAACTATCTTTGCAATACCAAAATTTCAACGTATGGCAATCGAATGGAAAGGGGTCTTCCCCGCACTGACCACAAAATTTACAACCGACGACAAGCTCGACTTTGCAATGTTCGAGAAAAACCTAAAAGCACAGCTCGATGCCGGTGTGGATGGAATCATCTTGGGCGGCACCTTGGGCGAAGCCAGTGTTTTGAGCAACGAAGAGAAATTTTCGTTGGTAAAATTTGCAGTAGAAAAATCAGCGGGCAAAGTGCCCGTGGTAATGAACATCGCTGAGGGCAGCACTCGCGAGGCAGTGAAGCTCGCAAATGAAGCTGAAAAGAACGGTGCCAGAGGATTGATGATGCTCCCTCCGATGCGCTATAAATCCGACCACCGTGAAACCGTCGAATATTTTAGGGCGGTTGCAAAATCAACATCGCTGCCAATAATGATTTACAACAATCCCGTGGACTACAAAATCGAGGTGACACTGGATATGTTTTCAGAATTGGCCGAGGAAAAAAACATTCAGGCAGTAAAAGAGTCTACGCGCGATGTTTCAAATGTCACGCGCATGATCAACCGCTTTGGCGACCGCTATAAACTACTTTGTGGCGTCGACACACTGGCCATGGAAGAGCTCTTGATGGGTGCCCACGGATGGGTGGCAGGTTTGGTTTGTGCCTTCCCAAAAGAAACGGTGGCAGTGTATCAACTTGTGAAGCAAAGAAAAATAGATGAGGCCTCACGAATTTATCGATGGTTTTTGCCGTTACTTGAATTAGACATCCATCCGAAATTGGTGCAGTACATTAAACTAGCAGAGCAAGAAACAGGAATCGGAACGGAGCAAGTGCGAGCACCGAGACTTACCCTAGTTGGCGAAGAACGTCAACGCATTTTGAGAATTATTCGAGACGGCATTAAAACGCGGCCCAAGCTCGATGCTTGATACTGGATGCTGTAAGTAGGCAAAAATTTAGCCAACAGCAATAAACAAAGAGCTATGAATTTCACAGACGCTACCACCCAACAAGTTGATGCCGCCTTGCGCGAAGCACAGCTGGCTTTCCTTTCCTACAAAAATAGCAGTGGAAAAAAGAAAGCGGGATTCCTGAGAGAGATTGCCAACGAGATAGAAGCACTCGGACAAAAATTGGTAGAAACTGCAATGCGAGAGACCAATCTACCTGAAGCTCGAATCATCAGTGAGCGGGGAAGAACCACTGGCCATTGCCGCATGTTTGCTGACCTCGTGGAAGAAGGTTCGTGGGTGGACGCGCGCGTTGACACCGCTCAACCCAACCGCACCCCTGCGCCCAAACCTGACCTTAGAAAAATGCTGGTGGCGCTCGGGCCAGTAGTAGTTTTCGGCGCGGCCAATTTTCCGTTGGCCTATTCCACCATGGGTGGCGACTCCGCATCGGCCCTCGCTGCGGGTTGCCCAGTGATTGTCAAAGCCCATCCGGCGCATGCCGAGACTTCCGCCCTGGTAGCGGAGGCGATTCAAAGAGCTATCGAGAAAACAGGAATGCCGAAGAATGTTTTTCAGCATCTCTACGGCAAAAGCTTCGAAGTAGGGCAAGCGCTCGTAAACCATCCGCTGACCAAGGCGGTCGGATTTACGGGTTCGCTGGCGGGCGGAAAAGCGTTGTTTGATTTAGCGAACAAAAGAACTGAACCTATTCCAGTTTTTGCCGAAATGAGCAGTATCAACCCAATTGTTCTTTTGCCCGAAAGCCTAAAGGTCGATTTTGAAAAAACGGCTTCTCTTCTCGCCGGCTCCATCACACTCGGTGTGGGGCAGTTCTGCACCAACCCCGGTTTACTCATCGCCATCGAAAATGAAGGACTAAAGAATTTCATTCAAAAACTTTCCGGCGAGATTAAGAAGGTATTGCCCGGCGCCATGCTCCATCAAGGCATCGCTGACAATTACAACAAACGATTGGCGGAGACATTGAAGCAACAAGGGGTAAATGTGGAAGCCGAATCCACCGAACAGGGGAACGAGAACCAAGGTCATCCGGTAGTTGCTTCTGTCAATGCAGAGCAGTTCTTGAAAAATCATTCCCTCGCCGAGGAAGTGTTTGGGCCCTTCTCCTTGATTGTAAGATGTAAAGACATCAACGAACTCCATGCGGTGATCAACAATGGAAGAGGCCAACTTACTTCGAGTATTATTGCGCGAGAAGAGGAAATAGAAAAACACAAAAACCTCATCAATGTATTAATGGAAAAAGCCGGTCGATTGATCATCAATGGGGTTCCAACGGGTGTCGATGTTTGTCCCTCACAAAATCACGGAGGCCCCTACCCTGCCACCACCGACTCCAGGTTCACGGCCGTCGGCATTGATGCCATCAAACGTTTTGCTCGGCCTGTTTCTTTTCAAAACTTTTCCGAAACATTCCTCCCCGGTGAATTGAAGACGGAAAATCCGTTGAAAATCTGGAGGCTGTTCAACAATGAATGGAAGCGTTGAAAATCAAACACCGACACGATTAGCTGACCAGTAGCCAATGAAAAAGACTTTCTTCTGCATCGATGCTCATACGTGTGGCAACCCCGTGCGATTAGTTGCGGGTGGTGGCCCACAACTCGAGGGAAAAAACATGAGTGAGAAACGACAACACTTCTTGCGAGAGTACGACTGGATTCGCAAAGGGCTGATGTTCGAACCCCGTGGTCACGATATGATGAGCGGAAGTATTTTGTATCCGCCGATGGATCCAGCAAACGATGTGGGTGTTCTCTTTATCGAAACAAGTGGGTGCCTCCCAATGTGCGGGCACGGTACGATTGGCACAGTAACGATTGCAATTGAGGAGGGATTGGTAATACCAAAGACACCTGGCATTCTAAACTTGGAAGTACCCGCCGGCTTGGTGCGAATCGAATACAAGCAGGACGGAGGCAAAGTGAAGTCGGTGAAAATCAAAAATGTGAAAGCCTACCTCGCGGCAGAAAATATAAAAGCAGAATGCCCTGACTTGGGAGAGCTGACATTGGATGTTTCGTACGGTGGAAATTTCTATGCGATCGTCGACGCTCAGAAAAACTTCAAGGGCTTGGAAAACCACACTGCCGATCAATTAATCAGCTGGAGCCGCGAGTTGCGAAAGGACATCAACAAGAAACACCAATTTGTGCATCCCGAAAATCCAACCATCAACGGATGCAGTCACATCTTGTGGACGGGCAAAACAATAGATCCCAAGTCGACGGCACGCAACGCGGTATTTTACGGAGACAAAGCTATTGACCGCTCGCCCTGCGGCACTGGAACATCCGCTCGGTTGGCGCAGTGGTATGCGAAGGGGAAACTGAAACAAGGCGAAGAGTTTATTCACGAAAGCATCATTGGCTCAAAGTTCATCGGAAGAATTGAGGAAGTGACCGAACTTGCCGGCAACCCAGCAATTATTCCGAGCGTAGAAGGCTGGGCAAAAGTGTACGGGTTCAACACGATTTCCATTGATCCGGAAGATGATCCCTACGCGTACGGTTTCCAAGTGATCTAGCATCCAGAATCAAGTATCGAGAATGAAAATAGGGATTATCGGAAGTGGTATTATTGGACTCAGCTCCGCTTATTATTTGCAAAAGAGCGGTCACGAAGTAACTGTAATCGACCAAAGTGATTTGAGCGATGGCTGTTCCTACGGCAACGCGGGCATGATCGTGCCCAGTCATTTTATCCCGCTCGCTGCGCCCGGAATGATTTCGAAAGGCATTCGATGGATGTTCAATTCATCAAGTCCATTCTATGTAAAACCCACACTTGACTTCGGCTTGTTGAAATGGGGGATTCAATTCTACAAGCATTCAAATCATCGTCATGTAGAAAAATCGGCCGTGGCGTTGAAAGAAATCAGTTTGTTGAGCAAAGCCATGTACCAACAATTAAAAAGAGATTTGCCTTTTGATTTCGACTATCAAGAACGTGGCTTGATGATGCTCTACAAAACCAAGGAAGCCGAACACGAAGAACGTGAGTCTGCTGCGATGGCAAACAACTATGGCATTGATGCACGAATTCTAAGCTTGAATGAAGTGCAGGGAATGGAGCCGGAAGTAAAGGTGAACGTGCGTGGCGGGATTTATTTTCCAGGCGACGCACATTTAACACCTCACGTTTTTATGCGGGGGTTGAAAGACCATTTAAAAAGTAAAATTTCGTTCCAATCAAACACACAGGTCACCGACTTCTCCATCGACAACAAAAAGTTAAAAACAGTCAACACAAGCAAGGGTGAATTCACATTTGATCAACTGGTAATAGCCTGCGGCTCATGGTCGGGTGATGTAGCGCGACGCTTGAACTTGAATTTGCCGATGCAAGCCGGCAAGGGTTATAGCTTTACTCTTGAAGGCGTAGCTAAGAATATCCGTATTCCTTCTATTTTGCTCGAAGGTAGGGTGGCTGTCACGCCCATGGGCGGGTCGCTCCGTTTCGGTGGCACCATGGAAATCACGGGAATTGATCACTCCATTAACATGAATCGCGTGAAGGGAATTGTGAACACCGCTAACGATTTCTATCCTGAAATGAAATTAGAATCGCCTTCTGTTGAAAAAATTTGGCACGGCCTCCGCCCCTGTTCACCGGACGGGCTACCTTACATTGGTAGAACGAAAAAATTCGACAATCTGATTTTAGCAACTGGCCATTCGATGCTCGGCGTAAGTCTCGGTCCCGGAACCGGCAAGCTCATCTCCGAAATCGTCGAAGAAAAAAAATTAGGAATGGACCTCAGAATGTTCGACCCTGAACGTTTTTAGCGATAGCAAATCTCTTTGTAAGGGCACAACTTACAAGTCTCCTCTCGGTTGGTCTGCACAAAGTCGACTTGAGGATCAAATATTTCCTCCAGCAATTGCTTCAAAGAACTCTCAAACTCAGAAAACAGTGGCGTCGCATCTTTCAAATACTCTCCATCCATTTTCAAACCAAAATTGAAACTGTCTTCGAACAAGTTGATTCTGTTCATCAACCCGGGAACCAAACGTTGTTGCCCTTGTGCTCCGTTGGTTTTGTAGAGAAGAGCATACAATAAAGTCTGAAACGCGGCTTTGTTTCTTTTTCCGTCGCGTGAAAAAAGCGAAGACACACCTCTAAATTCCAGTTCGTCCTTGCCTGTTTTATAATCGATCACCCTCACCTCACCGTCCTTGCTGTCGATCCGGTCAATCGTACCGCCGAGTACCGCAAAACCGGGCGCGTGACTGATTTTCAAATTGTATCGCCATCCGTTTTGTTCCAATGCTTCTATCTTAAACGGAACATACGACTTGTCGTGTTCCAGAATCTGAAGTGCAAATTTTTTGACGACTTCGCGCACGACCACTCGCTGGCCCTCGTAAGTGACCGAGATATGTGGATCAAGGTGATAAGTTTTAATAAACGCGTCGTCTATTAATTGATTAATTCTCGAGTCCAGGTGGTCAAAATCATTTGCGTCGATCGTTTTGCTCGCTCTCTTGTCAATGATTTTTTTATAGAACTGCTCCATGACAGCGTGCAGCAAATTTCCCAATACCCGGGGATCAATTTCTTCTTGCACTTTTTGCGATTCGCGGATACGCGCCACGTATTGGAAGTAAAATTTCAATTGGCAGTCCATGTAAGTGTTCAGGGCCGAAGGTGATATCCCCTTGGAGCGGGTATTGCCCTCGTTCAGTTTGGCCAACGCACGGAACACTTCCTCATCCTTGTTTATCACAATCCGTTCTACCGGTTTCGGCTGCACCGCATTGTGCAACACGTTTTGGTTAATGGGTAATCCGCTCTCATAGACCAATTGCTGCAAATAGCGACTCATTTCACCCTGCCCGAGAACGTCAGGCTCGGAATTGTAGAACAGAAAAATATTTTCGGCACGTTGAAGGGATCGATAAAACAAGTAAGCATAAATCGCCCCATGTTGCTCGGGAGTTGGTAAGCCATATGCCTTCCGGATGTTAAAAGGCACATAAGAACCTTGTCGATTGGCAGCGGGAAGGATCCCTTCATTGAGCGAAAGCACAAAGACATTTTTGAAATCCAGGTTACGGCTCTCCAATACACCCATCACCTGGACTCCTTTCAATGGCTCACCGATAAAAGGTATTTTCTCGCCACGCGCATACTGCCGAAATAATCTAAGGAAAGATTTCAATCGGTTCGTTCGCGATGATTCTTCCTTGCCGTCGCCCCAGACCACATCAAGGCGGTTGAACAATTGTGTACTTCTGTAAATGTATTCTTTGTCGAGGTCATCGAGCGAGGGGAGCTGCAAAATAGACTTCAAAATCTCATTCACATATTCAGTGACCCGGTTGGCTTCCTTAAAAATCAAAGCATGCAGCTGAATTTCCGAGCTGAGGAATTCCTCGGGTACCGCAACCCAATTGTGACGAATCATTTCCTTGAGCTTTCCCTGCACCGATGCCGGATCCGCTGCCGTGATGTAAGGGTGAGATAAAACCGACTGAACCGCACTGAAATTGAAATGACTCTTTCTAATGGAGATTTGCAATTCCACGAGCAGCTCCACCAAATTGAATACGGGTGAGCTAGCCAATGGAAATCCCATAGTCACATTGAATTTTTCTGCCACGGGAGCAATGCTGTGAAGCACGGGCATCAGCATTTTTTCATCCGGCAGAATGATCACGGTTTCTTCAGGTTTCATCCCACGCGCGAGTTCTTGGGCCAAGATTTGGGCCATTGCTTTCACCTGACCCATTGGTTGCGCTGCGCTGATCGTAGAAATCGATTTGTTTGCTTTAAAATGATTGGGAACGTCCGCTGAAAAAGTTTTCCCTAGAGAGCTTTGTTGTTTGTATTGTCGCAAAAAAATTCCGGCTTCTTGTCGTTCGTCGTTGATGTAATATTGATCCGAGTCCCAACGCGCCGTTGCCACACCTTGGTCTACCAAATAAGAGATGATCTTTTCCTCGGCACTGGTTAGGGCATTAAAACCTGCAAACCAGAGTTGTTTTGTACCCGACGCTTCCATCGGCCATTTGATTTTGGCCGTGGTTATTTCCTCGGCCACCATTCGATGCAGGCGGCCTTCGTACGCAAGGCCGTCGGCTAAAAGCGTCTTGTTGAATTCGGCATAAAGCGGGTAAAGCTTTCGCCATACGTCAATAAATTTCTTTTTATTCGCTGACTGATCGGCATCAAACCCCAGCCAAAAGTTTTCCAGAAATTTCCGCTGTTCGTCCGTCAGGTAATCCAATCCCGAATCCATTTCTTTGAGATGGCTCAAATCAGCAAACAGCACTTTTGCATCGATGAGGTAGCGATCGGCCTCGTCAAAATCGCGGAGCAACATTTCGCCCCACATAAAAAATTGATCGAACGATTCGGAATCGGTATTCATCAAGTCGTTGTAGCATTGATACAACCGATAGACGAGCTCCAGTTTATCGGGCACCCGCAGAGATGAATGGCCGGAGACAAAGTCCTCAAACGTGACGAGCTTTGGCGGGAATACTGGCTTCGTAATGATGTCCCCTAAATACTTTCTAAAATAAAGAGCAGCTCTTCGGTTCGGAAACACCACCGTCAGGCGCGAAAGGTCAACCTCGGCGTGATGGATTTCTTCGGCCAACTCAAATAAAAATGCCTTCATAGCGAAGGCATAAAGATGAATGATAAATCAAACTTCAGCAAGACAAATCACTCTGCGAGCACGGGCCTTGCCTCAATCGATTTTGCGGCGGCTTCCAATATCTCGAAAGCGCTCTCGGCCATTCTGTTTTCGGTATCCAAGGTAGGATTTATCTCAACGATTTCGTAAGCGCAGATTTTGGGGTCTTTGCACAGCTCGGCATTCAATGCTTTTGCTTCGTCTACGGTAAGTCCGTTCGGCACAGGTGTTCCGGTGCCTGTGGAGAAGCGGCTATCTATACTATCCACATCAAAAGAAACATATATGATGTCGCAATGGTCAAGCATGTTCAATGCACGATGTGCGGCCTCGACGGCCCCTTTTTTCTTCACATCCTCCACTTCGATGAAGTTGATGTTGTTTTTGTTGATGAAATAGTTTTCCGGTTTTTCCAGGTCGCGAACAGCAATGTAGACCAAATCTTCGGGGTTGATCTTTGGTCCGGGGGTGCCCACGTTTTTGATCTGCTCCCAGTAGTCGAGCGTTTCCCCGCGAGGGTCGTTTACTTTGTTCTCCAGGTTATCGATCCCAAACGCCATGGCCAGCGGCATGCCGTGCATATTTCCTGACGGCGTTGTAAATGGGGTATGTAAATCGGCGTGCGCATCGATCCAGACGACACCCAGTTTCTTCTTTGGATATGCTTTCCTAATTCCAGCAATCGTCCCATAAGCGGTGGAGTGATCTCCGGCCATGATCAAAGGAAAGAATTCATCAAAGAGTTGCTCATACACTTCCAGGCAAACGCGCTCTTCCATCACCAAGACCCCATCGATGAATTTGGCATAGGCATGTTCGGCCCCGTCAAATAGAAGTTCGTTTACATTTTCTACTTCGATCGAGTCATATTTTTTGAACAAATCTGATTTCAGGTCAAGGCTGGCAATTTTCATAGCCTCCACACCTAAGCTAGCTCCCCGCGTGCCCGCACCGATTTCAGACTTGACTTCGATGATCTTAATCTCCTTCATAAAACAAAAACAATAACAAGTTAACAATTAAAAATCCTGGGAACGAGCAATAGAGGTGAGAGACGAGGCGCCCGAAACTTAGAAGTCGGGCAGCGCGTGGGCGACGGCAAAAATCTGGAATAAAAAACGGCCTCTCATGGTGTTGAATCGTTGCAAAGATGGCGATTTTATTGGAATTTTGCAGTTCCTTATTTAGGTGCAAATTTAAGAGCAAGGATTAACGAAATAAGATTAGCGAAGTGTGTAAAAATGAATAAGAGCGACCTTGAAGAACGGCTGATTAAATTTGCCGTCTTAATCATTGCAATTGCAGAATCGACGCCAAACACTAGGTCAGCCAATCACCTCAGTGGTCAACTTTTAAGGTCTGGTACATCCCCGGCATTAAATTACGGTGAAGCTCAATCGGCAGAATCCAGAAATGATTTTGTCCACAAAATAAAAATTGTTCTAAAGGAGCTGCGTGAGACATTCGTTTGCCTCCTAATTATCTATCGGTCTAATTTTTTTAAAGCGGAGGATGAAATTCAATCGGCGATTAAAGAGGCCGATGAATTAATAGCTATCTTCGTAAAAAGCGCTCAGACTGCAATGAAGAACAATCAAGAGTCT
>Ga0310811_10004986_pt1 | contig 16729 bp, 24 predicted proteins | sample YCmetagenome_FD_207642 | JGI IMG/M metagenome (GOLD analysis project Ga0310811, IMG submission 207642) | Soil microbial communities from experimental microcosm in Duke University, North Carolina, United States - YC | ecosystem: Engineered > Artificial ecosystem > Soil microcosm > Unclassified ...
CATCAGTCAGGTAAGGCGGGCATTCTAGGCTGATATAACCGTCCCGACGTTGCGTCTTATCGTAGACAGGACCCAGCACGTCGGCGGCAGCACGTATATCTGCGATAACCAAGTGCTCGTAGATTGTCGAAAGTCCGTGGTCCGATTCGGCCTGAAACATCTCCAGCGCATTCGTGTACTCGTCGGTCTCATCGATCGCCTTCTCGAAAATTAAAGGATTAGAAGTTACACCTTTCACACCGTCACGCTCGATCAGAGCGAGCAGCTCGCCGTTCTCGATGAGGCTGCGCCTAAGATAGTCCAACCAAAGCGACTGACCGCACGTTTCTAGCTGCTTCAGCTTATTCATGTAATCCTCTCTTTCGCTCATCAGAGAGACGGATGTCTTGAAGTGGCCCTTTTTCTGTCCGGTACGTCTCCAAAATTCTCGCTTTCCGCTTTATTAAAAGGCTAGGCACATCGATGTCGCCGGCAACGTCGATGAGGTTCTTCTCGGGACTTGCGCGCCAGCGAGCTCAAGGGCTCGGGGGCACATGCCGAAGCGTTGCCATAGCAAACAGGGTAACAGAAGCCCATCGGAAGAATCGCGACTCTTGTTTCATCGTAGAAAACCGGACGATCCAACCCGAGCCAATCGCGCAGGCGCTCCCGCTTGCATCATTCCAAGCGATACCCGTCTCGTGGACCTTCTTTCCCGGTGCCTGACTGATGATCAATAACCTTGCGGAACTCGCAACTTGTAGAACTGGCCGGGCGCCCAATGGCAGAACGGCTTCACAGATTGCGCAGTCACGTACCGCAAGAGACTCTTCAAAGACATCCAGGAGCTCCTTCGATTTTCCTGTGGCAGAAGGAGAGGGGATGATCCTCTTAGTCGCTCCCGCGTCCTTCAAACCAACCTGGGCACGCACAAAGCAGTTTTCAGTTCGACGTCGGATCGCCCTCGTCTGCTTCCATCGACGGGAAAAAGAGGCTGACGGTTGTTCCGACTCCCCGTTCGCTGGCAATGCTTACATGACCATTGATCAGCCGCATGAAAGCGGATACTTGCGGCAAGCCCAATCCAGTTCCTCTTTCTCCCTTGGTCGTGAAGAATGGATCAAAGACCCTTCGGGTTACTTCTGGAGGCATTCCCTGCCCGTTGTCCTTGACCTGAACTCGGACGTAGAGTCCTGGAAGAGGCGAACCGACGATCACGGTATCTACAACCCAGCGCTCCGTGCTGATCGCGACGGTGCCGCCCTTGGGCAACGCGTCGCGCGCATTGAGTACGAGGTTGAGAACCGCGGCATTGAACTGCGCCTGATCAATGAGGCATCTAGGTATTTCAGGCGCGAGCTGGAGTACGACGCGGACTTCCGGGCCGGCACCGGCTTTCAGGAAAGATTCCAGACCCTTCAGGCACTCGTTAATATTCCCCATATTGGCGCCAAGATCGTGATCTTTCGCAAAGATCAAGAGCTGGGCGGTCAACTTCGTGCCGCGGAGAACCCCGTCCTGCGCCTTGCCAATGAAAGTGCGTAGCTTCTCCGGATCGCTTGAATATCTCTCGACCAGTGACAGGCTGGATCCAATGATCGCTAAGATATTCCTGAAATCGTGGGCAATCCCTCCCGTCATTTCGCCGAGGGCGCAGAGCCGTTGCGCAACGCGGGCGCCCTGCTCCGCTGCATATTGCTCTCGCTGGACCACATCAGGCACTCGAGACACCTTGAAATGCTCCACACGGTAGGGTTTGATCGGCTTGGAAATGCTCGCCTCCGTTATTCAAAGCAGTTCGGCGTGCAGAAGGATGTCAGGGCCCGACAAGGCTCGTGAGACCGGACAATTATTTTGGCGTCCTGCCCGTACTCCTCGAAGGGCAACCGCCGCGAGATCCGTACATGCCGGCGCCTGGTAAGATGTCTATTCCACTTTGCTTCAGCCGTTCTGATCGTCATTTGATCCCCCTCGGAGCGGCTCATGGCGTATCCGAGTCGCACCAGCGCGCTGCATTAGCACCGCCACTTGACGGTAAGGACATCGCCTCAGACATGTAAGACTCGGAAACTACGGAGAGACGACAGCGTGCGTTTGCGGTCCATCAGGCTCGCCACATGCGTCGAAGCAGCGATCTTTGCGCAATCACTGCGGTTTGATCTGTGTCCAACAAGTTATCCGTCAGCCGGCATAGGATGCCGTCACGTATCGTGCGGCGCTCCGGTAATTGTCAGGTGGATAAGCTCGGAAAGCGTCCGCGCTCCGACCTTTTTCATGGCTGTGGCACGGTGGGTCTCGACAGTCCTTTGGCTGATTCCCAAGACGTAAGCGATCTGTTTGTTCGGATTGCCCTGGACAACCATTTCTACGACCTGCCGCTCGCCCAAGGTCAGGCTAGCCATCCGTTTCGCAGCAGTCTCGCGCAAGGACGACAGCGCGGTTGAGTTTCGTGTTAGTTCCAGGGCTCGCTCGATGTTGACGACCAGTTCATCGTACTGAACCGGCTTCTCAAGAAACGCCATAGCGCCAGCCCGCATCGATCGAAACGCCAGCCGGACGTCGGCATGGCCGGTAATCATGATGGCCGGTGGCCCATCACTCCTGGCCTTGAGTCGCTCGAGCAACTCAAGTCCACTCATCTCTGGCATCGTGGCATCGACGACAAGACAGCCTTCCCGGCCAGGATGATAGGCTTTGAGAAATGCCTCGCCACTTGAGTATGCTTCAACCACCCACCCCTCTTCCTGCAGCAGCTCGCGCAGCGGACCTGCTGGCAACGAGCACGCACCACGTACCCTACATCGTCTCGCCGCGAGGCAAGGCGCGCTATGGATGGACGCCCAGCGCGCCGCGCGCAAGAAGCTGAACAAGAAGTCGACATGCAGAAGCCTCGCAACATCCTGACGCTAGGCGGTTTGGTCGAGCCACCAACCCCGGCGCGTCCGAAGCAGGCATGGCGCGACGCAATCTGTGCGCTGGCTGACGCGGGCCTACCCCTGTTCGATCGGATGCGTGAAGGCCGCTGCCTGCCGATGAAGATCGCTATCTGGCGAGAGATCGCCTCCCGCACCGATCCAATCTCGAACGCCGCGCTCAAGGCCGAGGTCGCAGTCCTTTCGAACTCGCGGCCGTACATTGCGGCCTGCGCTGCCAACGGGGCGATGCGGCACGATGTCGACGGCCACGCGGTCGAGCCGGTAGCCGCCGAACACCAACACTGGGCGATGCACCGACGATCTGGTGGGAAAAAGTAACATCGCGTTCCGCGCAGCATGGGGCGGACATGCGCGGTCTGATCCAAGCCAGGAGCGACGCCTTGCAGGTTGCCGCCCACGACGTACTTTCCGTCGACCTGCTGGCTCATCGTGGCGCAGGATGCCATGGGTTATCCAAAGCTGATCGACACCCAAGAGGCGGTCCACCACTTCAGTGACGACGACATCATGACGATGGGCGCACGCGCGCAAGCCTACGCCGTCTATGACCCTCGAGGCCCGATCGCCATCGCCGCTACTGACCTTGTGTCCATTGAACACATGCGCCGGTTCATCAACCTCGCCGTCGGAGACCGGCCAATCAGACTGTTCGTGGTCGAGGAAGCACGGGCTTGGCTCGGTCCCAGAGACCTGACCAGCATCGGCGATTCGACTCGGCTATGACCTCGTCTGGTCGACGCCGATACGCCACGCGGCGAAGCTCAGACGTGTGCTGAAAAGTATTGTCGGAGCAAGGACGTTCCCGTTCCCTCACGGGGATTACTGCAACAAGCTCTATGCAGGTCACCGAGTGAAGAAAACGCCACTTCCCCCCGCAACCTGTATCGATGATTACTGAATAGCCTCTTCTACAAGTGCGGCGAACTCATGCTCAAGCGCTCCAATGGGATGAAGATGCCGCGGAGTCCGTGCCTTCCAAGCGTGTTCCGTCCATAATGCTTGAGGGTGTTGCGACTGACCCAAACGCCTTCGGTGTCCTGCCAGACAAGCAAATGATGTGGCAGCTCAATTGCCACAGTTGGAGATCGAATTAGAGATGTCCAATCGACGCTTGCATATCAGCGAAGATGATCGTCGTCCGCGCCAGTAAGGGCACGCCGTACCGGACGGCGTGCGCGGCATGATCGACGGTCGCTAAGATTGTCCAGCCCTCGGCTGTAATCGCGTCCTGCAAGCGCTGGGTCGTCACGGGTGCGGTGTGACTGCTCGGAAGTGTGATGAGTTCGTCGTTTGATCGAGCCACTGCGGGCAGGAGACACAGCAGGATTAGCGGAACGAGCAGGAATGGCCGCATGGGGAGTTCCTGGATAAGACGCGGGTATTTTGGTCTAGGAGTCTCCCGTTGGGCAAGAAGCTAAACGGGTATGCTCGAACCGAGCGCCAGAACCGGTCAAGTGCGCAGCATGAAATGGCCTGCTAACACTTCGGCGGACCCGGCTGGCGAGCCGCCCATAGTGGGATCAGGCCGTAGTAGTACGACGCCACTACGCCCGCATTTGCTACAAGACGGCATCTTTCTCCGGTCCCTTAGTCGGGAGTGGCCGAAGGCCGGCTTCGCAGACAAATAGTCGAGGTGGCGACGATCACACCGGGGGCATTCCAAAGTGATTCTGAAGCCCTTGGCGGCAAGGTCTGCAAATGTTGTATCTGGTGGAAAGTGACCAAGCTGTACCTTGCTGACTGCTCGAACCTTCGCCTCTTCCTCCGCCCGCAGATGAAGATGCCAGCTCGCGAAGCCGCACTCGTCTATCGCATATGGAGGAGTTTCGATTGAAAGCGAAAGCAATGTACCCCTTTCGTTACCCAGCCGTTTAGCGGGACCGACGCTCGGTATACGAGCCCGCTTTGCCATGTGCTCGGCAAGCTCTCGCTTCTTCGCCGAGGAATCTCTGGCTAGGTAGCGCTCGCTCATCACCCACGCGACGGCTCCCGATATCACATCCGCAGCTTGGACGAGTCGGCTGGATTTTGAGTCAACGTCGAGCACTTCTTGGAAAAGTGGATACGGTCTCCGGCGCTCCTCGAAGTCCCGGCCGTTGAGGGATCGCTTCTGAGCTTCGCCGCTGTACTTCTTGGTCCGCTGGTCGAGAAGCACGTATAACCGAGCGTCGTCTCGGAGCTTCACGGTCCACGGCTTCCGCTCGTCATTCAGGGACTGGCGCGCCGACCGGAGCCAAGATCGCGAGCTTGCCGAAGCCGCACTCGCCCACAAGGTCGGCAGCAACGTCGAGATGGCCTACCTGCGCAGCGACGTGTTCGAGCGGCGGCGCAAGCTTATGGATCGCTGGGCCACATCCGTCACGACGCCCAGGGCGTCACCTTCCCGATCCGGTTGATCTCCGTCAGCGTGATCCGAATGGCGCTGGCCGATCCGGAGCGGCGGCCTCAGCCCAGCGGCGCGGCGGCCCGGATGGGATGATGACTGCAAGGCTTGCAACTATGACCCCAAACTTTGGGGTCGTAGCGTTACGTAACGGGCCTTGATCAGGTGGATTTTTTGGTTGAAGGCGCACTTCGGGACCTCGCGTCAGGTGCCGCTTCGGACCTCGCGTCAGGTGCTGCTTGTAGTTGAGTTGCTTCTGTGGCGAAGCCCTGTTTATGTTGCACTTCGGACCTCGCGTCAGGTGCTGCTTGTAGTTGAGTTGCTTCCGTGGCGAAGCCCTGTTTCTGTTGCACTTCGGACCCCGCGTCAGGTTCGGACCTCGCGTCGGGTGCTGCTTGTAGTTGAGTTGCTTCCGTGGCGAAGCCCTGTTTCTGTTGCACTTCGGACCTCGCGTCAGGTGCTGCTTGTAGTTGAGTTGCTTCTGTGGCGAAGCCCTGTTTATGTTGCACTTCGGACCTCGCGTCAGGTGCTGCTTGTAGTTGAGTTGCTTCCGTGGCGAAGCCTTGTTTATGTTGCACTTCGGACCTCCGCGTCAGGTACTGCTTGTAGTTGAGTTGCTTCCGCGGTGAGGCCTTGTTTCCGTTGCTCTTCGGACCTCTGGAGGGCTTTACGGAGGCCTATCTCCACGGCGGACTATCGAGCTTGCAAGCAGGGGTGGGTGTCAGTCGTCGATGCGAATGAGCTGAAGCCTAAGATTCAGATCCGAGGACCAGTTAACCTGGATCCATAGGAGGACGTCGCCATTGTCCTGAGGTGAGATGTTCAGGACATTCATCGTAGCACTGCCTCGAAACGGTTGGTCAAAAGCTCCAGTAGGGCCCACCCCTACTTCGCTAATGGTTGCCAGGACGCCCTTCGTTCGGTTGACGCCGGCACCTCGGGCGTTGAACGTGAATGTCCCGTGGCCCCTGATCACCCCGGCAGGTTGTCCGTCTTGAGTGTAGATAAGTCGCGTTACACCAGCCATGTTCAATCCTTTCAACCAGCATTCGCCAGATGAGTGCCTCCTCGGCCCATCCTCAAGCAGTATCGCGGGGGACGTGCTGACAGTGTGGAGGCTGGACTGCGTCTGGGCCGCACCATGCGGCATCTGGTGAACATGGTACATGAATTCGGGGAACGCGGCATCGGATTCCAGTCAATCACCGAAGCCATGGACGCCACCACAGCCGGAGGCGAATTGTTATGGGGCTGTCCTAGGAAACGGAGGTTTCTAGGATGGTTGTGTGCGTCTAAAGCATTCAAAACGCAGCGAGAATCAGACGCTTCGGCTGTGCGAGCACTTCGTTGTCGGCACGCCGGCGCCGATGATCGCGCGCAGGCGTCGGGCCGTCTCCAGCCGTCCGCGCGCCTCGACCTTCCTGAGGACCGCCAGCACTTCGGCCGCTTTGATCACCGCAATCGGCCGATTGCCAAGGTCCGGATAGGCCTGCTCCAGGAGCCACCGATTCTTCGTCTGGGTGGCGTCGGCGCGCTTGCGTCCGCCCTGCCGCGCCAGATACTCCTCCGCCACCACCCGGAACGTCGTCGCCGCGTCCGCCACCTGCGTCAGTCGCTCCAGCTTGCGCGCCTCGCTCGGATCGAAGCCCTTGCGCAGCTTCTCCTTCTCCGCGTCCCGTTTTTCACGGGCTTCCTTCAGCGACACCTCGGGATAGGCGCCAAGCGCCAGCAGTTTCTCGCGACCGTGATAGCGATACGCCATGCGCCACAGCTTCGCCTTCGACGGCTTCACCAGCAGATAGAGCCATCCGCCATCGCCCAGCTTGTAGGGTCGCGCCCGCGGCTTGGCATTCTTTACCTGCGTATCGGTCAGACGGGCTTTGACGGCCATCGGGAGCACCTGCGGGTATCGAAGATCGGGCACTCGCCCGGATACCCGCAACGATTCCCGCTTTCGAACTGGATGCCAATGGAAGTCGCAGGATGCGAGCGGAATAAAACTCAATACATAAGGGCAAAATAACGAGCCGCCCGGACACTGCCGGACGGCTCAGAACCTCGAAAAGAAGAATTTGGTGCCCCGAGACGGAGTTCGTGTCCGACAGGAAATCAATGAGTTAGGCGAAGTGCGACACCCAGATCGTTCCCCATGATTCCAATGCTTCTCGCACCGGGGTGTCGCACTTTCTTGAGCCGTATGGGCGCTTGGGCCGCCCCTTCTGAAGCTGCCGGTCGGTATCACCTTGCCTGCGCCAAACAGAGCGCGTGCGCCCGCGAGCGCTTCCTGTAGGGCGCGTATGGAACTGTCCGCCTTCGAGGATAAGGTGCACGCGCGGCAGCAACCCCGGAATGTCGCCATTTGACCTAAGCTGACATGCGGAACGACTTCCCAGTCGTCACGAATCCTCGCCGAGGACGCCACTCAGCGAGGGTGAATAGGCGCACCGCAAGCCGCCAACGCGGATTCAGGCCGATGCACTTTTGCCTAGGCCTTAACGCTATCAACCGGTTTACTCCCGACCTGCCACCGGCTCGACCAGTCCCGAATGACCCAAAGCGGAGTGCGCCGTGAGCAGACGCGAATGCCTTTACGGTCGGTAGCTACTGATGGCGGTGTGGTCGCCTAAGCGGAAGTTCCTGCCGACAAGGGGACGCGCAAAGTTGCTTCGAACAAGATCGTCAGCGCGCGCACGCCACGATCACCGCGACGCCCAGCAGCAGTGCAGGGGTCGGCGAATGCGCGGCGTCGGCGAGGATGCCGGCGACCGTGGGGCCGAGTCCCATGATGGCAGAAGTCAGCGTAGCGAAAATTGCAAGTCCAGTGATGCGATGTTCGGGCCGCAGCACACGAGATGGCATGGCCGTAAGATCGCCGGGGCCAGGGCCGAGCGCCAGGCCGAACCCGACGCAACCGAGGATAGGCCAATTGCCGAGATAGAGAGTCAGCAGGGCTAGTCCCGCCGCTAGATAGGATAAGTTCGCCAGCACGCGCGGTCTGGCGCTGCGTTGCAGGAGATACCCACCGATGGGAACCGAGAAAATGGAGATCCACAGCGCAATGCTCGTAATGCTGGCGGCGTCCTGCATCGACATGCCGCGCGTGGCAAGAACGCTGGCGCCGAAGCTGAACATGATAATCAGACCGAGGTTTATGCATCCCCAAGCGCCGGCTGCGATGAGCACGCTGCGCAGGGAACGCCAATCCGGCGGATTCCACCAAGTGTTGTCGCCTCCCCCTCGTACCGCTGTGTCCGGTGGCGGGCGATAGACACCGAGTATGAGGACCAGGGCGAGCAGGCAGAACAGCGCGGCGATGGCCATGCCCGTGCGCGAGCCTAAGTTCTCGGCGATTCTTCTTGGACAATCAGTCCGAGTGCTATGCCGAACGGCCAACTCGACAAGAAGGTCCCCATGGCGAAGACGATTTCCCGGCCGGCGAACCAGTCGATAATCATCTTGTTCAGGACAAGGCCAAACAGCACCGACCCAGCACCACTGATCAGCCGTCCGGCCGTCAGGGGAAGCATATCGCCAGCACAAGTCAGCAGGCCGCCACCGATCATTAGCACCAGACCGGTAGCGACGACCGCCCGGTCGCCGAAGCGAGCTCCGAGCACGCCACCCGGCAACGAAAGGAAGGCGCCGGGAATAGTGTACAATCCGATCAGCGTACCTATCACAGCGTAGCCGATATGGAGTTCGGCTTCGATCAGCGCAGCCGACGACGCCAGCGATTGGAACTGATAGCCGAAGCTGGTGCGCGCCACGAAGAGGACGACGAGCATAAGCCAGCGCTTGTTTGGCCGGGCTGGAGCTATCACCTTAGAGAATGGCGCGTTCACTGGCTCACTCCCTACATCGTTAGTTTGTCAGGTGATGACCCTAAGCAGATTCAGAAATGCGCTTACTCGATCACCTCATCAGCGTGAACGAGCAGGGTGGGAGGAACAGCGAGACCGAGCGCGTTTGCGGTCTTCATGTTGATCGCAAGATGGAATTTGGTCGGCTGCTCGACCGGCAGATCGGAAGGCTTGGCACCTTTGAGGATTTTATCCACGAAGCCGCCCGCGCGAAAAAACAAATCGGCAAGATCGGGGCCGTATGACATCAATCCGCCATCGGTGACGAATTGTCGGAAGATATTAATTGTTGGTAGACGATGCTTCACCGCGAGCGCGGCCACTTGCGTGGCGTTGTCATTGGTCAAAGGATCGCCCAAAACAACCATTGCATCGGCGTGCTGGGCTGCGGCCGAGGCAATGGCGATGTCCAGTTCCTCTACCGTCGTCGCCTCTATTACTGGCAGAGCCACGGCTAGTTTCTGGGCCGCTTGGGGCAGATCCCGGGCTATAGACAACCTATGCATTTGATTGCGGGGATTGGCCAAGACCACAATTTTCGAGGCGCTCGGAACAACTTCCCATAGTATTTCTATTTCTTTGCTAGTGATCCCCGGTACTAAAGTCGCAAGACCCGTTACGTTGCCGCCCGGTCGCGATAGACTTTGGACGAGGCCGATCCCGACGGGATCGCCCACGGGAACGAATACAATCGGAATGCTAGCGGTTGCCGATTTCAGGGCTAGGGCTGGTTGTGGGCCGCTAGCAAGGATCAGATCGGGGCTGAGAGCGACCAGCTCCGCAACGCGAGCTGGCAGGTCATCCTGGGATTGGGCAAAACGATATTCGATGATCAGGTTTTGTCCGTCGATCCAGCCATGGTTTCGCAATCCGTCAAGGAATGCGGCGAGCAGGGGCGGCGACCGGTCACCAATGGCGAGAAAGCCAAGCCGACGACGTGTTCCCTGCGCCCAAGAACGCGATGCCGAAACGAGCAGCGCCGCAGTAGCTGTAATGAACTTCCGCCGCTTCATTGTTTTTACCTCATCGTCGCGGACGAACAGCGAGGCGTCCCACATCTGGGTCCAGTAAGTATAGGCGTTCCATCGGTCGAGCCAAAGAGTCATAGGCATCGCCTCTCGCTGCCGACGATGCCCCCTGAGAGGTCCGCCCATCCGATGGCAAATGGAGATGTCGTTCATGGCCCATAGCGGATTTACCCTCGTTCTAAGCCGGGCTCCAGTTTCACCGGCCAAGCGGACAAAAGCTATCCAGCACCGTGGCGCCCCCTCGAGAGGTGGCGCTCCCCGAACGGCGTTCGGTTACGGCTGCCGCGCTGGCATGGTGCGGTCTCCTCGGACTTTCGCGTGGGGGTAAACCTCAACCGGTCGTAGGAAACCGTCAGCGAACCGGAGGCCCCTCTCGCTAAGCAGTTGAAAACGGCTGCTTTCGCTCAAGCGTACCGAAAGCCCCTCAGTCAACACGACCAGCGAGAAATTCCTTCTCTGAAGAAAAATTGGGCGGAATGACCGCAACTCGGTCAACAGCTCCGCCCATAAGAGTTGCCGCGACGGCGTCTTTTCGAGCGCTCAACTGAAGCCGAGATCAGTTGAATGCCAAGCGACTGGCGGGCCAAAGGCAACCACCGAAAAACTCCCATTGGTTACGAATCAAGACCAATAAATAACAAGTGACTAGGGACCCGCTCCAATCAATTCGCGCGCGCACTTCATGAATAGCTCAGCCAGAGGACTGACCGTCCGGTTGCTGATGGTGATGATGCCCACCGCCGAGTGCATGGGGGTCAGCTTCACCGGCGAGACCTTCAGCCGCCGCGGTCCGACGTTGAACTGCGCAACGGACATCGGAAGGATGCCGACATACCGACCGCTCGCGATCAGCGACACCGTGAGCTGGACCGACAAGGTCGCCACGGCCGGGTCCGGTGGCTGCAAGCCTGCCGACGTGAAGATGTCGTGGATCTGCGCGCCCGGCGCGCTGTCATACGGTGGCAGCACCCATGGCTCGTTCAGGATGTCGCCCAGGTCGAGCTGCCGCCGCTTCGACCATTTGCTCTCGGCACCGATGACCGACCGGTAAGGTTCGTCGTACAGGACCTCGACCTTGAGGTCGTCGTCCAGCCGCCCGCGCGGCATGCGGCCGATCAGGAGATCGACCGACCGCTCGCGAAGGGCGCCGAACTGCATCAGCGCCATGTTTGCCAGAATCACGTTGAGTCGCACGCGCGGGTACTGGCGCGAGAACCGCTCGACGATCGGCGGCAGCAACCCTGCCATGGTGATCTCCGGGCAGCCGATCCTGAGCTCGTCCGAGGCGGGATCGGCGATCTGCTCGATCTGCTTCAGGCCCTGGCGCATCTCGTCGAACACCGTGACGCCGCACTTGAGCAACGCCTGGCCATACTCGGTCAGCTGCACGCCCTGCGCGTTGCGGTCGAACAGCCTCACGCCCAGGGTGCGCTCGAGGTCGGAGATGGTCTTGGAGATGACCGGATGCGAGATCGACAGCCACGCCGACGCCTTGGCCATGCTGCCGCGCTCGGCGACCGCGAGCAGGATGTGGAGGTCCCGCAGCCGGATCCGTCGGCCGATGCGGTCTGCCCAGTCCATTCCCGCCCCCTTAGTCAAAAAGCTACAGGGATGCCAGACAATAGAGCTTCCAGACTAGGCCCCAGGCGCGCAGGCTCGCAACCGTCACGCAAAGCAGCAGGAGTACGCCCGACAACCCCGATCATCGATCTCGCGCAGGGAGGACAGCCATGTGGACCAAGCGTATCGCGCACGCCGTCATGCCTCTTGGCCTCGCCATCGCCGCCCCGGCCGCCATGGCCCAGGACACTGTCAAAGTCGGCATGGTCATGCCGCTCACCGGCACGCTGGCCGATGCCGGCAAGCAGGTACTGGCCGGCGCCCACCTCTACATGAGTCAGCACGGCGACACCGTCGCCGGCAAGCGAATCGAGCTGGTCGTCAAGGATGACACGTCGTCCTTCGAGACCGGCAAGCGCCTCATCCAGGAGCTGATCGTCAACGGCAAGGTCGACCTGGTGGCGGGCGGCCTGACGGGCGACCTGATGGCCGCCGCGCCGGTCATCACCGGAGCCAAGAAGCCCACCGTGATCATGCTGTCGAGCACGTCGGCCGTGATCGACAAGTCGCCCTACTTCGTCCGGACGAGTTGCACGCTCTCCCAATCCTCCGCGATCATGGCGGATTGGGCGATCAAGAATGGCATCCAGAAGGTCGTCACGCTGGTCTCCGACTTCTCGCCCGGCCTCGAGGCCGAGGCGACATTCAAGGCGCGCTACGCCGCGGCTGGCGGCCAGGTGCCCGAAACCCTCCACGTACCCCTCAAGAGCCCCGACTTCGCGCCGTTCCTGCAGCGGGCGCATGATGCGAAGCCGCAGGCCATCTTCGTCTTCGTGCCTTCGGTGCAAGCCGTGGCGCTCGCCAAGCAGTTCTCCGAGCGCGGACTCGACAAGGCCGGAATCAAGCTGATCGGCCCGGGCGACCTGACCGACGACGACACGCTCGCGGAGGCCGGCGACGTCGTGCTGGGAGCGGTCACCGCGCACTTCTATTCGGCCGAGCATCCGTCGTCAGCCAACAAGGCCTTCGTCGATGCCTATCTCAAGCAGACCGGACGACGCGCCAACTTCATGGCAGTGAGCGGCTATGACGGCATGCACCTGATCTATGAGGCGCTGAAGAAGACCAGTGGGTCGGTCGACAGCGCCGCCCTGATGGCTGCGATGAAGGGCATGTCGTGGGAAAGCCCGCGCGGCCCGATGTCGATCGACCCGACCACCGGCGAGGTCATCCAGAACATCTATATCCGCCAGGTCGAGAAGGCACAGGGCCAGAACTACAATGTCGAGTTCTCGACATTCGAGGCTGTCAAGGACTGGCGAGCTGCCGCGAAATGACCGAGGTCATCGTCGTCGGAGCCGGAATCGGCGGGCTGAGCCTGGCGCTCAGCCTGCACCAGGCGGGCATCCCGGTTCGCGTCTACGACGCGGTCCGGGATCTCGTGCCTCTCGGCGTCGGCATCAATCTGCAGCCCACCGCGGTCCGCGAGCTCACCGAGCTCGGCCTCGCCGACGCGCTTGCCGGGACCGGCAATGCCGTCGAGCAGCTGAGCTACCTCAACAGGCATGGCCAGGTGGTGTGGAGCGAACCGCGCGGCACGGCGGCGGGCTACCGTTGGCCGCAATACGCGATCCATCGGGGAAAACTGCAGGCGCTGCTCCTCTCGGCGACGCGCGAGCGGATCGGCGCCGGCCATGTCCGCACTGGACTGAGATTGAACACCTTCGACCAGAACGGCCGCAAGGTCGTGGCCTCGTTCAACGATGCTTCCGGTGCCACGGTTTGCGACGAGGCGGATGTGCTGGTCGGCGCCGACGGCATCCATTCGACCGTACGGCGACACTTCTATCCCGACGAAGGCCTGCCACGGTTTGCAGGCCAAATCCTTTGGCGCGCCGCCATCGAAACCGAGGCGTTCCTGGGCGGCCATCACATGGTGATCGCCGGCCACTTCCGGCAGCGAGCCATCCTCTACCCGATCGGTCCCGGTTCGAAGCCCGGCCGGTCGCTGACCAACTGGCTATGCCAGATCGCGGTGGCCGACGACGCACCGCCCCGCGAGGACTGGAACCGACGCGTCTCACGCGAGACCGTACTGGCCTCCTTCGGGCAATGGCGCTTCCCCTGGCTCGACCTGCCGGCGCTGATCGAACGGACGGTGGACATTTTCGAGTTCCCGCTGGTCGACCGCGATCCCGTCGAGCGCTGGTCGTTCGGCCGCGTGACCCTGGTCGGCGATGCGGCCCATCCCATGCAGCCGATCGGCTCGCAGGCCGGTTCCCAGGCCATCATCGATGCGCGCGCGCTCACCGCTGCCTTGCTCGCCACACGCGATGCCGTCGAGGCCCTGCAGCGCTATGACCACGAGCGGCGACCGGCGATGAACGAGATCACCCTCCGCAACCGCCAATTCGGACCCGAGGCAGCCCTTCAGCTCGCGGAGGAACGCGCACCGGCGGGCTTCAAGTGCATCGACGAGGTAATCCCGCGGGCTGAGCTCGAGACGATCACCGCCTCGTTCGCCGCAGCCGCTGGCCTCGGCGTCGACGCCGTCAACGGTCGCCCGTCCTTTGTGCCGGCGCTCCGGCCGGTGTCACGAAGACTGCGGGATCGAGGCAGACAGCATCCAATCCCGCCCGCGTCGCAATCACGGACCAAGGTGACAGAGTGGTAGTGGTGCCCCGAGACGGGCTCTCAAAAGGGCGATCGTTCAAGGGGTTAGCATTGAGTGGGACAATCGCCGCAACCGCTGTTTATCGAGGTTTTCCAACGAAGATTGTCCCACCGATCAGATCGGGTCCTTGGTGTGAGGGTTAATCAGGGTTGCCCCGGCAGCTGAAAGGAGGGCAATGAGCGTCGCAAGCGCGGCCGTGGGGAGCCCGAACGAGTGTAGTACTGCCACCGACAAGTCCCGGGTAGCGCGGCTCCATTCACATTCTAGCAACGGTCACTTGATGTGGCCGACCGAAGCTGTTTGGCGTACAGCGGACTCAAGCAACCGGATCACCCGCCCAGCCATTAAGGTATCGACAGCACCACCGCGAAGGCGGGCCGCCAGTCGCGAGAAAAGAAGCTGCTGGTGTGCACTCACCCCTGATAATTCGCGCGATGCGCTCACGGCCTAGTCGCACTTGCGTCCATTCCTAGGTCGCCCAATAGCCGGATCAGACACCGCCGCGCCTTTCGCCAGCCACCAAGCAGCGCCCACCCCGCAAATGACCCCAAAGTGCGATACCGCGGCGTGTCGTCCCGGCGAGAGTCTCTACGCTGCTTCAAGCCCACCGGCCACGCAACCAAAAGCAGAAACCATCCGATTAGATGGACACCCCTCTTTGGAGGCAAAGCCGCACACGACTGCAGTACCCAAGTAGGCAACAAAGTGCTCCAGCCTATCGCCACGAGATGGGCGGTTACCTACGAGGTTTCGCCCATCGACAACCGGCGGGGTTGCATCTGCCGCCCGCTGCAGGTCGCCGGCGCGCGCAAGCTGGTCAGCATCCATATGGATTTGGACGCCGCCGCCCTTAATGCATTGATGCGTCAGCTTGCCGAGATCCGGGCGCAAAGGCTGCCGGCGCTGAGGCGGAACTAGGGCTCGCCTTTCATCAGGCCGCCGGCAGCAGGCTACACTTGGCTACGGCGCATAATCTGGGGGTACGGTCAGCGGAAAATAGCGAGCTTAGGCGGCGCTGGATAATTCGTATCCGCCATCCCGAACGCCAGTGGCGGTAACGTCGTAAGGTACATGAGAAACCGGCTCATGCTCGGTACTTCCACCGCCGCGCACCAGGCCGCCAGAGGCCGGGAACGATACCGAGTGACGCTCCAGCCGGCCGAGGTGGCCTCCGCCACCGAATCGACGATGCCAACAGCCTCGACCCGCCCTAAGGTCGGCGGCTAGTGATTAAGCCGCACGTTTCCGTACGATCGGCGAAACCTCTGAGGCCTGAGGAAGCAAAACGGCCAAATCCCAATAAAGCGGGCCGCCGCCCTGGGGTGGGTGGTGTGGGGGAGCGACGGCCCTAGAGGGCACCCGAAAACGGGGAATGTCGGGTGCGCGCCTCTATGAGATCAAACCGGCTGCGTCCAATTGGTTGCTGCCGACCGTACAGAACCAAGCGCGCGCCGTGGCATTCCAGCTCTATCGCCGCGAGCTGGCCGCCCTGAAATCAATCGACGCCTACTTCGTCGACAGGGATCACTCGCGAGACGAGACGGTCAGGCTGTACCGCGGTCTGGTCCTCGTTTGCAGCGCCGCCACAACGGTGACTGGACAGCCTTCGCGTCGTATCGTCGATCGCAGCCCTCGAGCAGCAGGCCGTGCTAATGACGACCTCGACAACCGCAACCGTCTGCTATGGCACGCGCTGCCAGTTAGAGCATTGCGACGCCCCTGGTCGCCTACCTGGAATTACCCTTGCTCATTCTGCTTCGCGCGCCATTCGCGGATTTCGGTCCGCCGTTCTTCGTTCACGATTAGCAAGACGATGCGCGGCTCCTCGTAGTCAGGTTTAGTGTTGTTGTTTCGGAACTCGACTAGCTGTTTCGCGATCCTTGCGCTCAAGCGCTGCATGATGTCCACACTCCAAACGGTGGGACGTGGGACGCCGGATGCCGATATGCTCAAAGCAGCCGGTACGCCGAGCTCTCCCATGCGTCGGGCTGCGCGTCGTGAAGCGGCAAGTCCAAACCCCTGGACAAAATGCGGGTCTTGGCTTTTTCGGCAATCGATGCAATCAGGTCTTCGCCACGGCGCGCGCGCTCCACGGCTTCGTCGACCGACACGCGCGCAACGCACACGACCTTGCGCTCGCCTTCGACGACCCAAAGCTCCCAGCCTTCGTCCACGGTCATGGTAGAAATCCTCAACGCCCGCCCCTGGTATGTGAACGGAAACGCCCGGCCCATTGTTTGCACCCCTCGAAGACCGATTTAACGTGTGTATCCTAAATGTGTTCCTGAATGCGTCGGGCGTACCTCCAT
>Ga0310811_10004987_pt1 | contig 16727 bp, 19 predicted proteins | sample YCmetagenome_FD_207642 | JGI IMG/M metagenome (GOLD analysis project Ga0310811, IMG submission 207642) | Soil microbial communities from experimental microcosm in Duke University, North Carolina, United States - YC | ecosystem: Engineered > Artificial ecosystem > Soil microcosm > Unclassified ...
AGAAGCGCGCTGAGCAGCATCACGTCCGGTACCGCGGAGCGCATCGCTTCGAGCGCAGCCTCACGCGAGTCGACGATGACGACGTCCGCTTTCACTTTCTCGCGGACGATGCGGGTCAGGATTTCCGCCTGTCGGAGGTCGGGTTCGATCGCAAGAACGAGCGCCACTCAGCTCCTCAACATGAATACGGTGAGCACGGTACCCACGGTAGCGAAGATCACCATCGGCGAATTGTCGATTGTCTGATATCGCGCCGACACCCAGAGCGCGTGGCCGACGTCGCCGAGTCGATGGTCGAACGGCGATATGCTCCCGGGCGAAAACAGATCCGACAGCGTGTCGCGCACGCGCGGGTCGAACATCGTGAGTCCGAACACCACGATGACGAACACGACTGCCGACAGCGCGCTTTCCCGCATTCCAACTTTCATATCGGCCCCCGTGCCTCGGTTCTCCCCCGGCGATTCAGCGTCCTTTTATTGGCAAGCGATGTGCCGCTCGATGTGCGGGGAGTGGTCGCGGCTGCAACTGACGCTCCTGCATGCGTTAAGCCGCGCCGCGGCGCGCGCTGGAGGCGTGCCGGGAACAAGCGGCGCGCGGCGGGGCTCACGAAATTTGCGACGCCGGTTACGGAAGTGGCGGATCGCGCGCCGCTGCCGCGTGTGCGCAATGGCGCATTTCTGCACCCGTTCCGGCGCCGGTACGGCCCGCAACTGACAGAGCGTCATCGCACTTGCGGCGTGTGCGGCTGACGCGTCTGCACGCCGTGGCATGTCGGTTGCGATTGGGCTCGGCCGTGACGCGGCGCAGTTGCCGCGGCGCGCACAGCAACAACAGACGCGGCACTTGCCGCACTCCGCATCGCGCCGACACGCGATGCTTTATCACCCTCTCAGGGGGAGGAACTCATGCAGCTCGTGACTTTCGTCCAGTCGATCGTTCGCAACTTCCGCCGCAACGAGGAGGGCCAGGACCTGCTCGAGTACGCGCTGCTCGTCGCGCTCATCGCGCTCGTCGCGTTCGGCGCCGTGCAGGCCGCGGGCACCAGCGTCAACGACATCTTCAACAGCATCGCGACGCAGCTCGCGGGCGTGGCGTAGGTTCGACCACCGGTTCGCGCGGGATCGGCGTGGGCCGATCCCGCGTGCTCGTCGACGTCAGGGGGAAGGAGCGGAGGACATGCAGTCGCCCAGGGCTGTTGCCACGCTGATGAAGCTGGCACAACGCAATTTGCGCAGAGAGGACGGGCAGGACCTCCTCGAGTACGGCCTGCTGGCCGCGTTGATCGCGCTCTTCGCGCTCGGCGCCGTGGGGACGGTCGGCCAGACGATCTACACGTTGTTCTGGAACCAAATTGCCAACAATTTCTAGCTCCGCCGCCGTGGTTCTCGCCGCCGGGCTCACGGCCGCCGGTGCGCTGGATTTTCGGACCCGGCGCATTCCGAACGACCTCACGATGGCAATGGCGGTGACGGGGTTCGCGCTCTCCGTCACGCATGTGAACGGGATTTCGCCGGCGGCGTCGCTGCTCGGCCTGGTGATGGGCCTGCTGCTGATGCTGCCCGGCCACGTGCTCGGCGCGACCGGCGCCGGCGACGTGAAGCTGATGGCCGCCGTCGGCGCGTTCATCGGGCCGGCTGCCGTCATCACCGCATTTCTCGCGACGGCAGTTGCGGGTGGCGTGCTCGCGCTCGTCATCGCCGCACGCCGTGGCCGCGTAGGCGCGACGCTCGCGCACACCGGCAGGCTCGTGACGGATCGCAGCGGGACGAAGCCGATCGTCGAGGCGACGGGGACCGCGAATCGATTCGCGTACGGACCGGCAATCATGATCGGCACGCTGGTGGTGGTGCTCAACCAGCTTCGGGGGTAGTCAACATGCAACGCATCCGATCGGAACGCGGCAACGCACTGATAGAGACGGCAATCACGCTGCCGATCCTGCTGCTCGTCTCGGTCTCCATCTTCGAATTCGGCCGCGCGTACCAGACGTGGGAAGTGATGACGAATGCCGCGCGCGAGGGCGCGCGCATCGCCGTGCTCGACGGCACCACCGACGCCGAGATCCGCGCGCGGGTCAATCAGTACCTCGGAATCGGCGGCCTGACGTCGCAGCCCGATGGAAACATCTCCATCGATCACACCGTGTCCTTCACCGGCGATCCAACGGGCCCGAAGGGATCTCTGGTGCAGATCAGCTATCCATTCGATTTCATGGTGCTGAACCCGGTCGCGAAACTCGTGGTGTCGGACAGCACACTCGGGTCGTCCATCGAGATGCACGCCTCGGCCCTCATGCGGAACGAGTAGGGGACTAACTATGCGCAGCCGAATCTTTGCCGTTCTCGCGATCGCCGTCCTTGCCGGCGGAGGTCTCGCCTACGGCACGTACAACATGATGAACAACCAGCCGGTGAAGACCGCCGCGATGGCGACCCAGCCGGTCGTCGTGGCCGCCGCGGATCTCTCGCTCGGCAGCGAGTTGAAGAAGGAAGACCTTGCGATCGTGAACTTCCCGCAGGGTCAGGCGCCGCAGGGCTCCTTCGGACGCATCCAGGACGTGGTCGGACGCGGCGTCGTCTCGGCGATGGTCAAGAACGAGCCGATCCTCCCCGCGAAGCTGGCGTCGAAAGAGGCCGGCTCCGGGCTGCCGCCCATCATTCCCGACGGTATGCGCGCCGTCTCGGTCCGCGTGAATGAAGTCATCGGCGTGGCCGGGTACGTGCTGCCGGGCACGCACGTCGACGTTCTGACGACGCAGAATCCAGACAATCAGCCGGGCAACGTCACGTCCAAGGTGATCCTCTCCAACGTGCAGGTGCTCACGGCCGGCACGCGTCTCGAGCAGGACCAGGACAAGCAGAAGCCCGTGCAGGTCACGGTCGTGACGCTCGCGGTGTTCCCCGATCAGGCTGAGCGCCTGGCGCTGGCGAGCACCGAAGGCAAGATTCAGCTCGCCCTGCGCAACCCGCTCGATCAGAGCGCGCCCGCAACGCCAGGCGTGAAGCCGGCCGGGTTGCTTGGCGCCGTGAAGGTAGCCGCAGCGCCGCAGCGCATGGCATCGGCGAAGAAAACCACCGGCCCCGTGACCCAGGAGGCCCCGGCTGCTCCCCCAGCACCCAGCGTCGAGATGATCCGCGGCGAGAAGCGGACGACGGAAGTCATCAAGTAGACGGAGGACTCATGAGACCCGCACGGCGAGGGCCGGTCGCGCGCGCAATCGCACTGGCCGCCTACATCATCATCATTCTCGTCGCGGCGCCGCAGGCGCAACAGCAGGTGGCGTTCACCGGCACGCCGGGCGCCATCAGTGCCGGCCCCGCCGCGACCACGCCGGAAGCCACGGCGATCGATCTGTTGGTGGGGCGGTCCACGATTCTGAATGTCGGCTCCACGATCTCGCGCGTGTCCTTGACCGTGCCGGACGTGGCCGACGCGATGGTCACGACACCGCAGCAGCTGCTCATCCATGGCAAAACGCCAGGGACGATTTCGCTGTTCGTCTGGGACAAGGCGGGCGGAATCAAAACGTACGAAGTGAACGTCCGCCGCGACCTGAGCCAGCTCGTCGAACAGGTGAAGCAGCTGTTCCCGGGAGAGCCCATTACCGTCTCGGGGAGCGGCAAGGACGTCGTTCTCTCCGGCACCGTCTCGTCGAAGTACGTCGTGGACAAGGCCGCGGACGTCGCAGCCGGCTACGTGGAGAAGAAGGAGAACGTCGTCGACCTGCTGAAGCAGCAGGAGGGCGTCACGTCCAACCAGGTGCTGCTGCGCGTGCGGTTCGCGGAAGTGAGCCGGAGCGCGCTGCAGGAGCTCGGAGCCAGCTACATCCTCAATCAGTTCAAGAACGACTGGGACGCGCGTGCGACGACGCAGCAGTTCCCCGCGCCTGAATTCGATTCGAGCCAGTCCGGCGGGCTGACGTTCAGCGACTTCCTGAACGTGTTCCTGTTCAACACGAAGCACGGCGTCGGCACCGTGATCAAGGCGCTGCAGACGAAGGGGTTGTTCCAGAGTCTGGCCGAGCCGAACCTGATTGCCAGCAACGGCAAGGAAGCCAGCTTCCTCGCGGGCGGCGAATATCCGTACCCGGTCGTGCAGCCGGGATCGGGCGGCAACGCGATCTCGATCACGTTCAAGGAGTTCGGCGTCCGGCTGAACTTCACTCCAACCGTGCTGAGCGGCGACATGATTTCGCTGAAGGTCCGGCCCGAAGTGAGCGCGCTCGACTTTTCGAACGCGATCACCCTCCAGGGATTCCGCATCCCCGCGCTCTCGACCCGCCGTACCGAGACGGAAGTCGAACTGCAGGACGGCCAGACGTTCGCAATCGCCGGGCTGATGAACAACACGCTGAACCAGACGTTGTCGAGAATCCCGGGCATCGGCGACATTCCGGTTCTCGGGTACCTGTTCCGCAGCCGCGCGTATCAGAAAGACCAGACCGAACTCGTCGTGATGATTACGCCCCAAATCGTCCGGCGTGGTTCGACAGGCGTGTCCGAGGCGCTCCCGTCGATCGAGGAGCCATTCCTGGAGGGGCCGCATCACCCGATCGCACCGCCGGCGCCGTACGTTGGATCACCGCGATTCCCGCCGGCTCAGGCGCATCCGGGCGGCTCGAACGATCAACAGCACAAATCGCAGCCGCAAGGCGAAGCGCAGCCCGAGTCCGTGACGTCGCCGGAGCCTGCACAGGCGGTAGCGGCAGCGCCACAGTCGCCTGCGGCAGCGCCCGCGCCAGCACCGGCCGCGACAGCGTCGCAGCCGATGACGAAGGAGCAGAAGCGCCAGGCGGACGCGGCGGCGAAGCAGCAGGCGGCGGCAGACAAGAAGGCCGCTGACGAGAAGGCAGCCGCCGACAAGAAGGCGGCCGAGGAAAAGGCGGCGGCCGACAAGAAGGCCGCCGAAGAGAAGAAGGCCGCCGACGAGGCTGCGGAGCGCCAGAAGGCGCAGCAGCAGAAGCTCGATCAGGAACGCGCGAAGCGTGAGGCCGAAGTCGCCAGGAAGAATGCGGAGGCCGACCGCAAGAAGCAGGAAGACCAGAAGAAACACGAAAAGTCGCTGGCCGACGCCGCCGCGCGCCTTCGCGACGCCCAGGCGGCGTACGAGGCCGAAGCCGGCAAGACCGCGCCTCCGCCGCCGGTCAAGCCGGGGGGTGGTGGCAACTAGGACCTGACGTTCGGAGAGCCGGTTTCAAAAACGCGGGCGCCTGCCTGAGCGGGTGCCCGCTGACGCGCGTCGGGCAACACGCGAGGGAGTCACATCATGCGCCGCATCGAAAAACTTCGCCGCGATGAAACAGGCATGACGTTCGTTTTCGTCGGTCTGGGTTTCATGGCCTTTCTCGCCGCCAGCATGCTCGCCATCGACGTCGGCATGCTGATGACGGCGCGCAGCCAGGCGCAGAACTCCGCCGACTCAGGGGCGCTTGCGGGCGCGACCGCGCTCGTGCTCGACAACTGGAACGATCGCACGCCTACGGGGCCGGCGGTCACGAACGCATTGGCGGCGTCGCATTCCAACGAAGTCATGGGCGCGCAGGTTTCCGTCACCCCTCCCGATGTCGAGTTCCTGGCGAGCCCGACGACCGGCGAGCAGAACCGCGTGAGGGTCACCGTCTGGCGCAGCGCGGCCCGGGGGAATCCTGTGTCGACCCTCGTCGCGCAGTACTTCGGCATTTCCAGCGCCACCATCGGTGCGGTCGCCACAGCCGAAGCGTCGCCGGCCAACGCGATGGACTGCGTGAAGCCCTTCACGATCCCCGACAAGTGGATTGAGAAACAGGACAAGACGTGGTCTCCGACCAGCACCTTTGACGCCTACGACAAGAAGGGCCAGCCGCTCGCGAATCCGGACATCTACAAGCCGGCGTACAACGCGGATGGCACCCCGAATCCCGACTACACCGGCTACAACATGGAGCGGGACAAGGGAACCGAGATGATGATCCGCGCGGGCACCGGCAACGACATCTCGGTGTCGTTCTATTTTTCGCTGGCGATGACGAACGACACCGGCGGCGATGACTATCGATGGAACATCGCCAACTGCAACACGACTGTCTATGGATGGGACTCCAAGCTCGTCCAGGAACCTGGCGACATGATGGGTCCAACGGTCCAGGGCATCCAGGAGCTGGTCGACCGAGATCCCGGTGCGCAGTGGGACGACGGGACGAACACCGTCATAAAAAGCGCGTTCGGCCAGCACAGCCCGCGCATATTCCCGATCCCGCTGTATGACCCGGCCTACTACGCAGCCGGCAAAGCGAACGGCCGCAACGCGAGCCTGAAGACGGCGAACTGGATCGGCTTCTTCGTCGATAACGTGTCGGGCAACAACATCTACGGCCGCATCACACCCATCACGGGCATCTATCAGAAGGGCGGCCCCGCTCCGAACGCGGCGCTCCCGAAAACAATTCGTCTGGTGCAGTAATGGCTCAACTCACCGCGCAGATCGTCAGCTATGACGAAGAATTCAAACGGCACGTCTCGAAGCTGATCCGCGCCTGCGGCGTACCCGTCGGCATCATCGAGGGGGGACGCTCTGCCGAGGGCAGCGCACCGGACCTCGTTGTCGTGGATATTCGAGTAGATGCTTCGTCAGGCATGGTGGCCATCGAGCGGCTGCGGGCCAGCAGCGGAACTCTATCGATTTTTGCGGTCGCGGCAGCGGCGGAGCCAGACCTGATCCTCCAGTCGATGCGGGCCGGCGCGAACGAGTTCTTCGCCTGGCACGGCACAGAACAGACTCAGGCGGCGCGCGCGATGGAGGAGTCGTTTCACGGCGCCGTCCGACGGACGGCGGCCCGGCGGGACGCGGCGAGCGCCGGTGCCAAAGCGCCCTGCGTCACTTACGCCTTTCTGGGTGCCAAGGGGGGCGCCGGCACGACGACGGTTGCCGTCAACTGTGGTGTCGAACTCGCGCGCCTCACGAAGCGCTCCACGATCGTCGTCGATCTCAAATCGCACCTCGGTGAGGTCGCGCTCTTTCTCGGCGTGCGCCCGCGGTTCACCGTGCTCGATGCCATCGACAACCTGCATCGCCTCGACAAGGACTTCCTCAGGGAGATCGTCGCGAAGCACAAATCCGGACTCGACATTCTGTCGGGATCCGAGCAGTTCGATCGTCCGAACGCGCAGGACGCGCCGGCGGTGGAAGAACTGCTGCGCGTGCTGTCGCGGATCTACGACTTCATCATCATCGACGCGGGGAACGTCATCAACGCCTGCGTCGCGTCGGCGTTGTATGCCGCCGACACAATCTTCATGGTGACCAATCCGGACGTGCCGTCCATCCGGAACGCGCAGCGGCTCGTCGAGCGGGTACGGCAGCTCGGCGCCGGCAGCGAACGGATCAAGGTACTGCTGAACCGCGCGTCCGACCAGCACCTGATCGCGCCCAAACAGATCGAGACGGCGCTCGGCTATGGAATCCACCACACGTTCGGCAGCGATTATCGGACCGTCTCGACGGCGCTCAACTCCGGAGTACCGCTGACCACCACCAACCACTCGGAAATCGCGGCGCAGTTCGACAGCTTCACCCGGCACCTGGTCGGCATGACCGAGGAAGCCAGGCCGGAGGCGGACAAGCGCCGGGTGTTCCTCGGCCTCTTCTAAGACGACTGAGACTTCATCAACTCGCCTTCACCCAATCGCGCCATGAGCTCACCTTTGTCGATTCTGTCGAACCCACAGCCTGGACCGGGATCGTCCGGCGGCACACCGCCCCCGCCCGGACGGCCGGCTGCCGCAGCCGTGACGCCGCGCGCCGAGGCACCGCGTCCCCAATACCTGGAACTCAAGGGGAACGTTCACCGCAAGCTGCTCAATCGCCTCAACCTCGAGGCGCTCGCGTCGGTTGAACGGTCCCGCGCGGAGGGTGAAATCCGCACGCTGCTGTTCGATCTGATTGCCGAAGAGAACTTCCCGCTCAGCATGGCCGAGCGCGAGGCCATCTATGCCGAGATCATCGACGAGGTATTCGGCCTCGGCCCGCTCGAGCCGCTGCTCAGGGATCCGTCGATCAGCGACATCCTGGTGAACACGTTCAAGTACGTGTATGTCGAGCGCTCCGGCAAGATCGAACGCGTCCAGACGACGTTTCAGGACGACCGGCATCTCTCCCGCGTCATCGACCGCATCGTCAGCGGCGTCGGGCGCCGGGTCGACGACAGCTCGCCGATGGTCGACGCGCGCCTTGCCGACGGGTCCCGCGTCAACGCCATCATCCCGCCGCTGGCGGTCGACGGTCCGCTGCTCTCGATCCGCCGTTTTCCGGCCGAGCGCCTGAAGGCCGAGGACCTGGTCCGGATCCGGTCGCTCACGCGCCCGATGCTCGAGTTCCTGGAGCACTCCGTCCGCGCGCGGCTGAACATGATCATCTCGGGCGGCACCGGCGCGGGCAAGACGACGCTGCTGAACGTCCTGTCCGGTTTCATCTCGGAACGCGAGCGCATCGTGACCATCGAGGACGCGGCGGAATTGCAGCTCCATCAGGAGCACGTCGCGCGGCTGGAAACGCGGCCGCCGAACGTCGAAGGCAAGGGCGCAATCCGCCAGCGGCAGCTCGTCATCAACGCCCTGCGTATGCGTCCCGACCGCATCGTCGTTGGCGAGGTGCGCGGCGAGGAAGCGCTCGACATGCTGCAGGCCATGAACACCGGCCATGACGGATCGCTGACGACGGTTCACGCGAATACCCCGCGCGACGCGCTGTCCCGTATCGAAACCATGATTGCGATGGGAACGATGAATCTGCCCGAGCGCGCGATGCGCCAGCAGATTGCAGCGGCGGTCCAGATCGTCTGCCAGCAGTCGCGCATGAGCGACGGCACGCGCAAGGTCACCAGCATTTCGGAGATCACCGGCATGGAAGGCGACGTCATCACCATGCAGGAGATCTTCGTGTTCGAGAAACTCGGCGTGTCGCCCGAAGGCAAAGTGATCGGGCGGTTCCGCGCTACTGGCGTCCGGCCGAAGGCCTGCGAGCGTCTGAAGGCCTCGGGCATCCATCTGCCGCCGGACATGTTCGAGGGCGTCACGGAGGTGCGGTGATGTTCGCGGCGGTCTTCATGTTCCTGCTCGGCGCCGGCCTGGTCGTGGCCGCGTATTACGCGGTGACCGCGCTGCCCGGCGCGCTCGCGCAGCGCCGCCTCGATCAGCGCATCGAAGAGGTATCGCACACGAGGGACGACGACGACAAGGATCCGGTCGGCCTGCTGAAATCACGCCAGGACGGTCCTCTTCCGTCGATCGAGCGCATGCTCGGCGGCACCGACCAGGGCTCGCGGCTTTCGAAATGGGTGGAGCAGTCGGGCGTCAAGATCAGCCTGAGCGCGATCCTGCTGTTCGCGGCAGGCGGCGGCTTGATCTTCGGACTCATCGCGGCAAGCGTCATGCGGATGACCGTTGGATGGTTCGTCGGCGGCGCGATCGGCGCGGCGATGCCCTTTGTCGTCCTCAACATCAAGCGGAAGCGCCGGCTGCGGAACTTCGAGGAGAACTTCCCTGAAGCGCTCGACCTGATCTCGCGCGCGTTGAAAGCCGGCCACGCGTTTGCCACCGGCCTGAAGATGGTCGCCGACGAGATGTCGGAGCCGATCGGCCCCGAGTTCCGGAAGACGTTCGACGAGCAGAACTTCGGGCTTCCACTGAAGGACGCGCTGAACAATCTCACCGAGCGCATTCCACTCCTCGACGTGCGGTTCTTCGCCACGGCCGTGCTGATCCAGCGTGAGACGGGCGGCAATCTCTCGGAAATCCTCGAGAACCTCGCGCACGTCGTCCGCGAACGCTTCAAGATCCTGCGGCAGGTGCGGGTCTATACGGCGCACGGCCGGTTGACCGGGTACGTGCTGCTCGCGCTGCCGGTATTCCTCGTCATTGCGCTGTCATTCATCAATCCGGAGCACATGCAGCTGCTCTTCCGGGAGCGAATCGGCCACATGCTGCTCGGCGCCACCGTCGTCATGCAGACGATCGGGTACTTCTGGATCCGGCAGGTCGTGAAAATCGAGGTGTAGCGATGACCATGATCATGCCGCTGCTCGCGTTCGTCTTCGGGTCGGCCGTCGTGGCGGGCACCGCGTATCTGCTGATGCCGTCGCGCGCCGTCGCCATCGATCGGCGTCTCGAAGAGCTGACGCTCGAGCGCGAGGTCGAAGAGAAACCGCGGTTCCAGCGCGTCATCGGCGTGCTGAAGCGCGTTGGCGATCGCGCGCCGAAGTCTCCCAAGGAACTCGGCACCCTGCGGCTCCGTCTCGTGCAGTCGGGGTTCCGGCGGCCGGAGGCGCTGACGATCTTCTTCGGCATCCGCATCGTGTTCGCTCTTGCGATGTTCACGTTTCTCGCATCGCCGCTGATGGCGCACCCGAACCTGCTGTACGCCCTCGGCGGGCTCGGCCTCGGGTACGTTCTGCCGGGGATGGTGCTTGCACGCCTTGCCAAGCGCCGCTCGCACCGAATCCGCCTGTCTCTGGCGGACATGCTCGATCTGCTCGTCGTCAGCGTCGAGGCGGGTCTCGGCCTCGATCAGGCAATGCAGCGCGTCGGTCAGGAGCTGGCCTTCGCATATCCGGCGCTCGCGGACGAACTCCGCCTGGTCAACCTCGAACTGCGGGCCGGCAAGCCTCGTCCGGAGGCCCTGCGCAACCTGGCGGATCGGACCGGCGTCGACGACCTCAGCGCGCTGGTGACGATGCTGATCCAGACCGACAAGTTCGGGACGAGCGTGGCGCAGTCGCTGCGCGTCTATTCGGAAACGCTGCGCACGAAGCGCCGTCAGCGTGCCGAGGAGGCCGCGGCGAAGACGGGCGTCAAGATGGTGTTCCCGCTGGCCATCTGCATCTTCCCCGCAATCTGGGTCGTGACGATTGGGCCGGCGGCGATCAGGTTCATCCAGGTCATCGTGCCGATGGCCCACCACGGACGGTAATGCGACGATGACAACCGCCACCGCACCCCCCACCGCGCCCGCACCCGCACCCGCGCCCGCGCCCGCACCCGGCGCCGCATCGCGTGCCAGTCTGGCGCCCACACCATCCGCGCCGCCGGTCACGCTTGCCGATACGGGGCTGCATCCGGACACGCTCGGCCAGCTGCTGCTGAAGACGCTGGTCGCCGGCGAAAACAGCGGCACTCAGCTCTCCGACTCGCTCCGCGTGCCCTACACGGTGCTCGACGCGCTCATCCAGCATGCGCGCATCGAAAAGCTGATCGAGGTTCGCGGAACGAGCGGCGCCGGCAACGCCGGGTACCGCTACGCTCTCACGGATCTCGGCCGCGAGCGCGCCGCGAGGTTCCTGGAGATCAGCCGGTACATCGGACCGGCGCCCGTGCCGCTGTTGCAGTACAACGCGTACGTCCGTGCGTGCATGGCGGCCAAACCGTGGGTCGATCGCGAGATCCTGACCAGCGGGTTCGGCGACCTGATCGTGTCCGAGTCGCTGCTGAATCAGCTCGGCCCGGCGGTGAACTCCGGTAAGGCACTGTTTCTCTATGGCGCGCCCGGCAATGGCAAGACGGTGGTCGCACAGGGCATCGGGCAGTCGCTCGGGGGCGACATGTATACCCCGCATGCGATCGACGTGGACGGCCAGACGATCACGATGTACGACCCGGTCAACCACATTTCCACGAACGGGTCGGCTGACACCCAGAGCGTCGTGATGGCGACGGCGATCGATCGCCGCTGGGAAAAGATCCGCCGGCCCGTGGTCGTGGTCGGCGGCGAGCTGACGCTCGAGATGCTCGACCTGACGTTCAACCCGATCGCGCGATTCTACGAAGCGCCGATCCAGCTCAAGGCCAACGGCGGCGTCTTCGTCGTCGACGACTTCGGCCGCCAGCGGATTCCGCCGCGCGATCTGCTGAACCGCTGGATCGTGCCCCTGGAAAGCCGCGTGGATTACCTGACGCTGCACACCGGGCGCAAGTTCGAAGTGCCGTTCAATGTCTTCATCATCTTCGCGACGAACCTCAAGCCGGAGTCGCTGGCGGACGAGGCGTTCCTCCGCCGTATTCCGTACAAGATTCCGGCAAAGAATCCCACGCTGGACGAGTACGGCCGCATCTTCGAGATGAACTGCCGGAAGCGCGGCCTCCGATACGACCCGGTCATGATCGAATACCTGCAGCGCCGCTATTACCAGCCGCGCAGGCTGCAGATGCGCGCCTGCCACCCGCGAGACTTGATCGAGCAGGTGGTCGACATGTGCCGCTACCAGAGCCGCGAGCCGCTCATCACCCGTGAGCTGCTCGACGCGGCCTGCGCGAGCTACTTCCTCGAAGAGCAGGAATCTCAGGCCGTCGAAGCATGAAGCGACAGATGATGGCGGCGCTGCCGTCGCCGTACCCGGCAATGACTGTGGACGCCTCCGCTGAACCCCAGGTCCGCCCGTTCGACTCCGTGGAATTCTCCGCGCGGCTGGCCGTCGGAATCGTCTTCACGTTGTTTGCGATCCGCATCGCGAGAGATGCGATTGCGACCGGCCACATGACCGGCGTCCTGCTCCTCGCGAGCGAGAGTCTCGTCGTCGTTCTCACGATCGCCCGCCGCAGCGCCTGCATGGTCGACCGAGCCTGGAAGACGCGCGCGTTGACGCTGCTCTCCATGGCAGGCCCGCCGCTCGTCTATCCGGCGCACGTGATGCCGCTTGCGCCCGAAGCGATAACGGTGACGGTATCCGCCGTGGGGCTGCTCGTCGTCATTGCCGGCAAACTCTCGCTCGGCCGCAGCTTCGGGCTGCTGCCTGCGAACCGCGGAATCGTGTCGAGCGGATGCTACCGCGTGCTCCGGCATCCGATCTATCTCGGCTACCTGATCACGCACGTCGCGTTCGTCGCGGCGAATCCGAGCGCCTGGAACACCTCGCTGATCGTGGTGTCCGACCTCGCGCTGCTGGTGCGCGCCGTCTACGAGGAGCGGATCCTCGCAAAGGACCCCGAGTACCGCGAGTACATGGAGCGCGTGCGCTGGCGCATCGTGCCGTCGTTGTTTTAGGCGAGGTCCACGAACGTCGCGCCGAGGCGCGACGCGTGATCGTCGTCGAACGCCGCGACCAGCGGATGGCCCTCCAGCACTTTCTGCACGATCCCGCGCTGAACGCCCGCGCCGCGTCCGTGAACGATGCGAACGCGGCGTAATCCCTTCGCGTGCGCCGCGACGAGATATTCATCGACCACCGACGGGATGTCCTTCGGCTGGAAGGAGTGAAGGTCGAGCTCCGGTCCGATCGGCACTACGTGTGACAACGACGTTACCCTGTCCAGTTCCGGTTGCCAGCCCTCAGTGCCGTGTCCTCTTCAGCTCTTCTTCTTCTCGTAGGTCGCTGTTACCGTGGTCGAGATGCCGCCGCGCGCGGTGAAATCGCCCACGACGGTCATGCGCCGGGGTGCGCAGGCGCTGACGAGGTCGTCGAGCATCTGATTCGTCACAGCTTCGTAGAAGATGCCTTTGTTCCGGAAATCCAGGATGTAGTACTTGAGTGCCTTCAGCTCGACACAGCGTTCGTCGGGAACGTATGTGATCCGGATTTCACCGAAGTCGGGCAGCCCGGTCTTCGGGCAGAGGGATGTAAATTCGGGACACCGGATGGCTATCTCGTAGTCGCGGCCCGGCTGAGGGTTGGGAAAGGTTTCGAGGGGTGCCATCGAAAAATCATAGCATTCGGCCCGGAAATCGACGGATTCCGCTCCTGTTGCGATTGACACCGGAAAACGGCGCGGATTAGGATACGCCTGAATTTCACATAATTTCTCCGCTGCTGCCGCACGCGCGCGCGGTCGTCAGACGGTTCTTCAGACAGCGCGCCCTAGCAAGGGGATCGACACATGGCAGACGCCCGCAGGATGGGCAAGTCCGAACTGTTCTCGCACTTTGCAGATCGGTTCGAGGTCAAGCGCACGCAGGCGCGTGAATTCTTCGATGAGCTGACCACGCTGGCGGAGAAGGAGCTGAAGCGGTCCGGTGAGTTCGTGCTGCCCGGGATGGTGAAGCTCGTCGTCCAGAAGCGGAAGGCCCGGATGGGCCGCAATCCGGCGACGGGCGAGGCCATCAAGATTCCGGCCAAGACCGTCGTGAAGGCGCGGATCGCGAAGCAGCTGAAGGATTCCGTCCTGCCGAAAAAGTAGGCGGATCGAACAGCCGTCGAGCCGTCGGGAACACAGGGTTTCCGGCGGCCTCCCCGTTCTCTCTCCGCATTCCTCTCTCTACGCTGCTTTCGGCCCCGACCCCAGCGTCCGGCTGTACATCATCGCCGGCGCGAGCCGCGCGACTTTCGTCGACAGACTCGTCATCGAATCGTCGTCCAGGATGATCCGTTCGCCCGGCAGCATGATCTCGCAGCAATATCGCCGCGTGCCCCGCGCAGTTTTCCGCTCGAAGAAATGGGCAACGTACGATCGGCCCTCGACGTCGACGGTTTCGGTGTGTACCAGCGTGCGGAACATGTACCCTCCTTGCCCGTGAACCCTGCCATTGCTATCCCGCGATGAGCGCAGCGGGCCGCGCTTCGGTGCGCGGGAATTCCATGACGAACGTCGTGCCTTTTCCGACTTCGCTCGCGACGGTGATCGTGCCGCCCAGCTGCTCCACGATCTTTTTCGAGATCGCGAGTCCCAGGCCCAGGCCGCGGCGCTTCGTCGTGACGAAATCCTCGAAGACCGCGTGCAGCCGGTCGGCGGGAATCCCGCAGCCGGTGTCGTAGACGCGGATCTGCACCCGCGTCTCCTGTAGCCCGGTGGCGGCAACGACGAGGCCGCCGGGTGCCGTCGCCTGAATCGCGTTGAGAATCAGGTTGCGGTATACCCGGCCGAGCGCGAACACGTCGCCTTCGATGAAGAGCGGCTCCGTTGCGAACTCTGCGCGCAGCGTGAGGCCGGCTGTCTCGGCGTGCGGCTGCATCGCTTCGACGGCGTCCGCGACGGTCTTGTTGATGTCCACCGGGAAGCGCTCGAGCGGGATCGGCTTGGCGATGTTCCGGAGATCCTCGAGCACGCGCTTGACGATGACCATCTCGCGGTCGACCGTCCGGCGGAACGTTTCGCGGTATTCCGCATCGTCGGCCATCTTCACGATCAGCTTGCAGCTGTTGCCGATGTTCTGGATCGGATGCGAGAGGTCGTGGACCAGCCCCGCGGCGATCCGGCCGAACATCGCCTGGCGTTCCTGTTTTCGGACGTTCTCCTGCAGTTCGACGAGGCGGTCGGCCATCGAGTTGAACGCGTCTCCGAGTTCGCGGATCTCATCCTGGCCGCTGAGCGCGACGCGCGTTTCCAGCTTGCCTTCCGCGATCGATCGTGTGACACGCGTGAGCGCAAAGATGCGGCGGATGAACGAACGGCCCCAGACATACCCAACGATGATCGTGACGAGCAGCGCGATCGCGATGACCGCGATCAGCTGTCGTTCGAGACGGCTCGCGATCGCGTAGGCTTCGGCGGTCGGCTGTTCGACGACGACCGTCCAACCGGTCTGTTTGACTGGCGCCGCGACGGCGAGTACCTGCGTGCGACCGTCCTCGTCCAGGTATGTGGTGCTGGCTTGCGAGTGGCCCGCGCGGAACTGATTGGCGTAGATCACCTCGCGGTTGTCGCGGTTCTGATCCTCTCTGGCAACCTCGCGCTTTTCATCCGGGTTGCCGTGGGCGATGAGGCGGCCGTCTTCGCTGATGATCGCGGCGTAGCCCTCGTTGCCGACGTGGATCGAATCGACGGTCCGCCACAGCTGCTCGAGCGCGATCTCGCCTTCGATCCACCACTGCCCGCCGCCTGCGCTCTTCAGAGGAATCGCGATCGTAGTGGTGGGCAGCAGGTCGTCGTCGACGCGCACGGGGGCGATGACCGCGCCCGCGGGCGACACGGACGGGCGCGGGAGGCGGGAGGCGCCCAGCGCGCTCGTCGCCAGCGCATGTCCGGAAGCATCGAAGAGCGTCAGCTCGCGGAACTCGGGGAACGCGAGGACGTGGTCCTTGAGAATCCGGTTCTGCTGCCAGGCGTAAAGATCCGTGGCGGTCAGTTCAGCGCCGAGCGACTGCAGTACGCGCACGTTGTCGCGCATGTACAGGTCAATCTCCGCCGCCACCTGGGTCGCGACCTTGAGGTTGCCGTCCGTGACCGACTCGCGGGTGCCGTTGCGCAGCGACGTGACCGACGCCGCGCCGTACAGCACGAGCGGCGCCACTGCGGCGGTGGCGATGAGCAGCACGAATCGGGAAGTGATCCGCTTCATCGTTCCGCGAACTGGCGCCCGTCAGAAGGTTTCCATTGCCAGATGGAGTAAATGATGTCGCGCGCCGGCTGTGGCGGCACCGTGAACTTGGTCGATACCGCCCGCGTCATGGTCTGCCAGGCGAGAAAGACGGCCGGAGGATCGCTCGCGAATACGTCCTGGAGCGCGGCGGTCTGCTTCCGGATCTCGTCATCCGATGTCGCCGCGCGGATCGCATCCAGTGAGGCATCAGCAGCAGTGTACCCGGTGAAGTTGAACGTGGGCGCGTCGGACCGCGGCGAGTGCCAGAACATGTACACAAAGCTGAGAGTCCTGGCATTTGCCATCTCGAACAGGAACATGTCGAACTGTCCCGTCCGGATCTGGGGGACGAGCTGCTTGAGCGGGACAGGCTGCAGAACCAAGTTGATCCCGACGGCATCCAGCTGCTTCTGCAGCATCAGCGCCGTTCGCGTCAAACGCGAATCGTCGGCCCACACGAGGCAATT
>Ga0310811_10004990_pt1 | contig 16718 bp, 19 predicted proteins | sample YCmetagenome_FD_207642 | JGI IMG/M metagenome (GOLD analysis project Ga0310811, IMG submission 207642) | Soil microbial communities from experimental microcosm in Duke University, North Carolina, United States - YC | ecosystem: Engineered > Artificial ecosystem > Soil microcosm > Unclassified ...
ACCAAGATAAGTATTATTATGAAGAGATAAGTTGTAAAGTAATGTTTGTAGGCTCAGAAATTATTGAATAAAATTCTCCTTTGATTAGGAAAATTCAGGACAGTATAGTAGACTATTATTAGGAACTTGTATAGGGTAGAAACTTAGATGAAAATATGTCTATGACCATGTACAAAGCAGAATTTGTGCATGTCATTGGATACCTCTGACAGCCCATCAAAATGTTGGAAATGGGTCAAACAGTGTTTGTGATGGCACCCTGGATAGAACCTCAGAACTCAATAGCATGGAGTGTAACGGCGGTGGCAGCATCAAAGCCGTCTCAAAGTTTCCCTTTCCTTCACCTTCCCTTCTCCCTTCTTCTCATTTTCATTTTCTTCTTTTCTTCTTTTCTTTCCTTGTCTCTCATACCAATTAGAACATCTAAACACATAAAACACAAAAACATGAAGGAACAAAATTAATGCCACAGTGACACTGCCACTGGTAGTGATGCTCCTGGCTGGCTTGGCTTGAAAGCCCTGACTATGGAACCCATAGATAATTATTTGATTGTTGGGGCTCAGAGTAGGCTGCTGTGGCTGCACGTGAGTGAAAGATATATTTAATAGGGGAACTCAAAGTTGAATGTCCAACCTTGTATGCACATCAAGGTTGATAGAGTGCATGTTTGGTGCTGTTAGGATCAGAAGGTATTACTGTCAATGCAAAAACCAAACAACTCCAAATCATTGACATGACTTGGACCTGACTTTCATCATGGACAAGTCAATGCCTCCACTGCCAGATATTGACGCATACCCACCCCCACCACCTCCATCAGCACCAACAGGAACACCAACTGATTTTCTAAAAGGTGTGGTCGGAAAAAAGGTTATTGTGCATCTTACATCAGGCGTTGATTATCGAGGTATCCTTTCCCTTTCCTTGTTAGAGCCAAGCTTACTTATGTATGTTTGTTTGTTTACTATGTGCAGGTATTCTCTCTTGTCTAGATGGATATATGAACATCGCTCTAGAGCAGACTGAGAAACATGTCAACGGTGTAGTCACAAATCGATATGGGGACATGTTTATTCATGGGAATAATGGTAAGTCGTTCAAGGATGTATATATGGTTGGATGTGTTTTGATGTGTCATTTTATACAAGTGTTGTACATATCCGCTGCAGAACTGCTATAGGCAATAATGTTGTATTGTATAAGCATCACCAGAATCTACAAGAGTAATATACAACTTTTTCATGTTTTGTTCGATCTGTGCTCCAGGGCTTCAATTTCTACATATCATTCGATGAGGGATCTATCGGTGGGTCTGTGCTGTGTATGTCTTGTCATTGTTGTAGATGGGTGGACTAACTGAGGTTTGTGACATCCATGGCTCCCTTTCCAATTGAGAAATTGACTTGCCCTTCTCGTCACACAATACATTCACCGCTCAGAACAGTATTGCCATGCTCCTGGAATCTCTTGCCCTTGATATTACAGGGAATATGGAGTTATCTGCAGTCACTTTTGGCTTGGGTAAGATCCTATTTGTACACAGGTAAGGAATATCTGAGAGGTGCATCCCAGGGAGCGCATGACTGGATAATTGCTACATACAAGGCGATCAGTTGTGTATGGCGCACACTCATCCCCTCTGCACGATCTCAAATCCCCAGTGCCGCCTCCACAGCACATCCTTCACAAACATTCCAAAAGTACTTCCATCAGTGACAATGACCTCTCTTGCTCTAGCCAGCACCATTGCATCCAGCACTGGCATCAAAAACCCCTTCAAAGGGACCTGGTCATACATATTGATCAATGCATCAAGGGTTGTCAGGCGGGATGAAAAATCAGAAAGGAAGAATACACATGGGCAGATTTGAAGATATATTGAAAACAGTAGACCTGCTGCAGGATTCAGGGAGTCAGTAGCGATGTAAAGAGGAATGTTCAGTCTTTGTAACAGTGGTGAGGTATGCAGAGGTGTACGACACCGGATCTTGGGTTTGAACATATGTGGTAGAGGAGGTAAAGGTGGATGAGGCACCCTGAGACTTGGCACATCTGGTTGAATAAATGGTGGATCGAGGTCCTCATTGAAATGACTGAGCTGTTGTTCAAGTGCCAGAGTCTCTTCAAGGTCTAGTCCACAAATGAGGTGCACAATTTTCCACCAGATTGTTCTCGCATTATTGGTGCTTCATTGTTCAAATTGACCATCCCCGACATGAAGATGCGCACTGATGTAGACAGCGCCTAACGCTTCATATATCATATTGGCCACACAAGACAGGTGTGGATTCTTAAATGCCATTCCGGTCCTTACATCTCTCCTCATGTTCTTACTCACACCTTGCTTAAGCCTAAGCCTCTACGACCCAAACAAGGTCCCAATCTGCAGCAATCTCTTGGATGCCTGGGTAAGTTTTGGGATATAGATGGAGTAGAGGTACTTGTACCATGTAGGTGATACATCAACAAGTGTGTCCAGAAACCAGAAATCATAAGGTCCTGAGTCTCAGAGTGTCAACATGTCTGCTTCAAAGATGTTTATATGAGATTGTTTCATGTATTGTGCAATTGGGCTCCTGTCCCACTGGATCATCTTTACTCTGATGTTATCTTCCATTGCAGAGAGATTGATGAGGTGATCCCATGGGATGGAAGCCCATTCTTTGTACCCTGAACACTCGTCAGGTGCTGGTATGCTGGCAGGGACAAGCAGACAGTGTTTAAGCCCTGTTTTAGACCCAAGCACAAGGAACCATCCAAGTTTTTTAAATGAAATGTATCAAATTGGTTTTCCAAGACGGAGAAAAGGAACAAGAAGAGTACAATTAAGTTGTTGAGCGAGTACAATTGCATTCTCAAGTGCGATGCATTGATTGTGTAATCTGCTGTGAGGGTAGTAGGAGAGGTATTTGTGTCAGATGTGGGTGGTATTAATTTTAGGAGGGCATCAGCAGGATGCGGGTGTGGTTGTGCATAGGGAGCGAACCTGGTGGTGAATAAATAATGCATTAAGAAAAAGCATGTGACTGATGCGAAAGCTAGTATGGCAATGAGAATCATGAGTTTGTTGTTTGGGAAGTGGGATGGCGCTCATTTGGCGCTCATTAGGCTTTGGCTGATGGAAGAACCTGGTTGCATGCTATATTGTGCGTGTATCCAGTACGCGCCTTTTTTGATGGAGACTGAAAGTGTATACCATAGACATGAAGACAAGATGTTGTCTGGGGTGTAGTTATTAGGGAGGCTCAAAGTAGCCGCCTAACTTCGCCTATGCCTAACTCTGCCTAACCTAGGTGTATGAGATAAGCAAGTGGATGTTAAAACTAACCCTAGTGGCATGCAGCGCCTATGGTGAATTGAGCCAGAGTCTGAATCCAAGCCTTGTTATTTTCTTATTTTCTACCTAAACCTTGCCATCCTAAACCTTAACCTCCACAATTCCGAGTCAGCCTTTTTCGAATCAGATAGTCATGACCTCCATAGATTACTCATTTGTATTTTTGAATTTCAATCCACAATTTTATATGGAATTAATTAAATATATGTGAAAGCTACTAAATAAATTTGGAAGGTTTAGGATTGTTGAAAAGGCCTAGGAAGTCAAGTTTCAAGGCTTAGTTATGAAAAGATTTCCTAAGGATACTGAAGTTTATGAGGTTTAGGTAGAAAGGTTTAGAAATAACAAGATTTGGATTCAGACTCTGGCTCAATTCACCATAGGCGCTGCGCACCACTATGTAGGGTTAGTTTCAACATCTGCTTGCTTATCTCATACACCTAGGTTAGGCAGAGTTAGGCATAGGTGAAGTTAGGTGGCTACTTTGAGCCTCCCTAATGGGTTTGCAACCACCTTCCCTCTTCCTTTTGGTGCTGACATAATTGAGGCCATCTTACAGCATATTTGCAGATGGTGGCAGCCAGAACCTGCCAGCAGGCTACAGTATCAGTGATAACTTATCACACATAACAAGGCAGAGGTGTACAAGTAGGACATTGCAGGACATGCTAGGTTGCCAAAGCTTTGAACATAGGTGAGGGAGGAGAGGAAATCAAAGAGATCCCTTGTTTTGGGAGAGGACAGTGCAGGTGCACTGCAAACACCTGGTACAATGATTTTTGGTCACACTAATCAGTTGTCTAGCGAGTTTTTGTCTTTTTTATGTTTTTTTTTGTCATATTTTACCATATGTCACAAAATAGCTTCACGACCCTGAATTTAGTGTGACTGTCACTTCACATAGCTTTGATTTGTTGGAGGGTGGGACGTGTGATGAAGTTATGGTTGTAACTCTACAGTATTGGCAACACTTAGTAACCAATTACAAGGCATGACAAATAAGCTAGGTTTGGTGATTGGCTTGCATCTTGGTGTCACTTGACAATTGCTGGCAAAGCTTGACTCTGTCACTCTGAATTCCAAATCCGCCAAACAATTACATTGCGGCTCTCACCATATTCGCCAAAGAGGCCATGACTGGCAAAGTGCTCTCAAACATTGACTGATTGGTTGGCGCTGATACTGAGCTGCAAGGTAAGTTTCAGATGATGCTACTTCCAATGTCTCCCTCATGGTTGTAAATTTACAGCGCTCTTATCACATTGCAGCCCACACCATATCTGCCAAAGAGGCCATGACTGGCAAAGTGCTCTTGGACATTGACTGATTGGTTGGCACTGATACTGAGCTGCAGAAAAAGAAGACACCTGAGAAGAGCCATGGTTATGGCCTGAGGACATCAACCAGCATTCTCAGTCAAGGTGTCAAATGTGTAATTGCAGTTGTCACAAAGATATTTCTTCACCTGTCCCAAAAAATACTCAATGAAATTCAACTCACAGTGAAACTTTGGCAAAAAAATGCAAAAGTGGCCTGCTGACTCAATCACCTCTTGATTTTTGTTCTTGAAAGTCAGCCTGGAGCTCAAGGATGCACTTGTGGCAGCAAGCAAGAGAATCACTTTCACATTTTGTGCATTTCCCTCAGAGATGTTGCTGAGACAGTCCACGTTTGGCAAGCACAGCCTTGACTCCTTTTGGCTCGTTTGGAAACTCTGGGTGATCTTGCAGGTAAACCATGTGTTGCATCACTTTGGTGCCATCTCACATGTGGGCTTGTTTTCCACCTGGTTTAACATTCATGCAGCTTGCAAGTAATGCATCTTCAGAATAAGCTGAATGTCCCTGAGAGTTGTCAACCATGAAGAGAGCCTGATATCCAGGTCCATGTGCATTTTGAAGGCAGGAATTATTTTCTCCTTGAGCTGATGTGCAAAAACATATCAGCAAAAGGTACGTTCAATAAATTGCAATTGGGTATAGTATCTGTTTAACAAGAAGCTCTCTCATCCAATAGCCATCATAGTCTTCCCCATATTCAAGCGTCTGACTTGCTTCCACAAGGTGTCCAACAGTTGAACATATTACATCACTTTGATGGAGTCCTTGACCAACCCCCTTCTTCCTCAAAGCATGTTGGTCTTCAAAGACCCAACTCTTTTCTTTTGAATCATTTGCTTGGGCCATCATCTCATCATGTGCCACAAGGACCAGCCAGCTCTCAACATAATTATTGGGTGGGACCATCAACTCCTCCTTGACATCCCCAACCACATAGCAGACAAGTCATGATTTGCAGCTTTTTATAAATGGAAGGAAATGGTCTTGGCAATATGAGACAATGTCTGGGTGGTCATGACCATTGAAATAGAGTCCCTTCTTGTATGAGGTATACTGGAAGCCTTTGCTGCAGAGCCATCACCATGCAGTGCTCAGAGAAACACCACAGCCTGCCTTGAGATGAATATGAGGGAAAAGCTCATTCTCCATGTACTGTTTCAGTCCATGAGGCATCTCATCATGTACAATTTGTTGAAGGTACTTGTCTGCTGCACTGGGTATGAGCTGATTTTTGGTGAACTGTGTGGGTTTCTCCAGATCCACTGCCCACTTGTTTGACTGAATATATGATCTGAGATCTGATGCGATTGCAGGGTCACTTTTTTTTTTTGGATCCTTGTTTATTGTCCTTTAGGGTGTAGTCCTATGTTGGACACTATGTACATGTATGTGCTCTATGGTATTTTTCTGCCATTGGGTGTTGTGCTCTACAGTGGTTTGGGGCTTGCGCAAGAACTGGTGGGGCCTTCTTCAGGTGCCGTGTTGTTTGATTTGCATGGCTGTACTGGGGGCATTCCTCTCCCTGCTTTCCTTCCTCTCCCTATTCCTTTGGGGGGGTGACATCCCTGAAGGTTGCCTCTAGCCATCTGGTTCTTGCTAGATATGTGAGAGTTGCTCTGATACCTTTCCATTTGCTCAGCAAGTACTTGATGTGACATTGGCAGTGACCAACTTCTGCTCTCAGTATTGCTTGGTGTGCTGCATGTTCTGGGCATCCTAGTAGGAAGTGATGTACTGATTTGTTGTGTGATTTGCACTTTGGGCAGCGCGCTGATGGGACTTTCATGATGCGGTGGAGGTATTTGTTGAGCAGGATGTGTCCCATGCAGAGCTGGAATATGAGGGAGCTGTGTTATCTGGGTAGTGTGTCTATTGTCTTCATGAATTTCCCTGATGGGGCTGAGGGGTCTACTGATCTGAGTAGTGTGTATCTTGGGGATTCTTCTGCTAGGGTCTTTGCTTTGTCTGTGATGATCTTGTTGAAGTGCTGGTTTGTTGCTGACTTGCTCTGTGGTAGGGTTTGGATCTCACCTCTTCTCGTTAGCAGTGATTTTGGTAGTTCTCACGCATCTGATGTCTCTCCTCTTGCCGCTCTCTTTGCTTGGGAGTCTGCTGCCTTATTTCCCTCTATTCCCTCATGGCCCAGGGACCATCTTATGACCAGCTTTCTGTTGTCATGCTCTGGTATTAGCGAGCAGAGGTCATTGTGGAAGGCGTCCATCAGGTAGTATCCCAGGCGGGATTGGAAGGCTGACATGGCTGTTATTGCTGCCTGGTTGTCAATTCCCAGTGACATGGTCCCTCCCCTGTTCCCTCCTGCTTCTTTTAGCAGCTGTACTGCCAGGATCATTCCCACTATCTCTACTTCATACACTGTGTGCTCCTGATCACTCCCTAGGTAGAATCTTTTGCTTCCTATCTCCTCACCGTCTCTCATGATTACTGCTGCACCTCCTACTCCTCCCTCTATCATTGATCCATCTGAGTACACTCTTAAGTCTTCATTGGCCATGGCATCTTTGAGCATTGCCATTTTGGTGTCCTCAGCTATGCTCGTTGTCACATTGGTTTCCCACTTTGGGTAGTGTCTGACTGGGTCAATTTTCTCCATCTTTGCTGGGTTGATCTGGAATTTGTTTATGAGCTTATGTAGGGGGGAAGGGTAGCATTTTCTCCCTTTGAAAGCTCTTCTCTTGCAGTAGTCATACACTGCCTTTATCCCTTTTGCCAGTGGGTGTTGTTTGGCTAAGGTTGCCATTCTCAAGGTGGCTCTGTGACATTCCTTCCAGATTGTTTGCTGCAGTGGTAAGATATTAGCATGTATATCCAACAGGTCTGAAGCTGAAGATCTTAGCCCTCCAGTTATAGATAGCATTGCCATGTGCTGTACCTGAGCTAGCTGCAATGTGAAACCTCTCGCCCCATGTCCCCTGCCCTTCTTTCCTCTCCCCTTTGTCACAAGTCTGGCGCACCATACATCTGCGGTGTAAAGCATCTTGGGGACAATGATGCTTTCATATAGTCATCTCATTAGTTTTCTGTGGATGCCTTTTGTTAGACAGATCATCTTATTACATGCCATTGCATACTTCGTGCCTTTTGCCAAGGCAAGTGCCACATGCTCCTTGAAGTTAATATTTTCATCTATTATGATACCTAGAAATTTGTGGGACTTTGAAGGGTGGATTGTATGGTTGCGGATAGTAATGGGTTGGCAGGGGGAGGGTATGGTCTTGTTTGGGTTGTTGGGGTCTGGGATTCGCTTCTTTGACAAGCAGATTAGTGCCGTTTTTTCAAGCTTGAACTCAGTGTTGTGTTCCTTGCTTCATTCTATGGCTCCTCCCCTCCTTTCCATCATATTCTTTACTTTTCTGTTGGACTCCTCATATGTTTTCCCTCGTGGTAGTAGTGCCATGTCATTGATGAAGCCTAGACTGAGTTCCCCACTGCATGGGCTTGGGTCTGCTATATTGAGGACTCCCGAGTTGTAGAATATGAATCCGAGGGGTGATAGTGGGCATCCCTGGTCTAGGCTGTCTGGTACATTGAACAGGCTTGATTGGTAGTCATTGAAGAACAGGTGGGTGATGTGGTTCTCTAGTCATCTTCTGTACCAATCTATGTACTGCTTTGGAATGCCCGCCTTCTGAAGGTTGTGTTTGAGCTTGTTTGATATGACACTTGGGAAGGCTGCCTTGACATCTAGAAAGAGTAAAGATATGTGGTTGTTCCTTGATGCCCAGGAGTCAGTTATGAACTTGGTGAGTAGGTGGAGTGAGTCGACTGTTGATCTCCCTGGGTGTCCTCCGAAGTGAGTTGGTGGGAGTAGGTTGTGTTCTTCTGTGATATATGTCAGGTTGTCTGCTACGCAGGAGGAGAGGATCTTAGCCATTGAGTCTAGCAGTGTGATTGGTCTGTACGCCTTTGGTATGCTATAATCTGGTCTGCCTGGTGTTATGAACTGGGATAGGTTCTAACAACCTAGACTCAAAAGAGAGCCTTCGTGGTTGAGTCTGGTCTAACGACACAACAACAATGAAGTCTGCTTGCGAAGTTAATAGCTAACAGCAAGGTAACACCTTGAGGTTAGGTTCAAAGGTTCAGACTGACGAAGAGGAGTGCTCTAAGTCAGAGATCGGTTCAGACGACTAAGCTTGGAGGGCTTAGACGAAGGAAGTCAAGTATCAGGCAAAACCCAGTAAGATTAAAGTAAAGAACTACATAGTACAAATGCGCATATTTATAAGGGATTCTAGGAGAGATTTAGGGCAGGTGTGAAGACGAATGACTACTGCCTGATTAAGTATGTGTGCACATCAGAAAGTAAGCAGCCTAAGAAGGAAATTATTGGTCATCTAGTGACAGCGGGAATAAGCGATCGTGATGTAATACAATGGTAAAAGAGAAAAATGAATAGGAGCTAGGCATACTGTAACACCTGGCTTCCTTAATACTATCATTGATGAACACTTCCATTCGTCTGGGTAGGTCTCCAGTGTGAACGTGGCTCTGAAGATGGGGGCCATGTAGGGTACTAAAAGGTCAGCGCACTTCATGAAGATGATGTTACTTATACCATTGAGTCCTGGGGCTTTGTACGGTGATAGCTTGGCAATGGCTCTGTGCACCTGTTGGTCTGTGATTGGTCTGAATTCGCATACTGGGGGGCAGTAGTTTATTTCAGGGTCGACATGATTGTTTTCCAGAGGTGGTCTGAAGAAAACACTGTAAAGTATTTCACTTTTCCTGGTGTTGTCTTGCATTGCGGTTGTCCTGTTGTCCTGCATGATTTAGGAATCATGCATGGACATGACTACTAGGTATTCCCCTAAAAGACAAAGTCTGATAGCTTAGCCTTCAGGCTAGTCAACCCATGCCTTGGCTTCAAGCCTTGGTCAAACAATTCTATTTTCCCCATATCTAATATATTAAAGTGACTCGGTCACATGATTCTTTGTTTGTTAAGTAAGCAAATAACATGGCTTCAACTGCAGCGCTTGACGCCATTTCTGGTCAACAGCTTGCGCTTTGACTCACTCAGGCGCACGTGAAGATTATTATGAATCGAAATGCATATGGTAGGTGTTTTTCTTATCTGCCAATATCACTCAAGCTCAAACCATCACTAGTGCGTGCATGTGCTGCAGACAATCCCTCTGTCCGTGCATACTCAAGTTATATTGATGAGTCAGTGAGCTCCCAAAACTTCTGATTCCAAGTTTCTGACTCAATGTCTTGCCTTCACAGCAATTTCCCCATGAGGTGCAATGTGGCGAGAAGAGGGCTGTGCCTGACTCTGTGGATCATGTTGTACTTTCACCTCCATGCAAGCATATTGCAATCTTCAGCGAGACTGTTTTGCCTACTCGAGAGTTCCTGTCACCAATGTTGCATAGTAACCAAGCCAGCATGGTAAGTTTGAATTTGTTTATTTTTGTCAGCCGTCATTGATTCCATGCAAAGATACCTCAACCTCAAGTCTCGCAATCTGTCGAGGAACTGCTGCACAGAGAAATCGTGTCCTGTATGTTTGTTTTGGACAGATATCTTACTGCAACTAATCTTTTTCATTATGTATAGAGCCACCTCTAAAACCCATGACAACCTTTGAGTGGCGGTCCTTGGCTCAGCGTCAGTGTCAAGAATGTCAACGTTGCATGAGAGAAGTGCAAGAGGCTGCCACTGATAACTGGGAGGTTATCTCCAGCTGTGGTATACCCAATCTCTCTGATGCAGTTCAAGGACCTATGACACCATTTGAGTGGTGGTCTCTTGGGCAGCATAGGTGTAGGGAACGTGAGCGTAGAGAGCACAAAGCTGTACTGGATGGCCAACCTTCAATGGGCATTGACTTGTGCCATGCACCAGATCCTAACCCTGCACCTGTCAACTATCTTACTCCTGCACCTTCTGACCAGGCTCACTCATGCCATGCACCTCCTGTGCCTGCTGTACTGCCGCACATGCCTCCCACAGACAACAGACCTGCACAAGCAGTGGCACAGCAAGATCATGTGCTAACTGCTCCTGCTGTTACTGAGCCTGCATTACCCCCACCCCCTCCTGCACAACATGTTCCATTTGAACTCCCCCTTGCTCGATGACCCTATACTGAGCCGAAAGCTCGCCATGACCTTGGCCGAATGAATGCCATATGTCAGCATTGTAGAGCCTACCATTGGATAAATGAGCGGGTTTCTTCGTCATCGAACTGAAATCCATTGTTTGGGATGTGTTGCGACCATGGCCAAGTTCAGATATCCCTTCTCCGTGACCCTCCTGCTGAGTTGAAACACTTATTCTCAGATCTTACCCCAGCAGCCATTGAATTCCGCAGCAACATCCAGCAATATAATGCTGCCCTTGCCTTCACGTCACTGGGAGTTGATGTTGACCGCACTGTTAATAATGGAAGGGGGCCGTATGTATTTCGTGTGCATGGAGAGCTGTGCCATCGTTTTGGAAGTCTGTGTCCTTCTGATGGTCGGGCACCTGTATATGCTCAACTGTATATTTATGATCCTCGCATAGCTCTAGATGAACGTATGCACTGAAATCACAAGCTTAGTCAACACACTATGCATAAACTTCAAACTGTACTTCTCAGCAGCCACCGCTATGTGGGATTGTTTCATCAGGCACATGAGATACTCTCCAACCATCCTCACGACTCTCCAGTCACCATTCAGCTGCTTGCAGATCCTAATCGTAACCAGCGGAGGTACAACTTGCCCACTGTCAGCGAGATTGCTGCCATTGTACCTGGTGATGGTACACAAGCCACTGACTTGCGTGATATCATCCTCCATCGACAGATGGGCACACTACAGAGGATCAGTGACTGACATCGATCATATGTGAGCCTCCACTACGTCCTTTTCTTTCCTTATGGTGAGGATGGCTGGCATTGGGAACTCCGAATGCACCAACCTGAAAAGCAGAATCCAAGTCATCTCTCACAGATTCATTATGCTGCCTTCAGAATCTTCCCCCGTGAACTGGAATTCTCATCCATCCTTCGTGGAGGTGCACTTTTTCAGCAGTACTTGGTGGACATGTTTGCCTCTGCTGATCAGGCTCGCCTGACTTACCTTCGCAACAACCAAGGCCAGCTCCGTGCATTGCTCTACAGTGGGCTTGAGGATGCAGTGGCTTCTGCAGGGGATGGGAACTTGAATCTTCGCAATCTTGGCCAACGTGTCATACTACCATCATCATATACGGGAGGGCCACGCTATATGTACCAGTGCTTCCAGGATGGCCTGGCCCTAGCACGGCACTTCAAAAAAATTGACATTTTCATGACAGTGACTTGCAATCCAAAATGGCCAGAAATTGAATGTGAACTCCTCCCTGGTCAAACAACTGCGGATCGTCCAGACTTAGTTGCAAGGGTCTTTCAAATGAAGAAGGATGCTATCGTTGACTTTGTCTATAAGCGGGGTGTTTTTGGTCGGACTGTCGCATACATCTACACAATCAAATTTCAGAAACGTGGTCTTCCACACATGCACATGCTCATATTTCTCGAACAGCCCTACAAGCTTTTAACACCTGCAGACATTGATACCACTATCTGTGCTAGATGGCCAGACCCCAAAGCCCATCCGTTACTCTTCGAAACTGTCAAGACTTGCATGATCCATGGTCCATGTGGTGCCCTCAATCCCAATGCTCCATGCATGGAGGATGGAATTTGCACCAAAAAATATCCTAAAAGTTTCATTGAACAGACCTCCATCAATTATGAAGGGTATCCTCTGTATTATCGACCTGACGACAATCGATCTTTTATGGTTGGCAACCACATGCTTGATAACCGATGGGTCATACCATATAACCCATTCATGTCAGCTACATTTGGCTGCCACATCAATGTTGAGTGTGCCATCTCCTTTGCTTCTGTCAAGTATGTCAGCAAGTATATATGCAAGGGCCATGACCGTGCTACCATGCAGGTCAACTCAAATGACAAAATTGCATGATTCATTGATGGCCATTACCTATCTCCATCACAGTCAGTCTGGCAAATTTTGCAGTTTCACATTCATGAGCAGCATCCCTCGATCACTCGACTTCAAGTACACTTGCCTGGCCAACACCAGGTAACTTTTGATTCAGACGAAGACCCTCAATCAGTGTTGGAGAGAGCTGCAAATGAGCGGACAACATTGACAGCATTTTTTGCTGCAAATATGGATGCTGGCACACTTGGCATTGAAGCTCGCAAGTATACCTACCCGGAATTTCCACAGCACTTCACTTGGAAGGCTCAAACAAAGTCCTGGGAGACACGAGAGAGAGGTTTTGCACTCGGTCGCATGTATTATGTTGGTCTGGCTGCAGGTGAAAGGTTTTACTTGCGCACCCTTCTCACAGTTGTGAAGGGTCCTAAATCATTCCAAGACCTTCGTACATTCCGAGGTACAACTTATCCAACTTTTCATGATGCTTGCATGGCACGTGGTCTCTTGGAAAATGATGGAGAATGGCAGCAGTGTTTAGAGGAGGCATCAGCAATGCAAACAGGACACCAACTGCATCAGCTCTTTGCAACAATTCTTAATTTCTGCTCACCAACCAATCCAGCAATGCTGTGGGCCAATTTTCGACAACATATCTGTGATGATCTCCAACATTGACTCATGACTATCACAAATCAGCGTGATAACATCACAGATGACGAGGTGTTCGATTTTGGTCTTTACCTTTTGAATGGAGCACTTGAAAAGCTGGGTACTTCATTGCAAAACTTTGACATGCCTCAACCACTGCGAAACTGGGGAGTCGAAGCTGAAAATCACTATATTGCTGAGCACTCTCTATCATACAACAGAGATGATGAGCAAATCCAAGCAGCTGCACACATCCCACTTCTCAATCAAGAACAGAAGGATGCATTCTCACAAATCACAGACTTTGTCCGACATGAGCAGGGGACCATTTTTTTTCTCAATGGACCTGGAGGAACCAGGAAAACATTTTTGTACAAGACCATCTGCCACCAGGTCAGGGCAGAAGGTTGGATTGTGCTCTGTGTTGCATCATCAGGCTTAGCTGCCCTAATACTCAAGGGGGGGCATACAGCCCATTCAATGTTCAAAATACCTATTGATGGTCTCAATGAGGACTCCATTTGCAATATTCCAAAGTAAAGTCAATTAGCTGACTTGATTCGTCGCACATGACTCATCATTTGGGATGAGGTAACAGCACAAAATCACCATGGGGTTGAAGCAGTAGATAAGACATGTCGAGACTTGTGGGACAATGATGCACCATTTGGGAAAATCACTGTCGTCTTTGGAGGGGACTTCCAACAAACACTTCCTATCATCAAACGAGCATCCCGGGAAGATATTGTCACAGCAACCATTCAAAAATCAGCCATTTGGGGAAATGTGGAAATTCTTCAGCTCACTCAAAATATGCGGCTCGAAAATGAGCACAGCAGTCAGGATTTTGCCCAATGGTTGCTCAATATTGGCCATGGTTGAATCTCTGATGTGGATGGAGCAGTCACAATTCCTCATGATGTGATAACCCCCAACCTCGAGTCACTCATAAATGAAGTCTATGGCACCATCACTGATTGTACAGATCACCCTCCCCCAGACTTCTTTGCTCACCGCATGATTCTTGCTGCACGCAACTCTGATATTGATGGAATCAATGACCTGGTCCTTGGTCATATGAGAGGTGAGGAGAAACGTTTCATCAGTGCTGATCATATTATTCAAGAGCAAGAAGTTGGCCCTGTTGCACAGGATGGTCGAGAAGATTACCCAATCGAGTTTCTTCGAGCACTGAATGCATCTGGGCTACCACCAGGTGAACTTTCATTGAAAGTTGGCTGTCCTCTCATCCTTCTTCATAATCTTGCACCAAATCATGGGCTATGCAATGGCACTCGAATGATCCTGACACGCATGTCAGAAAGGGTTCTGGAGGTGAAAATTTTGGGTGGTGATTGGAATGGACAGACTGCATTCATCCCTCGCATCTCTCTTACTCCAACTGCAGATAGTGCTGAATTCACATTTATGCTCAGGTGAAGGCAGTTCCCTGTGCGTCTCGCATTTGCAATGTCAATCAACAAGGCACAGGGCCAGTCCGTTAAGTATGTTGGCTTGGACTTGCATGTTCCTGTATTCAGCCATGGACAGTTATACATTGCGCTGTCACGTGCAACTTCACGCAGCCGGATTAAAGTCCTCCTTCCACCAAATATCATGATGACAACAAACATTGTCTATCCAGAAGTTCTTATCTGGTGAGAGTCCAATGTTTCCTTGATTATGCGTGCATAAAGCTCATGTACCTATTATCCTAGATCATTACCCAAAGATATGTAGTACTACATTTTTGAATTTTTGTAATTAATCATTCACTTAGAAGTTACATCGATTACCACCTTCAAGCTGTTGCTCGGCACTCACAACAAAAACACACTTGCATCCCTAGCTGAACTGAACACAACAAATGAAATAGGTCTACCAAACTTATCCCGTGTTGGACCATCCTCCATCTAATTGACCCTGAGCGCCACCATTGTCATTCCCAAGTCCGGTGATATCAGTGGAAGCACACACAGTGTGCTCACAAACATTCCATCTCATTCTTGCTGCATCTACTGAACACAGTGATTGAAGACTATTTCGTACATAAACTCAACAGTGCAGTTATGGTGTGTACTACTACTCAACAACATCTTCATTTAGTCTTACTGCTCGCAGTCCTTTTAGCATGACGAACTCAAATGTGAGCTCAGCTACGATCACTTCAATCGCTGTTTTTGAGAATGGCAGGCCAGCCGAAGGCAATGGTACCATGACTCTAATCTTTGATGCCCAGATTTATGTCAGAGATGATTGCCCTCCACTTCTTGCCGCTGTGTGCTACTTCAATTCAGAAAACCATGTCTTCAATGAAATCGGGTTCTATTTCATTATTGCATCAGTAACCTCAATCCATTGGCATGCATGCATCACACTCATTTTCTTCATTAGATTGCAAAGATGGAGTCTGGTGCACATATTGCACTTCAAAATAATACTGGCATTGATGAAACAGACTACGATGTTGTGGGTGATGTGGTAATGGTGAGTCTATGCATGGTATTCAAATATATACTTGCTGACATGTTCCATTTGCTGTTCACAGTTGGTTCCCATCACAGGCAACACTGCTGTAAACCCCACCATCCGACCATACATTCACATCTGTGGTACTGTCAGAAGCGTCGATGACCTTGCAGGCACCTTCAAAATCGACGCACATCAGTATGTCAATGCCCTCAAGAATTCAAATTCAAACTTCAACTCCATGTTGCCTGTCGAGTGCTCAATTCCCAATACCCCCAGGTGGCACAAGAATGGGAAGAAATTTGGGATTCCTCATCCTAACAGATATGTTTCTGTGACTGGATTTTTGACTGGGAGGAAAACCAGGAAAGAATGCGAAGTATGTATTACCGAATGCTTCGCTCTTGAAGTCCAGTCTATCATTTTTCTTGGTCGTCCTGTTGTTGCAACTTCTTCTGGATCCCATAAGTTTTCATCACCACTTTCCTTACATTTGTTCTCAATAATTTGTAGCTATTCAGGCTCGAACCCCAGGTGCCAGATCCAAGATGAAGTTCGATTTTTCAAGCGCCAGGGCAACCAAACGTCTCCAACTGGAAGACAATCACAATGCAACAGAAAGTAGCGGGACATTGGCTATTAATTCAGTAGATAACTAGAAGCATGAAACAGAGTTTCTTTCCTGTAATACGAACTTGATCTTATTGTTTTTTGTGTCTGCGAATGAGTGGCGAAGCCATGGGAAGCTGCTAGTTTATTTATATTTCTGTACTGTCTTGAAGAAATGTCATTTGTGAGATGGGAATCACATAATGACCTAGTTGATGGTAGGATTAAAAAGAAGGTTAAGGTATTGCCTTGCCTTTGGCTTATTCACTTTGGCTAGAGAAAACCATAGAGAAAAGTTCAAAGCCTTACAAAAACCTATCCAAAAGTTCTTGGTTTCTTTTATTC
>Ga0310811_10004991_pt1 | contig 16718 bp, 15 predicted proteins | sample YCmetagenome_FD_207642 | JGI IMG/M metagenome (GOLD analysis project Ga0310811, IMG submission 207642) | Soil microbial communities from experimental microcosm in Duke University, North Carolina, United States - YC | ecosystem: Engineered > Artificial ecosystem > Soil microcosm > Unclassified ...
AGTCGAGCACCATGCGCCAGCTCTGCGTCATGAGCGCGAGCCCGGTCTGTGCCTCGACATGAAGGCGCGCCGCCGAAATCAAGGCCGCAATCAGGGGATCGTCCTCCGCCGTCTCGATACGCAGGAAGGCTTTCGTCTCGGCGAGCGACAGCGGCTCGGCCGCAGGCGGCGTCAGCAGAATGGATGCCATTATGATGTTCCGAAATTTGCGCGCGAAACACGTCACTCCGGGGCGCAGGCCCCGGCCCGCGCTCCGGAATAACGGAGACGTCGCGATGGACTGTTGTGGTTCCGCCCGAAGGGCGGCTGTGATCAGCCGGCCGGCTCGCCTCCGAGACCGCCCCGCCGGGGCGAGCGATCAAACTCGTAGACGATGTCGGTGCGGCTGTTCTCGTCAGCCTGCTCGGCGAGCCTCACGTAGCACTGGGCCAGGTTAGCCCATTGCACCCGCAGCATCGGGCTTTGTTCCCCGGCGGCGCGGCTGCGAAGGTGGGCGGCGAGTGCGCGATATCGGTCGGCGGGGCTCATGCTGGCGTGGCTTACTCAATCTATGTCTTTCTACACATCAACGAAAACCACACAGGTGCCCACCCGTTCCTGTCCTGACAAAAATTCCCAAGTTTTTGATCGGGCGTTCAACCGTTTAAGTTCCGGACTCGTTGGGCTCCACGAGCACGTTGACAAAGTTCCCACGCCAAGGCTGATGCGCCGGCATGTCCCGCGTTCTCTCAGTGGTTGCCCTCCTGTTGCTTGCCTCCCCCGCTGCGGCCATTACCGGCAACGCACCGCCGGCGGCCGGCTGGGCCGCCCGCGCCATCGTGATGATCGTGGACAAGCGCGAGGATCTGTGCACCGGCACCGCGCTGACGCCCGACCTCGTGCTCACGGCCGCGCATTGCGTGGTCGGCAACCTCGACTACCAGGTCAAGGCCTACCAGACCGGCGGCCCCATTCCCGTGCGCGCCATCGTGCGGCATCCGCGTTTCGACTATGCGAGCTATGCCGCCAGCCGCGCCACCGCCGACGTCGCGCTTATCAAGCTTGCCGCGCCGCTACCCGATGCGGTGATCCCTGCATCGCTCGCGGGGCCGCGCCGCGTCGCCCCCGGCGAAACGCTCACCATTGCCGGCTTCGGCGTAACCATCGCGGGAACCGCGCGCGGGCTCGGCCAGCCGCGCATGGCGACGCTGACCGTCACCGGCAAACCGGGATCGCTGCAGATCCGCCTTTACGACATTGCAACCCGCAACCAGCGCATCGGCCTTGGCGGTTGCACCGGGGATTCCGGCGCGCCGGCTTATGACGGCGACGGCCCGCTGGTGATCGGCGTGGTGAGCTGGTCGACCGCGCCGGGCGACGAAACAGGCTGCGGCGGCCTCACCGGCATCACGCCGCTTCTGAGCTATCGCGACTGGATCATCGACACCGCGCGCAACCTCAATTCGCCGCTTGCACCCTAGGCTGTACGTGTCGATATGCGATTACGCTGCGAGCGCGATGTCCGCTTTACCCCGGCAGCGCACGTTAAGCCGTGGCACCAGCACTGGCCATTGTGGCTCGCGCAAGAGGCGCAACAACGTCCGCCTCGATCCGCCGGTCGATTGCGGCAATAACCTGACGCGAGTACGGGCCAAGGTGCAGGTACATCGCCATCAGTCCAACAATGATCCGCGCCGCGTCCGGGTTCTCGCGCACGCAGGACTTGAGCACCCGCAGGAACGGCTCACGCGCCTCGGGCAGCCGGGTCACGATGCGTTGCATCAGCTGCATCGCGTCGACCTTGCCGCGCGGATCGCCGGCCGGCACGTCGCGGCGGGGCGACTTTGACCGGTCGAGCAGAGAGGCCAGCTTTTGCAGGCGTGCGGCATAGGCTGCCGGCTCGTAGATCGTCTGCAACACGCGCTTGTAATCTCGCAACACATTCTGCAGGGGCCGCAATGTGTCGAAATTAATTCCGTCAGTGCATTGATCGCCGCCATGAACGGGTCCGACGTCATGATTCGGGTGCAGCCGGCCCTCCTTGGCAAGGCGACGAGTCAGCTGCGTATTGGGAAGCGCGTAAAGAAGCCCCACCATCGCAACCGGAATGGCCGCAAGCTCGATGAACTGCGCCAGTGAATCGCCCACGTCCGCCTTCTCGCTGTCGAAGCCGATAATGAATCCTCCTGTGACGAACATGCCCGCCCGGTAAATCTTGTGGATGCTGTCGGCCAGGTTGCGCCGCGTATTCTGCTTTTTCTTCATCAACATCAAAGTTTCGGGGTCGGGACTTTCGATGCCGACGAACAGCCCGAAGAAGCCTGCCTCGCGCATCATGCGCATAAGTTCGTCATCGTCGGACAGGTTCACCGATGCTTCGGTGGAGAACTCGAACGGGTAATCATGCTCCTCCTGCCATGCTTTCAGGCTGGGCAGAAATTTCTTCAGCGCCTTCTTGTTGCCGATCAAGTTGTCATCGACGAAGTCGACATGCCCCCGGTGGCCCAGCGCATAAAGCCGGTCCAGTTCGGCGAGCATCTGCGACGTGGCCTTGGCGCGCGGCACGCGTCCGTACAATTCGATGATGTCGCAGAACTCGCAGGTGAATGGACAACCGCGCGAATACTGCACGCCGACATAAAGGTAATGTTTGAATTTGATCAGATCGAAACGCGGTATTGGGCTCTTGGTTACATCGGTCTGGAACTTTGGCGCTGTGAAAGTGCCGGTGCGCGTACCGGCATTCCAGGCGGTGATAAACTCATCGAGAATGCTCTCGGCCTCTCCAAGCACCCGGAAATCGGCCCGTTCGTAGATGTGCGGACTTGACGTCGGGTCGGGTCCGCCCACGACAACCGGCAGGTTACGCTTGCGACAGAGATCGATCACCGCGAGGCTGTCGGCTTGCTGTGGAAGCATGCCGCCGGTCATGACCATGTCTGCCCAATCGAGGTCGGCTTCGGTCAGATCCTCGGTATTGCGGTCGACGAGCCGCACCTCCCATTGCGGGGGCAGCATCGCGGCGACCGTCATGAGGCCGAGCGGCGCGGCCGGATAACGAGCGCCCATCAGTTCGCATGCTTCCGCGAAATTCCAGAACGTCTCCGAAGCGAATTTCGGATAGATCAAAAGCACGCGAGAACTATGCTCGGACCCCATCACACCTCCCAGGTCATCCCGTATGATCGAACCTACCAGACCAGCGTGAGTTGGCCTAACTTTGTTCGCATTGAAATTCAGCGAATTTCGGTGCAGTTCCAGGCCCCGTGTGACGAGTTTGCAGGATGACCAAACAATATCTCGAGGATTTCGCAGCAGGCCAGGTCTACAGGTCCAGTCGGCTGCCGGTGGACAAAGGACAGATTCTCGCTTTTGCGTCGCAATTCGATCCGCAGCCTTACCACCTTGACGAGGAGGCGGCCGGCAAGTCCATTTTTAAAGGGCTTGCGGCAAGTGGATGGCACACGGCCGCCGTGACCATGCGTCTCCTGGTGGACAGTGATTTCCGGCCTGCCGACGGCATTCTCGGAGTGGGCCTGGAAGAACTGAGCTGGCCGCGCCCGGTTCGTCCAGGCGATGAGTTGCGCGTGGAGAGCGAAGTGCTCGAGGTGCGGCCATCCAAAGTGCGCGCCGATCGGGGCGTCATCCGGGTGCGAACCACGACGTTCAATCAGAATGACCAGCCGGTGCAAATTTTCACAGGTAACCTTCTCGTCCCGCGCAGGCCGGCCTGACTCTTGCAACGGCGTTGATTCCTGTCCTTCTTTTTTTGAGACTTCGCCAAAAACGATCGCAAACCGGCACGCCGAGGCGCTGGAGCTCCCCCGTTCCATGCGGCGGCGCTAAACGGAAAGATCAGCAGATCTGGATGTGCGCAAAGGCCGTCGAAGGCTAACCGGTCACTTCAAGCCGATGGCCCTGTGCATATCCTGAATCGTGTTCACGAGGGCCCGCGTGTAGGCGCCGTCGTAAAGCGACGAGTCGAGGGACGCTCCCAATGCGAGCAGTCCAATGATCCAGGTGAGCTTGCGCATCGGGGGCAAGGATGCCGGACAATTCTTAACGAAAATCACAATGTCAAAATTTACATGCACTGACGGCTCTGTTAGCCCGCGTGTAAACGCGAGGTAAAAGCGAAAAGGCTCCGGAAGCCGAAACCTCCGGAGCCCGTTTCCACCCATACTGAACTTACGCTATCGGTACTCGCTACAATTCGATTGCGTTACCAGCAACGGCGAATCTTGCGGACATAGCCGTTGATATTTTCCCGCACGACGCGGCAGTGACGGCGATAGGTGTACCCGTCGTCATAGGCGTAGCTGCGATAACGAGGGCCGTAGTCGTAACCGTCGTAATAGCCATAGCCGCCGTAATAGCCCGGGCCAACGCCGACTCCGACGCCGACCGGACCCGCGCCAATCCACACACCCTGCGCGCTTGCCGGCACCGACAGTGCGACTCCCGCCGCCGCCAGGATTCCGATTGCAAGCTTTCTCATTGTGCACCTCCACGGTTGCAGCACGGACAACGCGCGGGCGCATGGGGCGTTCCGACAGGATTGTGATCGCCGTCACAAACGGGCGCTTTTTCGCCCGCTTTGCCGGCACTTGAACAGTTTGTGAGCGAGGTTCCGCAAGGTTTCGACCGTGTTCCGCATCCCTGACGAAGGGTAAACGCGATCGCGCGGATACGTGCTGAACTATTCGCGTTTTTTAATGGAGCGGGAGATACGGTCCGCCGCGCTAGTGGGAGAATTCCATGTCCAATTCCAGAATTGTCGCTTTTCTCAAGGACGAGTCGGGCGCCACCGCGATCGAATACGGGCTGATGGCGGCCGGCATCTCGGTGGTCATCCTCGCAACGCTCAACACTGTTGGCTCCAAGCTCAATTCCAAGTTCGACGAGATCTCCGGTCTGCTGAAATAGAAAATTGCCGGTGCTGGTATGCATGAAGCCGCCGGAACCGGCGGCTTCATGCATTTTCGCAAGGCGTCGCGACCACGGATCGGCCGAAATTGGCGTTGATCGCCGGAACCGCGGCGATGCCCCGCCCGCTATTTGGCGGCCATCGCCGCCCTTCCGGTATGCCGGTTGAAGCCGGTATAGTAGCGCCCTTGGGACGTGGGGGGCGTGATGATCAATTACCCGTTCGCAGCGATCGCGGCCATTTATGCCGGTTCGTTCACTTATCTGTATCAACGGTGCCACGACCGGCTTCCGCTGCATAAATATTTTTCCAATCACGTCCTGCTGCTTGCGCCGCTGAATTTCCTTTTCACCTATTTCACGAAGGGACGGCAGGGCGCCGTATTCGATCCAAGGTCGGTTCCCGGCCTCGAGACAATCAAGGAGAACTACGAGGTCATTCGCAGCGAAGCCAAGGTCCTGCTCGACACCGGCGTGTTTCAGCGTCCACCGGCCATCGACGAGCCCGGCTACAACACATTCGAGAAGGGCGGCTGGCGGCTCTATCCACTCAAGTGGTACACGAAGGAATGCGGACCCAGAGCGGTTGCGGCGTGCCCGAAAACCTGCGCCGTCATGGATGCAATTCCCGCCGTTCGGTCGGCGATGTTCACCGTGCTTCCGCCCGGAGCGAAGCTTGGCCGTCACCATGATCCGATTGCGTCATCGCTTCGCTATCATCTGGGATTGCTGACGCCGAATTCCGAAAAATGCGCATTGACGCTTGATGGAGTCGATTACGCCTGGCGGGATGGCGAGGAATTGCTCTTCGACCAGACCTATCTGCACAGCGCCATCAACAAGACGGATATCGTCCGGGTCATCCTGTTTTGCGACGTCGAGAAGACTCAGCTCAGAAGTCCGGTCAAACGGCTCGCCGACGCCGTCAATAATGCGCTGGTTGCCAAATTCACCGGCGCCAATGACCAGGGCAAACTGTCGTGGGTCTCCTGGGCCTACAAGCCGATCTACAAGGTCCGCTCTTTTGTGAAGGAACAGATCAAACCGCGAAGTCTGCTGGCTTACAACATCATCAAGTACGGCAGCATCGCGCTCCTTGTGTTGTTGCTGTATTTGTCGTTGCGATCCGTTCAAATCTGAATTGAGACGGCCGCTTTCGAGGGCAAAGCGGACACCAATCCCGCATCTACCTGATGAGGTGATCGGCCGCGGCGACCAGCTGCGCAGGGATGGAAAGACCGATCATCTGCGCCGTCCTCAGATTGGCGACGATCTCGAATTTGGCCGGCGCCTGCACCGGCATGTCGGCAGGCTTTTCGCCCTTGAGGATGCGGTCGATGCTGCCGGCCGCGCGGTGGTACTGGTCGATCGTATCGGGGGCGTAGGAGATCAGCCCCCCTTCGGTCACGAAGCCCCGGCTGAAATAGACCGCGGGCAATTTATGCTGCGCCGCGAGCGCAACGAGCCGTTCGCGGGCGAGCGCCGAGAACTGGTTGGGCGTCACGATCAGGCCGCCGTCCGGACCCGCAAAAGTTGCCAGGAAACGCTCGATCACGGCGCTGTCGCGCGCATCGACCGGGGTCACCTGCACGTTGAAAGACGGCGCCGCCTTCTCGATGCCGGTGAGCACGTGCCTCCAGGTCGACCGCATGGGATCCTGAATGACCGCCACGCGCGTCACGTTCGGCGCAATCTGCTTGAGCAATTCAAGCCACTTCACGCCGATGCCCGCTTCGAACTCGACGTAGCCGGTGAAGTTGCCGCCGGGCTTTTCCATGCTCGCGATCAGCCTGCGATTGACCGGATCGCTCGTTCTCATGAAGACGACCGGCACTGTGCTGGTCGCCTCCTGCAAGGCGCTCGCGCTCGATCCGCTGACCGCCAGAATGACGTCGGGATTGAGGTTGACCAGCTCCTGCGCAAATCGCTTCAAAAGGCTGTCGTTATTCGCCCAGCGATACTCGATCTGCAGGTTGTGACCGAACTTCCAGCCCTGTTTTTCCAGGCCCTGCTCGAAAGCGGAGGCCCACACGCGCGCCTCCGGGTCGTTCTCTGCAATGTTCACCAGCGCGCCAGCGCGCCGAACCTGGTTTGGGACCTGGCTTGACTGCTGCGCGCGCGCCGCGAGCGGCCAGAACACAGCCGTTCCGCCGAGCAATGTAATGAAATCGCGGCGCCTCATGTGACCCCCCATTTGACGCCGGCAATGACGAAGATCAGGCCTCGCACCGCTGCGCCCCAGCTTGCCTTTTACGGATCGCCGGAGGCGGCGGCTGTGCTGCCGGTCACAAAAAGCGTGAAGTTGCGAAATTCAGGAGCTGTGGCCCTTCCGGACCTTGCGCTTCGGCTCAGTCGCCTGAGGAGTCGCGTAAGGGCTCGGATTGCACCATCCGCGATTGCCCGACACGATGACCGAACGGCACTGCTCGAACGAGTTGTACTGGCAGTCCCAATAGACGCCGTCGTCGGTCATTCCGATGACCGCGCACCACGGAGCCTCACGCGCCTTCACCGGCTGCGCGCTCCAGGGAAACGAGGTCGCTATCGCCGCCACGGCCAAAATCGCTGCACGGATCATCGTAGCCTCCTTCGTCCCCGTCACTTGGAATAATAACACGACGGGAGCGTTGTTATTCGGAGCGCGTCAGCCCAACGCATGGGAGTAGCTGGAGAACACCTCGGGGGCTACACTTCGCAGCCTTTGACCAAACAGCGGGGCGGTTCGTGCTGCTCGCAAAAGACATCCAGAAATGGACCCTCGCCGGACTGATCGGCGTGAAGGCCGCTTGTTTCGCCGGTCCGGCGGTAGCGGACGACGGCGAGATTTGCGTGCGCGGATCCGGCGACACCGCCATCGAGGCCTGCACGCGCCTCCTGAAGTCCGGCCGGTTTGACAAGCGTAATCTCGCGCTCATTTACAGCAACCGCGCCACGCAATGGGAGCGCAAGGGCGACTTCGACAAGGCCCTGCAGGATCATGGCGAGGCGATCAAAACCGATCCGACCTACGCCGCCGGCTACATGCATCGCGGCAATAGTTACGCCCGCCGTGGCGACTGGGACCGCGCGATCGCCGACCACAGCGAAGCGATCCGGGTCGACCCCGCCTACGCCAATGGATTTTACAACCGCGGCCTGACCTACAGCCGCAAGGGCGACCACGAGCGCGCGATTGCGGATTTCACGAGAGGAATCGAACTCAACGCCAACAGCTCGCAGCTGTGGGGCCAGCGCTGCTGGTCGCGCGCCGTCATCGGCAAGCAGTTGCGCGAGGCTGTCGACGACTGCGACAAGGCCGCCGGCATCTCCCCGAAGATTCCGCAGATCTTTGCCTATCGCGGATTCGCCTATCTGAAACTCGGGCAATTCGACAAGGCGCTCGCCGACTACGAGGCGGCCTTCGCGCTGACGAAAAGTGCCGATCATGCCGATTGGCTCTATGTCCGTGGCATGGCTAGGCTGAAAAAAGGCGACGCCGCGGGCGGCAATGCCGACATCGCGAGCGCAAAGGCGAGCAAGGCCGACATCGCGGAAGAATACGCGAAGTACGGGATAAAGTAGGCGCGTCAGTCAGCCACGATTAACCGACAGAAAACCTCAGCAGCTTGAATCTGCCTCCAATTCTCCAATTTTGGGTCTAATCTCGTCGTGATGAGCGAAACCAAGGCGTTGTTCGACACTTTGCGCAGTTCGGCCGATCCAGCCGTCGTCGCTGCCATTGATTCGGTGGTCCGCGAGGGCAGCGACCGGCAATTGTGCCGGATCAATGCGCTGAGCTTTGCCGCCGAACGCGGGTTGGACGAGGAAAAAACGATCAGCGGGTTCCTGCATGCCGCGCGGCTGGGGCTGTTCGAGCTGAGCTGGAACGTCCTCTGCCCCGGTTGCGGCGGCGTGCTCGAGGCCACCCAGACCCTCAGGTCGGTCAACAAGGAGGCCTATGACTGCGCGCTCTGCGCCGCCGGCTATGAGCCGACGCTCGACGAGATGGTCGAGGTCGCCTTTACCGTCAGTCCCCGCCTGCGCCGGATCGCGGCGCACGACCCCCACTCGCTCCCGGTATGGGAATATTTCCGGCAGATTTTCTGGGGCTCGGGCATCAATTTGCCGGAAACGGGATTGGAGGAGCTGCTCGAAAAAATCACCATCGAGGCCATCGAGCTCCCGCCCGGCGAAAAGGCGCTCCTATCGCTGCAGCTGCCGGCGCAATTCGTGATCGTCTTCGAGCCGGTCACTCACGCCGCCCATTTCATCGACGTGAAAGGCGAGCCGACCCGCGAGCGCCAGGTTCTGGCGATGATCTTCAACAAGATTCATGCCCCAACCGGCACCACGACGATGCAGCCCGGCCCGCTGCGGATTACGCTCGAGAACCGCAGCGACGTGCGCACGCTGCCTTCGGTATGGATCGCCGGCGACGAACTCCATCACCTGCTCGGCAACCGCCGGCCGTTCCTGACCGCGAAGCGCCTGCTGAGCAATCAGACATTCCGCGACATCTATAAAACCGACACGCTCGATGTCGACCAGGGACTGAAAGTCACCAGCCTCACCTTCCTGTTCACCGACCTCAAGGGCTCGACCGCGCTGTATGACCGTGTCGGCGACATCGTCGCCTATGATCTCGTGCGCGAGCATTTCAGGATTCTCCAGGACATCGTTTCGTCGGAGGGCGGCGCGGTCGTCAAGACGATCGGCGACGCGGTGATGGCGACCTTCCCGACGCCCGATCGTGCGGTCAGCGCCGCGTTGCGCATGCGCGACTCGGTGCAGAAACTGAAGAACGACCTGCTGATCAAGATCGGGATTCACGAGGGACCGTGCCTCGCGGTCACCCTCAACGACCGGCTCGACTACTTCGGCCAGACCGTCAATATAGCCGCCCGCGTCCAGAGCCTTGCCGATTCTCGCGCGATCTTCGCGACAAAATCCGTGGTGGAAAATTCGCAGGTCTCGAAGATCCTTGAGGCTGGCAAGCACAAACTGACGGAGCAAAGCGCGGCGCTGCGCGGCGTCGCCGACAAAATGGCGGTCTTTCAAATTCCTTGAATACTGCGTCCGGAGGTCGTTAGCGGAACCCTGCGCGGAACTGGTTTTTCGCTCCGTCGTTAGCGCCAGGGGCTAACGGAAGGATGTGACCTATGAACATTCGTTCAACGTTGGCGGTTGCTACTGCATTGGCGCTAACAGTCGCGATGCCCGCCTATGGTGGTTCAACGAAAAGTTCGGACTCGACGACGAGTAAGTCATCGATCGACAAAACGACGCCCAAAAAGGGAACGACTACTGGTTCCGGTCCTGGCGCTTCGGACTACGCTCCCGGCAGGGATCCGGGCACTGCAAGCACGAAAAATCCGGGACGCAGCGACACCCTGCCTCCTGGGCAGCAAATGAACCAGCCAACCAGGAAATGAATTCGGCCTGCCCAAGAGGCTGCCGCGATCCAGCGGCAGCCTCTTTCATTAACAGAACTCGGTGTCGCGATCCGAGAGCGATCATGAAGCGGAACGCCTCCGTAAACATCCGGAGTTGAGCCTGGATTGTCGGGGCATTAAGTCGTCGCGGCCATGAAACCGCCGCGAAGCCACGAGCCGCCGAGACCATGCCCCGCTTGCCAGGTCGCAATGCAGGCCGACGAGACCGAGCGTCACATTGTCTATCAATGCCTGCACTGTGGCGTTGTCGTACAAATCGCCAGGTCGGCCAGCCGTGACAATGGGCGTCCGTAAAGGGCCATGTTCGCCTTAGGCCAATAGCGGACACTTGTTAACCTCAGTCATTGAAGGCCTCGCGTCCCTTCACCGCCATGAGTGTGGCGTTGAGCAGGGCGAAACTAAGCGCTCCCAAATAACCGACAGGGAACATCAGCAGGTATTTCGACCCAAGGGGCCTTCGATGTCGTCCAGATGTGCCTGCTAATCGTGAACCAAGTACGATCATCGAAAGTACCTCCCATCAGTCCCTGCTGACCTGGCCGCCGTTCGGCAGTCACGCCAATAGTGGTCCCGCATTGCGGGCAAAACTTGAGACGCAGCCAACGTCCGTGTTCTTCTGATCTCGTATGTTTTTGGGGACGAGCCTGTGAACTCGACACGGTTCGCCGGGAAGAACACGCCTATGCCGAATGCCGCGCCGGTTCGGCGCTGGCAGAAATTGCAGTGGCAGACGATTGCCTCAAGAGGTGGTCCATATGCCCGGTATCTAATGTCTCGGCAAAGACACCCGCCGTCGTGAACATCACTCATCGCATTTCGTGGCTCCACGCTTTGGGTCATTAGTGGAGATTTCGCAATGCAATCGCCTGTGTCCATTCTCCTCCGAATGGGGGACACTGGCTATACACAAATCAATGTTCGACAGTACCAGAAGCGGACATAATGCGGCCGCTGACCGGATAGACTCTCGGCCCGCAAACAGGCACCCGGCAGAGCTTTCCAAAAGTATCAGGCAAACGATGATTCGACGGCGCGATGTTATCTACGTCGAAGCCTATGACCCGCAGGGTGCGGAAGGGTACTACAAACTATTTTGCCGCGCGTGGGAACGGTCTCTCCATCCATGGCAGCTGACGGGTACTGTTGGATCTTTGAAGATCGACTCGACTGATTACGCGCATTGGATTGCCGAATTGTCCGGTCCGAACTGGCGAACCACGACACGATATTGTTTCCTGCGTCAGGAGCGGATGATCAGGGCCAATATGGCGCAGCCGATTCATTCTCAATTGTTGCGCGCCCTGAGTTGGGCGATCGATGATGTCGTCTCCGGCACGCTGCTTCGAATATTCAGGGCGTCGTGGCAATTTGGGCTTGTGCTGGTCTACTTTCAAACCCTGCTGTTCTTGTGGCTCCTGATCTCCGTGCTATTTGGTGTCGCAGCGGCCGTGGCGCTGAACGGGATCTTCGGCGGAGAGATATGGATTTTGGCGCTCGTCGGCATTCCATCCGCGTTTCTCGCATTTTTCCTCCTTCGCCCTTTCTTTGCGAGGCATCACGTCATCCAGATCAACAATCACTGGCCATACCTTCGGGAATTCGGGCGAGGCGAGCGGACAAGTTTCGACACCGCGATTGAGGCCGGCGCGACCCGTTTGGTGGAGACTGCACGCGCGAACGAGGCCGACGAAATCCTGGTTGTAGGCCATAGCGGTGGTTGCGTTTTGGCCCCGGCTATAGTCACGCGGGCTCTCGAACTTGAACCCGACCTCGGCAGTATCGGACCGCGGATTGTGCTGCTGACGCTCGGATCGATCATGCCCGCTGTTGCGCTGCACCCGGACGCAAAAAAGGCGCGCGGAATTTTGCGGCAACTTGCGCTCGAGCCCCGGATTTCGTGGGTTGACTGCCAGTCCCGCAAGGACGTTTTGAATTTCTGGAATTTCGATCCCATAAAAGGCGTTGGAATCGAAATAACCGGGACGCAGCCAAATCCACAGCTTTGGCGCGTCCGCTTTCGCGACATGGTGTCGGCCAAAACCTACCGGCGCCTTCGATTGAATTTTCTTCGGTTGCACTTTCAATTCATCATGGGCGGGGATCGCCGCGCAGCTTACGATTATATTTTGCTGACCTGCGGTCCTTTATCGGCGACCAACTGGGCCATCGATCCCGCAGGAACATTGAAGGCGTTTAGTTGTCTCGTCTAACGACCGAGCGCTCACCGCGGCCGCATCGCCAACAGCGGAAGTTGCGAACTGGCCTTCCCCACAACAGAAGACCGCCTCGCGGCGGTCTCTGTCGTCATTTGATTATGTCAGGAGCTTTTGAGTTTCGGCCGCTCAACGCCCGAAGATGACCGTTGGCCCTTCATTGCCGGGAACGAAGCTGTGCTGCATCCGGAAGATGCCGGACCAGACGTGTTGATCGTCTATGGAAGTCGGAAAAGTTGTTGGAGATGCTGGCGACGGACCCTGCCAGGCGGTGTTCAGATGCGTATAGGTCACGTCAACACCCATGTAGAAATTGCTGGTGACGTTCCACTGGGTGCGCGAGCCGATCTGATAGAAGGAAAAATTCGGGGTGCAGCTGTTGCCCACACCATTAGCGATAGGCAGCGGCGGCCATACCGCGCCCAAAACCGGCACCCCGCACACAAGGGCGCCTACAGGCGGTGTCGGCATGTGCTGGTTGGCTATATTCGTTGCCTCTTGATTGTACCACACCCGCGTGAAGCCGCCGTACAGGCTGGTCCGCCAGCGCGGGTTCCAGAAGTGCTCAAAGGCCGCGTTGACGCTCCAGGCGTTGGTCAAGTCGATCCCACATCGGGGGGTGGCTCCTCCACAGACGCCCACGTTGTCGAATAGTCCATCGGTGATCCAGCCGACGCCGACGCTGTTGCCATCAAAGATCTGCCAGTTGCCGCCTTTGGTCGCGTAAGCAACCGCGCCTTTCGAATAGACAAAATTTGCGCCGATTGAGTCGCCCGGCCCGATCCAGGGCAGATTGACCATGCCACCCACCCCCACGGCCCAGCCATATTTGTCGTCGGGATTTCTAACATTGGCGGTGCCGGTAAAACCGGCTGACGCTGTCCCTCCGTAATAGCCACCAGCGACCTTGTGGACGGCGCCGCTGATGCCGGCGTAACCCCAGTTCTGGTCAATGCGCAGGTTGCCGACGATATCCGGCATTTGAAATCCGGCCGTATCCGAGCCCGTCACCGCATTCGCCGTAAAACCTGTGGTGCCGGGACCGCCGCCGGATCCATCGACGACGCCGAGCCTGCGCGGAGCCTCGGCCGAGATCGTGGCGCTGAAGCCGTTTCCGAACTGGGCGGTGTAGGCGAACACGAACCAACCATAATTCCACGTGTCGCCCGAGGTCCTCGGATCGGAATAGGTGTACCGCTCCGTGGTCGTAAAGATGTCGAAGAACGACACCGCGCGGCCCGCGGTGAGACCCGCGAACTGGATAAACGCCCGATCGGCGAAGAAGGTCGACGCCTCGGCAGTCTGCACAGTCTGGGCACCTAAGCTAATGTATCCGCGAACCGTGCCGTACTCGGTTTGGCTGCGCGCATCGACCGTGATCGCGGCGCGGCCGGTGAAGTTGAAGTTGTTCGATGCGCGGTTGAACAAGCCGTTCTGGATGGTGTTGGGGCCCGTCGCCGGAAACGAGTTGGTGCCAGCGGGTATGCCGTTGCTCGATCCCCACTCGGCTTGCGACCGCACGTAGCCCCCGACCTTGATGCACGTGTCGGTGCCGGGGATGTAATAAAATCCCGCGCCGTACAGGCTGCAGATTTTTACATATTGGACCGGTTGCGCTTTGACGGGGAGATCGGCGGCTTGCGAGCCGGAAACGGCCGTGAGGCCCGCTGCGCCGGCAACGAGACAGGTTGCGATAACCCTGAGTCCCCACTCCTTCGCCGCCGTATTTGCCGCCACGAACTTCCGCCGTTTGACCGTCATGGCGATCGTGTGGTGGCGAAGACCGACAGAAGATAATTCAGCGGACCTGCTACCAGGGCGGCCTCCCCGGCGAACAAATCCGGCGCCGTGCCGGTCGGCTGACCGCAAACTTTACCGCCGCCGACTTTTGTCCTGTCGAGCAGCACGCAGGATTTCGCGCGATACCGTGACACCCGCATGATCGACGTTGCCGAGGAGTTCACGCCGGGTGAACCGGTCGTGGCAGGTCCTTGCCGCTACCCTCATTCAGCGCCATCATTGGCTCAAACTTCACGACGTGTGTGCCGGGCGGCACGGCGCAATCTTGCTCCGTGCGTGACTGTATTGGGAGGCGAACGATGTTCACTTCGCGTTTTATTTGCGCGCTCGCGGCCGTTGGCGCGCTGGTCTCAGGTGCCGAAGCGCAGAACACCACCGCTCCGTCACGCTGGGGACAAGGCGACGAAATCGGGATGGCCAATACGCTCGGCTCGGCCACCTGGCAGCGTTGTGCGCAATCGCTGGCAAACCCCCGATCCAAATCGTACGAGATTTCACACTTGCGCTCGAACACGATGCCGCAGTCGCCTTTCGGCAAACCGCTGCGCGACAAATATGGGCCGACGGTCGGCATTCCGGGCACGGTCCACGCCTTCAACGGCGAGGAAACCGTGAGCGGTGAGCCCGGCGCTCAGGGCACGCAGATGGACGCCATCGGGCACTTTGCCGTGCTGCCCGAACCCTGGGATGGCAAGGGCGAATTCCCCGCCGACAAGGCCCGCTATTACGGCGGTTACAAGCAGTCCGACATCAAGCCCACGCCCGACTCCCCGCTGCAGAAACTTGGCATCGAGAAAGTGCCGCCGATCGTCACCACCGCAGTGCTGCTCGATGCAAAGACGTATCTCGGCAAGGGCGCTGCGATGAAGCCGGGCGAGGCCGTCACCGCCAAGGACATCGAGGGAATGCTTCAGGCGCAGGGGCTGCAAAATCGCGGGCTGCTGCCCGGCGATGTGCTCTACATTTACACCGGCTGGGGCGACAACTGGAAAGATCCCGACACCGAAAAGTTCTACTACACGAAAGGGCCCGGGCTCGCTTACGACGCCGCCAAATATATCGAAGGCAAGCAGATCGTGCTGGTCGCGCTCGACAACCCGTTTACCGATCCGGTGGCCGACGGCTTCCTGCAAGGCAAGGCGGCCCCGCCGGCCGGCACGCCTCCCAACACTCCGTTCGCCATCCATCATCACGATCTGACCCAGGCGGGCATCTATCAAATTCAGAACGCCAATCTCGGCGCGCTTGCCAACGACAAGGTCTGGGTGTCCTGCACGATGATCCTGCCGCTGCGCGCTCAGGGCAACTCCGGTTCGCCGGTCCGCCCCGTCGCCATCGGGGCGCCGGCGCAATAAGTCGAGCGCCGGCCATTGATGGTTATGAATGTCCGCTTTGGCTCAAGAGCGGACTGTGCAGTGCGCTAGCGGGTTTCCGCTAAGGGCCAGAAGCGGACCTTGGGCCAACCTCACATGAATCCGGAAACGCCTGCGCGGTCAGAGATCACTTCGCGCTATCAATTTTCGTCTGATTACCTGACTGACCAACGATATGTGCCTCCGTGGCCTCCGCCCATCGCCTAATTCTTTCTGCAACAATAGGCTTTCTGGGCCTCGCCCAGGATATGAATTCGTCCCAGAGACCTGACCAGAGGATTCGGATTAAGCCGAAAATAGATATTGGAATTGCCAGGACGATTGCTCCGACTACGATGGCAGCAACGGCGAGTCGATTTGAGGCATCGACGAACTTAATTTTCATTTTCGTCCACACCCGGCGCTTGGCGATCGATCGCCATTTAAAGCATCAACTGTGCAAATTAGTTCCACGTCGAGACGCGTAAGCGGGCCATCGCAGGCATTCTCGGAGGCATACCAGGTAGTGCGTGTAATGCTACCGCCGCCCCGGCGACGACTCATTCCATAAGCCGCAAATGCCACTATTTCTTTATTTGCCGGTCATCATCTGGACGGGTTTGATCCACGCCATGTTGGACGTGACGTCGCATAACCGCGAAGAACTAAGCGGCCAATCTGATGCGATGATAACGGGCGCTGACATCGTCCCTTTTCCACGACGCAACTGGGTCCGGGGATAAACTTCGGGGCATGCAGCCCCGACGCTACGAGCCAATTGACGTCGCCCGCTCGCGGGATGAACAAACCGCGAAGCATTACCTAAGACAAAAACGACAGTCGTCCGAACGTTAGAGCCGATGTTTGCTCTGGCCCCGAAAGCAGACATGTGCAGTGCGATAGCCATGTCTGCTTCTCTAATCGGCCGGTTTGGGTCAAGCGCTTTCAGGCGATCCACCAATACAGTGTCGATGTCGCTCGCAGGCTCGTGCTTCTCTTCGGAATCGGCACAAAGG
>Ga0310811_10004992_pt1 | contig 16718 bp, 12 predicted proteins | sample YCmetagenome_FD_207642 | JGI IMG/M metagenome (GOLD analysis project Ga0310811, IMG submission 207642) | Soil microbial communities from experimental microcosm in Duke University, North Carolina, United States - YC | ecosystem: Engineered > Artificial ecosystem > Soil microcosm > Unclassified ...
GCTGCTGGCGGTTGCGGCCGGGTTGCGCGACGGTGAACGGCCGCTGCCGGACCGGGTCGGCGCCGCGCTGTCCGACCACGTGGACAAGATCATGCACGAGTACCCGGTGCGAGAACTGCTCACCCGGGGCAAGGTGCAGAAGATGTGGGTGGACCGCCCACGCGCGCTCTACGGCTCCTGGTACGAGTTCTTCCCCCGCTCCACCGGCGGCTGGGACGAGACCGGCAAGCCGGTGCACGGCACGTTCGTCACCGCCACCCGTGAGCTGGACCGGGTCGCGGAGATGGGCTTCGACGTGGTCTACCTGCCGCCGATCCACCCGATCGGCCAGGTGAACCGCAAGGGCCCCAACAACACCCTGCACGCCGGCCCGGACGACGTCGGCTCGCCGTGGGCCATCGGCTCGCGCGACGGCGGCCACGACGCGGTCGCCCCGGAGCTGGGCACGCTGGCCGACTTCAAGGGCTTCGTGCACCGCGCCGAGGAGCTGGGACTGGAGGTGGCGCTGGACTTCGCCCTCCAGTGCGCGCCCGACCACCCGTGGGTGATCGACCACCCGGAGTGGTTCACCACGCTGCCCGACGGCACCATCGCCTACGCCGAGAACCCGCCCAAGAAGTACCAGGACATCTACCCGCTCAACTTCGACAACGAGCCACGGAGCCTGTACGCCGAGGTCGACCGGGTGATCACGCACTGGATCGAGCAGGGCGTGCGGATCTTCCGAGTGGACAACCCGCACACCAAGCCGCCGGACTTCTGGCACTGGCTGATCTGGGAGGTCAAGCGCCGCTACCCGGACGTGCTGTTCCTGGCCGAGGCGTTCACCCGGCCGGCCCGCCAGTACGGCCTGGCCAAGCTGGGCTTCACCCAGTCCTACACCTACTTCACCTGGCGCACCGGCAAGCAGGAGCTGATCGACTTCATGGTCGACTGGCTGGCGCACGCCGACGAGGGCCGGCCCAACCTGTTCGTCAACACCCCGGACATCCTGCACGAGTCGTTGCAGCACGGCGGCCCGTCGATGTTCGCCATCCGGGCCGCGCTGGCCGCCACCATGTCCCCGACCTGGGGCGTCTACTCGGGCTACGAGCTGTTCGAGCACGAGCCGGTGCGCATGGGCAGCGAGGAGTACCTGGACTCCGAGAAGTACCAGCTGCGGCCGCGGGACTACCACACCGCGCTGCAGGAGGGCCGGTCGCTGCAGCCGTGGCTGACCACGCTCAACCGGGTGCGCCGCAACCACCCGGCGCTGCACCAACTGCGCACACTGCACTTCCACCACGTCGACAACGACGCGCTGATCGCGTACAGCAAGACGGACCCGGACACCGGTGACACGGTGCTCGTGGTGGTGACCCTCGACCCGAACAACGCCCAACAGGGCACGCTCTGGTTGGATCTTCCCGAGCTGGGATTCGACTGGCACGAGCGGGTCACCGCTCACGACGAGGTCACGGGCGACACCTGGGACTGGGGTCAGGCCAACTTCGTCCGGCTCGAACCCTGGCGTGCCGTCGCGCACGTCATCAGTATTTCTCGCAAGTAAACCTGATCAGCACGTATATCGCGGCTCCGCCTCGGGTAGTCCCCGGTGGCGGGGCTAGCCGACCATGGACGAGGGGTGGTGGCGACTAATGCCCGACGCTCCCCAGGTGGGGACCGAGATCCCGGGGACCGAATTCACCGAGGACGGCCACCTCGTTGAGCCGAGCAGTGACGACTTCGGCACGGCAAGACAGGCTCCACGCGAGCCCGAGTGGTACAAGAGCGCCGTCTTCTACGAGGTGCTGGTGCGGGCGTTCGCCGACTCCAACGGCGACGGCACCGGCGACCTGCGCGGTCTGGCCGAGAAGCTGGACTACCTGGAGTGGCTGGGCGTCGACTGTCTGTGGCTGCCCCCTTTCTACGCGTCGCCGCTGCGTGACGGCGGCTACGACATCAGCGACTTCCGGCAGGTGCTGCCCGAGTTCGGCACCGTCGACGACTTCGTCTACCTGCTCGACCAGGCCCACCGCCGGGGCATCCGGGTGATCACCGACCTGGTGCTCAACCACACCTCGGACGCGCACGCCTGGTTCCAGGCCTCGCGCACCGACCCGCAGGGCCCGTACGGCGACTACTACGTGTGGAGCGACGACGACTCCCGCTACGCCGACGCGCGCATCATCTTCGTCGACACCGAGTCGTCGAACTGGACCTTCGACCCGGTGCGCGGCCAGTTCTACTGGCACCGCTTCTTCAGCCACCAGCCGGACCTGAACTACGAGAACCCCGAGGTCCAGGAGGCGATGATCGATGTACTGAGGTTCTGGTTGGACCTCGGCATCGACGGCTTCCGGCTGGACGCCGTGCCCTACCTCTTCGAGGAGGAGGGCACCAACTGCGAGAACCTGCCGCGCACCCACGAGTTCCTGCGCCGCTGCCGCAAGGTGGTGGACGTGGAGTACCCGGGCCGGGTGCTGCTGGCCGAGGCCAACCAGTGGCCGGCCGACGTGGTGGAGTACTTCGGCGACCAGGCGGTCGGCGGCGACGAGTGCCACATGGCCTTCCACTTCCCGCTGATGCCGCGGCTGTTCATGGCGGTGCGGCGTGAGTCCCGGTTCCCGATCTCGGAGATCCTGGCCCAGACCCCGCAGATCCCGTCGGGCGCGCAGTGGGGCATCTTCCTGCGCAACCACGACGAGTTGACGCTGGAGATGGTCACCGACGAGGAACGCGACTACATGTACGCGGAGTACGCCAAGGACCCGCGGATGAAGGCCAACATCGGCATCCGCCGCCGGCTGGCCCCGCTGCTGGAGAACGACCGCAACCAGCAGGAGCTGTTCACCGCGATGCTGCTGTCGCTGCCCGGCTCGCCGGTGCTGTACTACGGTGACGAGATCGGCATGGGCGACAACATCTGGCTGGGCGACCGCGACGCGGTCCGCACGCCCATGCAGTGGACGCCGGACCGCAACGCCGGCTTCTCCCGCTGCGACCCGAACCGGATCTACCTGCCGGTGATCGCCGACGCCACCTACGGCTACCAGGGCATCAACGTCGAGGCGCAGATCAACAACTCCTCGTCGCTGCTGAACTGGACCCGCCGCATGCTGGAGGTGCGCACCGCGCACAAGGCGTTCGGCTTCGGCGAGTTCCACGAGCTGGGCTCGACCAACCCGAGCATGCTGTCCTACCTGCGGCGCTGGAACGACGACGTGCTGCTGTGCGTGAACAACCTGTCCCGGTTCCCGCAGCCGGTCGAGCTGGACCTGTCCGAGTACCGCGGGCTGGTGCCGGTGGAGATGACCGGCGGCGTGCGCTTCCCGGCCATCGGCGAGCTGCCGTACCTGCTGACGCTGCCGGGACACGGCTTCTACTGGTTCCAACTGGTCCCGGAGACCGAGGGCGGGGAGGCGCCATGACAGAACTGACACCGTTGTCCGACGCGCTGTTGCGCTGGCTGCCCGAGCAGCGCTGGTTCGGCGGCAAGAACCGGGGCCTGTCCGAGGTCTCCACCCGTGACGCGGTCACGCTGCTGGACGGCGACCCGAAGCTGGTGCACGCCGTGCTGGACACCCCGGACGGGGAGTACCAGCTGCTGGTCGGCCGTCGCCGCGAGTTGCCGGAGCACCTCGCGCACGCGATGATCGGCGAGGTCGACGGACACGTCTACTACGAGGCGGTGCACGACACCGAGCTGATGGGCCGGCTGCTGACGCTGATCGCCGAGGACACCTGGGTGGCGGGCATCCACTTCGCCCCCGAGCCAGGTGCCGTGGTCGTGCCCGGGCAGCGGGCCAAGCCGGTCAGCGCCGAGCAGTCCAACACCTCGGTGGTCTACGGCACCGACTACATCCTCAAGCTGTTCCGGCGAGTGGTCGCCGGCCCCAACCCGGACCTCCAGCTGCACCGCGCGCTGCAGTCGGTCGGTTCCAAGCACATCGCCCGGCCGCTGGGCGCGATCACCGACCAGTTCGTGGTGCTGGGCATCCTCCAGGAGTTCCTCCAGGGCGCGGCCGAGGGCTGGGCCATGGCCACCGCCTCGGTGCGCGACCTGATGGCCGAGGCCGACCTGCACGCCGCCGAGGTGGGCGGCGACTTCGCCGGCGAGGCGTTCCGGCTGGGGCAGTCGGTGGCCGAGGTGCACGCCGACCTGCGCAAGGCGCTGGGCAGCGGGCAGGAGGGGCCGGAGCGGCTGTACGAGGCCGTGCAGGCCATGCACAGCCGGCTGGACACCGTGCTGGCCGACGTGCCCCAGCTGGCCGAGCACGAGGCGGCGTTACGGGCCGTGTTCGAGCAGGCCCGCAGCGGGCCGTCGCTGGTCGAGGTGCAGTTCATCCACGGCGACCTGCACCTCGGCCAGGTGCTGCGGACGGCCACCGGCTGGAAACTGATCGACTTCGAGGGCGAGCCGGCGGCGCCGCTGGCCGAGCGCAACGCGCTGCGCTCGCCGCTGCGGGACGTGGCCGGCATGCTCCGGTCGTTCGACTACGCGGCGCAGCAGCTGCTCGTCGGCCAACCGGCCGACCACCAGCTGGAGGTGCGCGCCCGGGAATGGACCGCGCGCAACCGGGAAGCCTTCTGCGACGGCTACGCGGAGGTCGCGGCCGACCCCCGTGAGCAGGGTTCGCTGCTGCGTGCGCTGGAGCTGGACAAAGCCGTGTACGAGGTCGCCTACGAGCACGGGAACCGGCCGGACTGGCTGACCGTGCCGCTGGCGTCCATCGCGAGGATCACCGCCGGAGAGGACTGACCTGTCGTGACGAGCATCGCACCGGCCAAGGACGAGGTGGACCGGCTGCTCGGGGGTGCGCACCACGATCCGCACTCCGTGCTGGGGGCGCACGCGCACCCCGGCGGCACTGTCGTGCGGGCGCTGCGCATCGGGGCCCACTCGGTGTCGGTGCTGGTCGGCGACAAGCGGTTCGAGCTGGACCCGGTCGAGGGCGGCCTGTTCGCCGGGCTGGTCCCGGAGCCGCCGAGCGACTACCGCTTCGAGGTCGACTACGGCAACGGCAACGTGGTCATCGCCGACGACCCGTACCGCTGGCTGCCCACCGTCGGCGAGCTGGACCTGCACCTGATCGGCGAGGGCCGGCACGAACGGCTGTGGGAGGTGCTGGGCGCGCACCCGCACACCTACGACACCCCCGGCGGCCCGGTGGACGGCACGTCGTTCGCGGTGTGGGCGCCGACCGCGCAGGGCGTGCGGGTGTGCGGCGACTTCGACGGCTGGGACGGCCGCGGCACGCCGCTGCGCTCGCTGGGCGGGACCGGCGTGTGGGAGGTGTTCCTGCCCGAGGTCCCGGTCGGCACCAGGTACAAGTTCCGGCTGCTGGGCAAGGACGGGGCCTGGCACGAGAAGGCCGACCCGCTGGCCTTCGCCACCGAGATCCCGCCGGCGACCGCGTCGGTCGTGTACGAGTCGTCGTACGAGTGGAACGACGACTCGTGGCTGGCCGAGCGTGAGGCCAGCGACTGGTCCCGGCGGCCGGTCAGCGCCTACGAGGTGCACCTGGGCTCGTGGCGGCAGGGCCTGAACTACCGCGAGCTGGCCGAGCAGTTGGCCGACTACGTGCTGGAGACCGGCTTCACCCACGTCGAGCTGCTGCCGGTGGCCGGCCACCCGTTCGCCGGGTCGTGGGGCTACCAGGTGACGTCGTACTACGCGCCGACGCCGCGGTTCGGCTCGCCCGACGAGTTCCGGCACTTCGTCGACCACCTGCACCAGCGGGGCATCGGCGTGCTGGTGGACTGGGTGCCGGCGCACTTCCCGCGCGACGAGTGGGCGCTGGGCCGGTTCGACGGCAGCCCGCTGTACGAGCACGCCGACCCGCGCCGGGGCGAGCAGCCCGACTGGGGCACGTTCGTGTTCGACTTCGGGCGCAACGAGGTCCGCAACTTCCTGGTGGCCAACGCGCTGTACTGGATCGAGGAGTTCCACGTGGACGGCCTGCGGGTCGACGCGGTGGCCTCGATGCTGTACCTGGACTACTCGCGGCCCGAGGGGCAGTGGCTGCCCAACATCCACGGCGGCCGGGAGAACCTGGACGCCGTGCAGTTCCTCCAGGAGCTCAACGCCACCGTGTACCGGCGGCACCCGGGGATCATGATGATCGCCGAGGAGTCGACGGCCTGGCCGGGCGTGACCCGGCCGACCCATCTGGGCGGGCTCGGCTTCGGTTTCAAGTGGAACATGGGCTGGATGCACGACACGCTCCGGTACCTGTCGCACGACCCGGTGCACCGGGCGTACCACCACAACGAGATGACCTTCTCGCTGATGTACGCCTGGAGCGAGAACTTCGTGCTGCCGCTGTCGCACGACGAGGTGGTGCACGGCAAGGGCTCGCTGTGGGGCCGGATGCCGGGCGACGCCTGGAACAAGGCGGCCGGGCTGCGCTCGCTGCTGGCCTTCATGTGGGCCCACCCTGGCAAGCAGCTGCTGTTCATGGGCGGCGAGTTCGGGCAGATCGACGAGTGGTCGGAGAAGCGGTCGCTGGACTGGCCGCTGCTGGACGAGCCGCTGCACAACGGGATCAAGCGGCTGGTCGGCGATCTCAACGCGGCCTACAAGGTGTCGCCGGCACTGTTCACTTTGGACACCTCGCCGGACGGCTTCTCCTGGATCGACGCCAACGACTCGGCCGGCAACGTGCTGTCGTTCCTGCGCGAGGGCGAGGACGGCTCGATGTTGGCCTGTGTGGCCAACTTCTCCGGCTCGCCGCACCAGGACTACCGCATCGGCCTGCCGTCGTCCGGTGTCTGGCGCGAGGTCGTCAACACCGACGCCGAGGTCTACGGCGGCTCCGGCTGGGGCAACCAGGGCGAGATCGTGGCCGGCGCCAAGCCCTGGCACGGCCGCCCGGCCTCGGCCGTGGTGCAGCTGCCGCCGGCCGGCGTGATCTGGCTGGCCCCGGAGGCGTAAGTCGGACCGGCGCCGTGGCGGCGTCACCGTAAGATCGCCGCCATGGCGTTGTCCGTAGATGCGTTGACTGCACTGCTCGCCGACCTGGAGTCGGACCGGGTGGAGCGCAAGGCCGGCCTGTTCGACAAGGACATGGTCGGCAAGATCATCTGCGCGTTCGCCAACGATCTTGCGGGCCACGCCGCCCCTGGCGTGTTGTTCATCGGTGTGACCGACGACGGCAACCACGCCGACACGGACATCAACGACAAGCTGCTGCAGGACCTGGCTTCTTGTCGTGACCAGGGCAATATCCTGCCGCCACCCTCGATGACCGTGCGCAAGATCCGACTGAACGGCCAAGACGTGGCCGTCGTCGAGGTCCAACCGAGCAATAGTCCCCCGGTCCGCTACAAAGGTCAGATCTGGATCCGGGTCGGCCCTCGCCGTGGGGTGGCCAACGCCGAGGACGAGCGCATGCTCAACGAACGGCGTCGGTCGCTCGACCTGCCGTTCGACTCACGCCCCGTGCCGGGGGCCACCCTTGACGACCTCGACCTGCAGTTGTTCACCAGCACTCTGCTTCCTTCTCTCGTGCCGCCTGCAGTGCTCGCGGAAAACGGACGAAGCATCGAGCAACGACTCGCGGCCCTCCGACTGACGTCGCCGGACGCCGTCCCGACTGCTGCTGGGCTGCTCGCCATTGGCAGGGAACCCTTGCAATGGATCCCCGGCGCGTATATCCAGTTCCTTCGCGTTGACGGTGACGACCTGGCGTCACCGATCAAGGACGAGAAGAGGATCGACGGACCGCTCTCGACAGTGCTTCGCCAACTCGATGAGATCCTGACGATCAACATCAGCACCTCGATCGACTTCACCTCGAGCGCGACGGAAGCCAGAACCCCGGATTACCCGCTGGCGGCGTTGCAGCAGGTCGTCCGCAACGCGGTCATGCACCGCAGTTACGAGAACACGAACTCACCGATCCGCATCACCTGGTACGAAGATCGAGTGGAGGTCGTCAGCCCAGGTGGACCGTTCGGCATCGTCGCCAACAGCCCGTTCGGTAGCGGGCTGACCGACTACCGAAACCCGACTCTGGCCGAGATCATGCGTAGCCTTGGCTACGTCCAGCGGTTCGGCGCGGGAATCCCCATCACCAAGAAGAGCCTCGCGGACAACGGCAGCCCGCTGCCGATTTTCGAGGTCAACCCGTCCTACGTCGGCGTCACCATCGGGAGCAGACTGTGACGACGCCCGTTATCGCCTTCTTCAACAACAAGGGCGGGGTCGGCAAGACGTCTCTCGTCTACCACCTCGCGTGGATGATGGCCGACCAGGGCCACCGCGTCGTCGCCGTCGATTTCGATCCGCAGGCCAACCTGACCTCGGCATTCCTCGACGAGGACCAGGTAGAGGGCCTATGGAACGACAATGCGGGCAGACGAACGGTCTGGGGAGCGATACGTCCTCTGGCGGACCGTACGGGTCCATTGGGCACGGCACCCCTGGCAACCACGTCGGACTTTCGGTTGGCTTTGCTGCCCGGCGACCTTCAGCTGTCCACGTTCGAAGACAGCCTCAGCGCGGAGTGGCCGCTGAGCATGAACGGCAACGCGGGCGCGTTCGCGGTGATGTCGACTTTCTGGCGGTTGACGCAGGACGCAGCCGACCAACACGACGCGGACGTGGTCTTGGTCGACGTCGGCCCTAGCCTTGGCGCGATCAACCGGGCTGCGCTGTTGGCCTCCAACCACGTGGTTCTACCGGTCGCCCCCGATCTGTTCAGCCTCCAGGGTTTGCGCAACCTCGGCCCGACTCTGGACGACTGGCGTCGCGGCTGGCGGGATCGACTGGAACGCAAGCCCGCGTCAGTCGTTGACGTACCCGCCGGCGAGATGAATGTGCTCGGCTATGTGGTGCTACAGCACGGTGTTCGCCTCGACCGGCCAGTCCGCGCATACCAGCGTTGGATGGACCAGATTCCCGGCCAGTTCCAAGTGTCGGTGCTCGGTGGGAGCAACGAGCACGTGCCCAGGATGGACGAGGATCCCTATTGTTTGGGACAACTGAAGCACTACCACAGCCTTATGCCCCTAGCCCGGGAAGCACGTAAGCCGATCTTCGCCTTGACCGCGGCGGACGGCGCTCTCGGCGGCCATTTCCAGGCAGCACGTGATGCCTACGGTCACTTCGACCAACTGGCCAAGACCATCCTGCGCCGGGCCGGCATCGTGGCCTGAGACGGCGAACGGCCCGAAACCTGGCTCCTGGGACCAGGTTTCGGGCCGTTTTCGGTGAACGGGTCAGCCGACCTTCTGGATCAGCGCCTTGCGGATGAGCTGCTTGCCCTGCTCGTGGATCTTGTTGAAGGCGTCGCTGTCGAGCAGCACGCAGCTGCCGGAGGTGGACGTCACCGGGACGGTGATGGACTTGCCGTTGTCCAGGTTGGTCACCTTGAGCATGGTGCCCTTCGGGAACTGGTTGCTGGACGCGGAGACACCGGGCTGACCGGACGTGGTCACCGTGGAGCCCTTGCAGACCTGGTTGGCCGCGGTGCCCGCGTCGGTGCCGTTGTTGTTGCCGTTGCCGGCGTTGGTGTCGGTGGCGGTGGGGTCGGTGGTGGCGGTGCCGCCGTTGTCGCAGCCGGCGTTGCCGTTGCCCATGCCACCGTTGTTGTCGGTGGTGGTGGTCGGCGGCGCGGTGGTGGTGTCGGTGCCCATGCCACCGTCACCCATGCCGTTGCCCATGCCGTTGTTGTTGCCCATGCCGTTGTCGCCCATGCCCATGCCACCGTTGTTGTCGGTGGTCGTGGTCGGCGGCGCGGTGGTGGTGTCGGTGCCCATGCCACCGTCACCCATGCCGTTGCCCATGCCGTTGTTGTTGCCCATGCCGTTGTTCATGCCACCGTTGTCGCCCATGCCACCGTTGTTGTCCGTGGTGGTGGCCGGCGGGGTGGTGGTGTCGGTCGGGCAGCCGTTGTTGTTGCCGTTGCCGTTGTCACCACAGAGAGCGGCCTTGAGGCGCGACTCGATCTGGGCCACCACGGCCTCACGGTTCTTGATGCGGGCGGCCGACTGGGCGTCGGGGTGCGCCTTCTGGTCGGCGATGAACTTCAGGTTGTTCTGCAACGCCTTCTGCAGGCCGGCGCAGTCCTCGCCGCTGCCCTTCTTCTTCTTGGCGTCGGCCGAGGCCGTCACGTTGTTGGTGCAGCCGGCGGCCTGGCGGCGCTGCTGGATCTGGGCCACGACCGCGTTGCGGTTGGCGATGTTGGCCGCGGACACGGCGGTCGGGTTGGCCTTCTGCTGCGCGATGAAGTTCAGGTTGTTCTGCAGCGCCTGGTCGAGGCCCTGACAGTTCTCGGTCGCCGCGTGGCTAGTCCCCGAGATGATCGCGAATCCACCTCCCAGCACGACGGCGACGCCCAGCACAGCCGCGACACCGAGGATGGTGGCGCGTTTGCGACTGGGACTCATATCGGCAATCCAGGACATTGCGGCGTCTCCTGTCGTCGTTCTTGGTCTGAACCACGTTCGGTGGGGTACTACCGTCGAAACCGTCGAAAGGTTCACCTCCGGTGGGATCGAGTTACGGCGTAGCATTCGTGCACGTGCACGAGATCGCGGTCTTCACCGGCAGCGCCCACCCCGAACTTGCGTCCGACATCTGCGCGCACCTCGGTGTTCCACTACGCCCGGTACGGGTCGATCGGTTCGCCAACGACTGCGTCGAAGTTCAACTCCAGGCCAACTGCCGCGAGCGGGACGTGTTCCTGATCCAGCCGCTGGTGCCGCCGACCCAGGAGAACCTGGTCGAGCTGCTGCTCATGCTGGACGCCGCCCGTGGCGCCTCCGCCGCCCGCACCACCGTGGTCATGCCGCACTACGCGTACGCGCGCAGCGACAAGAAGGACATGCCCCGCGTCTCCATCGGCGGCCGGCTGGTGGCCGACCTGCTGGTCACCGCCGGGGCCAGTCGGGTGCTGACCATGACCCTGCACTCGCCGCAGGTCCACGGCTTCTTCAGCGTGCCGGTGGACCACCTGCACGCGCTGCGCGAACTGGCCGCCCACTTCCGCGGCGCCGACCTGTCCAACGCCGTGGTCGTCTCGCCCGACCTGGGCAACGCCAAGCCGGCGGCGGCGTTCGCCCGGCTGCTCGGGGTGGACGTGGCCGCCGGGGCCAAGCAGCGCTTCTCCGACGACAAGGTCAGCATCAGCTCGATCATCGGCGACGTGGCCGGCAAGGACGTGATCGTGCTGGACGACGAGATCGCCCGCGGCTCCACCGTGGTCGAGCTGATCCAGCGGCTGCACGAGCTGGGCGTCAACTCGATCAGGGTGGCCTGCACGCACGGCCTGTTCGCCGACGGGGCGATCAAGCGCATCGGCGACCTGCCCGGCGTGCGGGAGATCGTCTGCACCGACACCGTGCCGATCGCGCCGCAGAAGCGCACGCCCAAGCTGACCGTGCTGTCCATCGCCTCGGCGATGGCCGAGGCGATCCGGCGCATCCACAACGGCGAGTCGGTCAGCGCCCTGTTCGACGCCTGATCTCGGGGGTTAACCGGATGTCGCGACCGGTTCCACGTCCGTAACCTGGGCAAACGTGAGCCTGCACGCGCTGGTACTGCGACCGCTGGGAGAAGCGCGAACCTGGCGGGCCACGCTGCATCTGCTCGGCGGCGTGTTCTGGAGCGTGGGCAACACGCTGGTGCTGATCGTCGGCCTGACTGTCACGCTGCTGCCGATCCCGGCGGTGATGACCTTCGCGGCGATGGTCAGCGCCTCCGAGTTCAACGTCACGGCCAGCAGCTTCGTGGTGTTGCTGCTGTTGCTGCTGATCCTGCCGATGGGCGTGTTCGGCTTTCTCGGCACCGGTTACGCGCTGGAGGCGTGCGCCCGGCTGGAGGTCGGCTGGCATCGGTCGATACTCGGCGTGGACATCCCGCTGACGCTGCACCTGCCGGCCCGTGGTGGGCGGCTGCTGTCGCTGTTCCTCCGGATGCTGCGCGACCGGCTGTTGTGGCGGCTGATGGCGTACCAGCTGGTCCGGCTGCCGGTGGCGCTGCTCACCGGCGCGCTGACGGTGCTCGCCTGGGTGCTGCCGGCGCTGGTCACCGTGGTCGCGGCGATGTTCTTCGTCAGCCTCACGGTGCAGTCGATCAACACGCCGTACATCCGCACCCCGGACATCTGGGCCGGCACGCCGATGCTGTTGCTGGCCCTGCTCGTGCCGGTGGTGCCCTACCTCGTGCGCTGGATGCAGTCGTGGCAGCTGGCGCTGGCCCGCCGCTACCTGGGACAGCTGACCGCCGAGCAGCTCGCGGCCCGGGTGTTCGAGGTCGAGCAGCGGCGCGAGGACGCCATGGCCGCGGCCGAGACCGAGCGCCGGCGCATCGAGCGGGACCTGCACGACGGCGCCCAGCAGCAGCTGGTGGCGTTGGCCATGCTGCTGGGCCGGGCCAAGCGCAAGTACGACAGCGATCCGGAGGCCACCCGGGCGCTGCTGGAGGAGGCCCATCGCAGCGCCAAGGAGGCCATCGTCGAGCTGCGGGAACTCACCCGCGGCCTGTCGCCGCCGGTGCTGGCCGACCGGGGCCTGGACGCCGCGCTGTCGGCGCTGAGCGCCCGCTCCGAGGTGCCGGTGTCGATCGACTACGACGTGCCGGCACGGCCCGGCCGGACCGCCGAGTCCATCGCCTACTTCATGATCGCCGAGTCGCTGACCAACGTCGTCAAGCACGCCCGGGCCTCGCGAGCCTGGGTGATCGTGCGGCGGATCGGCGGCCGGCTGCGGGTCGAGGTCGGTGACGACGGCGTCGGCGGGGCCGACGCCGACGGCTCCGGGCTGGCCGGCCTGGCCGACCGGGCGGCCGGCGTGGACGGCGTGTTGACCGTGACCAGCCCGGCCGGCGGGCCGACGACCGTGAGTCTGGAGCTGCCGTGCGAATCGTGATCGCCGAGGACGCCGTGCTGCTGCGGCACGGCCTGACCCTGCTGCTGACCGAGAACGGCCACGAGGTCGTGGACGCCGTCGACGACGCCGAGAAGCTGCTGCGGTCGGTGGCCGACCATCGGCCCGACGTGTGCGTGGTCGACGTCCGGATGCCGCCGACGCACAGTGACGAGGGGCTGCGGGCGGCGCTGGTGATCCGGCAGCAGTGGCCGGCGACCGGGGTGCTCGTGCTGTCCCAGTACGTGGAGGAGCGCTACGCCGCCGACCTGATCACCGGGGCCTTGAACGGCGTCGGCTACCTGCTCAAGGACCGGGTCGCCGACGTGGAGGAGTTCCTGTCCGCGCTGGACCGGGTCGGAGCCGGCGGCACCGTGTTCGACCCCGAGGTGGTGTCGCAGATCGTGGCCCGGAGTCGGCGGCGCGACCCGTTGGCGGCGCTGACGCCCCGTGAGCGCGAGGCCTTCAGCCTGATGGCCGAGGGCCGGTCCAACGCCGGCATCGCCGAGGGGCTGGTGATCACCGAGGGAGCCGTGGAGAAGTACGTGGCCAACATCTTCAACAAGCTGGGGCTGCCCAAGACCAGCACCGAGCACCGCCGGGTGCTGGCCGTGCTGCGCTACCTCGGCGGCTGAGTCCGCGAGCGGAGCAGGTCGAGCAGGGTGCGGCCGAACGCCGCCGGGTCGTTGATGCCGGGCATCGGCGCGTAGCCGAAGTGGTTGCCGGGGAAGATCACCATCGACGCGCTCAGGGCGTCGGCGACCGCCTCGGCGGTGCGGAACGGCAGCGAGCCGGCGACCGCCTTGCCCCCGGCGAGCACCACGGTCACGCCGCTGGCCCGGACCTTGGCCAGGTCGAGCCGGTAGTCGACGAAGGCGTTGACCTCGTCGCTGTCGAAGCGCAGGGTCGCCGCCACGGCCTTGGTGACCTCCTCGTCGACCGGGCCGAGCATGCCGGTCAGCTCGAGGAAGCGCAGGCCCGGGTCGGGGGCGTCGGCGAGGTCGTGGAAGGCCTTGGTCACCTCGTCGGCGTCGGGCAGCGCCGTCATCACCGGCGGCTCGTGCGCGATGACCACGCCCAGCCGTGCCGGATGCCGGGCCACCAGATCGAGGGCGACCAGCCCGCCGGCGCTGCTGCCGAAGACCGCCGCCTTCTTCGCGCCGAGATCGTCGAGCAGCTGCGCCGCCTCGTCCGCGCGCTCGGCCGGGCCGCCATCGCACTGCGCGTACGTGACGACGGTGTAGTGCTCGGCCAGAATGTCCAGCACCGTGTCGAAACTGCGGTCGTTGCCGCCGCCCCCGTGCAGCAGGAGCAGTAACGGACCGTCGCCGCGAGTCTTCGTGTCCATGGGAACCCCCTTGCCGGCCAACGATACCGTGGGGCGTCGGGCAGACTGGTCGGGTGCTTGGAACTGCTCGGCTCGTCGTCGCGCTGGTGGCCGTGCTCTTGGCCACCGGGTGCGCTTATGTCGACGGCGTCGCCGAGCCGGTGGGGGCGGACTCCGTGCTCGTCAACGGCGGCGTCGCGCCGACCTTCGTGAAGGACACCGATCAGGGCACCACCGATCGCATCGCCGCTTCGACCATCAGCGACGTGCAGGCCTTCTGGAAACAGAACTTCCCCACCGTGTTCGGCAGGCCCTGGCAGGACCTCACCGGCGGCGTCTTCTCGGTCGACACCGCGTCGGCCAGGGGCGCCGCGCCGCCGTGCGCCGAACAGCCGTCCGACGTCGAGGGCAACGCTTTCTATTGTCCGTCAAAGGATTCCGTCGCCTGGGACCGGTCGGCCCTGCTGCCCGTGCTGCGTGCCCAGTTCGGCGACGCCGCCGTGGTTGTCGTGCTGGCGCACGAGATGGGTCATGCCGTGCAGTCCCGGACCTCGCCGACGGCCGACATGGCCCGCAAGGATCCGGACCGGTATCCGACGATCCTGATCGAGACCATGGCCGACTGCTACTCCGGCGCCTTCGTCCGTTCCGTCGTCGACGGCAAATCCCCGCACCTGCGGATCACGTCGGTCCAGCTGGACAAGGCCATCGGGGCGCTGGCCACCTTCCGCGATCCCGTCGGCACCAGCTCGGCGGAGGACGGCGCGCACGGCGACGCCTTCGACCGCGTTTCGGCTTTTCAGGACGGGTATCAGCAGGGCGCCAAGCTGTGCGCCGGCATGTCGGTGGCCAACCGGCAGTTCACCCAGCGGACCTTCACCAGCCTCACCGACAAGGCCCGCGGCGGCAACATTCCGTTGCCTGATCTCGTGAAGGCGATGGAGCCCGACCTCAACGCCTACTTCGGCGGACTCGCCGGTTCTCGCTGGTCCGCGCCCAAGCTGACGCAGAGCGACGGTCCCGCGTCGTGCTCCTCGGGCGGTGACCAGGGTCCGGTCGCCTTCTGCCCGGACGCGAAAGCCGTTCTGCTGGCGACCAAGGGCACCATCGCCGCTCTCGTGGCGTCCATCGGCGACTACGCGGCCGGCACCCTGCTGGCCACCCGTTACGCCCTCGCCGCCCGGTCCGCCCTCGGCAAGCCCGTCGACTCCGGCGACGCCGGCCAGTCCGCCATCTGCCTGGCCGGCGCGTACACGGCGTCCGTCCCGGCCCGGAACCTGACCCTGCGGCTGTCCCCCGGCGACCTCGACAAGTCCGTCGGCGTGCTGCTGGCCTACGACTACGGCTCCCGCGACACCGCTGGTACGGCCGTGCCCACCGGCTTCGCGCGGGTGCTGGCCTTCCGCGCCGGCTTCACCGGCGGGGCCAAGTCCTGCGGCCTCTGATTGCCCCGTTCGGGTTGCCGTGACATCAAGAAAACAATAAGCCCGTGTTGTTGCTCGTGCGGTGGCGGCGGATGCGCGTATCCTAGGAGACGAGCCCGTCACCCCTCCCCCCTGGTGGCGGGCTCGTCTAATGTCTGATTTCGTCAAGACGCCTGGTAGAGCCGTTGCCTACGGTCGTGGGCATGACACCTCAGTTCGCCGTCATCGGCCTCGTCGTCGACGACATGCCCAAGTCCCTGGCCTTCTACCGCCGGCTCGGCCTGGACATCCCGGCCGACGCGGACAGCGAGCCGCACGTCGCCGCTGACCTGCCCGGCGGCCTCCAGCTCATGTGGGACACCGTCGACACGGTCCGCTCGTTCGACCCGACCTGGACCGCGCCGACCGGTTCGCACCGCGCCGGCCTGGCCTTTCGCTGCTCGTCACCGACCGAGGTCGACCGGGTGTACGCCGAGCTCGTGGACGCCGGGTACCACGGCCACAAGGCCCCCTGGGACGCCTTCTGGGGCCAGCGCTACGCCGTCGTCCACGATCCGGACGGCAACGGCGTCGACCTCTTCTGCCCTCAGGCCTGAGCGACCGCCCGCCGCGTGAGCACCGTCGACACGCGGTAGCTGGCGTAGAGCGACGCCACCAACGTCGCCACCAGCAGCGTCCCGAGGGCCAGAATCCCTCCGTCGACCGCCGGCGCAGGCGGGCCGCCCGCCTGCGTACGGGCCGAGCCCGACAGGAACGGCACGATTCCCAGCACCGCCAGCCCCAGCACCGTTTCGACGGCCACCACCTTCGGGAAGTGCTTGAGCGTCAAGGCAAAGCCACGTCCGAGGTCCCCCTCGGCGTGGGCCTTGGCGATCCGCGGCGTGAGAGCCAGCTGGTTGTACGCCCCCGCCGCCACCATCGCCGCCACGATCACCAGCTTCACCAGCAGGAATCGCCCGTACGTCGTGGTCACCAGCTGGCCGACCGTGCCCACGTGCCGCCAGGTCAGCCACACCCCCGAGGCCACGACCGCCCCCACCGCGACCAGCGCCACCGAGCTGAACCGCTGCCACATCCGGGCCCAGCCCAGTCCGGCCTGTTCGTTGAGCCCACGC
>Ga0310811_10004994_pt1 | contig 16714 bp, 14 predicted proteins | sample YCmetagenome_FD_207642 | JGI IMG/M metagenome (GOLD analysis project Ga0310811, IMG submission 207642) | Soil microbial communities from experimental microcosm in Duke University, North Carolina, United States - YC | ecosystem: Engineered > Artificial ecosystem > Soil microcosm > Unclassified ...
GAGCTGATGGAACTGGTCGGCAAGATGACCGCGTGCGGCTACATTTCGTCGGATGAGCCGGCGAATATCCCGGTCAACAAGAACCGCGCCGACGGCATCGTTTACGGTCCGCTGGCGATGTTTCCGGTGCAGCCCGATGCGGTGCTGCTCTGGCTCAAGCCGGCGCAGGCGATGATCTGGAGCGAAGCCAGCGGCGGCGCCGACTGGTCGTGCGGCACCCCCACCGCCGTGTTCGGCCGCCCGGCGTGCGCGGCGATTCCGGCGTCGCTCGGGGGCGGCCAGCCGACGATCTCGCTCGGCTGCATCGGCATGCGCACGTTCACCGGGATCGGTGAGGACCGGCTTCTGGCCGTCGTTCCCGGCGAACGGCTCGATGCGTTTGCCGAAGCGCTGGGCAAGAGCCGGAGCGTCAACGACGCGATGCAGGAGTTCTACGAGGGCCGCAAGCGCGCGATCGTGGGCTAGGTCCGGTCGCGGCGGGCTTGCCGAGGTCGAGAGCGGTCGTCGCTAGCTCTTGGCGCGGAGCACGAGGGCGACCAGCGCCGTCGCGTTGTTGCAGTGCAACTTCTCGAGGATGTTGCAGCGGTGCACGTCGACCGTGCGGACGCTGATGTTGAGCTCGCGGGCGATGATCTTGCTCGGGTGCCCCTCGCTGATGAGCTTGAGGACCTCGCTCTCCCGGGGGCTGAGCTGGGCGAGTCGGCGGCGGATCTCCGCCGCCTCGGCGGCGTTCCGGCGATTCTGACCGTCGCGATCGAGTCCATTGCGCACCGCGCCGAGCAGCGCCACCGGCTCGAACGGCTTGGCGAAGAAGTCGACGGCGCCCGCCTTGACCGCGGTCACTGCCTTCGGGATGTCGCCCTGGCCGGTGAGAACGATGACCGGGATTAGTCGGTGGCGCCGGAGCAGTTCCGCCTGAAGCGCCAGCCCGGACATTCCGGGCAGCTGAAGGTCGACAATCACGCATGCCGGTTCGGCCATGGCTCCCGCATCGAGAAACTCCTCCGCGGATGCGAACGTGACGACACGGAAGCCCTTGGCGGTGAAGAACGCGGCAAGCGAGTCGCGCATCGCCTCGTCGTCATCGACAATGTAGACGTTCTCCGTGACGGTCATCGCGCGGCCCCGATGTAGAGGGGAAGCGTGATGCGGAAGCTCGCTCCGTGCTGCCACTCGGCATTGACCTGGAGCTTGCCGCCATGGGCTTCGACGATCGAGTTGCTGATCGAGAGCCCGAGCCCCATGCCCGAGGTTCTCGTCGTCACGAACGGCTCGAACAGCGTGTGGGCGACGTCGCTGGCGATGCCGGGCCCAGTGTCGCTGATTTCGATCGCCACGGTCCGGTTCTCCGACAGCCACGCGTCGATATAGATGCGGCGCTCGCGACTTCCTTCGGTCAGAGCCTCGAGGCTGTTGCGAATCAGGTTTACGGCGACCTGTTCGAGCTGCACACGATCGACGGCCGCGACGAGCTTGGGATCGATATTTACTTCGACGATGACCTGCGCCAGGGCAATCTCGTCTCCCAGAAGCGCCAGCACGTCGTCGACGAGCGCGCGGATCGAGGTCATTTCGCGCTTCAGAACGGCGCCGCGCGACAGCTCGCGCAGCCGCTCGATGACGGAGCCGGCACGCTTCGCCTGGATTGAGATCTTGGCGAGCTGCTCCATGATCTTCGGCGAGGGATTGCCCGATGCGGCGAGGGTCTCCTGAAGGGCCGAGGAATAGTTGACGATCGCCGACAGCGGTTGATTGATCTCGTGGGCCAGGACCGCCGACAGGCCGTCGGTCAGGTTGTCCTTCGACACCTGCTCGATGAGGTTCTTGTGTTGACGAAGTTGCCACTCGGCCTTCTTGCGCTCGGTCAGGTCGCGCACGGCGAGAACCGAGGTGTTGCGGCCGCCGATCGTCACGTCCGCCTTCGCGACCTCGACGTAAAGCGCTTGCCCGTCGGGGGCCTGCACCGTCATCTCGCTCGAGCCGTCGCCGGGAATGCGCGGGAACACCTCCGAGAGGCGGCGGCCGACCAGCGACTTCTCGAACCACTCGAACAGCATTCCGGCGCGCCGGTTGGCGTACTCGATGCGTCCGTTCTCGTCGGCGATCAGCATGGCGTCGGGCGAGGTGTTCATGATCGAGCGAAGGCGAGCCTCTCCGTTCACGACCGAGATCCGGGCCTGCTCGCGCTCGCTCACGACCGCGCCGAGCAGCAGGCCGGTCCACGACAGGAACAGCACGAACACCTGAAGCTGGGTGATCGGCATGGTCTTGATATCGAGCGCTTCGGCCATCGTGATCGCAGCAACCTGCATCACCACGAGGAATGCCGTGGTGCCGCGGATGCCCTTGGTGGCCGCGACCCAGACCAACGGCACGAACATCGGATAAAGCACGTGTCCGAGGACCGGATCCTGGATGAAGAACAGGGCCCAGAGCGCGGCTCCCAGGCTGAGCACCGGGAGCAGGGACTGCCACGTGAAAATCTCGCGTCGAATGCGGATCCGGAAGCCCGCGGATGCGTGGATCAGCAAGGCCGGGGCAAGCATGGCGCCGATGGTGTCGCCGATCCAATACTTCATCAGCAGGAAGGCGACCTTGTCGGCCGGGATGACGCCGCTTGCCCAGAACACCGAGACATAGGCGACGGCCATCACTGCGGCGGCGGCAGCTGTAACGAGAAGGAAGATCACCACGTCGCGCAGTCGCGCGAGCTGGGGATCCATCGCCAGGCGGCCCATGACCCAGACCGCGCCGCCGTAAACGACCGCCTCGATCACGTCCGTTATCAGGTCCGGCGCGAGCGGCAGCGACAGGTGGCGTACGGTGATATCGGCCGTCAGCGCGCCGACGAACAGGAGTGGCGTCCATTTCAGGCCGCGGGTGAGGAGCAGAAACAGGCTGGTCGCGACCGGCGGGTTCCAGGGCGTGATGTTCAGATGCTCGAACGGATGGATGAACGTGATCCAGTCGAGCAGGCAATAGGCGACGATGTAGACGAGCGCGACGCGCAGATTCTCGACACCTGAACGGATCGCGCCCGGGGCATAGGGAGGGGCGTTGGCCGAGGTGGTCATGAGCGCCTAACGTGCAAATTGCCGGCGACGGTCATGCGCGGCGTCCCGAAGTGTCCAAACTGGTGTGCCCGGCCACAATACGCAGATTTACGTAGTGGCTCGACCTTTCATCCCCGAAACACATGGACTATCCGGTAGATGTCGAAGGCTGCGCTACCCCGCAGACCTACAGGTGGCTCCGGAGTTCGATTACCCCCGGCTCCGGGGCATTTTCCGCGGGACCACCCAACCCTCCCCGGAAAATGCGCGGAGCGGACGGCAGCGTCCGCTCCGCTTCCGCCTCTGATGCGTGCGGGCCCTCGTCCAGCCTAGTACCCGGTCTCGGTCAGTTGGCCGATGTACAGCTTGATGAAGGCGTTGAGGCGTTCCTTGCGCTGGTAATTGGCGAACTCCTTCGGCACGACGATCTCCTTCCGGATGTCGCCGGGCGACTTGCCCTTGGCGAGCAGCTTCGAGATCTCGTCGCGCATGACGACGAAGTAGCGCTTCTGCTCCTCGAGATCGGCGACGCCGCGGCTGACATGCACCGGTCCGTGGCCGGGCACGTAGGTGTCGACCGGCAGGTGCCGGTTCATCACGTTGTCGAGGTGGGCGACCCAGCCGTTGACGTCGGCGTAGAAAATGCCGCCCGACTCGCTCTGACCGGGATGGATCTCGGCGTCGAGCAGGTCGCCCATCAGCATGAGGCGCTTCTCCGGCACGTACACCGTCATGTCGGAAGTCGAGTGGCCATGGCCTTCGTCGGTGAGATGGAATGTGAGCCCGCCGAACTTCAGCGTCATCCCGTCATCGAACGAGATGTCCGGCAGCACCATCTCAGCATTCCTGTAGTGGGCCCAGTCGGGATTGTCGCTCGACTTGCGCTCCGCGAATTCGGAGCCCTGCTGCATGTAGTAGTCGCGGGTCTGGGTTCGCGTCGCGATGAAGGTCGGCTTATCCTCGCGGTAGACCCACATGCCGGTGGCGTGGTCGCCCGCCGAGTGCGACGTGATGAGGTACTTCACCTTCCTGTCGGTGATCTTGCGGATCGCAGCCAGCACCTGCGGCGCGGTCTTGAGGTCGGCGTCGAACACCAGTACGCCGTCGGGTGTCACGAAGAACACCGAGTTCGACGAGCCGCGGTCGTTCTGCATGAAGTAGACGTCGTCCGCGATCTTGTGCTGGATCATGGTGTCGGCCGATGCCGGCGCGGCCCAGGCAATGATCGGGAACGCAGCGGCGGCAACGGCGCAGCGTGCGCCGGACATGCGAACGGTCATCGAATCCCCCCTATGTTGTTTGCCGAGAGTGTAAGCGGCCGGGTGTGCGCCGGGGAAGGGCGCTTCGGCCTTGCGCGACGGCCTCACGGTTTTGTGCTATGAATCAGCGCGAGAGTTGAGCGAGCGCATGAGCCTTATTTACAAGACCAATTCCCTCACCATCGGCGACGTCGTCATCGGCGGTCGTGTGCTGATGGCGCCGATGACCGGCGTTTCGGATATGCCGTTCCGGCGCGCCGCATCGCGTCAGGGCGCCGCCTATGTCGCGACGGAGATGGTGGCGTGCGAGGAATTCGCGCGCGGCCGGCCCGACGTGGTTCGCCGCGCCGCAGTCGGCGACGGTCTGCCGCTGACCGTCATTCAACTCGTCGGCCGTAAGGCCGAGTTCCTCGCCAAGGGCGCCGCGATGGCCGAAGCCGCCGGCGCCGACATCGTCGACATCAACATGGGCTGTCCGGCGAAGGAAGTGACGGGCGGCCTTTCGGGCTCGGCGCTGATGCGCGACCTCGACAACGCCGAGCGCCTGATCGCGGCGACCGTTGCCGCGACATCGCGGCCGGTAACCCTCAAGATGCGTCTCGGCTGGGACGACAGCTGCCGCAACGCACCGGAACTCGCCGAACGCGCCGAGCGCGCCGGCGTGAAGGCCATCACCGTCCACGGGCGCACGCGCCAGCAGTTCTACAACGGCTCGGTCGACTGGCACGCTGTCGCCCTGGTCAAGCAGGCGACGTCGCTTCCCGTGATCGTCAACGGCGACATCGTCGACGCCGAATCGGCGCGCGTCGCGCTGGCGCGGTCAGGTGCCGACGCGGTGATGATCGGCCGCGGCGGCTACGGCCGGCCGTGGATCGCCGCGGCAATCGACCACGCGCTGGCGACCGGTGAGGCGACGCGCGAGCCCAATCTCGCGGATCGCCTCGGCATCCTGCTCGATCACTTCGCCGAGTCGCTGCGATTCTACGGCGACGCCCTCGGTCTCAAGGTGTTTCGCAAGCACCTCGGCTGGTATGTCGAGAACGCGCCGTGGTCGCCCGACGCCGCCGTGCGCCGCGCGACCAAGTCGCGTCTGTGCCGGCTTGAATCGCCGCGTGAGGTTGAGGCGGCGATCGTTGAACTGTGGGACGGCGAACGGGTCGCGTCCGCCGCGTAAGCGAACGGAGTCCATGGCCATGGACGACGCACGGAGCTTCGACGAACGGGGGTTCCCGCCCCACATCGTGCCGCCGTCGCGGCCGCTGTCGCTGTTCGAGACGATCCGCGCCGCCAAAACCAATGTGCTGGAGATCATCCCGGGACTGGCGTATCGCCAGCCGATCGTCTCCGGGCGCTTCGGCGTCCGCTGGCACATGGTCCAGGACCCCGGCGGTTTGCGTCGCATCTTCCTCGACAATGTCGATAACTACCCGAAGTCCGAGGTGATGCTGCGGATGCTGCGCCCGGCGGTCGGCGACAGCCTGTTCACCTCCGAGGGCGAGGCGTGGCGCTGGCAGCGTCGCGCCGTTGCGCCGGTCTTCGCCCAGCGCAATGTCGTGGCACTGTCGCCGATGATGACGGCGACCGCCGCGCGGGCGATCGAGCGCCTCGATCACTGCGGCGGCATCGCCGAGATGACCTCGGAGATGCTGTCGGCGACCTTCGACGTGATCTGCGAAGTGGCGCTGTCGGGGCGCGAGCATTTTGACGCCGCGGCCTACGGTGAGGCGATCACGCGCTACTTCGAGACCATCGGCAAGGCGTCGATTCTCGATTTCCTGCGCGTGCCCGAGTGGATGCCGCGTCCCGGCGAGATTCTCGGGCGCGGCGCGGTGAAAACGATGCACGGCATGGTCGCGGCGGCGATCGAGGCGCGGCGCCGCGAGACGGCGGGCAGGGCGCAGACGAAAGCCGACGATCTGCTCGACTACATGCTGAAGGCCGAGGATCCCGAAACCGGCCGACGGATGACGCCGACCGATCTCCTCCACAACATGCAGTTCTTCATCGTCGCGGGCCACGAGACGACGGCGCTGTCGCTTGCCTGGTCGCTGCTGCTGCTGGCATGGCGGCCGGAAATCCAGGAGCGCGCGCGGGCGGAGGCCCGCGCCGCCATCGGCGACGGACCCGCGGAGGCCGACCAACTCGCGTCGGCGTCTTACGTTCGCCAGATCATCGAAGAATCGATGCGGCTCTATCCGCCGGTCGGCATGCTGTCGCGCAACGTGCGGGAGGCCGACGAGCTGTGCGGGCGTGCGATCGAGCCGGGCGAAGCGATCTTCCTTCCGATCTACGCGTTGCATCGCCATCAGATGTGGTGGGAGCGCCCGAACGATTTCGATCCCGACAACTTCGCGCCCGACGCGACCAAGGGCCGCGACCGGTATTTGTACCTTCCGTTCGGCGCGGGACCCCGCGCGTGCGTCGGCGCCAACTTTGCGATGATGCAGGCGCAGATCATCCTCACCACGCTGCTGGCGCGCTTTCGCTTCCGTCCCGGCCCCGATCCGATCCCGATTCCGGTGATGACGATGACGCTGCGCCCCGACACCGGAGTGCGGCTGATCGTCGAGCGGGTCCGCTAGCGGTCCAGGCTCGGTTGCCCACTCGCCGTGCCAGCGGCATCATGTCTGCGCCCGAGGGCAAGCGTACTGCCCAGACGTAAGTTGAGGTCAGGGGACAGAATTGCGACGACGACAGTTTCTGATCGGCACCGCCGCGGTTGCGGCGGCGGCGCTGGCGCGGTGGCGCGCGGCCACTGCGGCGGAGAGCGACACGATCCAGTTTCCCAGCGACTTCGTCTGGGGCGCCTCGACGTCGGCGTACCAGATCGAGGGTGCGGTGAGCGCCGATGGGCGCGGCCCGAGCATCTGGGATGTGTTCAGCCACACGCCCGGAAAGGTGCTCAACGGCGATACCGGTGACGTCGCCTGCGACCATTACAACCGCTATCGCGAGGACATTGCCCTGCTGGCAGGCGCGGGCTTCAAGGCCTACCGATTCTCGATCGCGTGGCCCCGGGTGATTCCCGCCGGGACCGGCGCGGTCAATGAGGCCGGCCTCGATTTCTATGACCGGCTCGTCGACACCTTGCTCGCGCGTGGCGTCCAACCTTGGGCCTGCCTCTATCACTGGGATCTGCCGCAGCCGATGGAAGCGCGCGGCGGGTGGCTCGGCCGCGACGTCGTGCCGGCGTTCGCCGACTACGCGCAAGTTGCGGCGAAGCGCCTCGGCGATCGCGTCAAGCACTGGGCGATGCTCAACGAGCCCAACGTGCACGCAATCTTTGGCTACGGCGTTGGGGAGATGGCGCCGGGGCTGCGCGGGCGCGACAACGTGCTGGCGGCGATCCATCATCAGAACCTCGCCCAGGGCACTGCGATCGCCGCGCTGCGGGCGCAGCGGCCCGACCTCAGGCTCGGCACCGTCCTCAGTCTCCAGCCGTCGCTCGCGGCTTCGGACCGGCCGGAGGATCGACGAGCTGCCGAGATGTGGGACGCGGTCTGGAACACGAGCTGCCTCGACCCGCTGCTGCGGGGTGCCTATCCCGACCTCCTGGCGAAGGACTATGCCCCGCTGGTGAAGCCGGGCGATCTCGAGGCAATCCACCAGCCGATCGACTTCCTCGGCGTCAACTACTACAGCCCGATGTACCAGCGCGCCGACCCGGGCGGCCTGTTCGGCACCGGCTGGGGCGCGACCCCGGCCGGCGTCGGGCTGACCGCCATGAAGTGGCCGATCGAGCCCCACGGGCTCTACGACCAGCTCATCCGGCTTAAGGACGGCTACGGCAATCCGGAGGTCTACATCAGCGAAAACGGCGCGGCGTTCGACGACCAGGTCGACGCGGGCGGCCGCATCGATGACACGGCGCGCATAGAATTCCTGCGCCGGCACCTCGAGATGGCCCGGCGCGCGGTCGCCGACGGGGCCCGGCTGAAGGGCTTTTTCGTCTGGTCCCTGCTCGATAATTTCGAGTGGGCGAACGGGTATGCCAAGCGTTTTGGGATCGTCAGGGTCGACTACACGACACTGCAACGGACGCCCAAGGAGTCGTATCATTGGCTGGCGCGGCAAATGCGGACGTAGCGTGAAGGCCGATCCGGCAGCGTAGATCCGCCGGTTTGACTCAACAGTTTCCTGATTTGGAGGCTGTCCGTGAATTCGAACCGTACCGTGCCCCAAGTGTCCCTCCAAAGCCGGTTCCGGCGGTGCTGGCTTGGTGCGTTCGTCGCGCTGGTATTTCTCATCGCGCCGGCCGCGGCGGCCGCACGCCACGTCGACGTCCTCGAGATCGACGGCGCGATCAGCCCGGCCATCAGCGACTACGTGGTGCGCGAGCTCAAGGCGGCGAAACCCGACGAGACCGCGCTCGTCGTCCTGCGGATGGACACGCCGGGCGGCCTCGATACCTCGATGCGCGAGATCATCCGCGCGATCCTCGCCTCGCCGGTGCCGGTTGCGACTTACGTCGCGCCGGGCGGCGCGCGAGCCGCCAGCGCCGGCACCTACATCACCTACGCGAGCGCAATCGCCGCCATGGCGCCCGGGACGAATCTCGGCGCGGCGACTCCGATCCCGTTCGCCGGTCCCGGCGTGCAGCCGCCGCAGCAACCGTCGCCATCGGCCGGAAAGGACGACAAGGACAGCAAGGGCGCGAAGAGCGACGAGGCGTCCAAAAACGCGCCCGAGCCGACGGACACCGAAGGCCGCAAGGTTCTCAATGACGCCATTGCCTACATCCGCGGACTCGCCGGCATCCATGGCCGCAACGCCGGCTGGGCCGAGGAAGCGGTGCGCAACGCGGTCAGCCTGCCGGCGACGGAGGCGCTCAAGCTGCACGTCGTCGACGTCATCGCCGACGACGTGCCGGATCTCTTGCGCAAGATCGACGGCCGCGAGGTGGTGGTTGCCGGAAGCAAGATGCGACTCGAGACCGCGGGGCTCGATATCGTGACGATCGCGCCCGATTGGCGCACCGAGTTCCTCGCCGTCATCACCAACCCGAACATCGCCTACATCCTGATGCTGCTCGGCGTCTACGGGCTGTTCTTCGAGCTGACAAATCCCGGCGCGGTGCTGCCCGGCGTGGTCGGCGCGATCAGCCTGGCGCTGGCGCTGTTCGCGCTCAATCTGCTGCCGGTCGACTACGCCGGGGCCGCGCTGGTTCTGCTCGGTATCGGCATGATGATCGCCGAGGCATTCATTGGCGCCTTCGGGGTCATCGGCGTCGGCGGGGTCGTCGCGTTCGTGATCGGCTCGATCATCATGTTCCACGAGAACGCGCCGGGAATCGGGTTGTCGCTCGCGGTCGTCGTCGGCGGCACCGTCGTGACCGCCGGCTTCTTCCTTCTCACGCTTGCGCTGCTGCTGCGCTCGCGCCACCGGCCGGTGATGACCGGAGGGGAGGCGCTGATCGGAGCCGACGGCACCGCCGTCGACTGGGCCGGAACCGAGGGCAGGGTTCGCGTCATGGGCGAGATCTGGCACGCACGCGCCAACGCCGCCGTGGTGCCCGGCGCTCACGTCACGGTCGTCGCCCGCGACGGCCTCGTCCTCACCGTGGAGCCGAGTCGATGAAACCCGAGGAGCCGAACTCATGATCCCCGTCGCAACCATCGTCGTCATCGTTCTGCTGGTCGCCTTCATCTTTTCGTCGGCGATCCGGATCTTCCGCGAGTACGAGCGAGGGGTGCTGTTTACGCTCGGCCGCTACACAGCGACGCGCGGGCCCGGGCTCGTGGTCATCGTGCCGGTGGTTCAGCAGATCGTGCGGGTGGACCTGCGCATCGTCGTAAACGAGGTGCCGCCCCAGGACGTCATCTCGAAGGACAACGTCTCGGTCAAGGTCAGCGCCGTCATCTACTATCGCGTCGTCGACGCGGAGCGGGCTGTGATCCAGGTCAGCAATTACATGGAAGCGACCAGCCAGCTCGCGCAGACCACGCTGCGCTCGGTGCTCGGCAAGCACGACCTGGACGAGATGCTGGCCGAGCGCGACAAGCTCAACAACGACGTCCAGGAGGTCCTCGACACGCAGACCGACGCCTGGGGAATCAAGGTGTCGAACGTCGAAATCAAGCGCATCGATCTCGACGAGAGCATGGTCCGCGCCATCGCGCGCCAGGCAGAGGCCGAGCGGTCGCGGCGCGCCAAGGTCATCAATGCGCTGGGCGAGGAGCAGGCGGCGCAGAAGCTGGTCGATGCCGCGCGGATCCTCGAGCCGGTGCCGCAGGCGATGCAGCTCCGCTATCTGGGCACGCTGTTCGACATCGCCGGCGAGCGCACGTCGACCATCGTCTTCCCGTTCCCGATCGAGATGATGCGGACGCTGTTCGGAGCCGATCGCGACGCAAAGCCCTGAGGAGGGCGTCAGAACTCGCGCAGCAGGCGTCCGTAGCCGCTGATCCTGTCGTCGATGCCGGCGGTGCGCAGCGCTTTCCACAGGATCGCCTGCTGCGAGGTCATGACATTGACGCCGAGCTCGCGCTCGATCTGGTCGATCGCGTGGGCCGTCGCCCAGTGGGCGCAGCTCGGGTGGATGGTGTCGGCTTCGGGATGCTCGGACTTCAGCTTGCGGGCGAGCGTCAGCGCCAGCTCGCCGGGAATCCGCCCAAGGTCCTCGACCTCGTAGCCGCAGGCGACGACGCCCGCCGACTCGTAGCCGAGATTGCGCATCGATTTCTCGTGGTCGGTGTTCTGCGATTCGAGGAACGGATGGATCGTCGCGACCTTCTTCGCGCCGAGCGCCTTCAGCGCCTGCATCTGCGCCTGGCTCGACATGATCACCTTGGTTCCAATCTTGTCGGCGAGCTCGGCGCAGATCGAATCGAGATTCGCCATGCCGCGTGTCTGGTTGATCGGATTGCCGCCGAGGACGACGACGTCGGCGCCCGACTCCGCCATGTATTTCGCCGCTTCCAGGCTGCGCTGATGGCTGGACTCCATCGCTTCCCGCGTCCTCTCGTGCGTCAACGAGGTGATCTCCAGCGTCTTGATCATCAGCGTGACGCCCTTCGGCGCCATCATGTAGAACTCGGTGCAGAACGTCTCGGTGACGAACGGAGGCGAGCAATAGCCGATCCGGGCGCGGTATCCGTACATACGCGAAACTCCTTGGCACAGGACTTCCTGGTGGAGCTGCAGGGTAGGGGCGGAGCGTGCCGCTTGCAAACAACGTACTCCCCCTGGGGCGAGCCTGCGATCGCGCTTCAAAAGTGCGCCGGTCACGCTATTCTGGCGCCGCGCCGAAGCGCACCTGCCGCCATACCTAAGAAGGGGTGGGGCAGAGATAATGAAACAGGAAGAGGTGTCGCCATGCGGAGCCACGCTCTCACGCCAGCATTGATCGTCGCGCTCGGCATCGGGTTCGCTGTCAGCCCGGCGTCGGCCCAGTCGCCGGCCGACTTCTACAAGAAGACCGAAGTCAGTCTCTACGTCGGGTCGGGGGCGGGCGGCGGCTTCGACGTCTACGCGCGGACGCTGCAGCGCCATTACGCGCGCCACATCCCCGGCCAGCCGAACGTCGTGGTCAAGAACATGCCGGGCGCATCGGGCCTCAAGGCGATGAACTACATCTACAACGTGGCGCCGAAGGACGGATCGGCGATCCTCGCCTCGTTCAACACCGTCGTGATGGATCACCTTTACGGCAAGGCCGGCGTCAGCTTCGATCCGCGCGAGCTGAGCTGGATCGGCAGCATCGGCAAGCAGACCGGCACCTGCCTGACCTGGCACACGTCGCCGGTGAAGACGATCGAGGATGCCCAGAAGCGCGAGGTCCTGGTCGGCGCGACCGGCGCGGACTCGACACCGAACATCTACCCCAAGCTGCTCAACGCGATGATCGGCACGAAGTTCAAGGTCATCGAGGGATACACGACGTCGAGCCTGCGGATCGCGGTCGAGAACGGCGAGATCGAGGGGCTGTGCGGAATCGCCTGGGAGACGCACATGGCATCCTCGCCGAGCTGGATACTCGACAAGAAGGTCACGTTCCTGCTGCAGCTCGGCCTGGAGTCGAGCCCGCGTCTGCCCGGCGTTCCGCTGGCGCTCGATCTCATCAAGAACCCCGAGGACCGCGCGGTGTGGGAACTTCTGGTCGTGTCGCAGGAGTTCGGCCGGCCGTTCGTGGCGCCGCCCAAGATTCCGGCCGACCGGCTCAAGGCCCTGCGGACGGCGTTCGAGGAAACGTTGAAGGACCCGCAATACCTCGCGGATGCCGAAAAGACCAAGCAGTTCGTCGATCCTCTGACCGGAGAGCAGATCGAGACGCTGCTCGCGCACGCCTACAAGTCGTCGAAGCAGGTCGTCGAACGCGCGAAGGTCTACGCGGTATCGAATTAGCCGCACCGACCGCGACGCTTTTACAGTGAGAATGGAGTGGTGATGAGGATTTCGTTGGTGTGCGCCGCCGTTGCGGCGCTGATGGCGATCGGGCCGGCGCGTGCGCAGAGCACGGACGCGCTCGCGGCATTCTACAAGGATCATCCGGTGTCGCTGCTGATCGGCTTCAACACCGGCGGCGGCTACGACGTCACCGGCCGACTGCTCGCGCGCCACTTCGGCAAGCACCTGCCGGGCAACCCGACCGTGGTTGTGAAGAACATGCCCGGCGCCGGGAGCCTCAACGCCGCGAACCGCATCTACAACATCGCGCCCAAGGACGGCACGGAGTTCGGACTGTTCGCCGGGAGCATCGCGCTCGATCCCCTGTTCCCGAACACGCCGGCCAAGTTCGACGCCCGCAAGTTCACCTGGCTCGGCAGCCCGAATACCGACGTCAGCATCTGCATCGCCTGGCACACCACGCCGTTCAAGGTGCTCGACGATGTGATCAAGAACGAGATGATTACCGGTTCGGCCGGCACCTCGACGCTGATCTTCCCGGTGGCGATGAACAACGTGCTCGGCACGAAGTTCAAGCTGATCAAGGGTTATAACGGGACGAAGGACCTCGGCCTGGCGATGCAGCGTGGCGAGACCCAGGGTTTCTGCGGCACCTTTCTCGACAGCGTGAAGGCGAGCAACCCGGACTGGTTGGCCGAGAAGAAGGTCAACATCCTGGTGCAGATGGCGCTGAAGAAAAGCGCTCAACTCCCAGACGTGCCGTTCATCATGGATTACGCCAAGTCTGAGGATGATCGCAAAGTGCTCGGGCTGATCTTCGGCTGGCTCGGCATGCCGCGCGCGTTCGGTGCGCCGCCGGGTCTGCCCGACAATCGGGCCAAGATCCTGCGCGCCGCGTTCGACGCCACCGGCAAGGATCCAGCCTACATCGAGGACGCGGCGAAGGTCGGGATCGACATCGATCCGGTGCCCGGCACCGAGATCGACCAGATCCTGCGCGAGGCCTACGCGACGCCGAAGCTGCTGATCGACCGCGCGTCGGAGATTCTCGATCGCGCGGGGGCGAATTAGCGCCACCCACGTTGTCTTGGCAGTTATCTTTCGTCATCCTCGCCGCCCCTCTTTTAAAACGGCCCGCGCTCGCGCGGTCCGTCTAAAAGAGGGGGGCCGTCCATGACGAACGAGGATTGTCAGCCCGCCTGACGCTGCACCACCGTCCCCGGCTGGGCGGGGGTGCCCTCGGCGATGACCAGATAGCGCCGCTCGCTCGCCGCGGTGTTCTGCACGATCTGCCGAATGGGACCGAGGGCATTGACGATCGCCGAGCCGGCGGGATTCGTCATGAACGGCTGCAATGGCTCGACCGTGCCGACGCCATCAGGCCGGCTCGCCAGTGCCAGCACGTACGGTTTTTTCGGTGCGAGTCCGGTCACCGAGGCCTGCAGGACCTGGGTCAATCCCTGGTCGAACAGCGTGACCGTCGTCGGCGGTTGGCCGCCGGACTGGCGGGTGACGGGGACCAGTGTGAGATGGACGGTGTTGGCCGCGGCGCCGAGCGGTTGCAGGCCCGCCGTTCCGTCGCCGGTCGGCACGGCGTTCGGCACGTAAACGATCGCTTGCGGTGCCTGTCCGATCGGCACGTTGCCGATGACCGTGTTGGTCGCCGTATCGATGGCGGCCAGTTCATCGGCATTCTCAAGTCCGACGTAGATCCGGCTGCCGTCGCCCGAAGGCCACAGGCCGTGGGGAAGATTGCCGACCGGAATCCTTGCCACCTGCGCGAATGTGTCGGTGCGGAACACCTTCACCTCGTTGGTGCCGCCGACCGTGACATACGCGAATGTTCCTTTGGCGGTGGTCGCGAAGTTGACGTGGTTGGTGGTCGGGCCGGTGTCGATGGTCTTGAGCACGTTGAAGGGTGGCTGCGCGTTGAAGACCTCGGTCTTGCCGACATCCTTCAGGGTGAACCACACCTGGCGGCCGTCGGGCGACGCGGCGATGTTGGGACAGAAGGGACTCTCCTGCTTCACCCGCCCGACGATCTGGTGGTCGGCGACGGTGATGACGTCGGTCTCCGGCGAGAACGACGAACAGACATAGCCGTACTTTCCATCCGGCGAGAAGATCTGCATGCCGGGGCCGTTCGGTACCTTGATCCGCGCCTTCTCCTCGAACGTAGTGCCGTCCAGCACGGCGATGTAATCCTCGCCGCGGATCGACACCCACACCTCCTTGCCGTCGGGCGTGAAGAACGCCTCGTGCGGCGAGCGGCCGACGTAGGTCGTGCGTTTGACCGCGTTGGTGGCGGTGTCGATGAAGGTGACCGAGTTGGAGCCGATCGACACGACCGCGAGCGTCTTGTGGTCGGGCGAGAAGCCGAGGCCATGGACCAGCAATTGGCCCTTGTAGAGCGGCGCGAGGTTCGCGGGCTGCGGATCGCCGAGTTTGATCACGCCGAGGAGCTTGTTCGATGCCGGGTCGGTGACCGACACGGTGTTCGAGAACTGCTCGGCCGCGTAGACGCGATCGCGCGAACTGAGCGGGATGTCCGGCTGTGCCGCGGCGCCGGGGGCCTGGCCGGCCCGGGCCGGAGCACATCCGGTGAACGCTGAGGCGAGAAGGGTTCCAGCCAGCAGGGTGGTCAAAGCGGCGCGGTTCATGGGAGGCACTCCTATTTCCGCTGCATCGCGGGCGGGGCCGATTTGGATCCATGCGGCATCGCGGAGGGATGGTCCGCCGAGGCGCTTCCGGGCGCCGCGCCGCCGGCGGCAGGAGGCACCTGCGTCGGGGCGGCGCTCGAGGGCGGCAGCGGCTGTCCGAGCGCGCGCCGCATTGCCGCGATCTCCTGCTGCTGGTCGACGATGATCTCCTGGGCGATGCGTCGGAGCTGCTCGTTCTTGCCATAGCGCAATTCGGCGACCGCCATATCGATGGCCCCCTGGTGATGGGGAATCATCATCGCCGCAAAATCGGCATCGACGTTACCGGTCGGCCCCATCTGCATGCCGGCCATCATGCGGTCCATTGCCCGCGTCATTTCGCGGAGAAAAGGCGATTGGCCTGAGGGTTCAGTGGATATGTCCGCCGAGCCCTGGGCGCGCGAGTTCATGGCCCCGGCGTCAAGCGCCGCGGCGACCGCCAACAGGGCAGCGGCGAATGCCCAACCACGCATGCGCGTCTCCATGGGGGCGTGCGCCCGCCTCAGGATATGACCTCCGCCGGTCGGCGAATATTCCGGTTCCGTCCCGGTTACTCTGCGTGAACGGTCACGGCGCGACGCTCGCCCGCTGTTCGCCTTCCTTCATCGCCTGCTTGAGATCGTCGTCGCTGAGAATGCGCTGATCCGGATCGGCGGTGCCGCGCTCGGCCGGCTTGAAGCGCAGGCGCTCCATGTACGGCGTCGCCTTCTTGCGGCGGTAGTCGGCGAACTCCTTGGCGTAGTAGGTGCGGGCGTCGTCGGCCGTGCGCTTGCCGGTGACGATGTCGTGCATCAGGTTGAGCGCGAGGCAGTTCGCCTCTTCGTCGTGGCAGCGCGCCGACACTTCGCCGACGGTGCGCTCGACGATCACACTGCCGTCGAATGCGGCCAGCTCCGAGAATTTCTCGACCGGCACGTGATAGTCGATCACCGATTCGACCGAGTCGGTGTGCGGCGCCGGGAAGTTGTGGTCGTAGAAGGTCTTCGTGGCGACGATCCGCTTCCACGGCCCGCGGCGGTGCCAGATGAGCTGCGTCTCGGTGGACTCGTCGGGCTCGCCGTACTTGTCGAGAACGAGCTTGGTGGCCTCCCGCGACTCCTCGGGCCAGCCCTGAATGATCTGCGACGCATGGGCGGTCATCTGATCCTCCTCCAGGTGAGGGTGGATCAACGCGCCACTCGGGAAATTGCACCGTGGCGGTCAGCCGTCTCGTGCGGCCAAGCTGCCGAAAGAGCGCGCGCTATTCGACGAATTTCTCGAGCAGCTCCACGGGGTTCCCGTACCGGCTCGCTGCCTCGACCACCTGGGGATCGCGCAGCGCCGTGAGGAAGCCGTTGTCGATCAGCGTCGTGTTGCC
>Ga0310811_10004995_pt1 | contig 16714 bp, 11 predicted proteins | sample YCmetagenome_FD_207642 | JGI IMG/M metagenome (GOLD analysis project Ga0310811, IMG submission 207642) | Soil microbial communities from experimental microcosm in Duke University, North Carolina, United States - YC | ecosystem: Engineered > Artificial ecosystem > Soil microcosm > Unclassified ...
CCCAAGGTCGAGTCACCCCAGCCTTCCAGCGTGCCATTCGCTTTCAAAGCCATGCTGTGCCGCCAGCCCGCCGCCACCATCACGGCATTGGTCAGGTTGGCGGGAACAATGGATTGTCCGTAATCATTGTAATCCGACGGCTTGTAGATTTTACCCGCGCCCCAAGCAACCACATGATTTCCGGCGTCAGCCGCCGAAGCGCAGGCGAACAGCATCAGCGTCGAAAGCATCGCGAAAAGAAACCTGACGTGATCGCTTAAAAACTGGATTTTTCCCATTGCGACCATATCCAAGTGGTGCCTACGGGATTTGTCAAATGTGTTTGCGTCTTGGGCGTGTGACAATCGTGTGACGCACCTGCTTCGCACCTTGGCAGCCCCGCCGGCTGACGCTTCCTGAAACTTATTCAAGTTACGTTCCAACGACAAAGCGCATGAATCACCATGGCTGCCAGAATAAAATGTTGCATTTGTTTTTAAACAAGCATCTTACAAATAAAAAAACAACGTCTTAAAACCGCCTCTGCATGTCCTTCAACATGAAGACGCGGCGCTTCACGACCGATAAGATTTAAAAACATTCAGGCATTCACCTTGTGACCAGTCGTGGTTGTCAGGGGTGGGGGAGCTGTTTTTAACAGGTGCAATGAATTTGAATAAAACCAAAACAAAAAAACAAAACACCAAAATATGAATCGATTCGCAAAAGCAGGGGTTCTGGCGATGGGTGCCATTCTGGTTTCGCAGGCGGCCCAGGCGGCATTCACGGCCAATGACCTATATCTCGGTTTCAACCAGTCCGGCAACAACGACTACTTGATTGACCTCGGTCAGGCCAGCAGCATCATCGGACAATCCACGGTCGTGGACCTGAGCAGCTATTTTTCATTGAGCACCTTCGACTCCGTGTTCACCAGCGGTGCCACGGGAGTCAGCATGGGCGTGGTCGGCGGCAAAATCGCGTTCCCCAATTCGGGCAACACCATCTATGTGACCTCACCGGTCGGCTCTGACATGAGCGGTTTTTTCCATAACGCCACCACCATTGGCAATGCGATTAATGACCTTTCGGCCGTCGCGCTACCCGCCGCCGGTAATGGCGCGGAAGACGCCACTAAATCATGGACCACCTTGATTTCTCCGTCGTTTGCACCTGGCACATTTTATGGGGATTCCGGCGTGAATCCGAGTTCAGCCATTGATGGCACCGGCGTCCTCACGGAAGGTCTCTGGATGGCCACCCCGGGCAGCGCCTATACCTACTTGGGTTACTTCACCCTGGACACCGGAGCCAGCGCCAGCCCCAGCCTGACCTTCTCCTCGATTCAAGCCGTGCCCGAACCCACCACGTCGGCGCTGCTCGGCGGCGGCGCAGTTCTGCTGGGAATTTTTCGCTGGCGCGCGACCCGCAAAACAGCCTGACCCATCATCAATGCATTTGACCGACACATCAAAAATACACATCGAAAATCCATAACAAACCACAAGAAAAACATCGAAAAATACCATGAATATGAAATCTAAAATCGCGATGGCGCTGCTCGCGTTTGGCCTCGCTGCCGGTGCCAGCGCCCAAAATGTCATTTACCTGACCGGTTCGACGGCTTTCCGCTCGACAGTCTATAACTCTCTGCACAGTGGTGCTGGAACCAACGCCGGTGGCGTGTTCGACACTGCGCCGGCCGAAGCCGAATTTGGCGGTTCGGGTGCCAGCGGCGCCAATTACATGTTGTTCTTTGGCAAAATCAATGGCACCGACACCTACATTGACTGCGTGTGGAGCGGCTCCGAAGCCGGCATCGCCTCCGCCTGTAACGTTGCGCTGCAAAATCAAGACCGGGATGGCAACACCATCCCGTTGGCTGGTTCACCGGCCACCTGGTTGAAAGCGGATGGTTCCATCACCTTGAACGGATGGACCAGCAGCGCGCCGACATCCGGACAGTTGGAAACCTCCAGTCACGGTGCCGACCTGGCCCAGGCGGACACATCGCAGGCGGTTTCCTTGACCCCGCGCGTGGCCAACACCACCACGGATTTGAAAGACTATGGAAAGCAGGGCGTAGTCACTTTCACCTGGGTAAAAAATGTGAATACCACTCCTACTGCCCCTTGGAGCAGCTTGGTGAATCTTACGTTGCCACAAGTTCAAAACGAACTCAGTCAGGGCTACCAGCCGGTGGCCTTTTTCTCCGGGGATGTTACTCAAACGAACACCCAAGTTTATCTTGTTGGTCGCAATAAGGGTTCCGGCACCCGTGCCAACGAGCTGGTTGACCACAATTACGGTCCTACCACTAAGAATGTCCAACAGTTCTCCATCGGCGGCGGAGTCCAGCCGGGTGACCCCACCACCGGCTTGGTGCTGCAATACGAAAACAACAACGGCTATGAAAGCGGCGGCGGCGTCGCGGCCGCCCTCGGCATTGATGGCAGTTGCCAGCAGCAGGATCCTTTTACGCTCAAGACCGGCTGGGTCGCCATCGGCTTTCTCGGCTGTAGTGACGCCGTCAAGAGCGGCCTGACGGTGGCCAACAACTGGCTGACCCTGGACGGCGTGCTGGAATCCAACGGTTCCATCATTGAAGGTCAATATTACGCGTGGGGCTACGAACATCTGTTTGGCAAACATAACATCAGTGGCTTTCAGGATGCGGCGGGCAACCTGATCGAAAAGGCCGTCATCTACAATGCGAATGCGACGGCTCCCGTTCTTACTGCTCATGACCCTGCCATTGGCCTTCAATACATGCACTGCACCAAGGCCAGCGACGTGTCTTTCCCGGCCCGCAATTGATTTAGCCGGAGTTTGATTGCACGGCCAGCGCGGACTTCGGTTCGCGCTGGCTTTTTCCTGTGTCGGCCCGGTCGGCAGCATTTACAAAATCAACCAAGCAAAAATCTTGAAAACAGCGTTAAAAATCTCAATCGGTTTGAACCTGGGTTTGCTGGGTGGATTGCTTTATTTCATCGCGAACCAACACAGCGGCGAAAATGCCGGCATGACCAGCGCAGCCGATCCACCCGCAATAGTCGCCGCGCAAGCGACTCCGCCAACGGCCCGGGAAATTCCACGGCCGTTTCACTGGAGCCAGTTGGTATCCTCGAACGATTACCGGCTTTTTATCGCCAATCTGCGCGCCATCGGTTGTCCGGAACCAACGATTCGGAACATCGTGACCGGTGACGCCGAACATGCCTTTGCCTTCAAACGCGCCCAATTAAGGCTGGATGGATCCGGCAACGGAACCTGGTCGCGTTCGCATGAAGCCCGTCTGGTGGCCGATCTTTTAGGGGAACAACCCGTCGGCACCGAAAATATCACTTTGGCGCAAAACGGTGAAAACGCGGCGCAGACCATGAACAAATCACAGCCGGAGAACGCTCAAGCCAGCCCCGAAATGCAACGGGAGTCGGCGCAGCAGCGGCTGACCACTTTTGCGCGACCGGCAAATCCCGTTTATCCGCTGGCCTTTCGTCAGGTGGATCTCGCGGCGCTCGGATTTGGCGCGGCGGAAAAAACCGCGATTGATCAGGTGCGACAGCAATTTGCGAATGACATCGGTGGTGCTGACCAGAATCCGGAGGACCCAGCTTATCTGGCCCGCTGGCAAACCGCCCAGGCCAATGCCGATGAGGCGCTGCGTGGAGCGCTGGGTTCGCAGGAGTTTATGGCGTTTCAAATCCAACAATACTATGACTGGTATCAGCCCAAGATCACTGCTGCCCAAGCCAACGGACGCACGGTAGCTATCGATCCGGAATTGTTTTCCAAAGGGAAGTAATCTTTCCGGTGTTTCTTATTGGGGAACCGATCTGGCCTGATTCGTTCGCATTTTGGCGTGGAACTCGGTCACCATCCGCTGCGCTTCGGCCAGTTGTTCGGAAGTGAGCCGATGATTTTCGTTGTAATCATAATACGAACGCCGGCCCGCCACATTGCCCTGTTCGGCACTTAACGTAAACCACTTGTAGGCCTGCACCAGATCGGAAGGAACGACGTTGCCTTCCTCATACATCAGCCCTAGGTTTGCCTGCGCCATGGCGTCATCCTTCTCGGCCGCGATGCCATACCACTTGAACGCCCGGCCCAGATCCTTCTTCACGCCCATGCCGTTTTGATACAGAAACGCCAGATTGTTCATGGCGTTCAGATAGCCTTGTTCCGACGCTTTTTGCAGCCATTTGGCGGACGCCGCGTAATTGATGTGATTGGTGTCGCCGGGATATTCGCCGTGAAAATAAAATTGTCCCAAGGCATTTTGCGCCTCCACCTGGCCGTGTTCTGCGGATTTTTCCCACCATTGAACCGCCACCTCCAGGTTCTTGTCCACGCCTTCACCATGGGCGTAGGCGTAACCGATACAATATTCTGCCAGCGGATCTTTTTGAGCGGCGGCTTTCTGATACCACTTCATGGCCTCGGCCAGATCCGGTTTCACCCCCAGTCCTTGGGCATAGTGGGAGCCAAGATCGGTTTCCGCATAAACGTATCCCTGTTCCGCCGACCGGCGCAGGTATTCCACCGCTTGAACCTCGTCGCGGGAAATGCCTTCGCCATGGGCGTAACAGCCGGCGAGTTCATACTGCGCGCGGGCATCTCCTTTTGCCGCTGCCGATTGGATGGCTTGAAATTTGGACTGTGGTGAATGGACGCACCCAGCCGTAATTCCAACCAGCAAAACCATGACCATGCGCTGGGTGGCTGACTTTTTTAAATGACGGTTCGAAAACTTAAATGTTGGCATTCATCGCCAAGTTACAAGGCGGGCGGGCGGCCTATCAAGTGACGATTCCCGGCCTTTTGTTACAATCGGGTGAGGAAAGGCATCCCGCATGTGAGGCGAAACACAAGTAACTGTTAGAAAATGGATTAGCCTCCTGGAAACTTGTCCCTTGAGTGTCTACGCATGTCCGTTCAGAGAACGACGAGGCACACGATTTGAATTAACCTCTGGTTTTCAAATATGAATAAATTCCTTATCTCCTTGAACAAGCCGTGTGTTTATCGCCGTTTAATTCCTTTGGCCTTGCTGACAGCCATTTTTTTTCCAGGTCACGCCGACGCCCAGTATTTTAGCGCCACGAAAGGTGATTTAATCGCCGGTTTTCGCAAGAGCAGCCCGTATCAGGGCAGTTACGAACTGGTGGTGAAACTGGGCAGCGTCACCAATTTTCTGGCACTTTCTGCGGGAACGACAATCCCTATAAGCAATTTTACGCCAACCCAGCTTTCCGCCGCCTTCAGCGATTACAATAACTTGCAATGGTCGGTCTTCTCGCGGGTCAACGGCGGTCCGGGCAGTTCCTGGTCGGGATATTATCTGAACACCATCTGGTTCACCTTGCCACGTTCTTCGGCCAGCACCCAAACCACACCGCCGGCGCGCGCGACCTTTGGCAGTCAGGGTCCGGTCGTGACCGGCATCAATTCCATTGCCGACAATGCCGCGCTCTACTCGTCGAGCCAGGGGTCCACCGGCCCGAACAACAGCGCGGTTCTGGTTCGTGAACTCGTGGGCAATCAATATGCCTTCAGCCAGTTCATCGCAAACCCGCTATATCCCACGGTCGGAGATTTTGGCGGCAACCTGGCCGCCGGTAACGCGGAAAACACCACCCCGGCCAGTTTCAACACGGCGGTGGTTTCTGATCTCTACCAATCTGTTCCCCAAACCTACGTTGACCCCACCACCGGCACAAACAATGGTCTGGCTTACTGGGTGGGTTATTTCACGTTGAACACCGATGGCACCATGACCTTCACCCGGGCTTCAGCCGTGACGGCACCGCCGCCAGCCCCGGCTATCACCGCCATCACACGCACCAATACCACCGCGAATGTTTCCTTCACGACCACGAGCGGCAGCTTCACTTACAGCCTTTACTACACCAATTCGGCCGGGTTGGGCGCGGCCACCACCAACTGGCCGCACGCCGCCTCAGTGATTGGTGACGGTTCGATCAAGACCCTGACCGACACCACGACAGACGCCGCCCGTTTCTACCGAATCGGCGTGCAGTAAATGTTCAAAAATCAGGTCGAAAATGTAAGGGCTGGCCGCTGCAAGGCGGCCAGCCTTTTTGTTTCCCGTTGAAGCCAGGCAAATTTGAAATAGACGGCTGTTAAAGAAAAGTTTGAGCCGTTCACTTGACGCTTGACCGATGGACTTACACAGGAGGCACCATGCTACAATTCCAACTTGTCGTTGTAAGTAACCGACACCCGTTTGTCATCCAGGCGAGTGACCACGATACCTGCCTGCTTCAGCAATGCCTGCTCAATCATCCGCTGAATAACTTCAGACGAAACACCCCCGGCGCGCAAAGTGATGTGGTGGTTCGCCAAACGGACATTGCTGGCAATAATCAACTCGGACTTGGCTAATGCCTCGTAAGTATGCAGAACATCATCAACTGGAACGTTCACAAAATTGATGCTGCCGGTAAGCTTATTTGTGCTTTGGCCGCTGGCTGAAAAGCCAGCCAGAAGGCTCAAGCACACGATGGCGAAAAATGATGTAATTTTCATAAGCGTGTAATGATGCCTAATAGAAATTCAGCCAAACGTGGTTTTGGCCTGGTTGGACAAGTGGAAAGATTGCTTTCCGGTTCATGTGGTTAAATAAAGCCGGTTAGTGAAAGTTGGGCAAGGTATTTGTTTAGCCTGATTACCAAATACCATTTGCAATGATAAACTTGAATTTGGAAATCCGGAATTTCGTGTCCGCTCTTCAAACCTTCCTGATTCAACAGCAACCGACGATTACCAAACCCAAACGGGCGATTTTATTGCGCCGGCCCGGCCGAAGACAGCAGCACGGTAACCCGGCTGATTTTCCGGATCTGCGGCTTCTTTTTCTTCTTCAAGTCATCGTCGTCCGTGGTGTCGCCGGCAACCTGTTGCTTGGCGGCATCGCTGGCAGTGCCGGCGGCACTCTGGCTGGTGCTGGTGGCGGTGGCGGAAGTGCCCAACGTTGACGAGGCGGCCCCGCCATTGACGGAAACATTCTGACCAAGCAGCGAAGCGGTGACGCCGCCGGCTCCAGCCGCGTTCACGCCGCCGACGCCGATGACCGTGCCGGAAACCGTGCCGCCGGCGGAAAGATTCGCGGTGCCGCCGGAAAGAACCGTGCCGCTGAAACTTTGCGCCGCATTGACGGTGGAATTCTGCCGGGAAATCACCAGACCGGTGATGTTGCCATTGGCGGAAAGGTTCACCGTTCCACCGATCACGCCGGAGTTGCCGAGATCAATGTTGCCAACGTAGCCTTGATCCTTTGAGCCGGCGGTCAACGTGATGGTGGGGCCGGCGGAAATATTGCCGTTGAGCGCTTCCTGCAAAATACCGCCCTGGCTGGCATAGATGTTTCCCTGCAAAGTTTTCACGGTGATGTTGCCGGGCACGGTGGCGCTGTCAGGAACTTGCGAAGCATTCACCAGCGTCAGCGCCGCGATGCCGTTGGCGTAAACCTGCTCAAATGGCTGCGAGGGCAGGCTGGCCAGCGGGGAAAAGACATTGACGGGAATTGAAACATTGCCGCCGCTGCCGGCGTTGACATCACCAGTTAGCGACTCAATGTTGACGTCGCCGCCGTTGAAAGTGGCGATGCGAGAACTATCAATATTGATGTTGCCTTGTGCGCTTACGTTGACGTCCCCGCCGCCCGAAGTATAAATGCCCAAGCCCAAGTTATCCCCCCGCATGATCTGCGCCTCAAACTGGACCAGATACTGTGACCCCAAATCCATGGCTCCACCGGTGCTGGTCACATTGACGTTTCCGCCTCCGAGCGCCGCGATGGTGGAACTGGGCATTTCCAAATTTCCATCCAAGATCACATTGATGGTCGCCCCCGGCTGGGTTTGCAAATACGGAGTCAGATACGAATAGTCCGCGCCCAGCAATTTCCCATTGCCCAGCGAGAGAATTCCGTAGGCGTTGCCCAGGGAGAGCGAGTTGGCGCTGATGTCGAACTCGCCCGTTCCGCCAATGACATAGCCGCCGCTGGAATTTCCCAACGCTGGCGCTCCCTGGCTCGCGGTGTAAAGATTCTGAATCGCGCCGGGGGCCACCCAGTTGATGGTGTCCGTCACAAAATGACCCTTTGAATCCAGAACCGGATAGCCATTCGGCCCGTATCGCACCACCTGCAACGGCTGGCTCAGGGCTTCCCGAATAGTTTGCGACATGGAACCGATGAACGTGAGATTTTTAGTCGTGGGGTTGTAGGCAAAACTCGACTGCAAAGAATTGCCGAACATCAGGACCTGATTGATATAGCCGGCATATTTTGACGGATCCACGCCGGTGGGAATAGTCAGGCTCGCCACGCGGGCCGGATCAACCGCCAGTGTCAGGACCGTCTGCCAGTTGTTGAGCGTGCCGGGAGGCAGATCGGTCAGCGGCAGATTCTGGATGCCCTGATTCAGCGTGACGTAGTTAAAAGAACCCGGGTTGAAAATCTGCCCGGCAACATCTATGGAGGTGATGTCTCCGGCATGAAGATTCTGCCCGTAAAAGCCGCACCCGGTCATGTCGCCGCCGACCGTGATCTGGGTTTGCTTGGAGGTCTGGAGAATCAGATTATTCATGCTGCCATCAATATTGATCACCACGGGATTGTTGTTATTCAATTCTACCGGCGTGCCACCATGGTCGGCGCTGCTGAACGGCTGTGTGCCGGAATCGCTGATGAACCAGTGCGTTTGGACGCTGTCAGACATCAGCAACTGGTAGGCAAGACTGCCATCGCCACCGCTGGAAAAATCTCCACCATGGGTGGTGGAGATATGAAGTTCCCCGTAACTGGACGGATACAGGGTGAAATTATCCTCCAGCGTCACACCACCGGCACCGGCGGAAATATTCAAGGTCGGCGGCAAAATAATTGGCAGATAAATCGAGCCGTTGATAATGGCATCGTCGGAGCGGGGCAGGCTTAATCCGGTCAGATAAACGCCATCGCCCGCGTTCAGATTCACCGCCGCCTGCGGATCATAGTTGAACAAATGTTTCGAGGTGGTGTTATTACCGGTCGTGTTGAACACGCCATTCGGATTCCGCACCTCCTGCAAATAGATGTCTCCCAGGCCAGCGTTCAAGCTCCAAGTGCCCTTGACCAGGCTTAACGCCACATTCTTAGAATCGCTGCCCACATCCTGTCCGGCATTGATGACGCCCGTGCCATTCACCAGCACATAATGACCCGTCACGCTGCCCTTGGCGGTGATGGTCACATCGCCCGGTTGCGAACCAAAGGCGCCGGTGCCGGCATCGCCCGTGGCCGCCGCGCCGGTGCCGGTCGGCAGATAGCTGACCACATTGCCGCCGGCGTTGATCGTCACATTCCCGCCTTTTGCCGTGCTGATGCCACCGAGGCTGGAACTGGTTCCCACGGTCCCCAAAAACGGATTGACGGAAAACGGAGTGAAGTAAGGAGCCTTGGAAATATAATTGAAGCCCGCCGTGCTGGTTCCAGAATTCACATCGCCATAAAGCGTCGTCACGTCAATGTTTCCACCGCCGATCGTCCGCACCGCACCGCTGTTCACAATTACTTCATTCGCCGCCTGAAGATTGATGCCACTGTCCTTGGTTTGAATATACGCGCTGCCGTTCAAATAAATCCCGTCCATTCCCGCCGCCGGCAGCGTTCCCGCTGGCAACAGACTGCCCGCCGTCAACGCCACGCTCCAGTGATCGCCGGCCACCAGCGCCGACGTGTCATCAAACAAGATGCTGTTGCCGGCGGTCAAACTCAACGTTCCGGCCGAGCTTAAGTTGGCCAGATTCCACAAGGTGCTTAATTCAATGTTGTGATCGGCCATCAAACTGATCTGCGAGAGGCCGCCACTGATTTGATTGTTCAGCGAGCTGACATAGGCGGCGTCCAATGTGAGGTCGTAAGGATCAATGCTCAACTTGCCTCCGACATTACCCGACTTCGCCCGGCCGCTCACCGCCGACTGGATGGCCCTCATTTGCAACGCGGAAATTTCCACCTGTCCACCATTGCCGCCCTGTGCACCGCCGGCGATGTTGATGGCAGAACCGGTCTGGTCGGAAAAATTCTTGTCCGACTTGATGACCACCGTTCCGCCGGCGCTGGCATTCTGGCTGCCGCCCTGCGCCGAAATAACGGAACTGGAACCCAGATTAATGGTGTCACTGGCGAGCAGTTCAATGGTCCCGTTGACTTCCCGGACGGAGTTGGCCTGGATCAATCCCTTTTGATTCACAAACTGGGCCTGCGCGGCGATGCTGCCGGCATCCGCGATCAACTGGCCGTTGTTATTGACCGATCCTTCCGGAAGCGTGACCTGGGCGCTCAAACCACGACCATCCGGACTCATGGAAACCAAGACATGTTGACCGGCATAAAGCCCAATGCTCCCGTTCGGTGCCAAAATCGAGCCGTTGTTCTCGATGTCGCTGGCAATCAAGTAAGCCGAACCACCGCCAGTGATGTTGATTCTTCCGTAGTTGATGATCTGGGCGGTTGGCGCGGGCGCGGCAAAATCCCAAGCCCCGCCACCGGAAAGATCAAACGCGGGCGTCGGTGCCGTCGTCAACACCAGCCCATGCGTGGAGATGACCGCTTGTCCGCCAATGTAAAAACCGGCGGCGTTTTGCAACACCACATATCCGTTGGCGTTGAGATTGCCAAGAATCTGCGAAGGATTGGCGTCATTGATTTGATTCCAGACCACGGAGGAAGATGAGGGCTGGACGAAAGTGGTGGTTTCGCCCGCACCGATGTTGAAACTTTGCCAGTTGATGAAGGCGTTGGCGGATGTCTGGTTGATGGTCAGATGTGAACCCGATGAAGTGAACGTAGCCACGCCCTGGGCCACCGAGCCGCCCGTGGGATTGGCACCAGCCGGCAACAGTCCGGGCAACAACAGCGCCAGCGCGAGCGGCCGGCCGCAAAGATGACGATTCAAAATTCTATTCATACGATTCAGCCCGGTTAAAATAGCGGGCCATTATAGCACCGGTCACACACGGTAACCGGTCTTTCTGTGTTACGATTCAGTGACAATTCAGATTTCAAAACTGCGCGGTCAAACCGAAATTAAAAAATGGCTGGCCCGCCTGCACCGTGCCGGCGCTCAACAACGGAAATGAAAACAAAAAGCGGGCGTCCCAGTGCGACCCAACGGATGCCGTGAAGCCAAAACCCGTGCCCCACAACGCCACATCGCCGGGCGTTCCCGACGGCGGATCGATGAGCAAAGTCCGCGCATAATCCATGTAAACCGAGCCGCGCACGGTCAGGGGCACGTTTCCGTAAACCATCCCCACGACATACGGCGGGGTTTGTTGCTCGGCAGAAATATGCCAGCCTTCGTCGCCGAACACTTCCCCTTCGTGATAACCCCGGACGCTGTTCACGCCGCCCGCGCCAAATTGTTCGTTGCTGATCAACGGCTCGCTGGCCCACTGGCCGTTCGCATGGATGGTCATCGGCCAGTTGGTATAGGTGTTGAAAATCCAAGTCAGGCTGGGATTGAGGGTGACCCAATGGCCCTTGGATTCGGTGGAGCCAGTGATGCTTTGCAGATTGCTGGACGACCCCGAATACCAGGCGTTGCCGCTGACATCCAAGCCAAGCGTGGCCAGGCCAAGCAGCCCACGCGTGGTGGCGTCGTAGTGCAATGCCAGCGGCAGATAGTTGATGTCGTGAATCGTGACCGGAACCGGCGAATTTACGGAACTGATAATCGGCGGGTTCAGGCTGCCATCAGGCCTGCGAGTGATTTCCGTGAACTTGAAGATGTTGGTCGCGTTGTCAGTCAGTGAATAATATTTATAATCCAAACCTCCGGACAGCGTGGAACTGATGTCATTGACCGGCGGCAAGGGCTTGCTCAGACGGAACCCGACCGCGTCATTGACCGTAAGATCCTGCTGGACTTTCTGTCGGCTGATCTGGCGCACGCCGGGAACATCATAGATAAGCCCGCTGGCAAGCGTTTCCAAGCCGGTGTCAATGGTGGAACGGCTGCCGTAGATCGTGAGTTCAGACTGGCCGGAAGACGGCGGCAAGGTGAACTTGCGGGTCGCTTCACTGTAACCAAAGCTGCCTGGTTTGCTCGCGATTATGTCTTCAATCGGCTGCGGATTTCCCAGCGGCATCCGGTAAAACGCACTGTAATTGGCCACCAGCGGCAGGTCATAAAAATTCCACTGATCCCCGGATTTGTATTCCTGCGGCGAAAAGCTGTATTGGAGACCCAGCGAATGTTCCCGCTGCCAGAGGTTATTGTAAACCACCGAGGTATTGATCCGGAGATCCGGTGTGCCCGGCGAACTTTCGTTGTTGAAATCCACCTTGCCGTGGAGCGGCAGTTGATCTTTGACTTTGAGCGTGAGCGCGCTGCTGCCCGGGTCGGGGCCGGGGCCGATGACGGGATAAATCTGCCGGTCGCGGCTGGCATTGGCACGGTTCAATTCAGCCTGAAACACCGGACCGTTGAGCAGCATGTTCGTGTGCAGGCTGGGCAGCGCCCGCATCACGTTGTTGGAACTAAAATAGTGGTTGCCAATGACGTTGATGACCGCCAGCCGGCCTTCGACGACCTGCACTTTGACCGTCGCATTGGTCAGCTTCTGCTGCGGCAAACCGACGACCACCGTCACGTAGCCGCGATCGCGATAGGCCCGCTGCAGTTCCTCCACCGCTGTATGGATTCCTTCAAAGCTGACATTTGTCCCGAATGCGCCGTCAATGTTGGTGAGCACTTCTGAAAGGGCTTTGGGCGGCAACGCGGAATTGCCCATGACCAGATATTTCTCCACGGCAAACCGTGGACCGCTGTTGGTGGAGACGACGTGGATCCGGTGGTCCACCCCATGAGCGTCAACGTCAGCCATTTTCGCAAGCATCGCCGCCTCCGCCGCAGCGATTTGGTCGGGCGTGGACGGCGTCGTCGGCAGTTGCGCGGCGGGAACAACTGCCTTCGCGGCCGGCGTTGCCACCTCCGGATTGACGGCCATTTCTGGAATGATGATTTCCGCGTCATTCGTGAATTTCATCCAGCTCTGGCCGGAAACCACCACCTGCGGCACGGCGGTTTGAAACGCATTCAGCGGCACGATGCCGTTGGTGATCTTTTCCAGCGGAATCGCCACGCTCATCAAGGGATAACCTTGCTTGCGATATTCCTCGTGCAAATCTGCGGCTGCCTTCACCAGTTCCGTCAGACTGACATTTGTGCCGGTGTGGCTGGACAACAGCGGAATCAAAACATTCGTGGCCAGCACCGGGCTGCCGCCTACCGCGAAACCAACGACGTTGAAAACCGGAGCTGAATTACTTTCAATGACGCCATCGGCTTTGGTCGGTGAATTGGTCGCTGGTTCGGCAGCCGTCACCGGACCTTTAAACATGGCCAGGCAACACCAGATCAATGGCAACAGAAAAGCGGGCAGACGGAAGGGCAGGCGCATGAAGTTCGAGTCGCGGTTGTCGGGGTGGTTGGTTGACGTCATCGGCTCCATGAGTCAGCCCGCACCACCACCTTGCAAATCCGTTGGGAACAGGCAGCGGGTCCAAAATTCATATCCCCGAAAGGTGCGCAACTTATATTACAGACTTCTGTCAGGCGGGTGACAATCCCGTGACAAAAGCCGGAAAATTCATCTCCTGCCCGCTGCCCGCGCCGGCCGCGACCGCCAAACTTTCCACAAACAGTTTCCATTCTTTTTCCCAAATGACATCTGTTCGTAACACCGCGCGGCCATAGTGCCGACCGGCAGTGCCAATAGGTTTGGGTGAAAAGAGACCCGAAAAACCTCGCTCACCAAAAGAGCAGCCGAATGTTTTGGAAATGTTGCACGTATGAAAAAGCCGGCCCAATCGTATGAATCCCACTTGGTGCTTCGGGAGTTTTCCCTGCCGCCGGGCGGAGAGTGGCGGCCCGGCCTGCCGGGCTGGTCACTGTTTCAAATCAGCATGGGAACCGGTTACTGGTTGCAAGGGCAATCCCGGACTGAACTGGAACCCGGCATGATCTTGCTCGTCGCCGGCAATGTTTCCGGCCAAGTGCGGGCCAGTTTGCTGGGCGGGCTTGCTCTGCATTGTTTCAATGTGATACCGGCCCGCCTCGTCAGCCTGATCACGTTGGGCGAACAAAAATTTTTCAATCAGGCGGCGGCCCGTGCGGATCTCGCCGTTCGTGTGCTGCCTTCCCACGATCCGATGGCGGTCCGGATGACCGAGTTGTGTGTGCGCCAAAATCGTGATGGCTTGTCGGTCCGGTTGAGCCTGCTGCAACTCGTGGCAGAAATCCTCGGCAAGGAGTTGGAGCAGCCCGCGCCGGTGCTGGCGGTGGAACCCAATGACGCCCGGGAACGGTTGCGGAAATTTCTGGCGGAAACGCCGCCGGACGCCTTGCTGGAGATCAGCTTCCACGAACTGGCACAGACGACTGGCTGCACCGCGCGCCACCTGAGCCGGATTTTTTATGATTTGGTGGGCGTGTCCTTTCGCGACAAGCGCGCCGAAATCCGGCTGGCGCGCGCGCGCGAATTACTGGCCACCAGCCAGACCAAGGTGGTGGAAGTGGCTTTGGAAAGCGGCTATAAGTCGCTGAGTTTTTTCAACCTGGTGTTCACCCGCCGATTTGGAGTCAGCCCCGGCCGCTGGCGGCAAAAAAACGTCGGCAATGTTGGCAGCGTGGATTATCGCTTGCCTCGGACACGGCGTTTGGCGTCCCGACCGGCCGTCGGTTCAAGTTGAGTTACGATAAGGTGGCGCGCCGGCAGATTTCACATGACAAACTCTTCAACCAATTGTGGCGGCAGTTAAAAACACCATATCATTCAATCGTTTTATAACCATGAAGGCTGACCAAGAACTTATGGATCTGAACGCGGACGAGCCGTTCGTTTGTCGTTCCGTCTGGATTTCAGATATTCATCTCGGCACCAAGCACGCCCGCGTCGAGGAGCTGCTGGAGTTTCTGCGCAGGGTGGATTGCAAGTATCTCTACCTCGTCGGCGATTTCATTGACGGCTGGGAGCTGAAGTTCCGCTGGTTCTGGCGCGACGACTACAACCTGCTCATTCAAAAACTGCTCCGCAAAAGCCGCAAACGCACCAAGGTCATCTACATCAGCGGCAACCATGACGAGTTCATTGAACAGTTCATGGGCATGAAATTTGGCAGCGTTACGATTGCGCGCCAGGTGATCCACACCACGGCCAACGGGAAAAAATATCTCGTCATCCACGGGCATCAGGCGGACGGCTTGACTCACTTCAACCATCTGCTCGAAAAACTGGGGTCGCATCTTTACAACTGGATTCTCGATTTCAATTTATATTTCAACCGCCTGCGCCGCGCGCTCGGGTTTGGCTACTGGTCACTGGCGGCGTATCTTAAATTCAAGGCCAAGTCCGCCGTGAAATTTGTCACGGAATACGAGGACACGCTGGCCTCGATGGCCCGCAAGCAGTCGGCCGATGGCGTCATCTGCGGCCACATCCACCGCGCCGAGATGAAAATGATCGATGGCATCGAGTATCTCAACTGCGGCGACTGGATCGAAAGCTGCACGGCGCTGATCGAAGATTTTGACGGCAAGATCAAACTCATTCACTTCCATGAAAATGATGTTCTGCGTGCTGGGCGAGGGCCGGGGCCACATGACCCAGGCGATGGCCGTCAAGGAAATGGTCGAAACGGCGGGGCATCAAGTCGTCGCCGTCACCCTCGGCGTGAGCGCGCAACGGCCAGTGCCGGCCTACTTCGCATCGGCGATGAACCTGCCCGTCCGGCAATTGCCGACGCTGGAGTTCAAATATAAAAACAACCGGGCGGTCAGCAACACGGCCACGCTGCTGGGCGTTCTGGGCAACCTTCCAAAATACTGGCACCTCCTGCGGCAGTTGGATGCCATCGTCCGCGAGGTGCAGCCGGATTTGATCCTTTCAGCATCCCGGCTATATCCGCGCGCCGCATTTGTGGAAACAGTTGTTGAGCATGAAGCTTTACACTCGTCTCCTTGGCGCACGTGCCACGAAGCTGGCGCTCTCGCTTTATGCGGCGCCGGATTTGCCGGCGAAACAGATTTTCGTCGGCCCGCCGATCCTGCGGCGGCAATTGTTCCAACTGCAATCGAATCCGGCGGGCCAGTTCACGCTCGTCTATCTGCTGAACCACGGTTACGCCGAGCAGATCATCCAGTGGAGCAATGCCCATCCGCAGGCGAAGCTGCATTGCTTTTATGACAAGCCCGGCGTGCCGGCGGAATTCCAGCATTCGCCCGCGCTCACGTTTCACCGGCTGGATGGGGAAAAATTTTTGCGGATGATGGCGGAATGCCGGCACGTCGTCTGCACCGCCGGCTTTGAATCGGTCAGCGAAGCGGCGTGGCTGGGCAAGCCGGTGTTTCTGGTGCCAGTGGAAAACCATATCGAGCAGCAAGTCAACGCGCTGGATGCCCAGCAGTTCGGGCTGGGCGTCGCCGAAAAGAATTTCAACCTTGACCGCCTCGCTGAACTGCCCGACTGTCTGCCAACCGAAAAATTCCGCGCGTGGATGGCTTGTGCGCCGCAAAAACTTTTGGCTGCCATTGACCGCGCGGTCGGGAAAGAATCTCCGCAATGACGTCCGAAACCATTCGTCCCTTTCCCGAAAATTTTCTCTGGGGCACGGCCACGTCGCCGACGCAGGTGGAGGGCCATATCCAAAACGAATGGACGG
>Ga0310811_10004996_pt1 | contig 16713 bp, 14 predicted proteins | sample YCmetagenome_FD_207642 | JGI IMG/M metagenome (GOLD analysis project Ga0310811, IMG submission 207642) | Soil microbial communities from experimental microcosm in Duke University, North Carolina, United States - YC | ecosystem: Engineered > Artificial ecosystem > Soil microcosm > Unclassified ...
CTACCTGCCGGCGATCCTGTGGAGCGCGCACCCGGCCGACGAGGCCGTGGCGGAGATCCTGTTCGGCGACCACGCGCCGTCCGGGCGGCTGCCGCAGACCTGGTACCGCGCCGACGACGACCTGCCACCGACCCTGGACTACGACCTGATCCAGGGCAGCGGCACGTACCTGTACCAGGAGTCGGAGCCGCTGTACGCCTTCGGGCACGGGCTGACCTACACCACGTTCACCTACGAGGACCTGGACCTGAGCTCGCGGGTGATCAACTCGCATGATTCCGTCACGGTGACGGTCCGGGTGCGCAACAACGGGTTCCGCGACTGTCACGAGGTCGTGCAGCTGTACACGCGGCAGCTCAACTCGCAGGTGCGGCAGCCGCGGAAGGTGTTGCGGGACTTCAGGAAGGTGCTCATCCCGGCCCGGGAGAGCCGGACCGTGACGTTCCGGCTGCGCGGCGCCGACCTGTGTTTCTGGGACGTCACCAGGGACAAGTGGGTGGTGGAGACCGCGCTGCACGAGGTCTTCGTCGGCGGCTCGTCGGCCAAGGCGGCCACCAGTGCCGTGCTCGACGTGCACGGCAGCACGCTGCCGGCGCGGACGCTGGCCGGCGTCGCGGTCAACGCCCACTCCTACGACGAGTCCATGGGAGTGTCCCTTGTGGACATCTCCAGCGTGGCCGGACCCGTTGTGGCGGCGGCAAAGGACGGCGCCTGGCTCGGGCTGCTCGGCTACGACCTGGACGGCTGCCGGTCGTGGAGCCTCACCGCGTCCAACGACGGCGACGACCCGGTGCCGGTCGAGCTGCGCTGCGGCGCGCCGGACGGCCGGCTGCTCGGCACCGTGCTCGTGCCGCCGACCACCGACCGCCGCCGGTACGCCGTCGCCACCGGCTCCCTGATGCCGGTGGACGAGGTCAGCGACCTGTTCGTGGTGTTCCCCGAGCAGGGCCCGTGGATCACCCGGATCGGCTTCGCGTAAGGGTTTCTAGCCGATCTGGATGGAGCGCTTGGCCAGGCCGTGCCAGAAGCCGTCGATGACGGTGCGCTGCGTGGTCAGCTCGTCCTCGGCCGCGCCGAGCGTGACGAACAGCGGCGCGAAGTGCTCGGTGCGCGGGTGGGCCAGGCGGCCGGCCGGCGCCTTGTGCTCGAAGTCCAGCAGCGAGTCGACGTCGCCGGCGTCGAGGGCGTGGTGGCCCCACTCGTCGAACTCCGACGACCAGGTCGGCGTGCCGACGGAGCGCATGGCGCTCAGGTTGTGGGTGAAGAAGCCGCTGCCGATGATCAGCACGCCCTCGTCGCGCAGCGGGGCCAGCTTGCGGCCGATCTCCATCAGCTGTTCGGGATCCAGCGTCGGCATGGACATCTGGAGCACGGGGACGTCCGCGTCGGGGTACATCTCCACCAGCGGCACGTACGCGCCGTGGTCGAGGCCGCGCTCCGGTGCGTCGTGCACCTGCTGGCCCAGCAGCTTGCGCACCCGGTCGGCCAGCTGCGGCGCGCCCGGGGCGGCGTACTGCACGTCGTAATAGTGCTGCGGGAAGCCCCAGAAGTCGTAGACCAGCGGCACGGTCGTGGTGGCCGACACGGTCAGCGGCGCCTCCTCCCAGTGCGCCGAGACCATCAGGATCGCCTTCGGCTTGGGCAGGTCCTTCGACCACGCGGCGAGCTGGCCGGTCCACAGCTTGTCGTCGGCCAGCGGCGGCGCGCCGTGGCTGAGGTACAGGGTCGGCAAACGCATCGAACGACCTCCCGTCTGGTTGAACTTTCAACAGGATAGGCGGGAGGTCGTTCAAATTTCAAGTACCCCGGCTACCAGGTCACCGGCAGCTCCGTCACACCCGACAGCAGCACGTTCTCGCGCCGCGGCACCTGGTCCACCGGCAGCGTCAGACGCAGCGTCGGAAGCCGGCGGAACAGCTGGGTGAAGGCGATCTCCAGCTCGGCCCGGGCCAGGTTCTGGCCGAGGCACTGGTGGATGCCGAAACCGAAGGCCAGGTGGTGACGCATCGGGTTGGCCACGTCGAGCTCGTCGGACTGCTCGCGGTCGGCGATGGCGGTGGCCACCATGACGCCCTCGCCCGCCTTGATGGTCTGGCCGCCGAGCTCGATGTCCTCGGTGGCGACCCGGGTCAGGGTGCCGGCGATGGTCAGGTAGCGCAGCAGCTCCTCGACCGCCCCCGGCACGGCGGCCTCGTCCGTGCGGACCTTGGCCAGCTGGTCGGGCGTGGTGAGCAGCAGCATGGTGCCCAGCGAGATCATGTTGGCCGTGGTGTCGTGGCCGGCGATCAGCATCACCATGCCCATCGCGGCCAGCTCGCCGTGATCCAGCTTGCCCTCGGCCAGCTGCTCGGCGATGAGATCGTCGAGCAGGCCGTCACCCGGCTTGTCGATCTTCTTCTGCACCAGGTCGTGCAGGTACATGTACAGGTTGGCCATGGCGTTGGAGTCGGCCTCCAGCCGGCGGCGGGACTGCTCCTCGAAAAACGCGTGATCCTCGTACGGCACGCCGAGCAGCTCGCAGATCACCATCGACGGCACCGGCAGCGCGAAGTCGGCCAGCAGGTCGGCCGGCGGCCCGGCGGCGATCATGGCGTCCAGCCGCTCGGTCACGATGTGCTCGATCTTCGGCCGTAGCGCGGCGATCTTGCGCACGGTGAAGGACGGGATCACCATGCGGCGTAGCCGACTGTGCACGGGCGGGTCGTTGGTGATCAGCGTCGCGGTCAGGTTGCCCGGGCGCGAGGACGCCGGGATCGGCACCGGCATCGGGAAGTTGTCGCGGCTGCGGTCCGACGACACGCGCGGGTCGGACAGCAGCGCGCGGGCCTCGGCGTGGCCGGTGATCAGCCAGGGCGTGGTGCCGTCGAACAGCCGCACCCGGGCCACCGGGCCGCGCTCGCGCAGCTCCGAGGCCCCGTCCGGCGGGTCGAACGGGCAGGACCTGGTCGCGGTGAAGTCCGGGATGGTCTCGGTCATGACGGTGTCCCCCACTGCAAGAAACGGATCGTATCTTCAATTCGAGGCTAGACTCCTGTCCGAAGAAACGCAACGGATCTAATCGGGGAGTGTCATGGCCGGCTTCCGGCGACGCGGCGAGGAGCTGGAGCACGCCCTGCTCACGGCCGCGTGGGCCGAGCTGCTCGACGTCGGCTATCCCAGGATGACCATCGAGAACGTCGCCGCGCGGGCCGGCACCAGCAAGCCGGTGATCTACCGGCGCTGGCCGACCAAGGCCAAGCTGGTCATCGCCGCCCTCGCGCACAACCTGCCGTTGGACGAGTCCGAGATCGACACCGGCTCGCTGCGCGGCGACCTCATCGAGCTCGTCGGCCACGGCGTCAAACGCTTCGTCCGCATGCCCGGCGACACCCTGCCCGGCCTCATCACCGAGACCTTCCGCGAGCCCGAGGTCTTCGACGAGCTGCGCAGCCGGCTGCGCACCGGCGAGGTCGTCGAGCTCATCCGCCCCCTGCTCACCCGCGCCGTAGCCCGCGGCGAGCTGCGCACCGACCAGTGCGGCGACCGCGTGCTACGGGTGCCCTTCGACCTCCTGCGCAGCGAAACCCTGCTCTACGGCGTCATGGTCGACGACGCCGCCATCACCGCCATCGTCGACGACATCGTGCTGCCCCTGTTCCGCTTCCACTGCGGTACCCCAGCCTGACGTTCGGCTGATCTCGTCGACGATTCGGGGCCACAGCTCGCGCGGCAGGTCGTGCCCCATACCCGGAAAAGTCACCAGCCGCGCGCCCGGCACGGCCTTTGCCGTCTCGCGGCCGGCCCTGGGCCTGACCACCGAGTCCTCCTCGCCATGCAGGACGAGCGTGGGCACGGTGAGCTTGCCGAGGCGCTTGCGAAGGTCGCCGGTCCTCAGCAAGGCCTTGGCCAATCGCTTGTCGCCGTCCGGATTGACGTACGGGAAGGCGAGCCGGGCGGCGTCACGCCAATGATCCTCGTCCACCGGATAAACCGTGGAGCCGGCGATCCGCCACACGTCCACCCACAGCTGGCCGTACTCCTCGGCCGTGGTCAACCGGCGTCGCATCACCCGGAACACGCGCCAAGCGGTGGTCAGTCCCGGCCCGGTGATCCATGGCCGGACCACTGGGCCGGAGTTCAACGAAACGAGGCAGTGCACGCGGTCCGGGTGTCGCAGTGCGGCTACCTTGGCCCAGAAGCCACCCTCCGACCAGCCGAGGAGAGTCGCTGCCGACCAGCCCAGGTCGTCGAGAACGGCCACGATGTCGTCGGCCACGTCGTCCCCGGTGAAGTCGTGCCTGCTCGGGTCCGTCGATCTGCCGGTGCCGCGGTTGTCCATTCGGGCTACTCGGAAGCCTTTGTGCACGAGGGCCGTGCAGAAATCGGCCGGCCACATCACCATCTGGCCGGCGGCTCCGCCGAGCAGCAGGATCGGTCGCCCTTCGGCGCCGAAGGTCTCGTAGGCGAGTGTCACGTCCCCGTTCGTCGTCGTTTTTACCATGCGCTGCATGGTAACAGTTTTGGCAATGCGTTGTATTGTTAACGGGTGCCGAAGATCGTGGATCACCAGCTGCGCCGTCGGCAGATCGCCGAAGCACTGTGGCGGATCACCCGTCGAGATGGCTGGGACGCCATCACCCTGCGCGGCGTCGCCGCCGAGGCCGGCGTGTCAATGGGGTTGGTGCAGCACTACTTCGGCAGCAAGGACGACATGCTGCGGTTCGCGCTGGAGATCATCATCGAGGAGGTCCGGGATGAGATCGGGAAAGTCGTGGCCGCGCTGCCCGAACCGCACACCCCGCGCCAACTCGTCACCGCCGTCATGATCGAACTCGTGCCACGGCCCGACGAACGGCCGCACGAGGCCGAGACCGCGGCTATCTTCATGCGCCGTTACCAGCTCCGCCCGGAAAGCCTCGCCCAACTCGGCGCGGGCACCCCCTCGCTGTCCGCCATGATCGCCGACCAACTCCGCCTCGCCGGCGTCGCCGACCCCGACCTCGCCGCCGGCAGTCTCATCGCCCTGCTCGACGGCCTCATCCTCGCCGTCGTCACCGGCCAGCAGACCAGCGCCGCCGCCCGCGCCATCATGGCCGCCCAGCTGGACCACGTCTTCCACTGAAGGGCATGCCAGCCGATGCCGGGGTCAGGTGGCGTCGTGGCGCAGGGCGGCGGCCAGCCATTCCTGCACCGTCGTGGTCCGTTCGGGATCAGGCTGGGGCGTGCCGTTGATCGTCGCCACCAGGGTGCCGTACCTGGTGATCAGGTTCAGCCCGGTCATCCTGGCCCGGACCTCGGCCGCCCGGTCCCGGTCGAAGTCGACCATGCTGCGCCGGGACTTGTCGGCATCGTGCCGCCCGGTCATGGTGGCGAGCATTTCGGCGCGGTGGGCGGCCGTGCGCTCGGCGATGTCCCGGGCCTGCGGCGAATCCGTGGGCACACCGGCCTGCTGCGCTGCCTGTGCTTCCAGGAAGAGCTGCCGCTGCCGCTCGGCATGCGCCATCATCTCCGGCGAGGTCATCAGCTTGCCCTGCTCGGTGCCGAAGATCCGGTGCAGGTGATCGCGCAGCGCCGTGCGGAACTGGTCGTCCTGCACGATCTCGGCCAGTTCGATCCAGGCCTCGAGCTGCTCGGTGGTGGGCTCGTCGGGCAGGTGCGGCCGCCGGTCGCGCAGCCGCTCGACGTAGCCGGGATGGACGTCGAGGCCGTCGGTCACGAAGTCCCAGAACCGGCTGATGAGCTGGTCGCGATCGTCGTCGGACATCGACGCGAGCTTGTGCATCAGGCTCACCTGCTCCGTTGTGGTGTGTTGCCGGACGATGGTCCGCAGCACCGCGCGGCGGGCCCGGAACTGGCGCAGTTGGTCCTCGACCAGCCGCAGATGCGCGACGGCCAGGTCGTGCAGGGTGGCCGGCGCGGCCAACACCCGGCGGATGTCGTCCAGACCGGCGCCGAGGTCACGCAGGGTGCGCACGAGTTCGAGGCGGGCGATGGCGTGCACGTCGTACAGCCGGAAGCCGCCCTCGGTGTGGCCGGTGGGCGTGACGACGCCCTCGTCGGCGTAGAACCTGATCGCGCTGACGCTCAGGCCGGTGCGGCGGGCGACGTCCCCGATGGGATAGAGCTCTTTCACACCAGCCACTATGGGATCTCAAGCGGGTTGAGAGTCAAGTTCGGGTCAGGGTGAACGACGAGAGGCCGGCCGCGTTCTCCACCGAATACCGGTCAGTGGCGGTGTTCCAGCCCGGTGTGGCCAGCGTCGTGGCGCCCGCGATGCCGGTGTGCACCGTGCCGTCGATGGTCGCCTCCCCGGCGCCGCCGGCGAACAGCACCCGGGCCTGCACCTGATCGGGCAGTCGGACGTCGAAGCTGGACGCGCCGCCGGTCATCCGGATCGGCACGGTGCCCCGCGGCGGTGGCAGCACCGCGGTGATCCGGCCGGCGCCGGCACCAAGGTCGAGTTCGGCCAGCCGGCCGCCGGACAGATCGATGTTCTCCTCGGTGGCCCCGCCGTCCAACGCGATCCGCCACGACACGGCGGAGTTCAGGTCGATGACCACGTCGCCCGGCCCGCCCGCCCGAACCGACACCCGCAGCACGTCGCCCCGCACCTCGACCTGCGTCGGATCCTGGGCCCGGTACAGCGCGGTGTCGAGGTTCGCCGACCGCACGAGCACCGAGCTCGCGCCGCCGACCACGTCCAGTTCCGCGGTGTGCCGGCCGGCCACGCTCACGGGTTGCGCTCCGATCGGACGCAGCGCCGTCTGGCTGGAGCAACCCGCGAGCAGCAGGCACACCGGAATGAGCAGACTCTTCCGCACCAACGGTGACTGCCCGCCCGACTTCGGCGGCAAACCACGGACGCGCCGCTCGTGTCGGTCAGCGGTTCATCAGCGCGAAGACACCCCAGCCGAGGTATTCCCGTTGGTACCTGGCGTACTGCGCCGGCGCGGTGGCCAGTTCCACGCGCATCCGGTCGGCCAGCTCGTCGTCGGGATCGGTGTCCAGCCAGCGGCGGATGTTGAGCCACTGGGCCGCGACATAGCGATCCCAACTGTCCTGGTCGGCGAGGACCATCTCGACGACGTCGCAACCGAGATCCCCGAACTGGGCCAGCAGGTCCGGCAGCGGGTGGAAATCGTCATGGTTCGACGCGTCGCCGTGAATGAACGTGACCTGCTCGGCCACGTCCAACTCGATCGCCCGTGCCTCGGCTCCGGCCAGGAACACCGTGCTGATGTCCACACCGGTTCCGGTGATGTGGTGAGCACGGGCCCAGGTGCACAGCATCTCGCCCGAGCCGCAGGCCAGATCGAGCACTCGGGCACCGGGTGCGAGGTTCAACGCCTGGCCGAGCGTAGCCAGTTTCTCGCTGCTGAAAGGGTTATGGATGCGATGACCGCGCTCACGGATGGCAAAGCTGCGAGGAAGATCCACTGCTGGAGGTTGGACGCGCCGCGCGTCCGCGTCGACCGGTTATCCCGGGCATGGCTGCGTCCCGGTCAATGGACTATGCGGTACCGCAGATGCGTGACGTCGCGGCCTTCGAGCCGCCGCACGGGCTCCAGTTCGACGTGACCGAGTCCGATCGGCTCGAACAGCCGCCGTCCGCCACCCAGCAGCACCGGAATGAGGTGCAGTTCGAGTTCGTCGAGCTGACCGGCCGCCAGCAGAGCCTGTGCCGCACCGGCGCCATGGACCAGCACGGCTCGATCTCCCGCCGCTGCTCGGGCCTCGTCGGCGCACGCGTTGATGTCGGTGTAGAACTTCGCGCTGCCCGGTGGCTCGTCGGCCGGGTCGACGTGGTGGGTGAGCACGTGGATCGGCACACCGTCGTGGTGGTCGCCGTTCCATCGCTTGGCCAGCTCGAAGGTGCGGCGTCCGGAGATCACGGCGCCGGTCGCCGACGCCTCGGCGTACACCTGCCCGTTGACGCCCTCGGACATCCGGTCGTCGAGCCAGTTGAACAGCCGCCAGCCGTCGCGACCGAGTTCCTGGCCCGGCCGGTCGTCCGGCCCGGTGATGTACCCGTCGACCGACATGGACATGTAGAGCCGCAGTGGTGCCCTGTTCATCGCTGATCCCCTTCCGTCACCCAGGCGTCGAACGGGAGTTGCCGCGATCGACACGTCGCGCGGAGCGGATTTTCGAGGGGTTCAGGGGCGGGTGAGGGTGTCGATGATGCCTTCGCAGGTGCGGACGACGGTCTTGGCGGCGGCGGTCTGGGTCCGGCGCCACACGGGGTTGCCGGCGTAGGCCTGCCAGCGGTCGAGGACGGCGAGGGCGAGCTTGAGCATGTTGTCGCTGTCCTCGACGCCGAGGCGGGCGGCGGGGCTGGTGCCGGCGCGGCCGAGCAGTTGCTCGGCCTCGGCGGCGATCTCGCTGGGGAGCTCGACACGCCCGGTCTGGAGGGCGGCCAACAGCCGGAGCTCGGCGAAGTCCTGGGTGCTGACCTGGATCCGCTCGACCTCGGCCAGCAGACCGCGGGTGTCGGGGCGAGGCTCGGCGCGGAGCACGGTCTCGACGGCGACGATGGCCGACCGGGCCTTCAACACCGGTGCGCGTTCGGTGAAGTGGCGACGGATGGCCGACCGGAGGTCGTTCAACCCGCTGCGCTGCACCAGCTCCGCGGCCAACCGGCTGGGATCGCCGTAGCCCCGCCGGACCAGGGTGGTGCACAGGCGAACGCCGAACAGTCCGAAGCGTTCCAGCAAACCCTGGCGCAGCACGACATCGTCGAGCGCTGGGTTCATGAAACGGTCGGTGGACAGCAGCAGCTCGTCGAGTTCCTCGCGGGGCAGCGCGGCCAGCGCGACCAGGGCGTCGAACTCGGCGTCGGTCAGGGTGCGGCCGGCGACGGCGAGAAGTCCGGCCACGGCAACGACATCCTGGCAGAGCTGGCCGAGCTCGGGCTCGGCCCGCAGCCGCCGGGCGATCATCTTGGCCGAGGTCATGGCGTCGACCCGGCCGCCGCCGAGCTCGTCGGCGCGGGCCAGCACGACGATCGTGTTGACCGGAATGGGATTGCCCGACAGCGCCGAGCGATCCTCGGCCCGGACGGGTCCGGTCAAATGCAGCACGGCGTCCACATCGGACGTGTGCCCCTCGATGAAGTCGTCCTCGTCCAGCGCGTCGAGCAGCGTCGACTTGCCGGCCTTTGACCGGCCGGTGACGCCGACCCGCAACGGCTCGTCGAACAGCTGTCGTTGCTGCGTAAGGAAATGAGTCGCCTTGTTGCTGCCGCGGTAGAGCCGCAGTGCCCACTCGAGCATGGCCCGGGTGTCCTCGGTGAGCAGCTCCTGGGTGATCACTGCGTGATCGCCAGTGCCTGGGCGCGCTGCCGGAGCGCCACCAACGTGTTGATCTCCTCCGTGATGGACTGGTTGCGCTGGTTGCGGGCCACGATGTCGGCGTTGGCCAGCTCGCGGGCCCGCCGGATGGAGTCGCTCAGCGCGTCCTGCAACTGCTCGGCCTGGTCGGTGAAGTGCTCCCGCAGCCGCCGCTGCACCTGTCGCAGCGCGTCCCGGCTGTGCTTGCCCACCTGGAACACCAGCTCGTCGACATGCCGCTGCACAGCCGTTTTCGCCACCGCCTGCCGCCGTTTGAGCTGGGCGTCCCGCTCTTCCTTCAACGTCTTCGCACCCATCACCGCGCCGGCGCCGACCGACACGAAGTTCACCAGCGGCATGCCCATCAAGCTGGTCAGCAGGCCGAACATCAGCATGCCGCTGTACGAGCCGCGCAGGCCGGTGATCACCTTGTTGGCGATGCCCGGCGGGGCCAGGTCGGGCGTCAGCATGCCGCCCATCTTCTCCAGCACCCGGGCCGGATCCCGCAGGCCGAGATCGGGCAGCGTGCCGCGGCTCTCCTCGTCGAACTGCTCGGCGATCCGCTGGGCCAGCCAGTGCGTGCGCTCCACGGTCCAGTCGTAGTTGCGCAGCACGGCATCGGTCAGCTTGTCGGCCAGCCAGTCGCAGAACTGCTCCCACGTCCTGGCCGGATCGGCCTTGTCGAAGGCCTGATCGGTGTGCCGCAGGATGATCCGCGTCCGTTCACGGAGATCGTGGTCCACATCGGACATCAGGTCGGCCATGCCGTCCATCAACATGTTCTGCCACCGGGAGGACTGCCGCCGCAGCAGCTCGGCCGCGCGCTGGGCATGCTCGAGACCGGCCAGTGAGGTCGGGTCCTGTGTGGACAGTTCGGCCCGCAGCCCCAGCGACACCTGCTCGGTCACGGCCAGGATCGCCTCGGACGCCGACCGTCGGGCCAGCAGCCCGGCCTGCGCCTTCACGGTGTTCTCCAGATATCCCACCAGGGCGGGAAAACCGGATTCGGCGTTGACATCCTGGTTGCTGGTCAGCAGAGCCCGCTCGCGCAGCACGGAAGACACGGCCACCAACGGAATCGCCAGCCCGGCCTCGGCGAGCAGCATCCGGTTGCGTTCGAGATGCGAGCGCCACCGCGGGCTCATGTCGGTTTTGGTCAGCACGCCCAACACGTTGGGGCAGATGGTGGTGGCGAACCGGAGGAACTGGAGCTCGGCCGGGGACAGCTCGGTCAGCGAGTCGGTCACCGCCAGCACGGCGTCGGCCTCGGCCAGCTCGGCCAGCGTGCGACTGGTGTGCTCGGACCGTAAGCCGTCGACGCCAGGGGTGTCCACGATGACCAGCCCACCGGACAGCACCGCCCGTGGCACCCCGACCTCGGCCCGGACCACCTGCCCGCCGCTGATCTCCTGGGCGATCCGCTCGATCTCCACCGGCTCCAGCCGCTGCTGCCCGGGCCGCACCACGGCCGCCCACGACTGCTCGGCGTGCCGGATGACCGCGGGCGCGGCGCTGGCCACGTCGTCGGCGACCGGGCACACCGAGGTGCCCAGCAGGGCGTTGACCAGGTGGCTCTTGCCCTGCTTGAGACCACCGACCACGACGACCCGGATCGCCGGGTCGGCGAGTCTGCCCCGCAGGCGGCTGAGCCTGCTGGTCAGGTCGCGCCGGCGGCCGATGGCCGGCTGCCGGAGCGCCTCGTCGATCACATCGAGGGCCGTCATGGTCATCACCCGAGAGATTGTGTCCCCTCCGAACGGGTGATGCACACCAGGCCGGGCCCACGCTGAGGGAGCGGGCCCGGCCTGGAAGCGTCAACCGGTTCTGAAAGGAGGAAGGATCAGAAACCGGGCAGGTGGTGGCCGGCGTCCAGGGTGTTGGCCACGTCGTTGACGTGCACGCCGCCCAGGTCGACGTTGCCGATGCCGCCGATGTGGTTGTCGTCGCCGATGTTCAGGTCCTTGACCGTGGCGTCGACGGCGCCGGTGACGTGCTGCAGCGCCTGGTCGCCGTGCACCGAGGTGACGGTGTCCAGGGTGTGCGACACGTCGGCGATGTTGGTCACCGCGTGGATCGGGTCGTTGGCGATGCCGGTGACCACGTGGATCGGGTCGGTCGTGACGTTGCCGATGCCACCGATGTGCGAGGTGAGGCCGGTGACGGTCTTGGACAGGCCGTCAACGTCCACGCCGTGCACCGCGGAGGTCACGTGGCCGGAGGCGTCGGCGACGACCTTGCCGGCGACCGGGACGTTGCCCGCGACACCGGCGACGGTGTGCGTGGTGGTGTCGAGCGTCTTGGTGACGTCGACGTCGGACGCCGCGCTGGTGACGGTGTTGACCAGGGTGTCGACACCGGGAACGGCCGGGATGCCGCCGTGGCCGGCGACGACCGGAACCACCTGGGAGGCGTTCTGCTGGAGCTGGGTCAGCGCGCGGGCCGGGTCGTTGACGGTGCCGCGCAGGTCGCCGACCAGGACGGTCGGGTCGGTCACGTTCGGCACCAGGCCGTCGACACCCGGCACGGCCGGCAACGGCACCAGGCCGGTCACGCCGTCCAGCGGGAGGGTGGGCAGCGCGCCCAGCGGCAGGCTGTCCAGCGCGCCGTTGACCGGCAGCTCACGGCCGAGGCCGTCCAGGCCGGGCAGGCTGCCGACGGGCAGGCCGTCCAGAGCCGGGAGGGACAGGCCGTCGATGGGCAGGCTGTCGAGGCCCGGGAGGGCGTCCACACCCGGCACCGGCAGGCCGCTCAGCGGCAGCTCGCGGCCGAGGCCGTCGACCGGCAGGGCCGGCACGGCGACGGGGACGACGGTGGTCAGGTGCTGCAGGGTGGCGATGGCGTCGGCGCCCGGAAGCCCGTTGACCGGCAGGCCGGGGACGGCGCCGCCCAGCGTCTGCTCGAAGGCCTCGACCACGTGGGTCGGCGCCATGTCGAGCACGAGGGGCAGGATCTCGTGCACGTCGGCGGCCGTGATGTCGCCGAGGCCAGCGGACTGCAGAACACCCGTCGGGTCGGCGGCGAACAGCTCACGGGTGGGAGCGTCGCTCAGCAGACCAAGGGTGAACTCGTGCAGCGTCTGGGCCATGGGGTGGTGCTCCTGACTTCGATCGGGGGACTTGACGGGGATGATCACGGTGTGAGCCGTGATGGAGACGAACCGTAGGGTCTGGCGGCCCGTACGCCATCCGGGATCACTCCCAGTCCTGCCCGCCGAGCACTAGGGATCGAGCCCGGATCCCGACCTGGGGCACTAGGGAACCCCCTTCGTTACGGGACCAGATCACGAATGGGTTACCTTTGCCCCCACCACCTCAGCCCTGGCCGCTGCGCCTCGTGGAGGAACACTTGCCGTACACGCTAGGGATCGATGTCGGCGCCAGCCGCGCCGCCGCCGCGATCACCCGGCTCGACGGTCCGCACCGGGGAGCCCCGCACCCGGTGTCGCCGGTCTCGGCCGATCCCGGCCCGTTCGTCGGGCGCATCGGCGACGACGTGCCCATCGTGCTGGGCAATCGCCAGCACAACGCACACGAGCTGATGGCGACCGGCATCGATCGCATCGTCGAGCAGGTGGCCGCGCACCACGGCGACCGGCCGGTGCGGGTCACCGTCACGCACCCGTCGACCTGGGGCCCCTACCGCATCGACCTGCTGCGGGAGGCGCTGTCCCGAGTGGGCCTGGGGGACTCGGTCCTAGTGCCCGAGCCCCTGGCCGCGGCCACCGCCGCGGCCGCCCGGCACCGCATCGACGGCCCGGCCCCGGTCGCCGTATACGACATCGGCGGCAGCTCGGTGACCGCCACCCTGCTGCGCCCGTCGCCGGGCGGGTTCGAGATCATCGGCCGCTCGGAGACCGCGGAGCACCCGGCCGGCGCCGATTTCGACGACGAACTGGTCGCCCTCGTGACAGCGGGCAGACCGGACCCGGGCGCTGCGGCCTGGGACGACCTCCAGCAGCTCCGGCAGGAATGTGTGCAGGCCAAGCACACCCTGTCGGTGGCGCCGGAGGCCGTCGTGCCGCCGCTCCAGGTCCGAGTCACCCGTGCGGAGTTCGAGGAGCTGATCAGGCCGTTGTTGCACCAGGGAGTGGACGTCTTGCTGCGAGCGCTGTCCAACGCGGGTCTCACGCCGGAGCGACTGGGCGCGGTGGTGCTCGTCGGCGGCTCGGCGCGGATCCCGCTGGTCCGGCAGGTGCTGGGGGAGCGGCTGCGCCGGCCGGTGCTGGTCGACGGCGCCCCCGAGGCGACCATCGCCGCCGGCGCCGCGCTGATGGCCTCGCGGTCGCTGCCCGAGCCGGTCAACCCGGTGGCCGAGACGGTGATCATGGCCAAGATCACTGACGAGACCGTGGTGCTGTTCCCGATGAACGACCCCGACGCCTTCGACGACGAGCCCGCGACCGAGGAGCCGCCGGCCAGACCGCCGGTGGAGACCGAGCCGCCGCAGCTCGTGCCGGCCAAGCCGGCGCTGGCCGCGGCGCCCCGTGGCCGTCGCCGTCGCCGCAAGGCCAGCCGGCGCGGCCTGGTCATCGGCGTCATCTTCCTGCTGCTGGTGGTGGCCTGCGCCTACCTCGTCCTCCAGTACTTCAGCACCCCACTAGGCGGCGGCCTGTGATGGTGCTGGAGTCCGATCTACGGCAACTGGACGAGTCGATCGCCGCCGATCCGTCCGCGCCGCGGGTGGTCGGGGTCCGTGCGCCCGGCGGCTACGGCAAGACCGCTCTGCTCACGCGGTGGGCGCAGATCTACCGCGAGGCCGGCGTGCCGGTGTACGACGGCCGGCACGAGCTGCCGGCGCGGGACGCGGCCGTGCTGGTCGACGACGCCCACCAGCTCGACGACGAGCGGTTACGCGCGCTGCGCGGGCTGGCCGCCTCGGGCAGTGCGCAGCTGGCCGTGGCCTATCGGCCGTGGCCGCGGCGGGCGGCGCTGACCGACCTGGTCGAGGCCGTGACCCGGGTACGGCCGCCGGTGCTGCTGGGGCCGCTGAGCCGGGCTCAGATCGGCGAGCGGGCCGGCCTGCTGCTCGGCGCCAAGCCGTCCGAGGACCTGGTCGACCTGGTCGGCAAGCAGACCGGCGGGGTGCCGCGGTTCGTCGACCGGCTGGTGAAGGCGGTGTCCGAGACCGCGGACTGCTCGGTGCCGGCGGCGGCCGTCGAGGGCTTCCGGTACGAGGTCGAGAACCTCGAAGCCGACGTGCGACGGGTGCTGTTGGCCACGGCGCTGGGGGCCGGCACCGATCTGCTGGTGACGCTGCTCGGGCTGGACCTGGAGGCGCTGGGCGACGCCATGGACGGCGCACGGGCCAGCGGGCTGCTCGACGAGTACGGGGTGCTGCTGCCGATAGCGCAACGGGCGTTGATCGCGTTGAGTCCGTGGGAGCGGCGGCTTTCCCTGCACCAGCGGCTGATCGAGATCCAGCTGGCCCGCAGCGGTCCGGTGTTGCCGCTGGTCCGGCCGCTGCTGGGCACTCCGGTGAGCGGCCCGCTGTTCGCTTCCGCTTTCAAGACGGCCGGTGACGAGGCCTTGGCCGAGTCGCCCGCCCTGGCGGCTCAGCTGTTCACCGCCGCGGTCGACGCCGGCGAACCCGCCCTGGCGCTGGCCGCCCGGCGGGCCGAGGCCGCCGCGTTGTCCGGGGACCTGGATTCCGGCTTACGTCTCGCTGATCAGGCGATTGCCGCCGAGGCCGCGGTTGATCGTGCGCATGGGGCCAGCGTGGCCGCCGCGGTGCTGGCGCATCGGGGGCTCCTGGGCAGTAGCACCGAGTTGTACCGCTGGGCCGGCGAGGGCTCGTCCATCCCGTTCGCGGCGTTGGGGTTGATCGGCACTGGACGTCTGGCCGAGGCCGACGAGCTGCTGTCCCGTCCCGGCGGCGGCGGCCCGCCGACCCTGTTGGCCGGGGCCGCCCGGCAGCTGGCCCAGGGGGTGCGGGAGTCGGTCGCCGGTTCGGCGACGACCGCGCTGGCCACGTTGACCAGGGCCGCTGTGCTGATCGAACCCTTGGGCCGCAACGTCCTGCTGCCCGACACACCGGCTGCCCTGGCGGCGTTGGTGGCCATGCACTGCGGCGAGTTCAGCGTGGCCGAGGCCGTGCTCCGGCGGGCCATCGACTCCGGGATGGGCGGGGCCATCGCCGTGCGGCGGCACCTGCTGCTGCGGGGTTGGACCGCCATGCTCCGTGGCGGCTTCGAGGCCGCCCGGTCCGATCTGGTCGCCGCCAGCGGGCCGATGGAGCCGCGGGACTGGCTGCTCGCCACCGGTTTGGAGATCGGACTGGCCCGCCGGGACAGCGACCTGTCGGCGCTGCGGACCGTGTGGGATCGGGCCCGGGAAGCCATCGTTCGGCACCCGGCCGACCTGTTCGCCCTGCTGCCGTTGGGGGAGCTGGCCGTCGCCGCCGGCCGACTGCACGACACCTCGCGGCTGGCCCCGCATCTGGCCCAGGCCACCGAGTTGCTGGGACAGCTCGGCAATCCGCCGCTGTGGTCGACGTCGTTGGCGTGGAGCCGGATGCACGCCGCCGTGTTGGACGAGCACCCCGAGGACGCCGCCCGGCACGCCGCCGACCTGGCTTTGCTGGCCCCCGCGCATCCGTACTCCGCCGCCGTCGCCGACGCCGCCCAGGTGTGGGTGAAGTTGCTGGCCGGCGACGTCGATCCCGTGGAGACCGAGTCGGCCGCTCGGGCTCTGGCCGCCGCTGGGTTGGTCTGGGACGGCGCTCGGTTGGCCGGCCAGGCCGCGATTCGCACTCCTGACCGTGCCGCCATGGTCGCTTTACTGGACTGCGCGCGGATCATCCAGGGCCGTCAGCAGGAGCCCCAGCAGGAGGCGCCGCTGGCCACCGACAACGCCACGACGTTGTCCGAGCGGGAGCGCGAGGTCGCCGAGCTGGTGGTCAGCGGGCTCACGTACAAGCAGATCGGGGAGAAGCTGTTCATCTCCGCGAAGACCGTCGAGTACCACGTGGCCCGGATGCGGCAGCGGCTCGGCAGCGACACCCGCAGCGACCTGCTCAATCAGCTGCGGGGTCTGCTGGGGCCTCGTCCCGTGTAGCGGCGGTCTTCTCGGCGCCCCGGCGACGGAAGAACTTGAAGCCGGGGATGCCGACGATCGCCTGCCGCACGTCCCGCGTCACCTTGAGCAGCTCCGTCACGTCCGGGCCGACCCGGTCCAGGGTGCTCAGGATGGGCAGGATGTTGGTGATGAGGTGCTCGGTCAGCTGCGGCAGCTCGTCGACCAGCCGGATCGCCGCGTCGACCTCCTCGTCGGACAGCTCCGTGACGAAGCGGCCGGCCAGCGGGGCCGCGCGCAGCGCGATCGGCTCGTAGACGCGGATCAGCTCGTTGGCGATGCCGGCCGTGCTTTCGGCCAGCGCGACCACCGCCGCCGCCTCCGCGCTGACCCGG
>Ga0310811_10004997_pt1 | contig 16712 bp, 13 predicted proteins | sample YCmetagenome_FD_207642 | JGI IMG/M metagenome (GOLD analysis project Ga0310811, IMG submission 207642) | Soil microbial communities from experimental microcosm in Duke University, North Carolina, United States - YC | ecosystem: Engineered > Artificial ecosystem > Soil microcosm > Unclassified ...
CACGCGCGTCCATCGCTCTCGCCGCGCAAGCCGCCGTTGATGAAATTCTCATCGACCGACGCGAGGATGAATCCGCGGGACGCGAGCAGCTCCCCCAGATATCCGTAACCGGGATCCGAATAGTCCAGCGGGTTGTGGTTGCCGTGGACGATCAGCACGAGTGGAAACGGCCCGTCGCCCACCGGATACCACACGCGTCCGTTGATCGGAAACTTGCTCACGCCAAATCCCCAGTCCTTCTCGCGGGCCTTGGCGACGGGCGGCTCCATCGACACGAAGGGCGATGCGTCCACGGTCTTGGTCTTGATCGTCACAGAATCGCGGAACACCGCTCGGCGCTTGTCGGTGCCGCTGCCGTAGTACAGCGTTCGGACCTCGAACCTGCCTTTCTCGCCCGGATTCGGCGCCGTGATCAACTGGTGCGACAGTACGACCGGCGAATCGTCCTTGCTGAGCTTCAGCGCCTGCGTGCACGCCATGGCCAACACGCTCGCGACGAGCGGCAACCGCCACAGGGCAGCCGTGATTCTGGAATGTGCCATCATCGAATCCTCAACCCGAAACGCTGCGCGGCGCGCGGACCGCTCAACGCCTCGATCGCGTAATCGATCGACAAGCGGTCCATCGTGAACCCGATGCCCGCGGTCGCCGGTTCCTCCCCGGGCATCGTGCGTCGCACGCCCGCCCTCAGCGCAATGGAGTATCCGTCCAACCAACTGTACGCCACCTCGCCACCTGCCGCCGGGAACACTCGCTCGCTCCGCAGCATCGACACGGCGGCAGTCACGGTGACGTCGAGTGGTCCGACCTGACGGGAACCAGCCACGCCCGCGGTAGATCGAAGCGGTAGATATACCTTGGCCCGCGGGCCCGGGCTTGGCGCGCTCATGGCTTGCTGCGGCGGGACGCAAGCGTCGGACAGGCGCGTATCGACGCACGATACCGACTGCGCCGCTCCGAGGTTCTGTAGCGAGAGCGCTGCCGTGAAATAGCGCATGAAATCCCTCGACGCGCCGACATCGAACGCCGCGCTGTGCACGCGCACGGCCGAGACTTGATCCTCCGCGTACTTCGCCGCCACGCCGAATCGTGTGCCCTTGACCACCTGCGCCAACCCGGCAGTCGCCTCCAGCGAGCTTCCATTCTGGCTGCCGGCGTGAAGCATCGTCGCCCGATCGGCGGGGAAGCTGACCGCCGGCGCCTGGTAGTCGACCATCCGCATCCCGACGGCGACGCCACCGCTGGCGATTCGCGTCACCGATGATAACGCCGCCCCACCCGCGTGCGGCGAATAGCGCTCCGCCGATACGCTCATGCCACGCGCCACGGCCAGTTGCGCCGGATTGAAGAACAACACCTCGTCGTCGCGCGACGCCACGCCGACGTTTCCCATTGCCAGCGTGCGAGGTCCACTAGGTAGAATCAGGACGACGGGCGCGTACAGCTTCCCGCTTTGCGCGCCGAGCGCAGCGGGGCCCGCGGCGAGTCCACACGCCATGGTCGGACCGAGGAGCAAACGGACAGTCGTGCGGATTTGCATGCGTGGGCGGTGGGGCAGAGGGGAGGGGACGGGGGATGGTCGAAAGGATCAGGGTCAGGACCGGAACCGGCGAAGCCGGAAACCTGATATTGGACAGCCAGACGGCGCGAGGCGTTGTACAACTCGCGAACATTCGTTCAACAGCGCATCATCCAGAGTATCACTCCCATCTCGAGCGTCGCCGCGATGACGCCAAACGCGAGCGCCGCGCGTACTCCCGGCTTGTTGAGGTTCATGCGCCTCCTGTCTCGTTCACGGTCGCGACTGACAATCGTCGCCGCGTTCGCATTCGCAGCGTGCACGGAAGCTACCGCGCCCGCGCGGCGTTTTCCCGTGCTGACCGATGATGGCGAAAGCGATTGGGCCGCGGTGAGTGCCGGCGGCGATCACACATGCGCGCTCAAGACGAACGGCACGGCCTACTGCTGGGGGAGCAATCTGAACGGCCAGCTCGGCACGGCACAATCCGACACCGTCTGCGGCACCAAGGCCAACGAGTATCCGTGTACTCTCGTGCCCCGGCGCATCGACTCCAACCTCACGTTCCTGTCCATCAGCGCAGGGTTCCGACACACGTGCGCGATCAGCACCGCGCACCAGGCATATTGTTGGGGGGACAACGCTAACGGGCAGGTGGCTGACTTTGCCTCCAGCGGACCCGCGCTCGTTCAGATACCGGGCACGCTGCCGTTCGCGCAGATCAGCGCCGGCGCGACTCACACGTGCGCGGTGCGGAGCGACGGCGCGTTGCTCTGCTGGGGAGCGAACGACCGTGGCCAGCTCGGAAGTGGCAGCGCCACGAGCGGCACCGTCCGCGTCTTTCTCGGCGGCGTGGCGGCGGCCGTGAGCGCAGGCCAGGAGCGCACCTGCGCGCGAACGACGAGCGGGATCGTCTCCTGCTGGGGCGCTACGTGGATTGAGCGGCAGAACGGGCTCGAGATGACACGCGCCGTATTCTCGCCGACGTCCGTCCCCGCGGCCGTGCCGATGTCGACGGTCAGCGTCGGCACGTTCACGACCTGTGGTACGGACTTCGGCGGTCGCGCGTACTGCTGGGAGGCCAACCCGCGCGGCGAGATGGGCAATGGAACGCGAGACGGCGCGCTCGTTCCGCACCTCGTCGCCGGCGGTCTCTCGTTCGTCCAGGTGAGCGCGGGGATCGTGCAGACCTGCGGCATCGCGACGAATGGCGCCGGCTATTGCTGGGGCGACGACACATTTGGTGAACTCGGCGTGCATCCCTCGGTGCTGGTCGAGCGATGTGACGCGCAGAATCTGCCGTGCGCCACGACGCCCATCGCGGTGACCGGCCTGCAGAAGTTCGTCGACATCAGCACCGGCTTTGGCGCTCACGTGTGCGGCGTCACAACCAAGGGCAACCTCTACTGCTGGGGCCTTGGCGTCTCGGGGCAGCGTGGTGACGGATCCATGTTCGGAGGGATCGCGACGCCGCTTCGGGTGGTAGAAGCAGGGAAGTAACGCAAACCGCTCGACGCCTCGCGCGCGAATGCTAGATTACGCGGCCGCCTTCCAATCGTCCCTCCTGTGGTACCCGCCTTCAGGCTCATGCATTTCGACCGCAAACACCTCCAACGCGCGTTCCTCGCGTTCACGACCGGATTGTTCCTGGCCTGCGCAGCGCGCGTGTCGGCAGCGAACGCGGCCGTGAGCTCGAGCGCCGTCGTCACGACCGCGCGCTAAGGCCCGACAACAAATACCGCGTCACGTTTCGCGGAGCGCCGCCATCGGCGTCTCCGCGAACACGTCGCGTCCCGTCAGCAGCCCGATCGCCACAGCCAGGCCCACCATGGCGGCGGCGACGATCAGCTCCGGTGCGACGGCGGGACTGAAGGGAAATCGGAATATCCAGTGCATGACCGCCCACCCGGCGACCGTGGACAGAATCACGCCCATCGCCGCGCCCAGAGTGCCGAGCAGCGCATACTCCGCGAGCATGATCCGGCCGATCTGACGGCGCGTCGCCCCGAGGGTCTTGAGCAGAACTCCTTCGCGCAGTCGCTCGCGGCGCGTTGCCGCAACGGCACTGAACAACACCGGCACGGCGAGCGCGAGACTGATCAGCGCCAGGAACCGGATCGCCATCGTCACCTTTCCCAACACGTTCGTCACGGTGGTCTGCACGAGTGTGAGGTCGAGGCTCGACACACTCGGGAACTTCGTGACCACGTCGCGCTGCAGATGTGCAATGTCCGTCGGCGTTGGCGAATGCACGAGAATGGCGAACTGCTTTGGCGCCGACGCGAGCGACTTTGGGTTGAACACGACCATGAAGTTCGGCGCGAACGTCTGCCATTTCACTTCACGAAAGCTGGTGACGACCGTTGGAATCAGCACCCCCTGAACGTTCCAGGTGATCGTGTCGCCGAGCTTCACCCGCAGATCGTCGGTGATGCCCTTGTCGACGGACACTTCGCCGACGCTGTCGGTCCCACTCGGCGTGAACCAGCGGCCGCCGGCGAGCCGCTCGGACGCCGTCAGCGTGTCGCGGTAGGTTGCCCGAAACTCGTACCGCAGGGGCCAGGTTCCTGCTCGCCGCTCGCGGCCGCCGCCTCGCCCGCCACGCCCTCCTCGCCCCGCGCTATCGGTGCTCTGTCTGGCGCGCGTCGTATCAGCCAGCAACTCCGCCGACGTTCTTCCGTTGATCGCCGCGATGCGCATTGGTACGATCGGCGTCTCGTCGATCAGCTCGTTCCTGCTGGCCCGGATGATCGAGTCGATCCCGGCGCGTTGGTTCTCCTGCACGTCGAAGAACACGACGTTCGCCCGCGCTTCTCCGAGTCGCGCATCGAGCGACTGCAGGATGTTGTGCTGCACCTGGTACAACGTGCCCATCAGGAATACGCCAAAGCCCAACGACAGCACGACAGACCGCGTCTGGTTGCCGGGACGATACAGGCTGGCGATGCCTTGGCGGATCGGAAATGGCCACGACGGCCGCAGTGCACGACGCGCGACCCACGACAACGTCGCCGCGCTCACCCACAGGATCCCGATCGCCATTCCGATCGCCACGGTAAAACCGACGCCGCGCTGCCAGGTGTTGGCGCGGCTCAGCCCGAGGCCGAGCACGCTCGCCGCGATCACCACCGCCAGCCCGATGCGCAATGGATCGCGACGCGCACGGCGCAGCGCGTCCGAGTCCGCCTCTCGCCGCAAGGCCTGCAGCGGCGACACGCGGCGGAGCGCGACCAGCGGCCGAAGCGCAAAGAGCAGCGCCACCCATACGCCGACGCCGAGTCCCAGCAACATCGCGATCGGCGCGAGGTGAACTTCGACGTCCACCGGCAGGAAGTCCTGCAGCACGCGCGGCATCATGAACTGAATCGCCACGCCGAGCACCACGCCGGCGAGCGCGCCGACGAATCCCATCACCGCCGCCTGCGCGGTGTAGATCGCCAGCACTTGCCAGCTCGTGGCGCCAAGGCAGCGGAGGATCGCGACAGGATCGATCTTGCGCATGACGAACGCGTGCACGCCACTCGCCACCCCGATCCCGCCGAGCAGCAGCGCGATCAGCCCAACGATCGAGAGAAAGTCGTGGAGCTGGTCGATCGCGCCGGCCAGCCGCGACTCGTTGTAACCAGCCGCGCGGACGTTGCCATTGGTTCCTTGCGTCAGCGAACGGCGAAAGCGTGTGACGAATCCGTCCGCGGCGACGGTCGGCGGCAGCTTGAACAAACGCTCATACTCGGCGCGGCTCCCGAACACGAGGAGTCCCGTCTCCTGGACGAAGCGCTCCGGGATGTAGACCCGCGGCCCGATCGCCGCCGTGATGCCGACGTCGCCCGGCACGCTTTCCAGCGAGCCCGTGATGACGAACTTGGAGAGGCCGAGCGACAGCGTATCGCCGAACTGAGCGTCGAGCGACACGAGGAGCGACGGGTCGACGATGACATTGTGGCCGCTCTGCAGACCGGTCCACGCCTCGACGGGTTTGGTGATGATCCGTCCGTAGAACGGATAGCCCGGGCTCACCGCGTGCACCTGCACGAGCCGCGTGCCGCCCGTGCGCGGAATCAGCGCCATCGACGAGAAGTTGGTCGCCGTGACCGACGCGATTCCCGCCTTCGTCAGCGAATCCACGACCGAATCGACCGCCGGCGTCGGCGCCGCGTTGCGCGTCGCGCGGACGTCGCCGCCCATCAACGCGCGTGACTGCTCGTGGACCGAGCGAATCGTGTTCTCCGAGAACGAATCGATCGCCACCAGCGCCGCGACGCCGAGCGAAATCGACGACATGTAGAGCGCGAGGCGGCGTCGCGCCGTCCGGCTCTCGCGCCAGGCGAGCTCGAAGAGCTGTCGCGTGGCGGCCATCAGGCCGCGCGCTCCGTCTCGACGTCCGAGATCACGCGTCCGTCGCTGAGCCGAATGATACGCTGCGCGTGCGCCGCCAGCGCATGATCGTGCGTCACGAGAATGATCGTCGTCTTCGACTCGCGATTGAGCGCCTCGAGCAGCTCGACGATGCGGCCGCCGGTGTCGCTGTCGAGATTCCCCGTCGGCTCGTCGGCGAACAGGATGCGCGGCGAGTTGGCGAACGCCCGCGCGATCGCGACCCGCTGCTGCTCGCCGCCGGAGAGCTGGGTAGGGAAGTGATCGAGACGATCGCCCAGCCCAACGCGCCGGAGCAGCTCGCGCGCGCGGTCGGCGGCGCCGCTATCGCCACGAAGCTCGAGGGGCACCTGGACGTTCTCGAGCGCGGTGAGGGTCGAGATGAGCTGGAAGCTCTGAAAGACGAATCCTACCTTTTCACCGCGGAGCCGCGCGCGCTCGTCCTCGTCCATCGCCGTGAGGTCGGCATCGTCGAGCAAGACCTGGCCGCGAGTCGGAGTGTCGAGTCCGGCAAGCAGGCCAAGGAGCGTCGTCTTGCCGCTCCCCGACGGCCCGACGATGGCAACGAAAGCGCCCTGGGGTATCGAGAACGAGACGTCGCGCAGCACAGCCAATCGGTTGTCGCCGCTGCGATATTCCTTCGTGAGATCACGAGCGATGAGCATGAGAGAGCAGCGGGGGCGAGGGCGGGGCCGGGGAAGCGTTTGGATGTATCGGAGGCGCGTGTCTGCGCTCGCGGCGCTCACATGTGCCGTGTACGTCGGGGCCTGCGCGAAAGGTTCAGATGGTCGTCCGGCGACGCGGTCATCCGGCGTGCTGTCGTCCGCAACGACATCCGATTCGCAATCTAACGCGGCGAAAGCCGGGCCCGCCTCGTCGACTACGCCGCGCAAGGCGCGGGGTGTGGTGCTGTTCGCGGGCACCAGCATCACGGCCGGACTCGGACTCGAACCGGACAGCGCGTACCCGACGCTCATCCAGCGCAAGATCGACTCGGCCGGACTACCGTTCGAGGCGGTGAATGCCGGAGTCAGTGGCGAGACCTCGAGCGGCTTGCTCGATCGTCTCGACTGGCTGCTCCGCGCGCGCTTCGACGTATTGGTGTTGGAGAGCGGCGCAAACGACGGCCTGCGGGGCATCCCAACAGCTACGCTCCAAGCGAATCTCGAGACCGCGCTCGACCGAATAAAGGCGAAGCGCCCGGACGCGCGCATCGTACTGATCCAGATGGAAGCGCTCCCGAATCTGGGACCCACATACGCCGCGGACTTCCACGCCGTGTATCCGAGAGTCGCGAAGACGAAGGGAGTTACGCTGCTGCCTTTTCTGCTCGACAACGTCGCTGGCCGCCGGAACCTCAATCAGGGCGATGGCGTGCACCCGAACGACGTGGGCGAGCACATCGTGGCCGACAACGTGTGGCGAAACCTGAGGCCGGTGTTGGAGAGCGTGTCGACGACCAGTCGCTGATATGGCGCGTCAGGGCTTGGCGCCCCGGTGGCCGACGGACCAGATATAGGCCGCGACCTCGCCGGCTTCTACGTCAGTGATTCCGCCAGGATGAGCGATCATCACGGTGCCACTGACACCGTGCGTATCGACATAGAAGATCGCGGCCAGATCGCCACCTATGGCATCCTTCCACTGGTGCGGGGTCAGGGGCGGGGCGACCGGTCCGCCCTCGAGCCTCATGCCGTGGCAGCCGAAGCACATTCCCTTCGAGTGGAAGATGCGCCTGCCCGCATCGACTATAGCCGGTGTGATGGCGGTCGTGTCCGGTTGCTGCCGATACGATGTGGCAGGTTCCGTAGCTGCGCGCCTCACGATCAGGAGGAGCAATGCGGCGATCGCGGGAAACGCGGCGACGAGTCGTCCTGGCCTTGGCGGGCCCATAAGAATCGATCCTGAGGCGCGAAGGCGCGAACTCGTGGTGTTCACGCCCCGCTGGCTCCGTGACAGGTTGCGAATGCGCTCCAAGCGATCATACTGATGATCGCGGATGATTGCGAGGGAACCATGGATACCAAGCGGGCAGCGGCAGCCGGGGCAATCGCGACCGGAGTCATGACGGCGCTTTGGCTGGTCGAACCGTCCGTCGGCCTTCCGAAGATCGCGGTCGGTCAGCTGCTCAGCACTGCGATGTCGGTATCGGTCGCCCGAGGGAACGCAGGTCCCGTTGGCGGATGGATCGTGCATTTAGGCGTAGGAACGGTGCTGGCGCTGATCTACGACGCAACCTTCGTTCGCTGGCTCCCGGGGCCGCCGGCTGTGCGGGGTGCGGTGTACGGCGCGATCGTGTTCATCGTCGCCCAGATCGCTTTCATGCCGCTCGTTGGCGCGGGCGTCTTTTCCCATGGCGATATCGAGCTGCTCACCGGGAGCCTGCTCGGCCACCTGGTGTATGGCATCGTCGTTGGATGGATCTGCGGTCTTGGCCCGCCGAATGAGAGCCGAGCGGCCGTCGCGACATAGGCGAGTTCGGGAGAACACGAGCCAGGGATTCAAGCGCGAGCGTTTCGTGGCTCGGCGTACCATTCAGGATTGCTCGTCAACACAGCCGGGACCGCACCGTGTTGACACCATTCAGTTTTTGCTCTAAGTTCAAAGGCTGTCGGCGTTTACATCCAAAATTTGCGAGTTCAACGATATGGCAATACCGGCAACCCAGATCCGGCGCGGCATGGTGATCGTATTCGAAGGGGATCCGTGCCGCGTGGTCGAGTTCCGTCATCATACGCCTGGTAACCTGCGCGCGATGGTGCAAGCCAAGCTCAAGAATCTGCGCTCGGGCTCGAGCTTCGAACATCGCTTCCGCGCCGCCGACTCGATCGATCCGGCGTCGATGGAGACGCACGATCTCGAGTTCCTGTACCAAGGCGGCGACACGTACCACTTCATGAACACCGAGAACTACGACCAGCTCGAGATGGACGAGGAAGCGCTCGGCGACAACGCGCAGTGGATGCAGCCGGGGATGAAGATTCAGGCCGAGTACTACGATGGGCGCCCGGTCGGAATCAAGCTGCCGAACTCGCTCGTACTGGAGGTGGTGGACACGGCGCCGGTGATGAAGACGGCCACGAAGACGGCATCGAGCAAGCCGGCCAAGCTCGAGAACGGCGTCACGATCAACGTGCCCGAGTTCGTTGGCACGGGCGACAAGGTGAAGGTGAATCCGAGCACGGGCGAGTATCAGGAGCGGGCGAAGTAGAGGAGGTCGAGGGCTCGAGCCCTCGAGTTGCTCCCTCGGCTCGGCGGGATTAAAATGCAAGTCTGTACCGGAAGGTACAGATCAGGTGTCGAGTTGATCGAGCGGCACCGACCCTGGTGACTGTAGCTCAATCGGTTAGAGCACCGGACTGTGGCTCCGGGGGTTGCGGGTTCAATTCCCGTCAGTCACCCTGCTTGGGCTACTGGTCATTGGCTGGAACGACGGCGGAGCTGCCGAGCGCGGCGTCGTCGCAATCGGACCGCCATCCTCCAGCGGCGAAGCGGTTCGTTAGGTCGGTAGCTCAATTGGTAGAGCACTGGTCTCCAAAACCAGCGGTTGGGGGTTCGAGTCCCTCCCGGCCTGTGCGAGTAAGCGGGCGATGTTTGACAGTTGATCGGCCACGGAAGGGAAGGGACAGCAGCAAGGCCACTGGCGGTATCGTCTAGGGGACTAGGACGGGGCCCTCTCAAGGCCCAAACACGGGTTCGAATCCCGTTACCGCTATTCGAAAAATGCCTGGACGCGGAATTCCGAGCGAAGGTGCGTAGCGCCGCAGCGAGGAACAATCACCAAGCGGCCCGTTCGTCTATCGGTTAGGACGGCACCCTTTCACGGTGCAGAGAGGGGTTCGATTCCCCTACGGGCTATCGTGAAAGGCTGCGCGCGTAAGTGCGGTGCGAAGCGCCGCAGCGAGAAGCAATGAACGAGCGGCTGAATGCGGGACTTCGAGCGAAGGTGCGAAGCGCCGCAGCGAGAAGCAATGAACGGTACGAAGGAAGGCGTAGTTGGGGGCGTAGCTCAGTTTGGTTAGAGCACTCGACTGTCACTCGAGAGGTCGCGGGTTCGAGCCCCGTCGCTCCCGTGTTGGACAGCTCCCAGTTAAAGCGATTTGACAATTCAAAGCGATTTGAGAGTTCAGATAGCTGATTACTGATAGCTGAAAGCTGGCCGTTAGCGGACCACCGTTAGCCGTCAGCCGTATACAGGCCCTGGTGGTGAAATTGGTAGACACGCCATCTTGAGGGGGTGGTGCCGAAAGGCGTCACGGTTCGAGTCCGTGCCAGGGCATGGTGGTCGGTCGTCGTAGGACGGCCGGACACGGCGTATCGCCAGCGTAGCTCAGTGGTAGAGCACTCGATTCGTAATCGAGCGGTCGTCGGTTCAATCCCGACCGCTGGCTCTTGTAGGCAATTCGTGTAACGATGAGTACAATCGAAGATGCCCCGCGCCTGCCGCGGGGCCTTTTTTTTCGAGATCGGCTCACGCACGCGACGCGATGGCCGCCCGGCGGATCTCGACCAACCGCAGCGTCAGTGAGCCAGCAGCGAGCAGCCAGTCCGGCGTCTCGGCGGCCGCGAACACCGGGAACGAGCCGGCGCCAACGCCGGTCCGCCCAACTGGCCCCGAATACTCTTGGCGGCAGTGCTGACCTTGTGGATGTGCAAGCTGGTTTGTAAGTCAGCGGTCGCCCGCACTCCAACAACGAAGGTTGGCCATCAGCGTGCGTACATCGCTCGCGGTCTGCAACGCACCTGTTCCGACCGTATCGCTCGCCCGCGCTTCCGCTCGCCGTATTCGCCTCGCTCTTCGCGATCGCATGTCGTTCGGGATCAACGTCGAGATGAGTATCGAGCCGACGAGCGGCCGCATCGATCTCATGCCGAATGACCGGAGTTGAAGTGGCAATACGCTGTTCGATGTCACCTACCCGGGGAGCAGCGACGGCGGTGATAGCTGGAGCGCGCGTCGCGTGACGAAGTCGAGCTGGGATCCTGCATCGTACGGCGTGCCGGACAATGGCGGCATCCGCCCCTTCATCGGCGACTACGATGGGATAGTGTCAACGCCAGCCTGGGCGGGGCTCGCGTGGACGGGGCCGGGGAAGGACTACGGCGCCCTGCCAACGAACCTCGAGGTGTACTTCGGCCGGGTGTCGTTCTAACCGGCGCCAGTGGGGCCGTCGCGTCCGCTCGGCAACCAGTGACAACCGATCCACGATTGAGCAAATCGTCGCGCTCGGCGGACTCGCGGCGATCCACGCGACTTCGTCGATGATCAAATACTCACAGTGCGGCGGGCCGAAGCGAAACGACGTTGTCGTCGCTGCCTTGCCGCCCCATGTGTAATGCGCCACCGAACCTGGTAGTTTCCAAGCACGACGCTTGCAGGGAGGGGCGCCGGCCTTCGACGCCTCTGCGAGGCAGCATGCACGGATTGCTGCTGTATCCCGAGTTTCCCGCCAGCTCCTTCTGGAGCTACCGCCATGTTCTGCGGATGGTCGGCGCAAAAGCCGCATTCCCCCCGCTCGGACTCATCACCTTCGCCGCGCTCATGCCGCGGCACTGGTCGTTCGAGCTGCTCGACCTGAACGTCGAGCGCCCGTCCGACGACGAGTTGCGCGCGCGTATCGCCGGCGCCGATGCCGTGCTCGTGAGCGCCATGTCGGTCCAGAAGCGATCACTCGTCGACGTGCTCTCCGGGCCAGCCCGCGGACTCGACACACCGTGGGTGCTCGGCGGCCCGTATCCGTCGAGCTATCGCGACCACATCCTCGATCCGACGACGCCGTCCGACGAGATTCTCCACAAGGGTCTCGACGGCCTGGTGTGGGGTGAGGGCGGGCGCTGGGTGAACGCGATCGACGACCTTCTTCAGGGCGAGCGGCGCCGGCACTCGGACGCCGCCCCCTTCCTGCTCATCCCCGAGGAAATCGCGGCGCAGGGGCCGGGTTCGCGCAAAGCGCTCAACGATCGCAGCATCTTTCGAGAACTGGAAACCACGCCGCTGCCTCGCTGGGACTTGATCGACGTCGGCAACTACCGCTCGATGATGATGCAGACGACCGTCGGCTGCCGGTTCCGCTGCGACTTCTGCGACATCATCCAGTTCAACGGCGGCTTCACGCGCCCCAAAACGCTGGAGTCGGTGCGCAGTGAGCTCGGCGCGCTGTACGGCCTCGGCTACCGCGGCGGCATCTTCACCGTGGACGACAACTTCGTGGGGAATCCCGACGCGATCGAGTCTATCCTCCACGTGATGATCGAGTTTCAGCGTGAGCACGACTACCCGTTCTCCTTCTACACGCAGGCGAGCCTCGACCTCGGCTCGCCCAAGCTGGGCCATCTCCTGCCGCTCATGAAGCAGGCGGGATTCTCGGAGGTCTTTCTCGGCATCGAGAACCCCGACCCGGCGGCGCTCAAGGGCATGAACAAGAAGCAGAATACGAAAGTGGACATCGCCGCCACGGTCAGGCAGATCCAGTCCGCCGGCATCGAGGTCATGGCGGGATTCATCTTCGGCTCGGACGAAGACACGATCGACACGGCCGGCACGATCGCCTCGTTCGTCACGCAGGTCGCCATCCCCACGGCGATGACCGGCATGCTGACGCCGATCCCGCACACGCCGCTGCGCGAGCGGCTACGTGCCGAGGGCCGCCTGCTCGAAGCGGAGTTCTCGGGCAACAACACCGACGATGCGGTGCAGTTCGTGCCGCGGCGCATGAGCATCGCCGAGATGCAGCGGGGATACTATCAGATCCTCGAGCGGCTGTTCGCGCCTGGCCCAATGTTCGAGCGTTCGCGTGCGCTGCTCGAGCGGCTGCAGCCGCACATCTTCCACGGCAGCAACGTGCGCCCGTCCGAGATTCGCGCGGCGCTCCGCTCACTCTGGCTCCAGGGCGTGGTACGCGCGTCGAGGCTCGACTACTTCCGGCTGCTGTGGAAAGGTCGCCAATGCGACGCCGCCCAACTCCGCGCGGCCCGGCGCGTCCTTGCCGACCTGGACCGGCGCATGCGGACACTCTCCACGGCGGGCCAGGCCTGGCTCGCCGATCGCGAGCTGCCTGATCTTTCGGCACTGGTCGATCGCGCGTGCGAGGCGATGGTGCGCGCCGAGCCGTCGCGGCGGCTCGACGACATCACTGCCTGGGCGCGAGGCGTACAGGCGCGCATCGCGCAGGGCGCGGCCAACGTCGAGGAGTTGCAATCCGTCTACCGATGGAGCCGGGAGTACTTTCTCAGGCAGCGGCAGCTCCACCGCTTCCCGGGCGCGTACCTCGTGAAAGCGTTCAATCTCGCGATCAAGGGACTGCACTACGAGACGGTGATGCACGGCATCGCGCGCGAGGGTCTGGCGGGCGAGCGGCTGGCCGCGGCGGCTCGCGCATATCCGCGGGCGCTCTGAGCTTCTACGTCGCCGACGTGCTGCGCCCGTGAACTTCTGATCTCGTCATTGTCGGACGTGGAATCCCTCACTCACGGCCACGTGAAGATCGTGGATGGCGCGGCCCCGCTGTGCCCGCGCGCAGCGTCATCCGGCTCCCGCCAGAACGTTCGCGTCCAGATTCCAGTGAGCCGGACTTCCCAGTGCGCGTGGGGATCCGGGCTCCCCGGAAGGGCGAGGTCCAACCGCCACAGCCGCTGCGACTGTGGCGGAAAGGCCGCGAGCAGCCCGACGCCAACGCCAACTTTCTCGCTGCTGTTCACCCCGAAGGGCGCATCGCCCGCCCAGACCCGACCCACGTCGACGAAGCTCGCGATCCCAAGTGCGTCGTGCGAAGTGATTCCGCCGATCGACCAGCGTTCCTCGAGGCGCGCGATGCCGCGCACCGCACCCGCATCGCGCGAGGCGGAGTAGCCCCGCACGCCACCCTGCCGGTCGCCGAGCGAGAGTTGGAACGGCACGCGCTCGCGGCGGCCTCCGGCGAATTCGACGCTGCCGATGACGACGTGCGCCGCGGCCGGCTTGACGTACCACGCCAATCGTCCGCTGGCGATCATGGAATCCCAGTCGCTCCTGCGCTGGTCGTGGCGCGCTTCTCCGTTGATGCGGAGCGCGCCAAACGACGTGGCGGAGCCCAGCCCCGCGTAGAAGCTGGCCGAGGCGAACACGTCGTCGTCGTTGCTTCCGAATCGAGGGATGCTCCGCCCCACAAGGGCGCCGAGCTGCGCGCCAACGGCCACGTCCTGCACGGCGGCGAGCGCGTCAAATCCGCGCACCGGCATGAACGACAACGCGCGAACGCCGGCGACGGCGTTCAATCTCAAGTTTTGGTACGGCGAAATGGAATCGGCGAGGCGGGGAGCGGCGACTGCGAGAAGGCCAGAGTCCGAGACAACGACGAATCGATTGGCTGGCGTCACCTCTTCGTGCGTGACCAGCGCACCGACGAACGCGCTTTGACGTCCGAACCCGACGCGGCGTACGCCGCCGATGTCCCAGAACCGTCGCCGAACCTCGAGCGAACGCGAGTCCCCTTCGGGCGCACTGAAGTTCAGATAACGGTTCGCGTCGCTGAAGCCCACGTGCCACGCGTTCCGCTGCAAGGCGGTGAAGAACGCGTGGCCGAAGGCAACGGTCAGCTCTCCTCCGAGCGGCGCGCGCTCCGCGACCAGCGCGAGGGTATAGGGCTGACCGAGCACCCGGTGCGCCACCGCGTGCACTTCGAAGCCGGTGCGATATGCCAATCCTCGTTCGACGCTCGCCGCCAGGTAGAGTCCCTGGCCACCGACGTTGCCGTTGCCAAATCGGAGTTGCGACGGGCGCCGGTCTCGAAACCGCATGTCCAGCACCGTCGGGATTTCGTCGATCGTCTCGACGTCGATGCGCACGCCGCCGACGTCGTCCGGCACGGCGCGTACGGTTGCGTCGGCGAGAAAGGGCTGGAGCCGCAGGATGCGCTCCGACTCGGCGCGCTTCCGCTCGGTGCACGGCTGTCCGACGTCGAGGAGCAGGAAGCGATCGATTGTTCCCCGCGTTGACGTCGTGTGGACCAGCCCCACTCCGCGCGCCACTCGACGCAGGTGCTTCGGAACGGAGAGGAATGACGGATCACGCGGCGTAATGTCGATCGCGGTAATGATCTTTCCGTCGCACGAGAGCACGGGCGGTGTCGAGCCCTGTGCGGCGCTCGAGGCGGTGAAGAGCGCAACGAGGAGGGAGCAAGCCCTGATTTCGCGTACGCGATTCTTCGGATGCCGCCTCATCGCCACTTCACGGCGCCGAATTGCTCCGCGCCGAGAAATGAGTAGGCGATCGTGACGGTTCCCTCGGACAGCCTCCTGTTCGGCAACTTGCCGTACCGCGCGTCGCGCGTCGACTGGACGAACCGCACGCCGAGCGCGTGGCCGCCTACTAGCCGAACGTTGACGCCGAGATTGCCGCGGAAAATCGTCTCCGACCCGTGGACATCGTCGGAGCCCAGGCCGCTCACGTAGTACTCGCGCCCCGCCATGTCCAACATCGCCCGGTCACCGGCAATGAAGCGGAGCGTGAGAAGCGCCTGCGGCGTGACGCCGTAGTGGTAGTCGCGAATCGCGGCATTGGTCGGCGTACTGGGGATGACGATCGTCGAACCAGCCGCGCCGTAGCCCACGCCGCCGAGCATCGAGCCCTGAAGAGCGAGTCCCCGCGCGATCCAGTACTGACGCGTCGTGCCGAGCGACGCCGCGGTGCTCGACACGCGAAACAGGTATGGCGAGATGTAGTCGTATGATCCGTACAGGCCCCAAATCCCGCGCGAGTTGCCGGTCTCTGCGGTCTTTGCGCCCTTGAGGAGTCCACGAAGCATCACGTTTTCGACGGGATTGCTAGCCCTGGACAGGACGGACAGCTGGAGGTCGAAGTAGTCGAGCGGGCGTGTGTAGGCGTAGCTGCTCTTTCCAGGGAGGCCGTACGACATCCAGAACTCCGCCGTCGCGTCTCGATTCAAGAGCGTTGCTGGTGCGGAGTAATCGTGCGCGACGGCATCGAGCGTCGCGCCCAGTCTCACCTGCCACGACGTCACTGGCGCGCTGTCGGCAAGTTGCGCTCGAAAGCGTTCGCCGAATACGCGGCGATTGAGGGCGCGCGGCGGAGAGATCGCGTCGGCGAGGTAGTCGTGCCATCGCGGCCCTTTGCCGCCGGGGTGATCCTTGAGCACGAGGTCCGCCATTCGGTACAGCGCTTCGCCGAGGAGGCTGCCCGCCTGGCCAGTGGTGATCATGTCGTTGATCGACGGCGGATCGGTCTCGCCGGCCATCTTCCACATGAAGCTGCCGATGTTGGCGTGCGCGAGCGATGTCCAGAAGTCGTGGCCACTCGATCGCGCAAGGCCGTACATTGTGGCGCCCTGATATGGATGTTCGAATTGGTTGACGTTGAAGGGATCTTGGTCATGCACCCAGCGCTGCGTGCGAAGATGATCCCAGGTGCTCGAGAGGGTCGAGCTGTACACCTTCTTTCCGTCCTGCACCGCGTTGGCGTAAGCGACGCGATCGTAGACGCTGAGCAGCGTAAGGAAGCTCGCAATCTCGACGACGGGCAGGAGGTTGCTCTTTCCGCCCGTCGTGTCGGCGGAGGCACCGGCTTGCGCTGACGATCGGTGGGTGGCGGTACAGGCGAGCAATGCAGCGAGGATAGAACGACGAACGCCGTTTCCCATGCTCGATCCGAGGGTGCAATTGGCGCGCCGCGAGTCGGACGCTGTGACTCAGGTCCTGGCGCCGGCCCTGACTGTGACGGATGTTTCAAAAATACGAAATCGCCGGCCGATTTCGGCGTGCCATCCTCAGTTGCCGTTTGTAGATACGCTCTGCCGGTCAGGGATTGTCGGACCGACACTCGGCG
>Ga0310811_10004999_pt1 | contig 16709 bp, 12 predicted proteins | sample YCmetagenome_FD_207642 | JGI IMG/M metagenome (GOLD analysis project Ga0310811, IMG submission 207642) | Soil microbial communities from experimental microcosm in Duke University, North Carolina, United States - YC | ecosystem: Engineered > Artificial ecosystem > Soil microcosm > Unclassified ...
AAATGGGCGTTCGACGGCAAGCTCGAGGATCTGAGTGACGTTCTCGAGCCGATCAAGGATCGCTTCGAGGCGGTCGCGCTCTCGACGGCCAATCTCTACAGCGACAAGGCCAAGAAGAAGGCCTACTACGCCTTTCCTATCAAGCAGCAGACCCTGCACATCCAGTACTGGAAGGACATGCTGGAGAAGGCGGGCCTGAAGGAAAGCGACATTCCCGGCACCTGGAAGGAATACTGGTCGTTCTGGTGCGACAAGGTCCAGCCTGCTGTCCGCAAGGCAACCGGCCAGCGCGTCTACGGCACCGGCTTTCCGATGGGCGTCGAATCGACCGACTCCTTCCAGTCGTTCCTGAGCTGGGTCGATGCCTACAACGTCAAGCTGGTCGACGATTCGGGCAAGCTCCTGGTCGACGATCCCAAGGTCAAGGACGGGCTGGTGAAGGCGCTTGGTGACTACACCCAGCCCTATATCAAGGGCTGCACCCCGCCGTCCTCCACGACTTGGAAGGATCCCGACAACAACGTCGCCTTCCACAACCGCACGATCGTGATGACGCACAACTACACGATCTCGATCGCGGCCAAGTGGTTGGACGATGCCAACAACGAGACGTTGACTGCCGAGCAGCGCGCCGCCGGCCGCAAGGCCTATGACGAGCTGATCGCCACCTCGGGCTTCCCCAAGAAGCCTGACGGCTCGCCGATGGTCTATCGCACCGCCGTGAAAGTGGGCGTGATCTTCAACGACTCCAAGAACAAGGCGCGGGCCAAGGAGTTCCTGAAGTTCATGCTCGAAGAAGAAAACCTGCGGCCCTATGTCGAGGGCGCGCTCGGCCGCTGGTTCCCCGTCACCAAGGCGAGCCAGGAGAGTCCGTTCTGGCAGGCCGACAAGCATCGCAAGGCGGTGTACGAGCAGTTCAAGGCCGGCACGACGCCGTTCGAGTTCACCAAGAACTACAAGTTCACCATCCTCAACAACGAGAACGTGTGGGCCAAGGCGATGAATCGCGTGGTGAACGAGAAGGTACCGGTCGAGAAGGCCGTCGACGAGCTGATCGCGCGCATCAAGCAGGTCGCGGGGTAATTGATAAGCAAGGATCCCTCACTGCACTCGGGAGGACACGGCATTGTTGTGCCATCCCGAGTGTAGCGAGGGATCTTTCTTCATCCTCCTGAGCAAGCCATGACTGCTACGACCGTAGAGCAGAACCCTCGCTACCCTGCCCATCGCCGAGGCTTGGCGCTCTCGCCGCGTCAAGTCTGGGGGCTGCTGTTCGTGGCGCCCTATCTCGCGATCTTCGTGGGCTTCGTGCTGTTCCCGGTGGGGTATGCGTTCTGGCTCGCGCGCGATCCGGCGCTCTATGTCGCGCTGGCCCATGACCCGATCTTCCTGCGCACGGTCGTGAACACGCTGGTGTTCTTGATCGTGGCGATCAACGTGAAGATGGTGATCGCCCTCCTGCTGTCGGGTTTTTTCACCCACCGGCGCTGGTGGGTGAAGGTGCTGGCGGTGCTGTTCGTACTGCCCTGGGCGGTCCCCTCGATCCCGACCATTATCTCTGTGCGCTTCATGCTCAATCCCGAATGGGGCGTGATCAATCAGTTGATCTTCTCATTGACGGCGGAGGATGGGCCCAACTGGCTGAACGATCCCACGCTGGCTCTTGCCCTCTCGATGGTGGTCCATATCTGGAAGTCGTTGCCGTTCTGGACCCTGATCCTGCTGGCTGGGCGGCTTGCCATTCCGCATGACCTCTATGAGGCCGCCTCCGTCGACGGGGCAGGGCGATGGCATCGCTTCGCCTACATCACCTGGCCGTCGATGAGCACGCTCTATGTTACCTGCACGCTGCTTTCGATGATCTTCACCGTCGGCGACTTCAACAGCGTCTACCTGCTGACGGGCGGCGGACCGGCCGATCTCACGCATGTGCTCGCGACACTCGGCATCCGCTATCTGCGGCTCGACCAGCTCGGCATGGCGATGGCGTCGATCGTCTGCGCCCTGCCGCTGGTTCTGCCGCTAGTTTATTTCATGATGAAGCGGCTCAGCAAATGACGATGCCCGCGATATCTACAGGACGACCGATGACGACGCGCCGGCTGATGCGTGGCGTCAGCGCCGAGGCAGGCTTGCTGCTGATCGGCATTCCCGTGCTGCTGTGGACGTTGATCCCGATCTACCACATGTTCCTGTTCGCGATCTCGCCCAAGGACGCGGCCTTCTCTGGGCAGCTCTGGCCTGAGCACCCGACACTGCGCAACTTCGAGATCGTCTTAAATCAGCAGCACCATTTCCTCTATCACTTCTGGCGCCAGATGCTGAATTCGCTGGTGATCTCCTGCGCCACCGCGGCGATCACGCTTCTGGTGGCGACGACGACGGCATTCGCCATCAGCCGACTGCGCCTCAAGGGGGGTCGGATCGTGATGAACATGGCGCTGCTCACCTACTTCATCCCGGCGGCCTTCCTTGCCGTACCGATGTACAAGACCATGGGTGTCTACGGCCTGCTGGACAACGACTGGTCGCTGGTCCTGGCGATGGTGACGGTGGCCTCGCCCTATGCGATCTGGATCCTGCGGCAGGCTTCCGACAAGCTGCCGGTTGAGCTCGACGAGGCGGCGCTGATCGACGGCGCTTCGCCGTTCCAGCTTTTCCGTCTGATCTACCTGCCCCTGATGGTGCCGTCATTGATCGCGGTCGGCACCTACGCGCTCCTGCTGGCCTGGAACGAATATCTCTACGCCTTCCTGCTGCTCTCCAAGGAGACCGCGATCACGCTGCCGGTCGCCCTCGGCAACTTCCTCTCGGCCGACGATTCGCCGTGGGAGCTTCTGATGACGGCGGGCTTCATCTACGCCCTGCCGCCGGCCGCGATCTACTATGCCTTCCGCCGATACATGGCGTCGGGCCTCACGGCGGGAGCGGTGAAGGGCTAAGCTGCTACGCTCGCGCCGGCTGTATCGCCGGCAACGGCGTGGCGAACTGGGCGAGGCGCTTGCGATCGGCCTCGGGTCGGACGAACAGGAGGCCGAGCAGGCCGCCTGCAATCATCAGGCAGCCCATGATCAGGTAGCCGAACTCGTATCCTGCGACGGGCGTCGCGGCGTCCTGGATGACCTTGCCCATGATGAAGGGCGCTATGATGCCCGCCAGGGTATAGAACGCACCAGACGTCGCCAGCATGGCGGCCCGCTGCGGATGCGGCGTCAGCTCGCTCACGATCATCGGCAGGACGACATAAACCGTGCTGCCGATCGCCGAGCCGAAAATGAGGAGGGCGAGGTTGAGCGCAGGCGATGACTGACTGCCCGTGAACGGCATGATGCAGCCACCCAGGATCAAGGTGGCGGCGGGGAAGATGCCACGGGCGATGCGGCTCGAAACGCCTTTTGAGCTCAGGCGCTGGGAGATCCAGCCGCCGATCATCACGACAAAGAAGCCGAAGATCCATGGCAGGATGGTGAAGGTGCCGGCGTCCTGCTGCGAGTAGCCCAAGGCTTCCCGCAGATACGAGGTGAACCAAGTGAGACCGAGTGACAGGCCCCAGTAGGCGGAAAAGCACGTGCAGGCCGCCGCCACGATGCTAGGGCAGGTGAGCAGGTAACGGTATGGGATGTGCGCGTCGTGAGCGCCGCCATCGACGGGTTGGTCGACCAGCGTGCCTTCGCTCCCGAAGATAAGCCACAGCACCGCCCACAAGAGGCCAGCGATGCCGAGAGCGCCGAAGGCCCAATGCCAGGAGTAATGCAGGATGATCCAGTTGAGCACCGGAACGGTGACGATGACGCCAAGCGCGGAGCCTTGGGCGAGAATCGCCGTCGGCAGGCCGCGCAGCTTGTCGGGGAACCACTTGTAAGTCGCGTGCACGGCCACGGCCGCGGCCGGCCCTTCGCCGATGCCGAGGACAATCCGGCACGCCATCAGCATTTCCAGGCTCACCGTCGTCAGCATGGGAAACTGCACCACGGACCAAATGATGGCCATTGCCAGCAAGACCCAGCGCGCCCTAATCCGATTGGCGACAAAGCCGACCACCACGGCCGATACCGCGAAGAGAAAGAAGAAGGACGAGGCGAGGAGGCCATATTGCTCGGGCGTCAGGTTCAGCTCTTCCGAGATCGGTCCCTTGGCGAGGCCGACCACGACCTTGTCGCCGAAGTTGATCAACATGAAAAGGAACAGGAGCCCGGTAATCTTCCAGGCGCCCTTCAGCGGGCGATCTTGAGCTGTCACTTGGTGTTACTCCCTTGGCCCGCTCTTCCAGGCTCGACTGTCATTAAGACAGGGCATCTCGCCAGCTTGCAAGCGCAGACACGAAAACGTGCATGCCGCGAGATGCAAATAAAAAGGGCGCCCGTCAGGGGCGCCCTTCCGAAGAATGCATCGAACGTTCAGCCCTTGATGAGCGGGCACTTGCCTTCGTTCATCGGACGGTAGGCCTTGTCGCCCGGCACGGTGGCGATCAGCTTGTAGATGTCGTCCTTGCCCTTGGACTCCGCCGGCGACTTCACCTGGAACAGGTACATGTCGCGGATCAACCGGCCGTCCTCGCGCAGCTTGCCGTTCTTGGTCATCATGTCGTTGACCGGCATCTCGCGCATCTTGGCCATCACGGCCTTGGCATCGTCAGTGCCCGCCGCCTGCACGGCCTTGAGGTAGTGCAGGGTCGAACTGTAGACGCCTGCCGTCAGCATGCTTGGCAGCTTGTCCTTCTTGGCACGGAAGCGCTTGGTCCAGGCGCGTGTCTCATCGTTCAGATCCCAGTAGAACGACTCGGTCAGCACCAGGCCCTGCGCCACGGGAAGGGTGAGCGACTGCACGTCGGTGGCGAAGACCAGCAGGCCGGCCAGCTTCTGGCCGGCCTTGACGATACCGAACTCACCGGCCTGCTTGATCGAGTTGATCGTGTCCTGGCCGGCATTGGCGAGACCGATCACCTTTGCCTTCGATGCCTGGGCCTGCAGCAGGTAGGACGAGAAGTCCTGCGTGCTCAACGGATGGCGGACGCTGCCCAGCACCTTGCCGCCCGCCGCTTTCACGACCTCGCTCACATCGCGCTCCAGCGCGTGGCCGAAGGCATAGTCGGCGGTGAGGAAGAACCAGCTGTCGCCGCCGGCCTTCACCATCGCGTCGCCCGTCACATGGGCCAGCGCATAGGTGTCGTAGACCCAGTGGGCGCCGGTTGGCGAGCACGCCGGTCCCGTGAGATCGGCCGAGGCGGCACCGGTATTGATGTCGATCAGGCCCTTTTCCTGGCTGATCTTGCGCACGGCCAGAGCGACGGAAGAAGTGCCAAGGCCGGTGATCATCTTCACGCCGTCGACGTCGTACCAGCGGCGTGCGATGGCAGCGCCCACGTCGGGCTTGGTCTGGTGATCGGCCGACAGGATCTCGATCGGACGGCCCAGTACCTTGCCGCCGACATCATCGATGGCAAGTTGCATGGCCTCGACTTCGCCGGCGGTCAGGTCGCCGTAGACGCCGGAGAAACCCTCCATCACGCCGATCTTGAGGGGCGCCGGGGTCTGGGCCTGGGCGATGACGGCGAGGCCCGCGATCGCGAGCCCCACGCCAGCTGCCAGCGCCGCCCCGAGCCGGGCAACGTTCGTGATTTTCATATTCTTTCCTCCCTGAGGCGGCCAGGCCGCCGAGGCGCAAACTTAGCGCCCCGCAGTTCGATATGCCAAGCGCACCCGTGTCGCGGTGCCAGGTCCGGCCAGGATCAGCCCTTGATCAGCGGGCAGTTGCCCTCCTTGAGCGGACGATAGGCCTCGTCCCCCGGCACGGTGGCGAGCAGCTTGTAGATGTCGTCCTTGCTCTTGGACTCCTCCGGCGACTTCACCTGGAAGAGGTACATGTCGCGGACCAAGCGGCCGTCCTCGCGCAGCTTGCCGTTCTTGGTCATCATGTCGTTGACCGGCATCTCGTGCATCTTGGCCATGACCGCCGTCGGGTCGTCCGTGCCCGCTGCCTGCACCGCCTTGAGGTAGTGCATCGTGGCGCTATAGACGCCGGCCGTCGTCAGGTTCGGCAGCTTGTCCTTCTTGGCGCGGAAGCGCTTCGTCCAGGCACGAGTCTCGTCGTTCATGTCCCAATAGAAGGCAGTGGTCAGCACCAGGCCCTGCGCCACAGGGAGCCCGAGCGACTGGACGTCGCTTTCGAAGACGATCAGGGCCGTGATGCGCTGGCCACCCTTCACCACGCCAAACTCGGCGGCCTGCTTGATGGCATTGACCGTATCCATGCCGGCGTTGGCGAGGCCGATGATCTTCGCTTTCGAACCCTGGGCCTGCAAAATGTACGACGAGAAATCCTGTGTGCTCAGCGGATGACGGACGCCGCCCAGCACCTTGCCGCCGGCAGCCTTGACGATCTTGGTGCTCTCGTCCTCCATCGACTTGCCGAAGGCATAGTCGGCGGTGATGAAGAACCATGTATCGCCGCCATTCTTCACGATGGCATTGCCGCTCACGTGCGCCAAAGCGTAGGTATCGTAGACCCAATGGGCGCCGGTCGCCGAGCACGCCGGCCCGGTGAGGTCAGCTGTCGCCGAACCGACATTGAGATCGATCTGACCCTTCTCCTGGGCCACCTTGCGCACCGCGAGGCCGACCGAAGAGGTGTCGAGCCCGCTGATCATCTTCACGCCTTCGTCGTACCAGCGGCGTGCGATGCCCGCGGCGATATCCGGCTTGTTCTGATGGTCGGCCGACACGATCTCGATCGGACGGCCCAGCACTTTGCCGCTCATGTCGTCGACGGCGAGCTGCATGGCTTCGGGCTGGCCTTGGGCGACATCGGCGTAGACACCTGAAAGACCTCCCAGCAGGCCAAGCTTGAGCGGTGTCGGCGCTTGCGCCTGGGCGATCGCCGCCAGACCCATGACCGCGAAACCCGCACCGGCCGCGATAACGGCCGCGACTCGAGCGACATTTGAAACTCTCATAACCAAGCTATCTCCCCACGCTACATCACAGTGCCGCCGCCATTTAGCGTCACTTCACAGCGGGTGCCAAGCACGTTGCCGACGCATCGGTTCTTCAGGGAGCCCGGGTCGATATGTTGGTGTTGAAAAGAAGGTCCGGGGAGGGGGCGGGGCCGGTGTCAGTCTCGGCACGTGGCAGCCGGCTCAACAAAATCCAGCTGTCGCTCTGGGTCTTCTGGGGGAAATGGCGGTCGAGATAGGGGCGATAGGCGGCCAGCGCCTGTTGCGTCCAAGGGCTGAAAGTCGAGAATTTCGGAATCAGCACGCTGTCGGCATCCGAGAAAAGCTGTTCGGGATTCGGCACAGGCGCACCCGGCCCCGACCAGAGATTACCGCCCCGCGGTGGCGCCAGGCCGAGCATGAACGGGAACGGATTGACCTGGTCGAGAACCACGATCCGGTCGTGGCGGCCAGGGGTGGTGCGAAGAAAATCGACCGCATTGAGCAGCGTCTCGACATATTCGCTGGGCGACAACTCATAGCGAGGAGCAATGGCGCGCGCCCGATTGAGCAGATGATAGTCGGATTGCGTGCCGGCAAAAGCGGCGAGCAGGCCCGGCGTCTCCCTTGGAACGGCAAGACCACGCAGGTTGGTGCTCTCGACGGTCGGCATCGTGTGCTGCATCACCTTGACATGATAGCCGGTAAGGCTCGCCGCGGAGGCGCCGATGCTGAGAAGGGGGAAGACCAGCAGCGCTGCCAGAAGTCCAACGCTTCCGCCGTGGAGGTGCTTCAACCGGCGTTCGCGCAATACGGCGTAGAACAGGAAGGCGATGACGACGGCGACGGGCAGGTTGTGGGTTTGGGCATTCTGCGACAACAGCGCCGCACCGGCCGCGAGGATGAAGCCGGTGGCGACCGGCAAACGCAGGGGCGCATCTCCCCGTCGCCACATCCACAAAGCAACGGCGAAGCCTGCGAGGTAAGGGGCATATTCGCCAGCATGCGCCAGGAAATTGTTGATGTGGTCGGCCAGTACGTCACGCGTCTGTCCGGCGTCGGCCGCCGCGACCAGGTCGGACCAGTAAGCGCGATTGAAGGGCGAAATGGCCAACGCGACAGCGGCGATCGCCAGGACCATCCAGCCATAGCGCGCTTTGCGGAGGTGGGGGCTGACGAGCGCCGCGACGGGGAGCGCCGCGATCCCCATCAGGAAATAGGTCATCTTGAGATAGAACATCGCTGCCAGCAGCGCGGCTGTCACCACGATGTCCAGAGTATCACCCCAACGCCGCGGCTGTGGTGGCTGGAACAGGATCAGAAAGAGGATACTGACACAGCTCCAACCATACCGGTTGTACGACATGGCGAAGGAATAGGCGTTGGGATTGTCGCCGACATTGGCGGGCATCAGCGAGAGCAAGCAGACGAAGGCTATGAAAATCGCGGCAGGCAGCGCCGGGAGCCGTCGCCAGGCGGCGCTGGCGGCGGCCACAAAGAGCGCCGCTGCCATCACGACGGCGCCGACCAGGAAGGCGTGCGGCCCTACGCCGACGAGATCGAAGCCGATATCCGTCAGCAGGAAATTCAGTTCGCCGACTGGATCGTGGAAGTCGACGTGGGCGATCTGGCCGAGATGAAGGTGCCAGGCGCCGGCAAGATTGAACAGCAAGTCCCAGGTCATCTCGCGAGACAGGACGACTGGAGGCGACAGCAACGCCCAGGCAGCGACCGCGACCGGAATCGCCGCCAGCGCCAGCATCCACATCGGCGATACGGCTGACACGAGCCACGCAAAAAGAAAGCGGCCCGCCGTTGGATCTGCCAAGGCGCTTCCGCACGACGGCTCTCGCTGGCCAGCCGCCATCGTCATTTTTCGCGCCCTTCCCCTCTGGTCGACCGACCGAAGATGACCCCTGTTGATTGGGTACCATGGCCGAGGCGCAGGGGTGGTGACAATCCTGGGACATAGGGCGCGCTGGACATCGCGACAAAGCTTCGATTTATTCAGATGCACCGCAAAGGGAGAGCGGATGGCCAAAGAAGAAGCAATTCTCGAGGCGACAGGATTAACGAAGGAATTCAAGGGGTTTGTGGCAGTCAAGAACGTGGATCTGCGCGTTCGGCGCCACACGATTCATGCGCTCATCGGGCCCAACGGCGCCGGTAAGACGACCTGTTTCAACCTCCTGACCCACTTTCTGACGCCGACATCGGGGCGCATCCATTTCAATGGGCGGGAGATCACCGGCAATTCGCCTGCGGCGATCGCGCGCATGGGATTGGTACGGTCGTTCCAGATTTCGGCGGTGTTCCCGCACCTCAGCGTGCGGGAGAACGTGCGCGTCGCGCTGCAGCGCAAGCTGCGCAATTCCTTCCACTTCTGGCGTTCCGAGCGCGTCCTCAACGGGCTCGACGACCGAGCGCGGGAACTTGTCGAAGCTGTGGGCCTCGGCGCGTTCGCCGAGTTGCCGGCCGTCGAGTTGCCTTACGGTCGCAAGCGGGCGCTGGAGATCGCCACCACTCTCGCGCTCGATCCGGAGATGATGCTGCTCGACGAGCCGATGGCCGGTCTCGGCCAGGAGGATATCAAACGGATCGCAGCCCTGATCCGCACCGTCGCTCGCGACCGAACCGTGCTGATGGTCGAGCACAACATGTCAGTCGTCGCCGACCTCTCCAACACGATCACGGTGTTGGCACGCGGCGAGGTCCTGGCCGAGGGTCCATACGAAACCGTTTCGAAGGATGCGCAAGTCGTCGAGGCTTATGTCGGAACCGGCCATGCATGACGTCCTGCTGAAGGTCGACCGGCTGGAGGCCTGGTACGGTGAGTCGCATATCCTGCATGGCGTCGGTTTCGAGATCGGCCGCGGCGAACTCGTCACGCTGCTCGGCCGCAACGGCGCGGGCAAGACGACGACCCTGCGCTCGATCATGGGCATCGTCGAAAAGCGCCAAGGTTCGGTGCGGTTCGATGGTCAGGAGACGGTGGGTCGGCCCTCCGACACCATTGCTCGCCTCGGCATCGCCTATTGCCCAGAGGAGCGTGGCATCTTCTCGAGCCTCAGCGTCGAGGAGAATCTTCTGTTGCCGCCGTCGGTCAAACCCGGCGGTCTGGCCATGTCCGAGATCTACGGCCTCTTTCCCAATCTCGAGGAGCGTCGTCGCAGTCAGGGCACCAAGCTCTCCGGCGGCGAGCAGCAGATGTTGGCGATCGGCCGCATCCTGCGCACCGGCGCCAACCTGTTGCTGCTCGACGAGCCCACCGAAGGGCTGGCGCCGGTGATCGTGCAGCGCATCGGCGAGATCATCCGTCAGCTGAAGCAGCGCGGTTTCACCATTCTCCTGGTGGAACAGAACTTTCGTTTTGCCGCCACCGTGGCCGATCGCCACTACGTTATGGAGGATGGACGGGTGGTCGACATGATCGAGGCTGCCGACGTGGCGCAAAGCGTCGACAAGCTGCACAACTATCTCGGGGTTTGATCGCGCGATGCTCGATATCTTCAGTATCCCGCTGCCGGCGCTGTTCGGCCAACTCCTGCTCGGCCTGATCAACGGTGCCTTCTACGCCATGCTCAGTCTCGGCCTCGCGGTCATCTTCGGCATGTTGAACGTCATCAACTTCACGCATGGCGCGCAGTACATGCTGGGCGCCTTCGCCGCCTGGCTGATGCTCACCAACCTTTCGATCCCGTTCTGGGTGTCATTGGTGCTGGCACCGCTGGTCGTCGGCCTGTTTGGCGTGGTGATCGAACGCCTGTTGCTGAAGCGCATCTATCATCTCGACCATCTCTACGGCTTCCTGCTTACCTTCGGTCTGGCGCTGGTGATCGAAGGCCTGTTCCAGTGGAAGTGGGGTTCGTCGGGTGCGCCCTATCCGGCGCCGATTCCCGGCGGTTACAATCTCGGCTTCATGTTCATGCCCGCCTATCGCGGCTTTGTCGTGGTGGCGGCGTTGGTGATCTGCCTCGCCACCTGGTACGGCATCGAGCGCACGCGTCTTGGTGCCTATCTGCGCGCGGCCACCGAGAATCCGACGCTGGTACGCGCCTTCGGCATCAACGTACCGCGCCTCATCACGCTCACCTACGGCCTGGGTGTGGCGCTGGCGGCGTTGGCGGGCGTGCTGGCGGCGCCGATCCAGCAGGTCTCGGCATTGATGGGCACCAATCTCGTGCTCGTGGTATTCGCCGTGGTCGTGATCGGTGGCATGGGCTCGATCATGGGTTCGATCGTCACGGGCTTCGGTCTCGGTCTGATCGAAGGCTTCACCAAGGTGATCTATCCACCGGCCTCCAACACGGTAATCTTTGTCGTCATGGCGCTCGTGCTGATGGTGAAGCCGGCCGGCCTGTTCGGGCAAACCAAATGAACAACCAGCGTTACATGCTTGCCGCCGGACTGATCGTTCTGGCGCTGATCGGCCCGTTCGTCGTCTATCCGGTATTCCTGATGACGGCGCTCTGCTTCGCGCTGTTCGCCTGCGCGTTCAATCTGCTGCTGGGATATGCGGGGCTCATGAGCTTCGGCCATGCCATGTTCTTCGGCATGGGCGGCTATTTCTTCGGCTATGTGGTGAAGACCGCGGGTTTGCCGCCCGAGGTTGGATTGCTCGCGGGCGTGGCCGGCGCGGCGCTGCTCGGTCTCGCGACCGGAGCGCTGGCGATCCGCCGGCAGGGCATCTACTTCGCCATGATCACGCTCGCGTTTGCGCAAATGGTCTACTTCATCTGCGTGCAGGCGCCCTTCACCGGCGGCGAGGACGGCCTTCAGGGCATTCCAAGGCGGGCGCTGCTGGGCGGCCTGATCCCCATCGAAAACGACCGCGCGCTCTACTATGTGGTGCTGGCGATCTTCCTGTTCGGCTTCGCCGCCATCAATCGCTTCATCCATTCGCCGTTCGGCCAGGTGCTGAAGGCGATCCGCGACAACGAGCAGCGTGCGCTGTCGCTCGGCTACGAGGCCGACCGCTACAAGCTGCTGGCCTTCGTGCTGTCGGCGTCGCTGGCAGGCCTCGCCGGCGCCACCAAGGCGATGGTGCTTCAGTTCGCGACGCTGACCGACGTCAGCGCCGGCATGTCCGGCGAGGTCGTGCTGATGGCCCTGGTCGGCGGGCTCGGCACGGTCCTTGGTCCAGTGCTCGGCGCTTTCGTGATCGTGGCGATGCAGAACTACCTTGCCTCGTTCGGCGAGTTCGTCCTGGTGATCCAGGGGGCGATCTTCGTCGTGATCGTGATGGCTTTCCGCAAGGGGTTGGTCGGCGAGATCGGCGACTGGTGGCGAGCCCGCCAGAAGGCAGGGTAACGCGACGCTGCTCTCAGCGCAGGTTGCCAGCCGGCTTGGGTGGCTCGACTATGTCATTGCAGTTGCTGGCACGGGTCATCAGGCAGTCCTGGAGTCGTGACACGTCGCGTAACTTCTCGAACAGGAAGATTCCGGCGATAACGAGGACGGCCAGGATCGCCAACGCAACGACGCTCTTCTTGCGTTGCATGCGTTCGGCCTCTTCCTCGTCCTGCTCGAGGTATTCCTCCTTCTCGTACCGGCTTTCGATCATGCGTGGCTCGCTCAGTCAGCGGCGCGTGTGCCGGCATCCGCCGGGCTCTCCGAAATCGCAGGAATGGTGGCCGGGATCTCGCCGGTCGGGCGGCGGCGCTTGCCGCTCAGCCAGTGGGCGAAGCGGTCGAGGTAGAGATAGATCACCGGCGTCGTGTAGAGCGTGAGCCACTGCGAAACCAGAAGGCCGCCGACGATGGCGATACCGAGCGGCCGGCGCAGCTCCGAGCCTGCGCCCTGACCGAGGGCGAGCGGCAGGCCGCCGCCGATCGCGGCGAAAGTCGTCATCATGATCGGACGGAAGCGCAGCAGGCAGGCCTCGTGGATCGCCTCAAGCGGACTCTTGCCCTGCTCGCGCTCCGCCTCGAGGGCGAAGTCGATCATCATGATTGCATTCTTCTTCACGATGCCGATCAGCAGGATGATGCCGATCAGGGCGATGACGCTCAGGTCATAACGGAAGACCATAAGCGCCAGCAGGGCACCCACGCCGGCCGACGGCAATGCCGACAGGATGGTGATCGGGTGGACGTAGCTCTCATAGAGCATGCCGAGCACGATGTAGACCGCGAGGATCGCGGCGGCGACCAGCAACGGGGTCGAAGCGAGCGACGACTGGAAGGCCTGCGCCGTGCCCTGGAAGGAGCCATCGAGGGTGATCGGCGTCTTGAGCTCGGTCTGCATCTCCTTAATCTTCTCGACCGCGTCGCCGAGCGCGACGCCCGGCGCCAGGTTGAACGAGAGGGTCACGGCGGGAAACTGGCCCTGGTGGCTGACGGTAAGCGGCGCGATCCGGTTCGTGAAACGCGCCACCGTGCTGAGCGGCACCTGCACGCCGCCGTTGCCGGTGAGGTAGATGCGGGACAGGGCGGTGGGATCGGTCTGGAATTCCGGCTGGACCTCGAGCACGACCTTGTACTGCGTGGCCGAGCTGTAGATCGTCGCAACCTGGCGCTGGCCGAAGGCGTCGTACAGGGTCTGGTCGATCTGGGCCAGCGACAGGCCGAGTCGCGAGGCGGTATCGCGATCGACGTTGATGGCGACGTGCGGCGAGGCGATCTGCTGGTCTGAAGTCACGTCCTGCAGCTCCGGCATCTTGGCCATATGCTGCTCGATAATGGACGCCCAGTGGTTGAGCTCCTCGGCATCGGTCGAGGTGATGGTGTACTGGTATTCGGTCTTCGACAGGCGGCCGCCGACATTGATGTCCTGGCCCGCCTGCATGAAGTATTTCACGCCCGGCACCCGGGCCACCTTCGGCCGCAGGTTCTGGATGATCTTCTGGGCCGACAAGCCAGGCCGCTCGTTGAAGGGCTTGAGCTGGATGAACATGCGGGCGGAGTTTTCCGCCGAATTGCCGCCGGTCGAACCGACGAAGCCCACGACGCCCGACACGCCCGGCTCGGCCTTGATGATGGCAGCGAGCTGGTTCTGGATATCGGCCATCGCATAGAAGGAGATGTCCTGCCGCGCCTCCGCTTGGCCGAAAATGAAACCCGTGTCCTGTTCAGGAAAGAAGCCCTTGGGGATCGTGACGTAGAGGTAACCGGTGACGAAGATCAGCGCGATCGTCGACATGAGGGTTACGAACTGGTGGCGGAACACCCACCTCAGGCCGCGGTCGTAAAAGCGCACCGCGGCGTTGAAGGCATCCTCGCACATCTGGTTCAGCCGGCCGCGCTGATGATGCGCCTCGCGCTTCAGGAACTGCGCGCACATCACGGGCGTGAGCGTCAGCGAGACAAAGGCCGACATGCAGACCGCGACCGTCACCACCACTGCGAACTCGCGGAACAGCCGGCCGACGATGCCGCCCATGAAGAGAAGCGGGATGAACACGGCGATCAGCGAGAAGGTGATCGACACGATGGTGAAGCCGATCTGGCCCGCGCCCTTCATCGCGGCGTCGAACGGACGCTCGCCCTCCTCGATGTAGCGCACGATGTTCTCGATCATCACGATCGCGTCGTCGACCACGAAGCCGACGGCGATGGTGAGGGCCATCAGCGACAGGTTGTCGATCGAGTAGTCGCAGACATACATCACCCCGAAGGTGCCAATCAGTGCCAGCGGCACGACGATGCTGGGGATGATCGTCGCCCAGAGGTGGCGCAGGAAAATGAAGATGACCAGCACCACCAGGGCCACGGTCAGCAGCAGCGTGAACTGCACGTCTTCTACCGAATCGCGGATCGACTGCGAGCGGTCGGACATCAGTTCGACATGCACGGTTTGCGGTATCGAGGCGAGGAGGCGGGGCATCATCGACTTGACCTTGTCGACGATCTCGACCGTGTTGGCGCCGGGCTGGCGGAAGATCAGGAGCAGCTCGGCGCGCTTGCCGTTGTACCAGGCGCCGGTGCGCGGCGACTTGGTGGCGTCGATGACGTCGCCGATGTCCTGCAGCTTGACCGGTGCCCCGTTCCGGTAGGCGACGATGATGTTGCGGTAGGAGGCGGCGTCGAAAAGCTGGTCGTTGGTGTCCAGCATGACCGACAGGTTCTCGCTCTCCAGGTTGCCTTTGGCCAGATTGAGCGTCGAGTTGGTGATGGCGGTGCGCACGTCCTCGAGCGAGATGCCGCGCGAGGCGAGTGCGGCCGGATTGGCCTGGACGCGAACGGCGTAGTCCTGCTGGCCGGCGACGATCACCTGCGACACGCCCGACACGGCCGAAAGTTTCTGGGCCAGGAGGACGTATGCGTAGTCGTCGACCTTGTACATCGGCAGATCGTCGGAATAGACGGCGTAGATGAGCACCGCGCGATCGGCCGGGTTGACCTTGCGATAGGTCGGCGGGTTGGGCAGTTCCTTCGGCAACAGGCCGCTGGCGGCGTTGATGGCGGTCTGCACGTCGGTCGCGGCGCCGTCGATCTTCCGGTTGAGGTCGAATTGCAGCGTGATCGCCGTGGCGCCAAGCCCGCTGGTCGAGTTCATCGAGGCGAGGCCGGGGATCGCCGCGAATTGCTGCTCGAGCGGCGTGGCCACCGATGAGGCCATGGTCTCGGGACTGGCGCCCGGCAGGTTGGCCGAAACGGTGATGGTGGGGAAATCGACGTTGGGCAGCGCCGACACCGGCAGCAGGCCGTAAGTCGCGGCGCCGAACACCAGCAGTCCAAGCATCATCAGCGACGTGGCGATCGGCCGCTTGATGTAGGTTTCGGAGATATTCATCGGTTGTGTCAGCCGGACTGGCCGGAGGCGGCCGGGCTGTCGACGCGCACATGCGAGCCGTTGACGAGGCGGTACTGGCCGTCGACAACGACCTTCTCGCCCGCCGCGAAGCCCTTGGCGATGACGGCGACTCCCTCCTGCTGGGCGACGACCTCGAGGTCGCGCCGTTCCACGGTCAAGTCAGGCTTCACGGCAAAGCCGTAGTAGCCGTTGGCGCCCTGCATGATGGCGCGCTGCGGCACCGTGACGGCATCTTTGCGCACCGAGGTCTGCAGGCGCACGTTGACGAACTCGCCCGGCCACAGCCGCTCGTCCAAGTTATCGAAGCTCGCCTTCAGCCGAAGCGTTCCGGTCGCGGTGTCGATCTGGTTGTCGACGAGCGTGAGCGTGCCTTCGGCCAGCTTGAAATTGTCGTCGGCGGCGTAGGCGAACACCTTCAGCGGATTGGCGGCATGGTTCTTGCGCAGATTGTGGTTCGCATACTGGGGAATGGTGAAATTCACGTAGATCGGCTTGATCTGCGTGATGGTGACGAGGGTGGTTCCCTGGCCTGCCTGGATGAGATTGCCGAGATCGACGAACCGCTGGCCGGTCCGCCCGTCGATCGGCGCCCGAATGTCGGCATAGGCGAGGTTGAGTTGCGCTGTATCGATCTGGGCCTGGTCGGCTGCAATCGATCCCTTCAGCGTGTCGACCAGCGTTTTCTGCTGGTCAAAACTCTGACGCGACTGATAGCCCGAGCCGATCAGCTTGCCGTAGCGCTCGAGATCCTGCTGGGCGCCCGCAAGCTGTGCCTCATCGCGTTGCCTGGCGGCCTGGGCTTGTTCGAGCAGCGCCTTGAACGGCCGAGGATCGATCTGGAATAACGGGTCGCCGGCCTTGACGTCCTGGCCTTCCGAAAAGGCGATCTTGATGATCTGGCCATCGACGCGACTTTTCACCTGCACCGTTTGGTAGGCCTGAACCGTACCAATGCCGCGTACGAAGACAGGGACGTCCCGCGTTTCGGCAACCGCTGTGGTCACCGGAACGATCGGACCGGACG